>Ga0070739_10002314_pt1 | contig 25919 bp, 19 predicted proteins | sample Coa_R1_7_FD_66445 | JGI IMG/M metagenome (GOLD analysis project Ga0070739, IMG submission 66445) | Surface soil microbial communities from Centralia Pennsylvania, which are recovering from an underground coalmine fire - Coalmine... | ecosystem: Environmental > Terrestrial > Soil > Unclassified ...
TGGCGGCCGCTGGTGGGGCAGAAGGCGCTGGTGACGGGCGCCAATTCCGGCATCGGCGAGGCCGTGGCGGTGGCGCTCGCCGGCGCGGGCGCGGACGTGGCGGTGAACTACGTCGCGCGGCCCGAGGACGCCGAGGCCGTCGCGGGAGGGATTCGCGGCCTCGGATCCGACGCGATGACGGTGAAGGCGGACGTGTCCGACGAGGCCCAGGTCGTCGCCATGTTCCGCAGCGTCATCGAGCGCTTCGGCCGCCTCGATATTCTCGTCGCCAATGCCGGGCTGCAGCGCGACGCTCGCCTCGTAGACATGACCTTGGCCGACTGGAACACCGTCATCGGCGTCAATCTGACCGGGCAGTTCCTGTGCTGCCGCGAGGCGGTGCGCCAGATGGAAAAGCAGGGGGTCGAGGCCGCGCTGTCGAAAGCTTCCGGCAAGATCATCTGCATGAGCTCGGTCCACCAGCAGATCCCGTGGGCCGGGCACGTCAACTACGCCGCCTCCAAGGGAGGCATCATGATGATGATGCAGTCGATCGCGCAGGAGGTGGCGCCGCTCAAGATCCGGGTCAACGGCATCGCGCCGGGCGCGATCCGTACCCCGATAAACCATGCCGCGTGGGGCACAGCGGAAGCGTATCGGGCGCTGATGACCCTGATCCCGTACGCCCGCATCGGCGAACCCGACGACATCGGCCGCGCCGCCGTGTGGCTCGCCTCGGACGAAGCCGACTACGTGACCGGCACGACGCTTTTCGCAGACGGCGGCATGACCCTCTACCCGGGCTTCGCCACCGGCGGCTGACGGCTCAGGTCATGATGCCGAGCCGGTCGAGCAGGTGCGCCACCGGGTCGGAATAGACGTGAAGGGCGAGCCGCGCGTCGCGCCGCGACAGGCGTGGCCAGCGCCGCGGCGAGCGCAGCAGCGCCAGCGGGTAGGTGAATTCCACCGTCTCGCGCACCGTCGTCGGCGCCGACCGGCGCCGCTCGTCGAGGGCGAGGGCGACGAAATTCACCCCGGCGATCATCGCCAGGTCGATCTTGAAGAAGAAGCGGGGGTTGCATTCGAGATAGTAGACCTCGCCCGCCGGCGTCTGGCGCATGTCGAAGTTGTAGACGCCGTCCACCCCCAGTGGCCCGACGATGCGATCGACGTCGGCGTAGATGCCGGCGTCCCGGAACGCGGTGTAGGTGCCTTTCGCGAAACGGTAGGCGATGAAGCCGACGATCCGGCCGCCGCGGCAGAAGACGCTGGCGCAAATGTCGTCGCCGGCGACGAAATCCTGCAACAGCACCGGCCGGTAATTGACGTTGGCGAGCTGCGCGCGGGTGGGGGCCGCGTCGAACGCGACCATTCCCTGGCTGCCGCTCAGCGACAGCGCCTTGGCGACGGAAGGATAGTTGCCGTTGCTCGATCCCAGTTCTGCCGCCAGCGCCTCGGCATCAGCGAAGAGGCGGGCGCGCGGCGTGCGGACGCCGACCTCCCGGCATAGCTGAGCGAATGCCCATTTATCGTTGAGCCGGTCGAACTGTTCGAGCGAGGGCAGCGGAAAACACGCCACGTCGAGCAGGTCCCGGTTCGCGATCAGCGCCCGCGTCGCCGCGGCGTCGCCGGGGATGACCATGCCGGCGCCAAGCGTCTGCGCCAGCGAGTTGATCTCCAGCGCCAGCTCCGGGTCGCGGCTGCCATTGACGATATGGTTGCTCGCGATCAGCCCGGCGCAATGGCGCGAGCGCCCCAACCCCATCGCGCCCGGAGCCGCCAGGACGAACACCTCGACTCCTGTTGCGCTGGCGCAGCGCAGCACGCGGTAGGGCAGCTTGAACAGTGTGGCGACGAGGAGCACCCGGCGCCGTCCTGCCGGCGCGGCGGCGCGCGCCGGCGGCGCCGGGAGCGGCCGCGCAAGGCCGCCGTTCCACAACCGCCAGTAGCCGGGTACCCCGCCCACGCCCCGTCTCAGCCGCTGGCGATGGCGGGAACGGACACCAGCGGCCGCCGCAGCGCCTTCGTCAAATGCCGCGCCAGGCGCCGCGCCGGATGCACCGTGCCGGCGACGAAACGCAGCACCGGGCCGAAGCTGTTGGCCGACAGCGCGCCGACAAAATAGAGGCCCGGCACCGAGCTCTCGAAGTTCCGGTTCAGCACCGGCGTCTTCGCCGCCATGCGGATGTTGTCCCGCACCCCGGCATCGAGGAAATCGAGCTTGTCGAGGTTGACCTCGTAGCCGGTCGCCATGACGGCATGATCGGCGGCAAGCGTCGCGTGGCCGCCGTCGCGGCCGAGCGTGTGCAGCACGACCCGGCCGCCACGAACCTCGGCGCGTTCGACGACGCGGCCGTAGTTGAGCGGCACCCGTCCGACGATGCGGTCGCGGACGAAATAGCCGGCGGCGGGGCCGAGTGTATTGCGCACCAGCGACAGGCGCTTTCGCTCCGGCAGCAGGCGGATCAGCTGCGGGGCGTCGTCGCAGATGCGCAAGAGCCAGCCGGCGCCGATCTTCGACGACGGCCGGCGCAGCCGCCGCAACAGCCCGTCCGGCTCGCGCGGGGGGCCGTAGATGACGGGCTCCGCCGTGCGCGCCACCACCGTCACCGCCGTACCGCGCTCGTGCAACAGCGCCGCGAGGTCGAGCGCCGACGAGCCGCCGCCGACGATGACGACCTCGCGCCCGTCGAGCGCATCGAGGGCGCCGTAGCGGCTGCTGTGCGAGGCAAGCTCGGCCGGCAGATCCGCGAGCTCGGCCGGGACGCGCGCGAACGGCAGGATTCCGGTCGCGACGATTACATGCCGCGCCGTCACGCGCTCGCCGTCGTCGAAATCGAGCAGATGCGCGCCGCCGCCGCCGGCGGCGAGCCGCACCAGCCGCTTTCTTTCGACGCGCGGCGCGGCGTGCGCCTGAAAATGCCTGCCGTAGGCGATAAAGGTCTCGACCGCGACCGGCACATGCGTCGGGTGATAGCCGATGCCCTCGCCGCGGCAGAACGCCTCCAGGGTGAACCGCCGCTCGGGGTCGGAGAGATCGGAGGAATATCCATCCGACTTGAGCAGCATCCCCGGCGGCATGTGCTGCTGCCAGAACGCCATTGCCGCGCCGAAGATGCGATGGTCGATGCCGAGATGCCGGAGATGTGCGGCGATCGATAAGCCGTAGGGGCCGGCGCCGACGATCGCCACGTCCAAAAACGCCATCATCCGGGCTCCTGCTCAACCGGCACCGGGAAGCGATCCCGCGACACCTTGGCGGCCGGTGGTTGCGATGCCGTTAAGGCTTTTGCATTCGCTTTTCGGCATGATGGGCGGCGGGCCGCGGCCAGGCAGGCGCGCGACGTGGCGCAAAGCTTAAGCAGGAAGGTGGCCGGCAATGAACTCGATCCGTCGCACCGCCTCGGGGGCCGCCGCCTTGCGGCTTTCGCTTGCCGTTCTGGCCGCCGCCGCTTCCCTGGCCTGGGCCGGGACGGCGCTGGCCGACGGCACGGTTTTGCGCGCGCTCGGGTGCGGCGACAAGTTCTTCGTTTCAACCGCGCAAGGCTATTCGGTGCTGACCCTTGTCGCCGGCTCGGCTCCTGCCGATGGCGACGAGCTCGTCGGCAACGTGTCGAACATCGGCCACCCCGTTCTTTACGATAAAACGGCGAATCGGCAGATCACGGCGATCGTCGAAGACCGCTGGCTCGACAAGCCGGAGGTGGAGCGGCGCATGCTGGTGGAGTGCCGTTCCGCCGCCGGCGCGTCCTACGGCTCCGGCGTCGTGTCGCGGGCGGAAGGCTGCGGCAACAAGATCTTCGTCGATACCGATCAGGGGGTCGCGATCCTGGACCGGGTGGCCGGTGGCCGGATCGCGAAGGGCGATTCGGTCAGCGGCAATTTCAACCGGCCAGGCCGCGCCATCCTCTACGATCGCCAGACCGGCATCTACGTGACCGTCTTCGTCGACGACTACCAGGTCTCGCGCGCTGCCGCCGCCGCCCGCATGACCGCCTACTGCCGCGCCGAACGGCGCTAGAGGAACGGCATGAAGCCAGTCGCCCAGAAGATCGAAATCGCGGTCATCTTTCTCGTCTGCCTGATCTATTCCGGCACGTTCTGGCCGCTCGACGTCTATTTCGGGGTCGGCAACCTCGCGCTCGAAGGCTTCAGCATCTTTTCGCGGACGGAGGTCGTCCTGTTGACGATCTTCCTCGTGGTGACGGGCTTCCTGCGGCGCGGCGAGATCATGCGGGTGCTGTGGCTCGGCTGGCCGGTGCTGCTGCTGGTCGGGATTGCCTTCCTCAGCGCTTTCTGGGCCGAGGCGCCGCTCCTGGTGCTGCGCCGGTCGGCGGTCATGATGGTATCGACCCTGTTCGCCTTCTACCTCGTCGTGCGCTGCGAACTCGGCGAGCTCGTGGCGCTGCTCGTGCGCGTTTTCACCGTCGTAGCGATCGCCTCTTTCGCGGTCATGCTGATTTCGCCGAGCCTCGGCATCGACCACGCCGTCGGTCAGCCGAATGCCTGGCGCGGCGCCTTCACGACGAAAAACGAGCTGGCCTGGGCGGCGGCGCTCGGCGTGCTGCTGTCGGCCTACGGCCTGTGGCGGGGCTACGGCAGCCGGCTCGTGGCCGGGGTGACGCTGGTCGCCTCGGTCATCCTGATCGTCCTCGCCAACTCGATGACGATCCCGTTCATGCTGCTTTCCGCCGCCTATGCCGGCACCCTCGCGGTGTCGCTGCGCCGCCGTACCGGCCTCGGCGCCTTCGCGGCGATCGTCCTGCTCGTACTCGGCGGCGTCGCGCTCGTCGCGATGCTTGCGAACGAGACCCAGGTGCTGGCCGCGCTCAACCGCAGCCCGAGCCTCACCGGCCGCGTGGAGTTGTGGCGGCAGGCGCTCATCTATATCGAACAGCGGCCGTGGCTCGGCTACGGGTTCGGCGGCTTCTGGCGGACCGATTCGGTCGAGGCCAACCACATCTGGGCAGTCATCGGCTGGGACCCGCCGCACGCGCACAACGGCTGGCTCGAACTCGGCCTCAGCCTCGGCCTGCTCGGCATCGTCGGCGCCGCCTGCCTGTGGTTCGCGACCCTGTGGCGCATCTTCAAGCTGCTGCTGCGCGGCGCGGTGGATCACGTCCCCTTCGCGCTTGCCTTTCTCGGCGCCTGCTTCGTCGAAAACTTGACGGAGTCGGCACTGTTCCGGGCGAGCGACATGGGCTGGCTGCTGTTCGTCTATTTCTTCCTTTACCTGAAGCGGGAGGCGGCCCGCGACCGGATCGCCGCCGCAGCCGAGCGGCTGCGCCGCCGCGCCGCGTTGCGCGCACCGCTCCTCGCCGGCGCCGCGAGCTGAGCCCAGGGCGGGACCACCCGCCGATGCCGACGGATCGCGTGAAGGAGGCGGCGCCGCCCGTCAATGGCCGTACGCTGATGCGCCCTTGGATCGGGCGTTGGCGCGCGTTGCTCGACCGCTTCGGCTATCTTGCCGCCGCCGCCGACCAGATCGCGCTGAGCCTGTTCAGCTTTGTCTTGACGCTGGCGCTGCTGCGGGTGCTGACGCCGCTCCAGTTCAGCGTCGTCACCTTCTGGCTCGCCGTCTCGCAGCTTACGATCGGTCTGCAGAACGCCGCGGTGGGCGTGCCGCTGACGGTGTTTCTGCCGGCCATGGCGGAGCCGCGCGAAGCGGAGCGCCTGGAAGGCGCCATCGCGAGCGTCAATCTCGCGCTGATCGCGGTGACCGCCGCCGCGGTGTTCCTCATCGATGCGCTGGCCGATGCGGAGTGGGCGCCCACCAGCGTCGCGCTGGCGCTGGCGATTCCCCTCTACCTGGCGGTCAGCCTGTCGCGCGAATTCCAGCGCACGACGGCCTTCAGCCGGCGCAACATGGCGATGCTGCTGGCGGTGGATGCGCCGTACCTGGCGGTCACCGGCGTTTGCCTTGCCGCGATGCTGCTGTGGCCGGCGCGCTTCGGCGGCACGCTCGCCGCCTTTGCGACGCTGTCGCTCGGCTGCGTTGCCTCCGCGCTTTGCGTCCACGGCCGCGGCGGATGGGGCGCGCAGCTGTTCCGCCGGGGCTGGACCAGCGCCTACAAGCCCACCTTGCGCGATGTCGGCTGGGGCCTCGCCGGCGTCGTCGCCACCAACGCCTCTACCCGAGGCTACGTCTATGTGACGACGGCGCTGTCGGGCCTCGCCGCGCTCGGCGCGATCAATGCGGTCGGGGTGCTGTTCCGGCCCATCGCGGTGTTGTCCGCCGCCTGGGGGCGCCGTTCGCTGCCGGCGCTCGCCGCTTCCTTGGCGCGCGGCGAAGCGGCGGCGGTGCGGCGCCACGTCCGCGTCGTCGCCGCCGCGACCTTCGCCGGCAGTATCGCCTGGGCGACGGCGCTCTGGCTGTGCTGGCTGGGGGTCGAGCGCTACGTGCTCGCCGCGAAATACCCGGACGCGCACCGCCTGCTGCTGCCGTGGACCTGCGCCGCGGTGCTGGCGCAGCTCGAATACGTGATCGGCGTCGGGCTGCAGGCGCTGCGCGAGTTCCGCTTTCTCGCCTATACCCAGTTCATCGGCGGCGTTCTGTCGATCGCCGGCACCGCCGCCGCGATCTGGTGGGGCGGTTATACCGCCGCGATGTACGGCATCGCCTTTTCCGGGGCGGTCTGTCTGGCGATGGAGTGGATCCGGCTGGACCGGCGCCTTGCCAGCCGCCCGTCGCCCACGGCGACCCCCAACGACGAGGTCTCGCTCACGTAGCGGCGCCGCGGCGGCCCGGCAGGTACACCAGCAGGCGGCGGAGCAAACGGCTCCGCCGCAAGCGCTCGCGACCGCGATGGATGGCCAGATAAAACGATCCGCGAACACTGCGCGCCGCCAGGTAGTGGTAGAGCGGCCAGGAATGATCGGCCCAATGCTGCTTGTACGGCTCGTCGCCGACGGTCAGGTCGAAGATCTCCAGGCCCTGGTCGATCGACCATTTGACGAGATCTTCGAGGAGCAGGCGCCCGACCGAGAACTTCGCCCATTCCCCGCTCTCGTAGCCGGTCATCAGAAAATAGAACCGGCCGCGAAAAACGAGGCCCCAGTGCGTTGCGACGATCTCCTCTCCGACCCGCAGGCTCGCCAGGTGCACGAGGCCCGAGGCGAGGCCCTTCTCCGTCATCCGCCGATAGAAGGCGGGGAAGCGCGGCTCCGCGAACCAGTCGCGCCCGCCGGTCTCCAGCCAGCGCCGCGACTTCTGCCGCACCAGGGCGTCCAGCGTCGCGGCAACGGCGTCCGCCTCCCGCTCGACCCGCATCTCGACCGGTCGACGCTCGGCGAGGCGCCGCCTCTGGTAGCGGTTCTGCTTGAAGAAGTGGCTGCTGCGCGCGGCGCGAAACGCCTCGAACGTGGCGGGAAGCCGGGCGGCATGGGCGTGCTCGGGCGCCGTCGCTCCCGGCAATCTCGCGAGCGGGTTGGGGACGCCGTCGATCTCGCCCGGCATGCGCCGCAGCCAGACGAGATCGACCTTGGGCAAAAGCCGCAAGACGACGGCGAGCAGCGCGGCCGCGTCCGCCGGGCCGAGAGCCCGCGCCAGATCCGGGTCGATGACCGGCAGGTTGTAGTCGCTGACCCCGTCGCCGAGAAAGCGCAATACGTCGAGGCCGCCGGCTTCACGCTCGATGCACAGCGGCAGGATCAGGAGCGTGCGCCGGTCGGCGCCGGCGAGGCGTACGATAAAGGGCGACGCCTGCTGCCCGTCGCCGATCGTCTCCTGCCACGCCGAGTGCCACTCGAAACGCTGGAACGCGGAGGCGGCGCAAGCCGGCAGCGCGGCGCGCCAGAACGCTTCGCACTCCGCCAGGCAGGTATGGATCGACAGGCGAGCCCCGCGCAGCGGCCCGCTCGCCCAACGGACGTCGAGCCGTTCGAGCGGCCAGCTCCGCAGCGGTTCGCCTTCCTTCGGCGACGCACCGCGCGCTGGCGGGATTGCCAATCGGGATTTTTCCGCGGCTTCGGGCGGCATGATGATCGTCGGCTAACGGCTCTCGCGGAGTTGTACCCCCGCAGCCTTGCGGCCGCGGGCGACCGTGGCCCGGACTGCCGCGTCGAACCGCTCGGCCATCGTTTCCAGGCGCAACTCGTCGCGGCTGCGCAACGCGCCGGCCGCAAGGCGCGCCTGCCACTCCGGCGCTGCGGCAAAGCGGGCGAGCGTCGCGGTGAACTCGTCGAAGTCGCCGGGGACAAGGAGCCCGTTTTCGTCGTGAGCGAGGTACTCGATCTCGGGGCCGTGCAGGTCGTGCGCCCGCGTGATCAGCGGCCGGCCCTGCGCGAAGGCATGGTTGATCGCGAGACCGACGCCGCCGGGAATGACCACGGCGGCAGCGATCTTCATGCAGCGCGCGACCTGCGTGTCCGGCGGCGTCGGCAGCGCGCCGAGGAAATGCACCCCCGGCACGTCGCGCGCGAGCGCCTTCAATTCGGCCTCCAGGGGACCGCCGCCGATGATGAGCGCCTCGATCGACGGTACGGCGCCGTCGCGGTTGATGCGGCGCACCGCCTCGATCAGCAGATCGACCCGCTTCCATTCGATGAGCCGCCCGATCTGGGCGAAGACCACCGAGTCCGGACGCAGACCCAGCTCGGCCCGGATCGCCTGCGGATCGATGTCTCGCACCGCCTCGTAGACGGCGCACTGCTCGGCGATGTCGATCGTGTTCTGGAGGATGAAGGTGCGCTCCGGCGGAAACCCGATCGCGGCCAGCTCGGCGGCGCCGCGACGCGTGTACGCGAGATAGCCGTCGGCGCGGCGGGCAAAAAATTTCTTGATCCTGATCGCGGCCGCGGCAGCCCATCCCTCGGCCTCGCCGCTGAGGCCGAAACCGGCCTTCACATGATAGCCGAAGCCCCAGTAGAGCACGGCGATGCCGCGCCACGGGCAGAGCAGCGCCAGCGCCAGGTTCGACACGAACTTGATCTCGTGGCCGAGCACGACGGCGTCGTAGCCGCCGCCGAGGACGGCGCGAAGCGCCGGCTGGTAGATCGCGGTCCACGGGCCGATGCGGAACTCGCGGTTGTCCACCCAGCATTCGGGAAACGCGAACGGTCCCTCGACCCGGCGGCTGCCGGTCTCGGCCGGAGGCGCGCCGTGAAACACAACGTACTCGGCGCCGCCCAATCGGTTCAGCAGCTCGAAGAAGCGGACCCGGTAATGCGGGATGTAGCCCTGGTGCAATATCGCGATGCGCGGCCGCCGCACCGGGGAGACGGGCGCCGGCGTCTCGATCTCAGCGCCGACCTCGGACGCGGCGGCGGGCGACAGGTTGCCGCTCATGACGGAACGGTGCGGCGCCCTTGCGCGCGGCGCCGCGCGCGACTCTCGGCGATGACCGAGCGGACTGCGAGGTCGAAGCGCTCGACCATCTTTTCGAGACGCAATTCCTCGCGGCTATGCAGCGCGCCCGCCGCCAGCCGCCGCTGCTCGTCCGCATCTCCGGCAAACTGCGCCAGCCGGGCGACGAAGCAATCCATGTCGCCCTCGACGATGAGGCCGTTCTCGTCGTGGGCGACGTATTCGATTTCCGGGCTGTGCAGGTTGTGGGCGCGGGTGATGATCGGCCGGCCTTGCGCAAACGCGTGATTGACCGCCAAGCCGACGAAACCGGGAATGACGACCGCGGCCGAGACCTTCATGCAGCGCGCGACAAGGCGCTGATCGCGGACATCGCCGAGGAAGCGGATCGAATCGAGCCCCTGCGCCAGCGCCTGCAATTCCGCCAACTGCGGGCCGGCGCCGATGACCACCGCCTCGACGGGATGCGCGCAGCGGCCCTCGCGATTGAGGCGGCGCACCGCTTCGATCAGCTCATCGACCCGCTTCGCCCCCACCAGCCGGCCGATATACAGGAACACGACCGAATCCGGCCGCAGGCGGAATTCGCTGCGCAACGCCTGCGGATCCTCCCACGCGACGTCGCCGTGGAGGCGGATCTGCTCGCTCACGTCGATCGTGTTGTTCAAGACGAACGTCCGTTCCGCGGGAAACCCGATCGCCTTGAGGCGTTCGGCGCCGCGCCGCGTATAAGTGAGATAACCGTCGGCGAGGCGGGTCAGTCCGTCCTTGAGGAAATTCGCCGTCGCGAAGACGGAGGTGAGGGTGCGGCGGCTGAAATCGGCGCCGAGCTGCTGGTGGTAGCCGAAATCCCAATAGAGCACCGGCAGCCCCAGCATCTTGGCTAACAGCGCCAGCGGCACGTTGCCGAGGAATTTGATCTCGAGGCCGAAGACGACGGCGTCGTAGCCGCCGGTCAGCACCTCCCGCACCACCGGCTGATAGATCGGCCGCCATACGATGAGGGGCAGTTCGCGCGTCGGCACCCATTTCGCCGGGAAGGAAAACGGCCCTTGCGCCGCCACGGTGCCGATTTCGGAGGGCGGCGGCCCGTGGAAAACCACGTACTCGGCGCCCTCGCGCTGGTTCAACATCTCGTAGAACCGCACCCGGTAGGGCGGGATGAAGCCGTGCTTGATGATCGCGACCTTGTACGGCATCGGGGGGCGTCCCTTGACCGGCGGCCGGGTCAGGCGCTCGCCTTTTGCGCTGCCGGCAGCAGCGCCGGGACGGCTGTCTGCTCCCGCTGCTGGCGGAACCACAGATCGAGGGTCAGGAGCTTCCAGATCTCCCGGCAATTGTCCTCTTGGCCGCGGCGGTCGGTGTCGATCAGCGCGCGGACGTGGCGGCGGTCGAGATAGCCGCGGCCGACGATTTCGCCGTTGGGGAGGATGTCCTCGACCATCTGCCGCAGGTCGCGCCGCACCCACGAGCGCAGCGGCATGCTGAACATCGCCTTCGGGCGGTAGATGATGTTGCGCGGCAGCCAGGCCTCTGCCGCCTTCTTCAGCAGGTGCTTGCGGTCGCGGCCGGCGATCTTGTCGCGGCCGGGGATCGCGAAGGCGGCCTTGGCGACCTCGACATCGACGAACGGCACCCGCACCTCGGTGGACGCCGCCATGCTGGCGCGGTCGGTCAGGAACAGGTTGAGGCCGCGCAGGAACAGCCGCAGATCGGCGAAACACATGCGGTTGACGTGATCGTCCGCCGGCCCCTCGGCATAAAGCGCCGCGTGCCGGGCGAACAGCTCGTCCACCGCTTCCGGCATCTCGCGTCCCATCGCATCCAATAATTCGACGCGGTCGTAGTGCGTATAGCTGCGGCGGAAGGCCGCTTCCTCCGGCAGCTCCGCAAAGCCGAGGAAGCGCTTGGCCCAGCGGACCGTGCGGTACCCCCGCCGTGCTCCCGCCACCGGCAGCGCCGCAACCAGGCCTGCCGTCGCGCCGCGCACGAAACCCGGCAGCCGCTGGTAGCGCGCCGCGAGGAGACAGGCGTAGTGGCGGCGATAGCCGCCGAACAGCTCGTCGGCGCCGATGCCGGAGAGCAGCACCTTGACCCCGGCCTCGCGCGCCGCGCGGCAGATCAGGTAGACGTTGATCGCTGAAGCGTCGCCGAGCGGCTCGTCGAGGATGTGCGCCATGCGCGGCAGCAGGTTGGCGACATCCGGCCGCAATTCGATCTCGTGCAGCGCGATGCCGTGTTGCCGCGCCACCTGGCGCGCGTAACCGAGATCGTCGGGCATCGCTTCAAGCGCCTGGTCCTCGGCGCGGAAGAAGGTCGTGTAGCTTTCGAGGCGGCCGGCGTGGCGCTGCGCCAACACGGTCAGAATGCTCGAATCGAGGCCGCCGCTGAGGAACGTCGAGACCGGCACGTCGGCCACCATATGCGCCCGCACCGAGTCCTCGATAACCGCGCGCAACTCCTCGACGTCCACCGGCGGACGCCCCGTCTGCAACAAATCGTGCTGCTCGTCCCAGTAGCGGTGGCGCTGCACCCGCCCGCGCGGCAGCACCTCCAGCCAATGTCCCGCAGGCAGTTTCACGATATCGTGATAGAGGCAGTAGTCGTCCGGCAGCCAGCTATAGACGAGGGCGGCGAGCACGGCGCCGTCGTCGATGCGCGCCTCGCCGCCGAGGATCGGCACCAGCGCCTTCAGTTCGGAAGCGAAGGCAACGCCGTCGCCGCGGCGCAGCACGTAGAGCGGCTTGATGCCGAACGGGTCGCGCGCCAGCACGAGACGGCCGCTTGCGCTCTCGTAAAGCGCGAAGGCGAACATGCCGCGCAGCCGCCGCAGGCTCGCCGGCCCCCACCGGCGCCAGGCCTCGACGACGACTTCGGTGTCGGAGCGGGTGCGGAACGAGGCGCCGGTCGCGGCAAGCTCGGCGGCGAGCTCGCGGTAATTGTAGATCTCGCCGTTAAAGACGATGACGATGCCGTCCTTTTCGAAGGGCTGGTTGGCCGCTTCTGACAGGTCGATGATCGAGAGCCGGCGATGCGCGAGCACGGCAGCGCCGCCGGGGCCTTGCGCGGTGTAGACGCCGTCGGCGTCGGGTCCACGATGCGCGATCGCGTCGAGCAGCTCGGGCACGACCGAGGCCAGACCGGCCATGTTGATGCCGCCCGCTATCCCGCACATCTCAGCAAACTCCGCTCGTCGCGGCCGGCGGCGCGGCGCGCGCCCGACCCTGTCGTCCCGACATCATCGGCATAGAGCGGTATGCGGGCGGTTAACGATCGCCGCCGGCGGACGGCCAGCCGCCCGCCGGCGCCGCATCAGAGGGCGCGGTAGAGGATTTCAGGGATGTAGTTCCGCCGCCGATTGAGGACCGCGCCGATGATGTTGCCGCCGGCCTGCTGCACCAGCTCCTTGGCATGGGCGATGACCGCCGGCCGCACCTTCTCGGCCTCGACGACGAGGACGATCGCATCGGCCGCCTCGGGGATGAGGTCGGAATAACCGCCGCCGGCGATCGACGGGCAGTCCATGACGATCAGTTCGAAACGGCTGCGCAGCGCCGTCAGGAGGCCGCGCATGCTCTCGATGTCGATCGAGGCATTGCTCGAATCTCCCGCCAGGCAGCCCACCGACAGCAGCGAGCCGCCAACCGGGTGCAGCACCTGCTCGTAGTCGCGCTGCTGCCACATGCACTCGATCAGGCCGCGCTCGGTCGTGGCGCCGAACGAGCGGGCCGTCTGGCGGCCGCGGCGGTCGCCGTCGATCAGGAGGGTGCGGCGGTGGCCGGTGGTGGCGACGAAATAGGCAAATTCGCTGGCGACCGTGGTCGCGCCTTCACCCGCCGTGGTTGCGACGAAATGCAGCACCGTTCCCTGGTTCGCATCGAGCATCGGCCGCACCGCGCCGAGCAGCTCGCCCATCGCGTCGGGGAAGCGGCCGAGGTGACCCGCCTCGGCCGGCGCACGGGCGCCGGCGGCGGGCACCGCCGGGAACTCGGCGGCAGGATTGGCGGTCGGCGGCAGGGCCGGCCGCGGCGAGGTCGCGGCGGGGGAGGGCGCCGGCGGCGGCCCGCTTGTCAGGCCTTGCCGGCGGGCCCGCTGCAGCGCTTCGTAGACGTTGCTCATGGCATGTCCTCACACCCGGCATCGCAGCTGGAACAAGCCCCTATGGTCATCCCGCGAAAGCTGGGATCAACGGCCGGCGCTTCGTCGTCCGCCCCGGATTTCGCCTTTCGAGGCGATGGCGGTGGCTCGACCGGCGCCTGCTCTAAATACATCGACGCGTCCGGGACAGATAGACGGGATTGTATGGGCGAGACCCGACCGTTCAACGCCTCTGTTGCATCCGTCATTGCGGCAAAGATTCCGTTAGCGCCACGTGCGGATCGCGGCCGTCGTCAGCGAACGGCGGCGCGGCGCAATCCCTCCAGCATCGCGGGGTCGATCATCGCCGCCGTGATCGGCCGGCCCGGGTCCCAGCTATAGGCGAAATAGCGCTGCAGTGCGGCGTCGAGCGCGGGACTGGGGCGGCCGTCGAGCGGGCCGGCGTAAAGACCGAGGCGGGCGAGCAGCCATTGCGCCTCGAGCAGGTCGCGGCGTCCGCCGGCCGGGGTCGGCGGAAGGCTCGCCGGCAGCGACGCCAGCGGCACCGGCCGCGGCGTGCCCGATGCCGCCTCTTGCGGCGGTTGCGAGGAACCGGATCCGCTCGCCGCCGGCCGCGACCCCGCTGCCGCGGCCGGGCTGCTGCTGGTCGGGCTGTTGACGATCGAGACGTAGCCGGCGGCGGCGCCGATCAAGGCGGCCGCGGCGACCATGCCGAGCTGCGCGCCGCGGCGCCGCACTGTGCCCGCTTCTGGCGTGCGGGGCGGCGCCGGTTCGCTCAGCGGAATCTCGCGCGGCGGCGGCAGCGGCGGCCGCTCGCCCTCGGGACGCCGGCCGAGGATCAGCGGCGGCACCGGCGGCGGCGCACCCGGAGGCGGCGGCAGCGCGTCGGATCCGTTGACCGGTGGCCTCGGCGCCAAGGCAGGGGTTGACGGCTCGGCTTGGGGCGCGCCGGCGTTTGCCGGCGCGTCGACCGCCGAGAGCGGCGGCCGGTCGGCCTCGGCGAGCTTGTTGAATTCGCGCATCGTTCGCCGCGACGGCGGAGGCTGCGCCGCCGGCGCCGGCGGAGGCGGCGTCCCGACCCCCACCGCGCGGCTCAGAAATTCACCGACGATGCGGCGCGCGATATCGGGGCCGACCGGCTTGCGATCGAGGCCGAAGCCCGAGATCAGTACATTGTCGGCGAGGACGTTGATCGAGCGCGGGTTGCCGCCGGCCGCCTCGGCGATGATGCGCGCCGCCTCCGGCGTCAGCACGCGGCCGGGCTGCGTCGCGCCGCTCGCCCGCAGCCGGTGGTCGATGTATTGCAGGCTTTCGTCGAGCGTCAGCGGCAGGAGCCGCGCCCGCATCGCCACCCGCTGGTTGACCTGCCGCATCTCGTGCCGCGCCAGCATCTCGTCGAGCTCGGGCTGCCCGACCAGCACGATCTGGATCAGCTTTTCGGCGTCGGTCTCGAAATTGCTGAGGAGGCGCAGGAATTCGAGCGTGACCGCCGGCAGCAGCTGCGCCTCGTCGATGACCAGCGCGACCGTCCGGCCGGCCTGGAACAGTTCGAGCAGCTTCATCTGCAGCGCCTGCAGTCCGGCGAAGACGCTCGCCGGCACCGCGACGCCGAGCTCGCTGCAGATGAACTGGATCATTTCGAGCGCGCCGATGCGCGGCGCGAAGATGTAGACGATCTTGGTGCGCGACGGGTCGGCCTGGTCGAAAAAGGCGCGCACGACGGTGCTCTTGCCGGTCCCGACCTCGCCGACGCAGACGATGAAGCCCTTGCGGGTCTCGACCCCGTACACGATCGTCGCCAACGCCTCGCGGTGCGTCGGGCTCATAAAGATCAAGCTCGGGTCGGGCGTCACCGCGAAAGGCGGCCGCGACAGCCCGTAGAACCCCTGGTACATCCCCCGTGCCTTTCTCCCCGGCGGGTCCCTTCTAACGCCGCCGCAGGGCGCAGGCCGCTTCGTAAGCAGCGAGCAGCGGCGGCACCGAATACTGCCAAGCCAGCCGCTCGCGCACCCGATTGCCGCCGCAAGCGCCCATCGCCGCCCGCCGCTGCGGATCGTCGAGCAGTTCCGCCACTCCCCGCGCCAGCTCGCGCTCGACGTTCGGCTCGACGAAGAGCGCCGCCTCGGCCGCCGAAACGCGCGACTCGGCGAGGTCGAACGCAACTATCGGCAGCCGAAAATACATGTACTCGACGATCTTGTTCATTGTGCTCTTGTCCGACCACGGGTTCTTCGGGTCGGGGTCGATCGCGATGTCGGCCGACGACAGAATCCGGCACAGGGCTTCGTCGGAGATGCGGCCGGTAAACGTGCACAGCTCCTCAACCCCGATCTCCCGCGCGTAGGCGTCCATTGCCGGCTGGTGCGGGCCGCCCCCAATGAGGACGCAGTGAAAATCGCGCCGCCCGAACTCGTCGCGCAGGATCTTCAGCGCCCGCAACAGGTAATCGACCCCGTCCTGCTCGCAGATCTCGCCGAGATAGACGATGGCGTGCGGCTTCCCGTTCTTGACCCCCGGGTCTGGCTCGTACAGCCGGAAGCGCGACAATTCGGGGCCGGAGCGGACGATGTAGACGTCGTCCGGCCGCTTGCCGCCGCGCGCCACCGCGATCGCCTTGTGGCTCTCATTGGTGGTGATGACCACCTGCGCCGCCCGAAATGTCGCCTTTTCCAGCCACAGCAGCGCGCGGATCAGCACGCCGCGGTCGCGGCCGAACTTGACCGCCGCCATCTCCGGCGACAGGTCGTGGTGGTCGAAGATGAAAATCCGGCCGAACGCCCGCCAGAACCAGCCGAGCGGCCAATACGTCTCCGGCGGGTTGCAGACGTGCAGGATGTCGAAGCCGCCGCCGAACAGCGCGACCCGGCCGGACAAGAGCGCCGTCGCCGCGAAGCACCACAGGAACTCGGCGATGTAGCCGAGCTTGCCGCGGGCCTCGAACGGTAACGGATAGCGATAGATGTCGATGCCCTCCAGCCGCTCGCGCGAGCGGTTGAACCCTTTTGCCTTCGGGCAGATCACGGAGACGGCGTAGCCGTTGGCGTGCAGCGAGGTGGCTTCGAGCCACACCCGCCGGTCGAACGGCACGGGCAGGTTTTGCACGACGATCAGAACACGGGGCGCCCGCCCCGCCACCCGTTTCACCATCAGTCGCCGGCATGCGCCGGCTCGGCCGTCTCTTGCGCCGGGCGCGCGTCGTGGAGCGTCTCGTCTTCGCCGATTTCAATGAAGGTGCGCAGCGTCCCCTGGGCAACAGTGCCTTGCCCGACCAGAGTGAACGAGGGCTCGAGCGCGCCGTATTCGCGTGAGTACCAGCCGAGCAGCGGCTCGCGCTCGCCGCGGTGCAGCGACCAGTGCAGCGCCTCCGGCAGCGTCATCACCGCGCGCCAACGCCGTCCGGCGGCCGACCAGGCGAGGTGAGCCGCGCCGCCGGCGAGCCTGCAGGCGACCTCGGGGCCGAAGTGGAAGGCCAACCGCGCCGGATGCGGTGAGGCCCTGGCGATGCTGTCCGCGATCTCGATCGTGCGCCGCTGGCGGTCGAGCGCGATGTGGCGGCGGTGGATCGCCGGCGCCGGCAATCGCTCGTAACCGCGGTGCTCGGCGACCCATTCCGCGATATCGCCGCCGTCCAGACCGCGCGCCCGCACCAGCGCCGTCTCGGGCCGGTCGAGCCAAAGGAAGAGGCCGCCGCTGCGCGCCTGGTCGGTCTCGTCGAGCTCCAATGTGTTGTGGCCGCGGGTCGAACGGAAATAGGCGCGCCAGCCGTCGAGGCCGTGATAGCAGTAGGTTCCCGGGTCGCTCAGGATATCGACGCCGCCGTGGCGCAGCTCCAGCGACAGCGCGTCGGCATGGCCGTGCGCCGCCGTCGCGAGAAAGCCGAGCGGGCCGTGGTCGCAGCGGCACCACAATTCGTCGGGGCGGCTGTCGAGATCGCGCAGCAGCGCCATTCCGGCCGGCGCGAAATGGCTCGTACGGACGACCGGCCGCTCGTCGAGCGCATGCTGTCCGAGGCGCGCCGCCAGCAGCGCCGCCCGCAGGTCGCCGCTCGGCTCCAGCCGCGGCCACCATTGGCAGCCGCCGAACACTGCCGCGGCGGTCGCAAGCAGGGAGCGCCAGCGGTCGAAGCCCACGCCATCGACCAAAAGGCCGGCGGCACCGTCCTCGTCGCCCTGGCGCGGCGGCCGGCCCGCGACATCGACGATCGCCGCGAGCGCGTCCGCCATCGCCACGAGGCGCGCCCAGAACGCAGGATCGAACTGCGGCGCCGCGGGATCGTCCTCGGCCGCGGCGAGCAGCATCAGCTCGAAGGTAAGGCCGTGATAGGCGGTGGCGAGCTCACGGTTGAGGCCGTCGGGATAGGTCTGCCGGGCGGCCTCGCGCGCCAGCAGTCGAGCGGATTCGCTGCGCCAGCCGGCGCTCTCGCCGAACAGCGGGAAGGCGGCGGCGGCGGCGAACAGCCCGGCCAGCTCGGCGACAAGATGGTTGTTCGCCGACGAGCCGTGGCTGCGCAGCCGCGCGAGATAGACCTGGTGGTCGTAGAGCTGGCGGCGAAAGACCCGGTTGTCCTCGAAGAGAGCGGCGGCGCCCGCCCACCCGGCCAATAGCCGCCGCACCCATACCCACGAGATCAGCCGGATGCCGAGTTCGATGCCGCTGGTCCAGTGGACGCCGCACAGAAACGGGTTCGCCTCCCACCAGCTGCGCAGGTGCGCCGCGGCGCGCTCGGCGAAGGCGTCGTCGCCGGTCAGGTAGTAGGCGGCCGCCAGCACGGTCAGATGATGGTGCCGCGAAGGTTCCCAGACATATTTGACGTCGCCGACGACGTCCGGGTCGCGGTGGTCGATGTCGAATGCGTAGGCGTCATGCGGGACGCGCTTGCCGGTCCGCACATCGACGAACCATTCCGGCTGCGCGCCTGCCGGCCATTCCTGTCCCAGCACGGCGATCCTGCCGGCGAGGATGCGCTCGGCGGTGGTGCCGAGCGCGGCGCCGGCGGTGGCGCTCACCGCAAGCGGCAACACATCCGGCCCCGGCAGAGTCGGCGCGGACGGCATCGGCAGCTCCAGCCGGGGTTGCGGCCGCAGCGCCTTGCAGCGCCACAAGTGCTTGATTGCCGCATCGCGCAAGCGGCCGCCAACCTCGCGGCCGCTCATGCGTCGCAGGCGGCGCAGCCGCCAGCCGAGATTGCTCGCGCGCCAGGCCATACCCGCTTTACCGCACCGGCACCGAGCTCAACACCGGGATCTGCAGCAGCCGCTCGACGCTTTCGACGGTGATGATCGTCTGGCGGAACACCAGGAGATAGGCGAGCACCGCCAATACCCCGATCGTGCCCAGCGCCAGCCCCGCCACCGCGAACAGGAAGTGGCTCGGTCCCGCGGCTCGCACCGGCGCGTCCGCCTGCTCGATGACGCTGACGCTGACCGTCTTCTGATCTTGCGCGATGCGCGCCTCTTCGTAGCGGGTGCGGTAGGTGTGCACGAGCTCGTCGAGCTGGCGGCGCTCGCGCTCCAGATCGTCGACGAGGCGGGCGCCGTCTTCGAGCTTGCGCAGGCGCGCGTCGATGTCGGCGACCTGCTGCTCGCGCAATGAGATCTGCTGGTCTATCGGCGCGGCGTCGGCCAATGCGCGGTTGAGCGCGACGACCATGTCGTCATAGGCGGGGTTGCGCTGCGTCGTCTCGCGCCGGCCGCCGGGGGCGCTCGCGATGAACTGGCGCAACACCGAGATCTCCTGGCGAATATCGCGCAACGGCTTCACCTCGGTCACATAGCGCTCGCGCAGCTGCGCTTCGCGCATCTGCAGATCGAGCAGCCGGTCCTTGGCCTGCTCGACCGCCTCCGACGTGCTGCCGCCGGCCGAGATGACCGCCGGCGTCGCCTTCAGCCGATCCTTCAGGAAAGCGGCGCGCCGGTGCGCGTCGATCGACTGGCTGCGCAATTGCTGCAGAATGTTCGACAGCGCGCCGCGATCGTCGATCAGCTTGGCGCGCTGCGCCGGGACGTCGAACAGCATTTCCGAGTTGCGGACGTCGGCGAGCTTCTTCAGCACCGCGTCGAGCTTCTGCTCGTATTCCTTGGTCTGCTGTTCGAGAAAGCGGTAGCCCTCGTCGCTGAAGCTTTCGGCGTGCTTGCGCTGGTAGAGCGCGATCGCGGCGGCAAGCGCCTTTACCGCCATATTGCGGTCCGGATTGCGGTAGCTGACCGAAATGACGTCCGCCTGCTCGACCGGCCGGGCGCTGAAGCTGGACAGAAAGCGCCGCGTCGCCGCGTCCATCTGGTGCTGCTCCGAGCCGGAGCCGGAAAGATCGGGATAAAGATTGGCGAGGCCGACGGTTTTAATGACGCTTTCGATAAGGTCGCGGCTCGTCAGAATCTGCAGCTCGGAATTGACCACCTCCTGCTTCGTCGCGTACGGCACCGACGCCACCGATTGCCCCGGCTCCGAGCGGACCTGGAATTCCGGCCCGCTTTTCACGAGAAGGCGGCTTGTCGCCTCGTAATACGGCGTCAGCGCAAACGACAGCGCCACGGCGCCGAGAAACAGGCCGAAGAACACGCCGAGAAGTTTCCACTTCTCCTTAAAGGCGATGCTCAACAGCTCGCGGGTCGTCAGATCGTAAGGGTTGGTCGGCATGTTTTGCTGTCCGCCGCTCAAGCCGCCCGAGGCCGAGCCTCAGGGGTTGAACGGGTAATTAAGATAAAAGGGGATATTTTTGGTTAGCGTCCCGACGTAATCGGCGACGGAGACGATGGCGGTCTTCGGCACGTACACGAGGTCGTAGGAGCTGAGCACCGGGTCCTGGTCCGGGTGGTTGACGCCGCCGTAATTGCCGAGCGCGGCTTCATAATAATGGAAGGTGCCGTCGCCGGCACGGCGAATGATCAGGATTTGATCCATGTGCGCGCCGGTCTTGGCTCCGCCCGCCTGGGCGATCGCGCGCGACAAGGTCAGCGGCAGATCGCTGCGAATGAGGCCTGGACTAGTAACCCAGCCGTCGACGTAGACTTCCTGTGGCGCGTATCCCCGCACCGTTATCGACACGTCGGGTTCCCGGAGAACCTTCGCATAGCGCTGGTTGAGGAGCTTGGTAGCCTCCGGAACCGTGAGGCCGGCGACCGGAACATCGTCGATCAGCTGCAACGTAATGTGGCCGTCGGGCCCGACCGTCACCCGCTCGTTGAGGTCGGCATAGAAGCGAAAGCGGACCTCGATGTCGTCGTTGGGGGTCAGCCGATGGGGTCCGCCAATCGGAGAGCCGCCCGCGACAACCCGGGCGGCGGCGATGTTGGGCGCATCGGGCGTGCACCCGACGAGCGGGATCAGAAGCGCCGCGAGCAACAAAAGAACGCGCATATGTCCCCTTCGGCTGCCGTCAGGGCCGGCGGCGCCGGCGCGAGCGGCGGGGCCGCAATGCCGACGGCCAGCGATCCCGCGCCCCCGCACGGACGTCGCTTACCAGCACAACCCTTGATAGATCCCCCCGGAGGGCCGCTTGGCGTCCTCCAGCCCGATCAAGTCTATCAGCACTTGGCCGTCGCGCAACCGGGGCAGCGTGGCGCCGCCGAGATCTCCGTTGACAACGACGAGAGTCTCGGCAAAGGCGGCCAGTTCCGAGAGATCCGTCGTCAGCCATTGTTCGAGGCGCGGCAGGTGCGCCTCGACGAATCGGAGGTTGCTGCCGATGAGGCGCGCGACCGTCACGTTGTGGTCGAAAATGCGCAGCTCATAGCCCTTGCCGTGCAGCGTCTCGACCAGCTCGACCGTCGGGCTCTCGCGCAGATCGTCGGTGCCGCCCTTGAAGCTCAGCCCGACGAGGCCGACGCGGCGGTGGCCGGCGGCCTCGACCATCGCGACCGCGCGCGCGATCTGGCGGGCGTTCGACGCCGGCAACGCCTCCATCAGCGGCAGCGCGAGGTCGCACGATTTGGCGCGGTAGCGCAGCGCCCGCAAATCCTTCGGCAGGCACGAGCCGCCATAGGCGAAGCCCGGCCGCAAATAGGCCGGCGAGATGTTGAGCCGCCGGTCGGCGCACATGATCTGCATGACTTTGCGGCCGTCGATGTCCTGGCTCTTGCAGAAATTGCCGATCTCGTTGGCGAACACGATCTTGGTCGCGTGCCACGCATTGTTGGCGTACTTGATCGCCTCGGCGGTGCCGTAATCGGTGATGAACAGCTCGCCCTCGATGCCCTCGATCAGCTCGCGCAGGTGCATCTCGGTGGCGTCGTCCTCCACCCCGAACACGATCGTGCCGGGGCGGCGGTAGTCGGCGACGGCGCTGCTTTCGCGCATGAACTCGGGATAGAAGGCGACGCCGAAGCCGTCGGCCGCCTTCTTGCCCGAAAAGCGCTCCAAAGTCGGGATGATCACGTCGCGGGTCGATCCCGGCAGCACCGTCGAGCGGATCACGACGTAATGCGGGTCGTCCTTGTCGCGGATGGCCCGCGCCAGGCTTTCGCACACCCGCACGACGTCGCTCAGATCGAGATTTCCCGTCGGCAGGCTCGGGGTGCCGACGCAGACGATCGACAGCTGGCTCTCGGCCACCGCGGCGGCGAGATCGCTGGTGGCGCGCAGTCGCCCGGCGGCGACGCCGTCGCGAATGAGGTCCGGCAGACCCGGCTCGACGATCGGCGAGCGTCCGGCGTTCAGCGCCGCGACCTTGCGCTCGTTGTTGTCGACGGCTACGACGGTATGGCCCTGTGCGGCGAGGCACGCCGCCGACACCGTGCCGACATAGCCGATGCCGAGTACCGAAATCTTCATGGTGTTGTCCGGATCTTAAACACGTCCCCGTTCAACATTCATTGTTGCCGCGGAAGATCACGCGGAAGGTCATCAGGATGACGCGCAGGTCGAACCACAGCGACCAGTTTTCGATGTAGTAGAGGTCGTGCGCAACCCTGGCGCGCAGCGCGGCGGCCGTCGCCACCCGCCCGAGATGGCCGTTGACCTGCGCCCAGCCGGTGATGCCGGGCTTGATGTGATGGCGGCGGGCGTACTCGGCGACGATCTGGTGGTTGAGCTTGTCCTCGACCCGCATCTGCACCGGCATCGGCCGCGGCCCGACGATCGACATCTCGCCGCGCAGCACGTTGAAGATCTGCGGCAGTTCATCGATGCTGGTGCGGCGCAGGAAATGTCCAATGCGGGTGATGCGCGGGTCGTTCGGCTCGACCTGCCGGGCGCCGCCATGGTCGGTCATGTCTGTTCGCATCGTGCGGAATTTGTAGACCCGGATCGTGCGGTTGCCGAAGCCGAAGCGGATCTGGCAGAAGAGGACGGGGCCGGGGCTGTCGAGCTTGACCGCGACCGCGGCGAACAGCAGCAGCGGCCAGGTGAGCAGCAGGGCTGCGGCCGCGAGCGCGCGGTCGATCCCGCCCTTGACGAGGCGCTGGCCGAAATTCAGCGGCCGGCCGTGGACGCTGATCAGCGGCAGGCCGGCGAATTCGCCGTTTCCCTTGATCGACGCGGCGAAGCCGATCATGTCGGGGGCGAGGCTGATGTCCACCGGCATCTGGCGCAGGTCGCCGAGGATCGCCAACAGCCGCTGCTCGGCGGCGTGCGGCAGCGCGATCAACACGCGGTCGACCTCGACCTGCTTCGACACTTCGATGAGGTCGGCGATCGTGCCGCGCAGCAGGTCGCGCTGCTCCAGGTTCTCGATGCGCCGGCTGCTGCGGTCGTCGAACACCCCAAGCAGTTCGACGGTTTCGCCGCAGGAGCGCTGCAGCCAATCGATCAGCCGGGTGGCGAGATCGCCGGTGCCGACCACGGCCACCGTTTGGCGCAGCCGCCCGCGCGCCCGCCAATGCCACAGCACCAGCGACAGCACGATCCGCGCCGCAATGACGCCGGTCAGCGCCGAAATCGCCCACGATCGCTGCCAATCGATCAACGGCGCCGCCGCCCCGCCCTCGAAGCGGCCGGCCAGCGCCGCGGTCAGCAACAGCGCGATCAGGAACGGGCCGAGGATGCGCCAGCCCGCGTCCAGCAAGCGGTTGGCGAGTGAGCGGCTGAGGAAGTTGTCGAAAGTAATGCGCTGACGCTCGGTGAACAGCGCCAGCAGTAGCAGGATCGTGGCGGCGATGAAGCCGGCGCTGACGCGGACCGGGCCGGTCAGACTCTCGGCCGCGGCGCGGTACGATTCGATGCCTGCGAGGATCACCGCGACGCCATCGGCAAGCCGGCCGGCGAGGCTGACGAGGCGGGGGTCGATCTTGCCGCGGTTGCCGGCCAGCGGCGGCGCCTGCCGCGCGACGGCTGCAAACTTTTGGCCGATAAGCTCAGACATGGCTGGCCCCCTCGCGACCAAACACATCGAGCCTGCTTTTGTTGCACGTCTTTATTGTCTCGATCGAAGGCGGCGCCGTCGCCGCGCCGAAAAGAAGCGCCCGCCGGTCCGCCGCCAAAGGGCGCAGTAAGGCAGCTGGCGCGTTCAACCGTTCACCCGCCAATCGTCGAGAAGCGCGACGGCGTCGGCGCCTGCCGCGTCGCCGCAACAATATCCGGCTTGTCGCTGTCGGCAAACAAGTTCATGGTTAATCTTCCTTAACGCGATACCCGCCTTCCGGGCCTGCTGCTCTTGGCAACATGGGGGAAGTAGCGTCACAACTTGGGTCAGATTGAACGCATCTACTTTAAGTTTGGCTTAATCCGCGAATTGCGATCCCGATCAATTCTTCGCGATGGCGCAGCGGCTCGGAAAGAGACAAGACGCCCGTCCGGCACGGCCTCCCCAGGGCGGCTCTGCACATCAGACAGTCCGTCGTTCCGCGCGAGCAAGGTGGCCAAAAATACCACGTCTTCGCCACCTCAATAGACGGGGCCGTGGATCGAGCGGCGCCTCTGCGACAAAGCGGCGCTGCCCTGGCGCCCGCCATGGCAAGGCCCGTTCGGCGATGCTCGGAATGACGACGCTCGCTCTTATCGTCTCGCCTCTCGACAAGCCTGCCGCCCTCTCCCATGTCTGCGCTGGCGGTCCGAAAATAGGAAGAGCGGCGATAAACCGATGTTTCCGAGGCCAATCACCCGGTCCGCCCACCGCCTCGTCGAGCGGCTGATCCCGGCGCGCCGCGCCCATGCGCACCGCGACGGCGGCGTCGTCTCCTTCACCTTCGACGATTTCCCGCGCTCCGCCCTCGTCTGCGGCGGCCGCATCCTCGAGGCCCACGGCGTCCGCGGCACGTTCTACGCCGCGATGGGTTTATGCGGCGGCGACGGCGAATCGGGGCCGCTGTTCGATGCCGCGGATCTGCGGCAGGCGCATTCGGCGGGGCACGAGATCGGCTGTCATACCTACGGCCACATCGATTGCGCCCGCGCCCGGGTGGCCACTGTGCTCGATGACGTGGCGAGGAATGCTGAAGAGCTGGGGACCGAATTGGGCAATGGGTTCAAGCCTCGAAACTTCGCTTACCCCTACGGGCGCAGCACCCTCGCAGCCGGTTGGCGCACGGCGCGCCGGTTTGCCTCGTGCCGCGGCGTCGCCGGCGGCATCAATCACGGCAGCGTCGATCTCGGCCACCTCAGGGCCAACCGGCTCTACGCCGCGAGCTTCGACGTCGCGGCAGCGCGGCAGCTGATCGAACGCAACGCCGCGCTCGGCGGCTGGCTGATCTTCTATACGCATGACGTCTCGCCCGAGCCGTCGCCGTTCGGCTGCACGCCGGACCAGTTCGAGGCGGTCGTCAGCCGCGCGGTGGAGCGGGGCCCGGTGGTGCCGGTCGCGGCTGCCCTTGCGGCCGTTTGCGGCGATCCTTCCTGACGGGGCGGCGGTTTCGCCGGGGTGGTAGGCCCGGCAGGACTCGAACCTGCGACAACGCCGTTATGAGCGGCGCGTTCTAACCAGCTGAACTACGGGCCCGCCGCCGCGGAGAATAGGGCAACGGGGCGGCGGTGTCATTGCGCCGGTAGGGCGGGTAGAGCGGAGCGAAACCCGCCGCCTTTCTCGCGGCGCGAGGATGGATGGTGGATTATGCTGCGCTAACCCACCCTACGGGAGCAACGCGACGCCGATCAGGTGTCGAGGAAGCTGCGCAGTTTGCGGGAGCGGCTCGGGTGCTTCAGTTTGCGCAGCGCTTTCGCCTCGATCTGGCGGATGCGCTCGCGCGTCACCGAGAACTGCTGGCCGACCTCTTCGAGCGTGTGGTCGGTGTTCATGCCGATGCCGAAGCGCATGCGCAAGACGCGTTCCTCGCGCGCCGTCAGCGAGGCCAAGACGCGCGTCGTCGTCTCCCGCAGATTCGCCTGGATCGCGGCGTCGAGCGGCAAGACCGCGTTCTTGTCCTCGATGAAGTCGCCGAGATGCGAATCCTCCTCGTCGCCGATCGGCGTTTCGAGGCTGATCGGCTCCTTCGCGATCTTCAGCACCTTGCGCACTTTTTCGAGGGGCATCGCCAGCTTTTCAGCGAGTTCCTCGGGGGTCGGCTCGCGGCCGATCTCGTGCAGCATCTGGCGCGAGGTGCGCACCAGCTTGTTGATCGTCTCGATCATGTGCACCGGGATGCGGATCGTGCGCGCCTGGTCGGCGATC
>Ga0070739_10002316_pt1 | contig 25908 bp, 21 predicted proteins | sample Coa_R1_7_FD_66445 | JGI IMG/M metagenome (GOLD analysis project Ga0070739, IMG submission 66445) | Surface soil microbial communities from Centralia Pennsylvania, which are recovering from an underground coalmine fire - Coalmine... | ecosystem: Environmental > Terrestrial > Soil > Unclassified ...
ATTCGCTCACCTGGCCGCCCCGACCTTCAGCAGCTGCGCGGTCTGCTCCAGTTCGCTTTGCCGCTCGTTCCGGGGGGACTCTGCTTCTTCATGCTTCATCACGGCGACCGCTTCTTCTTGCTTCGCTACCGCGACATGCAGGATGTGGGAACATACGCCCTGGGTTACAAGCTGGCTCAGGCGGCCGGCATGTTCGGACTTACGCCGCTGTTCATGGTTTGGAGCAGCCAGATGTACAAGGCGGCTCAGGGCAAGGATGCGCCGGTCATCTTCGGTGCAGCCATCACGCGCATCCTGGCGGCGTACGCGCTGACGGCGTTGGCCCTCGCTCTGTTTCAGGATGAGGTGGTCCTCTTGCTGGGCGGCGCTTCTTATGCTCAGGCGTCGGCGGTTGTAGCTCCCGTGTTGCTGGCTTATTTCTTTCAATCGTCGGCATCGCTCATGGACGCAGGGCTGTACGTGCGGCATCGGACGGGGCTGAAACTCGCAATCACACTGGCGACAACGGTGGTCATGTTACTGTTGTACGCGCTATTGATTCCGACTTACGGCAGCATGGGGGCTGCCATTGCCACGCTGATCGGTTTTGCTTTTCTCGCGGCCTGTACCTGGGCGGTGGTGCGACACGTTTTCCCCATTCGCTACGAATGGTCGCGGCTGGCGGCACTGTTGGCCTTGACAATCGGGCTGTGGCTTGTCTCACGTTTGTTACCGATCGCTTGGTGGGTCTGGCCGATCAAGGCCGGTTTGTGGTTGCTCGGTCCACTGCTTATTTGGTACACCGGCCTAATAACTCACGGCGAGAAAGAACAGGTGCGCTCTCTGATTGACTCGGCCAAGCGGCTGTTGGTTGCCAACTACACGCCCGCAATACCAGCGGCAGGAAGAGAAGTTGCAACGGCATTACGAGACTGTCGAAGGATCACAGGAGGTGATCGACGTGAAAATCAGCTATCTGGGCGGAATTCTTAAGCGTGGTCCGGTGGATTCCCGGTCCACCGTCGGGGCCGGAACCATCGACGAGACGTGGGGCTGGATGGGTGAGGACGACGAGCTGTTCTTACAAGCAGCCAGTCCGAGCTGTCGGGTCTTCACCTGGGATGCGCTGGCGCTGTTGGTGCGCGGCTATGCCCGACCCATCGGTGGAAAAGGGTCGCTCGACCTGGAGCGCGTGGCCGAGGAGATTCGCTGCCATTACCTGGAGCATGGCGAGCTGTCCATCGATTGGCTTGATGGCAGCTTCACCATGGCTCTGTTGGATGGGCAGGCCCAGCGCGTACTGCTCTATCGTAACCTTGTCGGATCGAGTTTCACCTATTATCACGCTGACTCCTCTGGTCTGCTGTTCGGCAGCAACCTCGCAGAGTTGATTGACGCTGCACGCGTCGCCCCGCGACCCAACCGGGATGCCGTCCCGGCGTTCTTCCTTTTTCGCTGGGTGCCGGGCCGTGAGACGTTGTTTGACGGCTATTTCCGCCTGCTACCCGGCGAGCAAGTATGTTGGGACTCCCGAGGTCTGACGCGCGTCCAACGGCAAACCTTCGCCGACCTGCGCGGCGGGACCATCGCGGATGACGAAGCGGTGGACGTTCTCGATGAGACGATGGAGCGAGTTCTTCTGGACTGCGCCCAACTGCGGCCCGACACAGCTAACTTGCTTTCCGGCGGCGTCGATAGCTCGTATTTGCAAGCGATCTGGGGACGCGTGACCCTGGATGAAGAGGAGTTGCCGCGAAGCTATTCGATCGAGGTCGATCATCCGCACACCTGGGGCGATACCGATTACGCCATGACGGCCAGCCGGGCCCTGGGCACCCGGCATACGTTGGTACCTGCCAGCGATCCCTATGCAGACTATTTGCTCGACGTGCTGGCAAGCTCAGGAGAGCCTCCCAACCACGTTCAAACGGCGTACTTCGGCCACCTGGCACGGAGCATGATCGGTCAAGGTATAAGCAGCGGCTTGAGCGGCTACGGCGCGGATGCTTTGTTCGGTCTTGGTCTATCGAGGCAATTGCACAACGCGGACCTACTCCGGCGTCTGGTGCCGGCGGCATGGCTGCGTCGAGGCGGGGCGTGGCTGAGCGATTTGCTCGACTGGACGAACCTCTCGGCCACCTTCCGGCTGGCGGGCCGCCTCAAGGATTGGAACTATCTGCGTCATCCTGTGAATCGAACGGTGGCGTTCACTGATTGGGATGCAGTCACGGCATGTTTCGGGACAGTGGCCGTGGCGGACGCGGCAGCGGGACGGCGTTCGTTGCTGGATCGCTATGCCGTCCCCGATTGCCCGCAAGAGCGCCTCCATGCCGTCGATTTCCTGGGTGAATCGATGGATAGCGCCTCCATGTGGACGACGCTCTTTAACCAGGCCGGGGCAGAGCTGCTGTCCCCGTATCTCGATTCGCGGATCGTGCGACTGGCGCTCAATCTTTCTCCGAAGGTGCGTTTCCGCTTTCGCCGGCCCAAGGATCTGCTCAAACGGGCTTTGGCGCGGCTGGCCCCGGCCGAGTTGGCGTATCGAAAGAAGCTCAGTTTCGGGCAACCGATCTTCGAGTGGCTGGCTCCCGGGGGACCGCTGCGGCCGCTCGTTGAGCGCATCGCCCCGTATGAATTTGTCGATGCGAAAGTGCTGGAGCGCGTGCGCCAGCGACCAACCTGGTTCTTGTACAGTCTTCTCGTTTACGATTTGTGGCACAAGCTGTTCATCGACCGTTCGTCGCCCCGTCCGGTTAGCGACGCTTCGCCGAAGCGTCGAGAGGGTGCGACGCTTCGCCGAAGCTGAGCGAACCAACCGCCCGCATGACGAGGGCCATCCATGCCGCTTTATCCCGAATTGGTCCGGAATCTGTTCTTGCCCCTGTCGCTGTGGCGTGCTGGCGAGCTGGCGCAGATGCGCTATCTCCGCGAGTTTGAGCAAACACAGTTTTTATCTACCGAAGCGATCCGCGAACTCCAATGGCAACGCCTGCGGAACCTCCTGCATCATGCTTACCTGCAATGTCCCTTCTATCGCTCGCGGTTCGAGCGCGCCGGACTGACTCCACACGACTTCCGAGGATTAGTGGATCTACGCGCCCTCGCAGTGCTGGAAAAGCGCGATATTCAGGAACAAGGCGAGGAAATGGTGGCGCGAGACTGGCCGCGCAGCGATCTGATTGCCAATCAGACTGGTGGCTCGACCGGCGCTCCGGTGCCGTTTTACCTGAGTAAAGATCGGAAATGCTCGCGGGCCGCAGCGACGCTGCGGCATAATCGCTGGGCGGGTTGGCGAATTGGCGATCGCGCCGCCGTCATCTGGGGAGCGCCGCGCGATCGACCCTCCGACAGCTGGCGGGCCCGGCTGCGTGGAGCGCTGCTGCGCGAACCGTTGTGGCTGGACACAGCCAACATCACCGAGGCGAGCCTGGCTCAGTTCCACCTCGATCTACTCCGTTATCGGCCGCGCATCATCCAGGCCTACGCGCGCTCAGCAGTGTTGTTTGCTCGTTATTTGCAGGCGCGCGGGCTAACGCCGCATCGTCCCCACTCGATCGTCACCTCAGCCGAGGTGCTCGAAGCGGACGAGCGGCGGCTGCTTGAAGATGTGTTCGGCTGCCCGGTATTCAATCGCTACGGCTGCCGCGAAGTTAGCGTGATCGCCAGCGAATGTTCCGCTCATCACGGGCTTCATATCATGGCCGAAGGTCTGTACATCGAGATTGTGACGCCGGATGGCCCCGCCGCCCCCGGCGAGATGGGATCGATCCTCGTGACCGACCTTCTCAATTACGCCATGCCGCTGATCCGCTATCGCATTGGCGATGTCGGGGCCTGGGCGTCGGGGACATGTCCATGCGGTCGCGGCTTGCCGCGCCTGGAGCGTGTCGCCGGCCGGGTAACGGATTTTCTTGTCGGATGCGATGGCCGGCTGGTATCAGGAGTTTACCTCGCCACGTATGTAGTGGCCCAGCGGCCAAGCCTTGGTCAGGTGCAGATTCTTCAGCGGCAGGCCGGCGCGGTTACGTACCGAATCAAGCCCGGACGCGATTTTCACTACGAAAGCGATCTGCAATATCTGCGATCAACAACCCGCCGCTATCTCGGTGCAGAGACGAGGGTTGATAGTGAATTGGTGGAGGAATTACCAACCGAGTCGTCTGGCAAGTTCCTGTTCAGCCGATCTACCGTGGCGCCAGCATTTCTCGTCTCATAAGCATGACCGAGCCGCGCACGCAGCGCAGCGGAGTAAGCGGTTGCGCCGGGCGACCGCTTACTCCGCTGCGCTGCGTGGGCGGCTCGGAACCTTCTACTTGTGTTTGGGATCGGCGATACCGACGACGCCGCCGGCGATGCGGTCGCCCGCATCTCCCGATGGTTGGCTCTTCAGATCGTCAGCCTTGGCATGGATGATGACCGCTCGGCCGACGATCGAGTGTGGGCCGCTCAGCGAAATCAGCCTGTCCGTCATGCGGATCTCTGCCATGCCTCGGCCATTGGCGGTGATGTTGCCGAGGTCGCCCACGTGGCGCTCCAAGTCTGTTGGTCCGCCATGCTTTTTCTTGTCGGGATTGAAATGGCCGCCGTGACATTTGGGATCGCCAGAGGAGACATCACCGAACTCGTGAATGTGGAAACCATGCTTGCCGGGCTTGAGTCCGCTGATCTCACCGACGATCTCAACGCCGTCGCCTGTCGCCATGAAGTGGATAACGCCCTTGGCGGGACTGTCGCCGAAACCGCGGATGACGGCGACAGCTTTCTTGGCACCGCCCACTGCTCCCTGTTCCTCTGCCTTCGCGCCCAGCAGCAGCATCGGAGCTGCCAACGCCAACAGAGCAAGAACACGCTTCTTCATAAGACACCCTTTCTGCGAGGACCAACCGGTTGAAACGGGCCTTCGTGCCGTCATGCTATGAGTTCGCATGGGCACCAGCAATTCAAAGTCCTGAGTTCTGAGTGCTGAGTTCTGAGACACTCATTCTCAGAACTCAGCACTCAGCACTCAGAACTGATTAGCGTCCGCCCGGCGGTACGTATTTTTTCAGCCAGGCGAACACTTCCTTGTGCCAATATTCGCTGTTCTTCGGTTTCAGCACCCAATGTCCTTCATCCGGGAAGTTGATGAACTTTGACGGAATGCGCAGGCGTTGCAGTGTGGTGAACAACTCGTGACCCTGGCTGACGGGCACGCGGAAATCGAGATCGTTGTGGATGATGAGCATGGGCGTCTTGAAATTCTTGGCGTAGCGGTGCGGCGAGTGTTTCTCGTAGGACTTGCGATTCGGTCCCCAGGGCGGCCCGCCGTGTTCCCATTCGTCGAACCACAGCTCATCGGTCTGGGCGTACATGCTCTCGAAGTTGTAAACGCCGCAGTGGGTGATGAGCGTTTTGAAGCGCGTCGTGTTGCCCTGGAACCAGTCCATCATGTAGCCGCCGAACGACGCACCCGCCGCACCCATGCGCTCCTTATCGATGTACGGCAACTTCTCCAGGTAATCGACACCCTTCATCAGATCGTCGAAACATTTGCCGCCCCAATCGCCGCTGATCTCATCGACAAACTTCTGGCCAAACCCGGTGCTGCCGCGCGGATTGGGCAGCGCCACGACGTAACCCTGCGCCGCCCACAGTTGCGGACACCAGCGATAATTCCATCCGTCCTCCCAGGCACCTTGGGGGCCGCCGTGAACCAGATAAGCGAGAGGCCATTTCTTGTCGGCATCGAAGCCGGGAGGTTTCAAGAGCCACATTTGCATTTCACCGCCTTCGACTTTGACTTTCACGCTTTCGGGGCGAGGCATGTCGAGTTCGGCGAGGAGCTTATCGTTAGCATGAGTGATCGTATAGCCATCGGGTTTGTGGGCGGGGAAGGCGGCTACCAACTCGGCCGGCGCGGTTAGGGATGACTTAGCGAACGAGATCTTCGAGCCATCTCGGTTTGCCGAGAACGAATTCGTCATGCCGTACCACGGGAGGATTGCGCCGCCTTCAGAGGCGTCGGACTGGATGGTGCGAATAATCTTTGAACCATTGCGGTCGGCGACGAATAGAACCTCGCGGCCGCCGAATACCCATACCACTTCTTCTGCGGAGAGATCGATCTTCTCCGTCAGGTTTATCGGCTTTCCGGTGAACGTCCCGTCCTCCTTGCACTTCACAACAAGAATGTCCCATTTGTCTGCCTCAAACCCGGCCCGTCGCTGCGCTCGATACGCCAATTGCTTGCCGTCCGGAGAAAACACCGGGCCGCTATCGGCTGCTTCGTTGTGCTTGGTTAACGACTCCCATTCTTTACCTCTACCCGTGATGGGTACTCGGCAAATCTCGTAATTGGTACTCCACGCCTCATCCTTCGCCGGCACCGCCGTGAAGACAAGGTATTGGCCATCGGGCGAGAAGGTAAAGTTGTCGCCGGTGCTGAATGTGCTGGAGGTCGGATAGGCGTCGCGGTCGCCGGGTGTTACGTCCTTCGGCTCGCTGCCGTCGGCGCTCATAACGAACAAATGCTGTCGTTTGTCCTCGACGTAGGAATCCCAGTGTCGGTAGAACAGCTTGGTGTGGACCTTTGCTTTGACCGGGCTTTTCTCGATCTCCTCCTTGCGTTTCTTGTTGAGGGCATCGCTCTCCTTGAACGGTTTCTCGGAGTATTCGGGATAGACCGCCGACACGAACGCGATGTGTTTGCCGTCGGACGACCAGATGCCGTTGCCGGCTTCGGTACTGATGTTGGTTAACTGGCGAGCTTCGCCGCCGATCAGATCGATGATCCATAGTTGATTGTCGCCGCTGCGGTTGGACTCGAAAAGGATATGCTTGCCGTCGGGACTCCAGCGCGGATGGCGATCTTTTTTGGTGGTATTGGTAAGCTGTCGCGGCTCACCCTTGTTTTCCGTGGAGGCCAACCACAAGGTCGAGGAAGAATTGTTTGCTCCAAGATCGACGCTGCCGACGACGTAGACGACGAGCCTGCCGTCGGGACTGATTTGCGGATCGCTGACGCGCTTGAAGCGAAAGAGATCGTCGATGGTCATGGGCCGTTTGCCCTCGGCGAAAACGGCGGCCGGCGCAGCTATTAGCAGCAGAGCGACAAATAGAATGACGGAGCGTTCCATGAGATCTCCTTGGCTAGCGGTCCTTGGCGCCCCTGGCGTCCTTTGCGTCGTGGCGGTTTATTTTTTTATAGGGAAAAAGGAGTGCAGGAAATGATTAAGACCAAGCGTTGGGACGATCCCCGCGAAGCCGAGGACGGCTTCCGTTTGTTGATTTGCCGTTATCGTCCGCGCGCCCTGCCGAAGAAGAAAGAAACCTGGGATCTGTGGTGGAGCCAGCTCGGTCCCAGCAGGGAGCTGCACGCTGCTTTCTACGGCAAACACGGGCAAACGCCGATCCGCTGGGAAGAGTATCGACAACGGTACCTTGAGGAGATGAAGGGGGAAAAACAGCAGGAGAGCATCGCCATCCTGGCCGAGAAGGTCACCGCGGGCAAGACGATCACGCTGCTCTGTTCATCGGCCTGCACAGATGCGGCGCACTGTCACCGCACGCTGCTCAAGGAGTTGATCGAGGAAAAATGTGCATCCCTACAATCCCCGGCGAGCGGGGGGCGTTAGCCCCCTGTTCCTTCCGAACAGGGGGCTAACGCCCCCCGCTCGCCGAATTGCCTTTTCACAATGTCGGGCCAATCGACCACGGCGCAAACTCTTCTTCCCCAACTCCGTTGATCTCGCTTTTGGTTTTCTTGCCGCTGGCAACGGCCAAGATCTCCTCGAAGATCTGCCGGCCCACTTCTTCCACCGGCGTACCGTCGAGAATGACGCCAGCGTTGATGTCCATATCATCGATCATGTGTTCGTACAGCGGCGTATTGGTGGCGACTTTGATCGACGGGGCCGGCTTGCAGCCGAACACGGAACCGCGGCCGGTCGTGAATACCAAGACGTTCGCGCCCCCGGCGACGATACCGGTCATGCTCACTGGATCGTACCCCGGCGTATCCATGACGACCAGCCCCTTCGCTGTGACTCGCTCCGCATAGCCGACCACATCCACCAAGGCGGTGCTTCCACCCTTGGCGATGGCACCCAGCGATTTTTCGTAGATCGTCGTCAGCCCGCCTTCTTTGTTGCCCGGCGAGGGATTGTTGTTGATCTCCGCACCGAAAATACTTGTGTACCACTCCCACCACTTGATGCGTTCGACGAGCTTCTCGCCGACGGCGCGGCTGACGGCCCGGCGCGTGAGCAGATGCTCGGCCCCATAAATCTCCGGTGTTTCTCCAAGAATGCTCGTCCCGCCCTGACCCACCAGGAGATCCGATGCGACGCCGAGCGCCGGATTCGCTGTCACGCCGCTGTTGCCGTCCGACCCGCCGCAATTGGTGCCGAGGATGATCTTGTCCGCCGATAAGCGCGTGCGCTTCACGTCGTTGACCCGCGGCAGCAATTCGGCAATGGCGCGGACGCCGGCATCGACGGTTTTGCGAATGCCGCCGCACTCCTGAATCGTGAGGACCAGCGGCTTTTTCCGCGAGCCGTTCAGCTGGATAAGTCCCTGATGTTCGATCAGGTGGATGGCCTGTCCGGTTTCGCAGCCGAGTCCGACGAGAATGTAGGCGGCGACATTGGGATGCTTGGCGAAGCCGGCCAAGGTGCGGTCGAGCTGATTATGATCCGCCCCATCGTACTGCATGGCGCAGCCGGCCTTGTGCGTGATGGCCACTACACCATCGACGTTGGGATATTGCTTGAGCAAGCCCGTGGCGTGGAAGCGTTCGGAGATGTACTTGCTAGTGCTGGCCGAGCAGTTGACGGTGCTGATGATGGCGATGTGGTTGCGCGTGCCGTAACGACCGTCGCCGCGGTCGTAGCCCATCCAATAGCGCGGCTCCGGCCGCGATGGCGGCGGAGGACAATCGCGGCAGAAAGCGTAATCGCGGTCGAAGGCGGCTGCGGAGACATTATGAATATGGACCCATTCCCCAGGCTCGATGTCCTTGCTGGCAAAGCCGATGATCTGGCCGTACTTGGTGACGGCTTCGCCTTGCTTAATCCGGCGCAGAGCGATTTTGTGCCCCAAGCCGATGCGCTGGGGGAGTGTGAGGGCGTCGCCGTTGGATAGATAGCTCGCGCCTGCCGGCAGCGGACGGGCAGCGACGGCGATGTTGTCCTCCGGTCGGAGGTGGACGGCGACTTGGGAAAGAACAGGGGCCGGCATGAAATGGTACTCCACGAGAAACGGCGGGTTAGTCCCTGTCACGATACAGCGGAAGCCGAGACTTGCAAAGGGCTGACATGGCTTTCAACCAGGCTAACTGATAAATTTTGACTCGTTTATAATGCAATAAGGAGGGCTTTTTGTTCGTGATAAAACAAGCTTTACCCACGGTGCCGGAGCGTTTGCAGGATGTGCCGGAGCTGCTCGCGCGGATGGAGGGGTTTCCCGCCGTGCTGTCGGCTCTGCATCAGCGTCGCAGTGCCGTGGTGGATGGTGCCTGGGGTTCATCAGCAGCATTGGCGACGGCTGTACTAGCTCGGAGCGCAAGCGACGGGCAGACGCCGCGCACTCTGCTCGTTGTTCTGGCTCATCCGCGCGACCTCGACGGTTGGAGCGGTGATTTGGCCAGCTTCGCCGGCATCGAGCCTGTCGTCTTCCCCGCCTGGGACGACTTCCGCAACGATGGCTCTCTTAGTGTCGATGAAATCGCCAACCAACGGCTTCGCTTGCTGAAACAACTGCAAAGCCGCGAACCTCCGCGTCTTGTGCTGACGACCCTGCAAGCCCTCATTCAGCCCGTTCCCGATCGCACCCAACTTGCCGCCACGCGCCGCCGCTTGCAAACCGCCCAGAGTGCCGACATGGAAGAACTGGCGGCTTGGCTGAACGAGCGCGGCTATCGACATACCGAGGCGGTCGAATTGCCTGGCGAGTTCAGTCGTCGCGGCGGTATCCTCGATGTGTTCTCGCCCGACGCCGAGGCACCCTATCGTTTGGAATTCTTCGGTGACGAAATCGAATCGATCCGCCAGTTCTCACCGCAAACGCAGCGCAGTCTTGGCCAAGTTGACGAGGCCGACATCACGGGCCTGCTACCAACCTCTAGCGCAAAGGCGAGCGGGGGCAGTCATGCCCCCGGTCATGGCCATCTCTGCGATTATCTGCCCGAAGATGCCTGGACGGTGCTCGTGGAAGTGGAGGAGCTGGGCGAACAGGGCAAGCACTATCTGGAGCGCGTCGCCGAGGTGACGGGACTGTTCTCGGTTGAGGGCGTGTTTCAGCAATTGTTGCGCTTCCCCAACGTAACCGTTTCCGCGTTGCCGTCGCCGTCCGTCGAGGCGATGTGCCATCTGCGTGTCGAATCGGTGGAGCATTTCAGCGGCGAGGTCGGCAAAGTCCGCGATGAATTGGACGCCGTGGCGGCGCAAGATGTCGTGCTGATCGCTTGCCACAATGAAGGCGAGTGCAAACGCCTGAGTGAAGTGCTGTCTGCCGGCCAACTGGCGCAATCGGATCGGCTGCGCCTGGTAACAGGCCGCGTCCGCGCCGGCTTTCGTCTAATCGAAGGCATCGGCAGCAACGGCTCGGCACAATCGCTGATTGTGTTGGGAGGACAGGAGCTATTTCACCGCGAAGAAGTGCGGCAGGTGCAGCCGCGCCGCCGTTTGGAATCGCGGGCCATCGATAGCTTTCTCGATCTGGCCGAAGGTGATCTCGTCGTCCATGTCGGTCACGGTATCGCACGCTACCGCGGCATGCAGCTGATTGAGAAAGGCGAGCGGGGTCGCGTTAGCGCCCCGAGTGCTTCGCTCCCTCGGGGCGCTAACGCGACCCCGCTCGCCGGTTCTTCAACCAAGCACGCCGAAGAACACCTGATTCTGGAATTTGCTGCCGGCGTCCGCGTCTATGTTCCGGCATCGAAGATCGATTTAGTGCAAAAATACGTCGGCGGCGCCAAGACGGACCCGGAGTTATCGAAATTCGGCGGGACGAGCTGGCAAAACCGCAAGGCGCGCGTGCAAGAAGCGGTCATGGACCTGGCCAGCGACATGATCCAATTGCAAGCACTGCGCGAAGCCGAGCCGGGGACCGCCTTTCCGGCGGACAGCGAATGGCAGGCCGAGTTTGAGGCATCGTTCCCCTACCAGGAAACGCCGGACCAGCTGACGAGCATGGCCGAGATCAAAAACGACATGCAGCGGCCCCGGCCTATGGACCGCCTCCTCTGCGGCGATGTCGGCTACGGTAAGACGGAGCTGGCCATCCGCGCCGCGTTCAAGGCCATCGATAACGGCCGGCAGGTCGCCGTGCTGGTGCCCACGACCGTGCTCGCCGAGCAGCACTACCGAACCTTCAGCCAGCGCCTCGCCGAATATCCGTTTACCGTCGAGTGCCTTAGCCGCTTTCGTTCGTCCGGCGAACAGAAACGCATCGTTGAACGGCTGAAAACCGGCGGCATCGACGTCATCATCGGCACGCATCGACTGGTCAGCGCCGATGTGCAATTCAAGGATCTTGGCCTGGTCATCATCGATGAGGAACAGCGCTTCGGCGTCGAGCACAAAGAGCGGCTGAAGCATCTGCGACAAAAGGTCGATGTGCTGACGATGACAGCGACGCCAATTCCGCGCACGCTGCACCTATCGCTTTTAGGCATCCGCGACATCTCCAATTTGGAGACGCCGCCTCCGGATCGGCTCGCCATTGAAACTCGCATCGCTCGCTTCGATAGTCAATTGATCCGCCATGCCGTGCTGCGCGAATTGAACCGCGACGGCCAGGTTTACTTCGTTCACAACCGTGTACACAATATCCGCGAAATCGTCTCTCGCTTGGAGCAAATCGTTCCCGAGGCGCGAATCGCCATTGTCCACGGACAGATGGCCGCGGATGATCTGGAACACGAGATGCTGCGATTTGTTCGCCGCGAGGCCGACATCCTCGTGGCTACAACGATCATCGAGAGCGGCCTGGACATCCCCAACGCCAACACCATTTTCATCAACCAGGCCGACAATTACGGCCTCGCCGATCTGCACCAGCTGCGCGGACGCGTCGGTCGCTACAAGCACCGCGCCTACGCTTATCTGCTTCTCGACAGCGACCGCACCGTGACGCCGAACGCAGCGCGTCGCCTCAAGGCGATTGAGGAATTCACCGAGCTGGGCGCCGGTTTCAAGATCGCTCTGCGCGACCTGGAAATCCGCGGCGCCGGTAACATTCTCGGCACACAGCAGAGCGGCCACATCGCCGCCGTCGGCTACGAGCTGTATTGCCAATTGCTCGAAAACGCTGTGCGAACGCTGAAGCAACAGCCGCTTCGCACACCGCTGGACGTGAGCATCGATCTACCGTGGACGGCGTACTTGCCGCGCGATTACGTCCAGGGACAACGCCAGCGCATCGAGGTGTATCGCCGGTTGGCGCGCGTGCGCCGACTGGATCGCCTCAACGATTTTCGTCAGGAAATGCGCGACCGCTTCGGTGCACCACCGGAGCCGACCGAATGGCTGCTGCGGTTGGCGGAGTTACGTCTGCTGGTGGCGCAGTGGAAAATCGCGTCGGTTCATCTGGAGAAATCCGCTGAGGTCGGCAGCAGTGCGGTCGATGTCGTGTTCGGCTACCGCAATCCTCGGCGGATTAAGGAATTGGCCGCAGGCAGCGAGGGCCGCGTTCGAGTTGTGGATGACTCCAGCGCTTATTTTCGACTGACAGGTGCGGAGTTGGAACCATTGGCGTTGTATGTGACGTTAAAGCGATTGTTGAGCCACGACTCGGAATGATTTCCTTTTCCTGTCCTTGCGATAAGGCCAAGGAATGAGTAGTCTTGCGGTGGTAGTCGACTATTTGTCTCCGACGTTTTGCACTGGAGAATGCCGATGTCCGTAGACTTGCTCTCCGGGACCGATAAACAGATCGCGCTCAATGTTCTGCAGCGAATGCCCGAATCGGCCACACTCGACGAGATCAGTGAAGAACTCGCGATTCTAGCAGCCATTCGCAGGGGGGAGGCAGCGGCGGAAGCGGGTCGGATACTCACTCACGCCGAGGTCAAGCAGAGGTCCGCATCATGGACTGGGAAATAGTCTGGACGGAACCGGCCGCAGCCGATTTGGAGCACATTGTGCGAACGGTGGCCAGTCACAACCCAACGGCGGCGGAATCCCTACGTGTCGAACTGCTGGAGTCGGTAGAAGTATTGGCTCGCTTTCCTCTAATCGGGCCGACGTACGAAGGAGATCGAACGGGCCGAACGCGAGAGATCCTTTGCCGAAAATACCGTATCTTCTATCGTGCAATCGAAGAACGACAGCGAGTCGAGCTTCTCACCCTCTGGCACTCCGCCCGGCGCGAACCGAAGCTCCCGAACGGATAAGCCCATGCCGTCGAATAGTGCGCGATACTTGCCCAAGTGGTTCGATATGTAATGGATATCAGCGAGCGAGGCGTTGCCTCACCTCGCTCGCTTTCTAGACGTTCACTCATCCTTACCATTCATTCCCGGCTTTTCCTTGAAATCGAGGTACAAGCGAGCGTTGGCATTCCGCGCCAGATCGCGCAAAGTCGTAAGCTCTTCCAGACGCAAGAGAGCTGGATGCGTGCTGTAAGCACTGGCCATCTTCTGCCGTTCTTCGAGCGCCTGAATCTCGGCCTGTACCGCCAAGCGGGTGGCTTCGGCGGCGCTCTTCGCCTTGAACAGGGCAGCCTCCGCTTCGGTCTGCGCTTGCAAGCGTTGAGCATCCATCTTCGTTTGCGTCTCAATCTTCTGCACCTCGGCCTTGGTCCGCGCTTCGACCAGCTGCGCTTGACTCATTCGCTCAGCGGCAAGCACGCGGTTCATGATTTCCTGCAAGTTGCCGGGGAAGACCAGATCTTTTACGTCTGCGCGGGCGATGGCTACTCCATAGCTCGTCGCCGATTCCTTGACATCGCGCAGGATGTCCTCACTGAGCCGGGTGCGGTTCGTCAGAATATCCTCCAACGTCATCGACGCCAGGGACCGCCGCGCCGCAAGCTGAACATCGCTGTAAAGCCGATCCTCATAGTTGGCGACAGCATGCAGAGCCGCCTTCGGATCGACCACGGCAAACTGAACGAGGATGCTGACGCGAATAGCAACCTTGTCAGCCGTCAGAATTTCCTGGCCCTTGATGGTCAGGTTACGAGCGCGCATATCGACGAGGATGACCTCGACCTTGGGCTTACGCTTAAGGCCAAGGAAACGCCGAAGTTTCGGAAACAGCGCCGGCTTGGGCAGCTCATATCGACCTGCACCGACGACCTGGGTGAGGACGCCGTCTTCGTACCACAAGCCGCGATGACTATCCTTGATGAAGATTTCACGTTCGGGCATGGCGAGCACTCCGGACGAAGAGTGAAAAACAAGAGGCCCCGAATCCGGCCGATCTGGAGGATCGGTAACATTCAGATTTGGCAGATCTGAGTCACAGGTCCAATCGTGGTTGTGACAGCAACCATTTGGTTACGTTACTCCAGGCCGAGTGGGGCCTCCATCAAATGGACCAGCCAGGAGCGAAAAAGTTCACTATGGTATCTCACGAAAAAAGATGGCCCCGAAGCGCGGTCGAGATGGAGGATCGGCGGCTTCAGATTTGGCCGAATCTGATCCCCAGCACTGAAACAGTTGGGGAGCAGCCAAAAGTCCGTCTTTCTCCTGGCCGGCTGGGGCCACTGCCATTATAAGAAATGCCGCCAATTCCTAGAACACACGCCAGTTCTGGTTCGCCGATGTACTGGCCCGCATCTCCTCGGAACGGTAAAATGGAGTGGACGTGATAATGCCTTCACGATCAGGGGCAGAGACGCATGGCCAAGATTTACCTGGACAACAACGCCACAACGCGGACAGATCCGCGTGTGGTCGAGGCGATGTTGCCCTGCTTCACCGAGCGTTACGGCAACTCCGCCAGCCTGACCCATACGTTCGGCCAGGAAGCCGATGAGGCCGTCGAGCAAGCGCGCCAGCAAGTGGCCGACCTGATCGGCGCTCATCCGCGCGAAATCATCTTCACCAGCGGCGCCACCGAGAGCAACAATCTCGCCCTCAAAGGCGTAGCTGCGATGTATCGGCCCAAGGGGGACCACATCATCACGGCCGCCACCGAACACAAGGCGGTTCTCGATCCGCTGCGCCGACTTGGCCGCGAAGGGTTTCAAATCACGATCCTGCCGGTGGACGCTTACGGCAGGGTGACGGTTGAGCAGGTTGCGCAAGCCTTGACGCCGCGGACAATCCTGGTCAGCATCATGGCCGCCAATAACGAGATCGGCACGCTTCAGCCGATCCGCGTTCTTGGCCGATTGTGCAAGGAGCGTGGCGTGCTCTTTCACACCGATGCGGCCCAGGCGGCTGGCAAGCTGCCGCTGGATGTCGAGGACATGGGCATTGACCTGCTGAGCCTCAGTGCGCATAAAATGTACGGACCCAAGGGCGTCGGCGCGCTCTACGTCCGCCGGCGTGACCCGCGCGTCCGCCTGGAGCCGCAGATGGACGGCGGCGGTCAAGAACGAGGCTTGCGCAGCGGTACCTCGAATGTGCCTGGCATCGTCGGCTTCGGCGTCGCCTGCGGGTTGTGCCGGCAGGAAATGGCAAGCGAGACTGTCCGCTTGACCGAACTGCGTGAACGGCTGCGACAGGGCATTCAGGAACAACTGAGCGATGTGACGCTGAATGGCCATCCGACCGAGAGATTGCCGGGCAATCTGAACCTGAGCTTCGCCCACATCAAGGGCGAGGCGCTCTTGATGGCCCTGCGCGACATCGCGGTATCGTCTGGCTCGGCCTGCACGACGGCCAGCTTGGAACCGAGCTACGTACTCAAAGCGCTGGGACTGGACGATGAGTTGGCCCACGGCAGCATCCGCTTCGGCCTGGGCCGCTTCAACACGGCGGAGGAAGTGGACACGGTCGTACAAGAAGTGGTGCGCGTGGTGCGTTACCTGCGCGCCCTGAATCCCTTGCATGAAATGAGCTTGCTACAATAATAGTACAGTGGTTTCACTGAACCTGTAACAACGAAAGGGGCAAATATGCCAATTACCGTAACGGAAAAAGCGGCTTCGGAAGTTAAGCGCATCATTCAGGAGCAGCAGGGCGCCGGCTCGATGCCGGAGAAGATCTATCTGCGTCTGCGTGTCGTCGGCGGCGGATGCAGCGGCTATCAGCACAAGTTGGATCTCGATCCGGCCATGAACGAGAAGCTCGACGAGCTTTTCGAGTTCCACGGCGTGCCTGTAGTGGTCGATAAGCGGAGTCTGATTTACCTGGAGAACGCCACGGTGGATTTCCACGACGATTTGAATCGTCGCGGTTTCAGCGTGAGCAATCCCGCCGCGAAAAGCACCTGCGGCTGCGGTAGCTCGTTCTCGATGTAATCCGACTTTGTTCGCGGTCCGAGCCGCGCAGGCAGCTCAGCAGAGTAAGCGACAGCATGGTACAGCCGCTTACTCCGCTGTGCTGCGTGCGCGGCTCGGATCAGGGACTACGGGCGCTTAGCTCAGGGGTAGAGCGGCATGTTTACACCGTGTTGGTCGGGGGTTCGATTCCCTCAGCGCCCAATGCAAATCTAAAGATAAGAAAGACTTCGAACTCTCATTCGTGTAGTGACTCTTGTCGGCATCCTCGCCCATGCCCACCGCGGTCACGGTAATCTTAGATAGCGCCCAGGGCAGGGGCTTGCCGAGCTTGGGATCGCTCTCGATCAGCAAGACGTGCGGTTTGCCGGAGCTGAAGACCAAGCCCGACGCCATGTTGTCGTCCTGTAAACGATCACTGAATCCATCACTGCGCACGCTGAATTGGGCCAGCCGTTCGTTCGTTTGTGAGAGACTGGCCTGAAATATGTAGACGAGGGCGGCTCCAACAACGACCCGAAGCTGGCGTTGGCCGATGTTCTTTGGACGCCCTTAAACAGTGCGGAATTCAGTCTCGATCACGAATCGTAGCGGGTAAGAATCGCCCCGCGCCTGAGAGCGCACCTCGATGGAGCGAGATGCAGCTACAACACTTTAATTTCGCTTTGTTAAAAGTTTACTTGACGAGAGCTCTCACCGGAACGATCATTATATGTAGCAGAGTTTGCCATTCCTCCATGAGAGGAAGCCCGGGGAGGAATCCTACTTTGGCGGCAGATCCCGCCGGTAAACCTGCAGGGGTAGGGATTCCGCCAAAATGCGCTAGGAGTGAGGTCATGCTCTCGTTACCGCGTCTTGTGAAGGTCTGTTATCTTCTCGCCTTGTCTCTCGCCGTCTCTTTGCTGCTCTGGCCGAGTTTCTCCCACGCTCAGAAAGGCTTCGGCGTATCCACCGGGTACCGAGCCACACCTGGCCTGCCGACGATCGCCATCCCGCTGCCCAACGTCAGCGGCAGTGGGGTTGGCGGCGGTGTCGGCGGCGGTGCAACGGGGTTTGGCGGCAGCTTCGGCGGTGGTTTCGGCGGCATCAACTTCAGTTCGCAGCCACTGATCATAACGCTCAACCTCGGGCAGTTCTTTCCCAATAACGGCCAGATCATCGGCTTGCCTGGTCCCACGATGATGCCGCCGCTGAATAATTTTGGTCCGATGGCGTCGCTGTTCGGGCCGCTCGGCCTTTTGCCCATCTGGGTGCTTCCTACTAACTTCTCCGATTCCACCGGCGCTCCCTGGGCCCTGCAGCCAGGACTCATCACCATTGGCGGTGGCGGAGCGGGCGGCATCGGGGGCGGTGGTATAGCTGGCGGTGGCATCGCTGGCGGTGGCATCGGGGGCGGTGGTATAGCTGGCGGCGGCCTAGGGGGTGGTGCGGGCGGCTTGGGTGGAGGAATAGGCGGTATCGCAGGAGGTGTGGGCGGCTTCAACGCTGGAATGGGCGGCATCGGAGGCGGCGGAATGGGAGGATTTGCAGGCAAGGGCTTTGGCGGATTCAACGGCCGAAAAGCCTTGTAAGAATCATTCAACTATCAGTTCGTTTGGCCGCGAGCCGAAGGCGAGCGCTCGCCTCTGGCTCGCGGCCGAAACTCACGAGACCAGGGTGAAGAAAATTTCTTCGAGATCATCCTTGCGGTAACGCTCACGCAATTCCACAAGAGTGCCGCATGCCTGTACTCGGCCACGGCTGAGGATGGCCACTCGGTCGCACAAACGCTCTACCTCCCGCAAAATGTGCGTCGAAAACAGGATGCACTTTCCCAGCGCACGCAACTCCGCAATCGTATCGAGAACGGCGCGGGCGACCAGCACATCGAGTCCGGCCGTCGGTTCATCGAAAATCAGCACCGGAGGATCGTGGACAATGGCCCGCGCGATCGACACTTTTTGACGCATGCCGGTGCTCATTTTAGCGCCGAGCGTATCGCGGAAATCGTTCATGTGCAGGGTGGCGAACACCGTCTCCAGCCGTTTGCGCAGCTGCTCGCCGCCCAATCCATAGAGCCGGCCAAAGTACTCGACTAGCTCCCAAGCGGACATGCGATCGTAGATGGCGGTGTTGGCCGATAGGAAGCCGATATGTTGGCGCACCAGGGCCGGCTGCATTGCCACGTCGTAGCCGGCCACCCGCGCCGTGCCGCCGCTGGGACGCAGCACGGTGCAGAGAATGCGCATCGTCGTAGTCTTGCCGGCGCCGTTGGGGCCGAGCAAGCCGAAGATTTCGCCGGGTCGGGCCTCGAAGCTAACGTCATCGACGGCATGAACCAAGCCGCGCCGCAAGTCACGAAACGATTTTTGAAGATGTTCAACCTGGATCATAGGCCGAAATCCGCTCTCCGCTGTCCGCTGACCGCAAAACAAGCATAGAATACAAGAAAGGCGAAAGATTGCTTTTGTGGAGGAAATACCATGAGCGCAGCGCGGCTTGGAGCGTTTCTGATGGCCTCGTTGCTATTGATCGCATCGGGATGCGCTCAACAGGACGGCAGTCCACCGCCCCCGGACAGGGAAGCCAAAATCAAAGCGTCGCTGGACCAGCTCGATCCCACCGACCGCAAATTGGCGGAGGAGCAGACCTATTGTGCCGTTGAGACGGAAAAACGCCTCGGCTCGATGGGCAAGCCGATCAAGATAATGCTCGAGGACCAGCCAGTGTTCCTGTGCTGCAAGGGCTGCGAGAAGCGAGCTAAGGCGAATCCGGAAAAAACTCTGGCGACGGTCAAGAAACTCAAGGACCACCACGAATCACACGAATAAGTCCGAGCCTGAAGCGTAAGCGAAGGGCGTCTCTTCGCTTACGCTTCAGGCTCGGAATCGATGTACTCGTAGAACACGTTGCGTTGCCGCGGAATGTAGCCTGCCTCGCGGATGGCGCTTTTGATTTGCTCCAACGTTAGATAATGCACCGTTCCCGCCGAAGCGACGACATTTTCTTCGATCATCAAGCTGCCCATGTCGTTGGCACCGAAGAACAGTGCCAGCTGGCCGATTTTTAATCCCTGCGTCACCCACGAGGACTGAATGTTGGGGATATTGTCGAGGTACAAGCGGGCAATGGCCTGGGTCTTGAGATATTCATACGCGCCGGCCGGCGGCACATCGGCCATTGCCGTGTGTTCCGGCTGGAAGGTCCAACAGATGAACGCCGTGAAGCCGCCGGTTTCATCTTGTAGCTGACGTAGACGCTCCAAGGTCTCGATGCGTTCGGCAAATGTTTCAATGTGGCCGAACATCATCGTGCAGGTCGATTTGCCGCCCAGCTCGTGCCAGACACGATGCACTTCCAACCATTCGTCGGTCAGGCATTTGTTAATGGTCATGGCTTTGCGCACGCGATCAACGAGGATCTCGCCGCCGCCGCCGGGTAGACTACCGAGTCCTGCTTCTTTGAGTCGCCGCAGCACTTCGCGCAGAGGTATCTTGTTGATCTTGTGGAAGTGCCAGATCTCCGGCGGACTGAAAGCGTGCAGATTGAATTTCGGATAGCGCGCCTTCAAATCGCGCAACAGATCTTCGTACCACTCCAATTTTAAGCTCGGATGCAGGCCGCCCTGCATCAGCGTTTGATCGCCGCCTAGCGCGATGGTTTCCTCGATCTTTTTGTAAATCTCTTCGCGCGGCAAGACATAAGCGTCGGCGTCGTTGCTCTTGCGATAGAAGGCGCAGAAATCGCAGACGGCGGCGCAGATATTGGTGTAGTTGATGTTGCGATCAATGTTGTAGGTGCGATACGGCTCCGGATGCAGCCGACGGCAAACGGCGTCTGCGGCACGGCCGAGGGCTGGCAGATCCCGGCAGTCGAACAGGGCGACGCCTTCGTCGAAGGTCAGACGTTGTCCGTCAACGGCTTTTTGCGAGATGCGTTGGATGGTAGTACTCAAGTTTCACTCCTCGCGGCGCCAAGCCCAATTCGCAGGCCAATGCATAGTAGTGACGTAGCCCGGCTTGTTCGCGCGGTCCCAAATCAAAGTGCAAGATATTCGACAGATAACGGCGGCAGAATCCCGCATCCAGCCCCAAGCGCGGCGCCTCGGCGTAGGCGATAGGGCCGGCGCGATCCAGGCCACGCTCCTTGGCCTGATGCAGCGCCGCATCCACGCCGCATAGATCGACGCCCTCCCGCACGGCCCACACAGCGTAAACAAACGGCAAGCCCGTCCAGTCGAACCATTCCTGACCAAGATCAAATGCGTGCTGAAAACCCGGCAGGCAGGCGCGCATGGCGCGATCGCCAATCAGAAGCACGGCATCCGCGTCCACATCCTCGGCCTGGCTATCCAGTGGGAGCGATGTCACCTCAGGAGACACACCGTAACGCTTAGCGAGCAAGATCCGCGTCAGTGCAGCACTGGTGCGCGAGCCGGCATCGAGGGCGACGCGGCGAATCGAAGTCCACGGCACTCGGCTGAACAGCGTCACGCTCAAGACCGGGCCGCGCGAAGCGATGGCGATATTGGGCACGAGGGAATAGCAGCCGGCCTGGAAATACGAGAGGACCGGGATCAAAGCCACGTCGAGCTGTCCCTCCGCCAGCAAGTCCGCTAGCCGGCTCGGCACGTCGAGGATCAGTTCCGCTTGCGGCGCCAGCTGCTCCAAGTCGCAGATGAGCGGCTTGGTGTTCAGATAATTGACCGCACCAACGCGAACCGGATACTCCATGATCGTCTCTCCCACGACTCTTTACCTTGCTTCAGACGCATTATAGGACGAAGCCTTTTTCTTCAAAGTGCCCCGCCCTACACGGGAAGGAGCTACCAGCATAACCGTGAACGGCGCCGCGAGACAACACGAGCCGGAAGCGTTAACGAGGGCGAATCGTCCGTCGCTTACGCTTCCGGCTCGTTTGGTTTGCTGCGCTTTTTTATGCGCTACGCTTCAAGAGTCGCCAGCCTGCGCGAACCAACTTTTTTCCAACTCGGTGAACGATAGGTATGCGCTTGATCGCATTATTCACTTTGTCCGCGATCCGGTAACGCAAGCATTCGGCTTGCTGGACGAGCAGACCGATTCTCTCGTAATCGACCGCTGCCAGACGTTCCTGCAGATTGTGCGATTGCTCGGATAATAGGCTGTACATCTTAGCCGCCTCTTTATGCAACTCGTCCAACTGCTTGCACAACCGCTGTATCTCATTGTCTCGGCGGTGAATTTCCACAAGAAATTCCAGCCTCTCTCCACCAGTGTTGAGGCTCGACGGCACTTTGCGATTCTCTCCTATTTTTGTCTCAATAGGGTAGATTGGCACTCGGCTGCCGATTTTCTCCAGAAAGATGCCGTCTGCATGGCGAATAACCTCGCGGTCCTCCGGCCAAAAGTCCTCCTCTGGAAAAAGGTCGAACAGTTCTGCCTTGTGGCACAGTTGCAAATAATCCACCTGGCAATCCAGAGGCCCGCCACCGCAACAACTACCCTTCATCTCCTTGGCAATCAACTCTTGATACGTCACCTTCTCCCCCGTGGGAGTAACGGCCGTCATATCGACGGAGGCGTACATCGCCTTCGCCTGGGGGTTGCTCTGAGCATGGTCATAGAAGGTTTGAAACGCATTGGGATAAAACAGGTCGTCGTCGCAGAGATAAACGACGAATGAACCGTTGAGCAGCTTTCTACGAAAGCATTCGTTGAAGCACCAGGAAGCGACGGTTTTTGTCTGTCGCAATTCCTCCGTCTCCCAGGAACGGATCAGGCGAAAGCGCGGATCTTTCAGGGACGGGATGCTTGAGAAGAATCCCTGGTCGTATAAGACCCCGCTGTCAAAGATGATGGCTTCCCAGTCGGAAAACGTCTGAGCGTACAGACTGTCGATCGCTTCGCCCACATTATCCGGCTTATTATGACTTAAGAGGATGCAGGAGATAAACGGCATGATCGTCCCCAGGGTTTTTCACAAAGCAAAACCGAATTGCGGGTATAGCACTGCTGGAAGAGCGGAATCAAGTCGAATCATTGTAATTTTTTCTCTTGACAGTGACGGGACCGAAGGCTATCGTCCGCGCCCTTCGAGTGACTCGAACGTCGGCAAGGAAGTCCGTCATGTGCCGTTGGTTGGCCGTACTAACCGTCCTGGCGGCTGGAGCGCTGGCAGGATGCTTCTCCGGGAACAAGGATCGCTCCACCGCGCGCTCATCAGGCCCGCCGATGGCCGGCGTGGTTGGCGAGGATGTCGTCTATCTTGATGTCGCGGTGATCGAACGGCCCCTCGGCGATGCTTTCCTCACGCACGGCCTCTGGAGCGAGACGGACGAAGAAGTGGTTCACGTCGAAAGTGAGCCGGCCGTCAGCCTGGAACGCAAGACGGCGCTGGAGAAAAACGGCTTCCGTATCGGTCAGATCGGCGGCCTATTACCCTCCAAACTGCATGACCTGCTGACCTCCGAGCGCAGTTGCCAAACGCGCCGTATCGAATTGCACGCCGAACACGAAACCGTCCTCTCCTGCGGGCCGCCTTGGCCGCAATGCCGTTATCTTCTGATTCATGATGATCGAGCGACAGCCGTCGAGTGGGAGCAAGCGCGATGTGAGCTGGTCGTCATGCCATCGTTGGCCGGCGAGGGCCGCGTTCGTTTGCGCTTCACGCCGCGCATCAAACATGGTGAGATAAAGACAGCCTTCGTACCCATCCGCGATTCGGATGGTCAACTTCGCTGGGACCGCCATGAAGATCAAACGGAAGAGGTCTATTCCTGGTTGAGTTGGACAGAGACTCTTGTGCCCAATGAATACGTCGTTGTTGGTGCGCTGTTGGACAACGGCGACAAGCTGGGTGAGCAATTTTTTTTGACACGTGAGGAGGACCGCCCGATCATTCAGCGCTTGTTGGTCCTCCGCGCCACCCACGTCCCTACGCCGGCCCATGAGAATTTGGGGCGTTTCGCTCCACTCGCTTTGCGTGCCAGTCGCATCACCGCTCGCGGTCGCGGCGAATAACAATTTTCTGGCGAGCGGGGCGTGTAAACGCCCCGGTTACTTCCACCGGGGCGTTTACACGCCCCGCTCGCCGATTTTTTGCGCGCGCCGGGGAACGCAATCGCGTCTTGTATTATGGAGACACGATGAGCGATCCCGAAGAAGCCCTGGTGCGAAAGGCTCGAAGCGGTGATCGATCCGCTTTCGAGGAGCTAGTGCGCCGAACATCGCGGCTGGTGTTCGCACGCCTTTATTTGGAGACGGGCGATGTCCACCGTACCGAGGATCTGCTGCAAGAGACGCTGTTAACCGCCTTCCGTTCGTTGAGCAAGTTGTCCGAACCACGAGCATTTCGCAGCTGGCTCTTGACCATCGCTCAAAACGTGTTGACCGACGCCGTCCGCCGCGAGCTGCGGAAGAAACGCGCCACCCCTACACTTGCGGATCTCGCGGCATTGGCACAGGTTCAAGATAAATCGCCGCCGCCCGATGAACAGCTGTCTCGCCGCGAACTGCGGTCACAGGTGTTGGCCGTGCTTCGTTCATTGCCCGAAGAATACCGCTTGCCGTTGACGCTGCGTTATCTCACTGGGGCGGATTACGAAACGATCCAGATGCAGATGGGCATCACCAACGGCTCGCTGCGGGGCTTGCTCCATCGCGGCTTGAAACTATTACGCGAACGCCTGCCGTCCGAATTAATCGTTTAGCCGCGAGCCGTAGGCGAGCGCGGCAGCAATCCTGCGCTCGCCTACGGCTCGCGGCTAAACGGTGCCGAGGAGTTGTCATCATGTCCGACCACGCTTGGATTCTGGAAAACCTCGCCGCCTATCTGACCGGCGGTTTGGAGCCGGCCGAGCGCGAGCGCCTTGAACAGCATACAGCACAATGCGGTGCATGCGCCGCGGCCCTGAACGATGTTCGTGCGCTGGACGCGAGTCTGACCGGCCTGTTTGTCGAAGCGCGCCCAAACGCCGCGCTGGAGGACCATATGATTCAAACGCTACGCACACGACCGCCGGATGCTTGGCGTCTGCCGATTCCAGCATGGCTGGCTATCGCTGCCGCAGCGCTGGTGCTGATCGGCATTACCGGCGCGGTGGCAAGCGAGATCCTCGTGCAAGGCGGATTGACGCCTCAGCGTGCGTCGGAGGAGGCGCCGACTGGCTCAATCGTATCCGATCTCTTCGGCCATAAGGCATCTGGGCAGTATGTGGCCAATCTCGCTGCCCAATCGCGCGAAAGGATACTATCGCGTCTCGACGACGATAATGCGGTAGAGCGAACCTCACGGATGCTTGGTGAGGTTGAAGGTAGACCAGGCGCTGCCGTGGAGTCTCGGAGGGCCGTCTGGGACAAAGAGGCGAATCATCCGAAGCGACTCGGAATACTCGCGGATAATGGAAAGAGCGAAACATACATGAGGAAATCACCACCGCCGCCTCCTCAAGAACCCAGCGCAAGTACGCCCTTAAGCACGGGCATCATGGACGGCTCGCCCCGCGCTGTGACACGAGACGCTCCCTCGCCGCAGACACTCTACTTCGGCTTGTCCTCGGCCTCGGGTGCTGCCGGAGTTCAGCCGTTCTACTTCGAGCCGAACAAGCAATTGGAGCAAGGATGGGGAGAGAAGGATCGAAAATCCGGCGTTGTCGCAGCCAAACCCTTGGCCGGCATGGGGAGCGGCGGAGGACAGGGGCAGGGTGGGGAACGGGTCAAGAATCTCAAGGACGCACTGGAGAAAAAAGAGCAGAGCAAGGCCGATAACGCTCCTCAGCCGCCCGACAAAAGGCCGCAGGAGCAACCCGGCCCGCGCAAAATCGTCATTCGTACCGGCGAAATTGAGTACGAGGTGCAATCGTTCGACGCGGCTGTGGCGACCATCACACGGCTGGTCAAAAACATCAAAGGCGGCTTCATCGCCACCGTCAACAGCGACAAGCTGGCCAACGGCAAAGTGCGCGGCTCTGTCGTCGTCCGCGTGCCGCCGGAGAACCTCGACGAGCTGATTCTGGAGCTTCGATCCAATCTCGGCAAGAGCGGCGAGCTGAAAAACCAGCGCATCGGCAGCCTGGACATCACCAAGCAATACACCGACCTGGAGAGCGAGCTGAAGGCGGCTCGCGCCATGGAAGACCGGCTGCTGCAAATCATCAAAACCGGCAAAGGCGAAATCAAGGATCTTCTCGCCGCCGAGAAGGAGCTAGGCAATTGGCGCACCCGCATCGAGAAGATCGAGGGCGAGCTACGCTATTACGCCAACCAGGTCGCTCTCAGCACGCTGACAATCACGCTGTACGAGAAGGAGATTACCGCGCCCTTCGCCATCATCGAGCGCGAGCAGGTGCAAATGGGCATCGAGGTTGAGGACGTGGACCAGGCGATGCAAGCGGCACAGAAAGCGGTGCGCGAGGTCAAGGGACGCATCACGCGGGCGGAGCTGAAACAACCGTCGCAAGGGCAGTTCAGTGCTCAGTTGGACTTCGAGGTGGCACCGGATGCGGCGGGACCGCTGCGCGATCGCTTGAAACAACTCGGCGCCGTGGCCCGCTTCGACATTTCGCGCCAGGAGGAGAGCGAGGGCGGCGCCGGCAAGCCC
>Ga0070739_10002318_pt1 | contig 25896 bp, 22 predicted proteins | sample Coa_R1_7_FD_66445 | JGI IMG/M metagenome (GOLD analysis project Ga0070739, IMG submission 66445) | Surface soil microbial communities from Centralia Pennsylvania, which are recovering from an underground coalmine fire - Coalmine... | ecosystem: Environmental > Terrestrial > Soil > Unclassified ...
GAAGAAGGCGAGCTGGGCGATCGTGGTGCCGACGATCCAGGCCCACGCCCACCAGTAGCCGAACGACCAGCCGAGCTCGGGGATGTCGTGGAAGTTCTGGCCGTAGAGGCCGACGATGAACGTCGGCAGCAGCAGCAGGGACGCGATCACGGTCAGTCGCTTCATCACCTCGTTCTGGTCGTTCGCGATCTTGCCCTGCAGGTAGTCGCGGACGCCGGCGAGCGCGTCGCGCGACGCGTCGAGCCCCTCCGACGCCCGCAGGAGCTTGTCGTACGCGCTGCCGAACGCGATCTCGACGCCGTGCGGAAACAGCTCCCCGTGCTCGAGCTCGATGCGGTTGTCGACGATCTGCCGCACCGCATCGCGCGTCGGCGTGAGCGTCCGGCGGATGCCGAGCACGTCGTGCCTCAGGTCGCGCAGCCGCTTCGAGACGTCGCGCGGCTGCGCGTCGGCGACCAGATCCTCCAGCTCGTCGATCTCGTCGTCCAGATCGTCGATCAGGTCCAGGTAGCGCTCCGCGATCTCGTCGACGAGGTGGTAGACGAACATCCCCACCTGCTCGTGCTTGCGACAGGCCTGCTGCGCCGGCTTCGGGTCGAACGGATGCTCGCCGGGCGGGGTCTTGGAGATCGACACGAGCTCGGTGCGTGTCGCGACCCAGTCGATCTCCTGGTAGAAGACCCGATCCTCCTTCGGGACGGCGACCGGGAGCAGCATGATCCCGAGCACGTACTCACCGTGCGACTCGATTCGCGGCCGCGGCTCGTCGTCGTGGACGTGCGGCGCGAGGAGCGCTGCGAGCGCCGTGGGGTGGATCGGCGGCAGGTGTTCCCGAAGCTCGGGCTCTGTCGGGTCCACGAGGTCGACCCAGCGCGGCCGCTCGGCGTCCACTGACCCGCAGCCTAGGGGCCCGACCGGCTGGCGCCGCGCGCCGGAGATCTATTCGCGGCCGGCGGTGAGAGCCGTTCCCGGGTGCCCCTCGAGCGACGCGAGGTAGCGCTCCGCGTCGAGGGCGGCCATGCAGCCGGATCCGGCGGCGGTCACCGCCTGGCGGTAGACGTGATCCTGGACGTCGCCGGCTGCGAACACGCCGGGCACGTTCGTCTCCGTCGAGCCCGGCTTCGTCACCAGGTAGCCGTTCGCGTCGTGGTCGAGCTGGTCGCGGAAGAGCGCCGTGTTGGGGTCGTGGCCGATCGCGACGAAGAGACCGTCGGCCGGCACCTCCCACGTCTCGCCCGTCTCGGTCGAGCGCAGCCGCAATCCCTCGAGCTTGTCGCCTCCGAGCACCTCGTCGACGACGGCGTTCAGCACGTAGTCGAGCTTGTCGTTGCCGTCGGCGCGGTCGACCATGATCTTCGACGCGCGGAACTCGTCGCGCCGGTGCACGAGGTGCACCTGCGACGCGAACTTCGTCAGGAACAGCGCCTCCTCGAAGGCCGAGTCGCCGCCGCCGACGACATAGACGTCCCGGTCGCGGAAGAACGCGGCGTCGCAGGTGGCGCAGGCGGAGACGCCGCGGCCCTTGAGCCGGTGCTCCGAGTCGAGGCCGAGCCAGCGCGCGGAGGCGCCGGTCGCAACGATCAACGCGCGCGCCGCGTACTCGTCGTCGCCGACCCAGACGCGTAGCGGCGTCGACTCGAGGTCGACGCGCGTGACGTCGTCGGTGAGGAAGTCGGCGCCGAACCGCTCCGCCTGGCGGCGGAAGTCAGCCATCATCTCCGGCCCCATCACGCCGTCGGCGTAACCGGGGTAGTTCTCGACGTCGCTCGTGATCATCAGCTGGCCGCCCCACGCGAACCCTTCGATCACGAGCGGCTCCAGGTCGGCACGCGCCGCGTACAGCGCGGCCGTGTAGCCGGCGGGGCCGCCTCCGACGATGATCAGCTCACGCACGGTGTGCTCGCTCAAGGTGCTCCTTCTCCGAGATGCGGTTCACCGTATTAAACGCTCGCAGGCGGTTGGACGTTCCCGCCTCGGCAGGTATCAGATGGACGGAGAGCGGTTATCACCCGGGCATGGCGTCGACGGTCACCGGCGGCCTGCTCCGCGAGCTGGCCGGGTTCCACGCCGGGAACGGGTGCGCCGTCAGCATCTACCTCGATCTCGATCCGTCGGTCGCGCCGACGATCCCCGACGTGGATGCGAAGTTCCGCGCGCGCGTGTCGGAGGCGGAGAAGCTCGCCGAGTCGCGGCCGCTCGACCGCGACTGCCGCCTCGCGGTCCGTCGCGACGTCGACCGCCTGCGGAGCTGGTGGAGCGACGAGTTCGAGCGCGACGGCGCGCACGGACTCGCGGTGTTCTCGTCCTCCGTGGACGGCTTCTTCCGTGCGCTCCCGCTCGCCTGTCGCGTCGGCGACGCCGTGCGGATCGACCGGGAGCTCTACCTGACGCCGCTCGTCGACCAGCTCGCCCACGAGGGGACGCTCGTCGCCGTCGTCTCGCGCGAGCGCGGGCAGCTGTTCAGGCTCGCAAGCGGTCGGCTCGAGCAGCTGGCGGACGAGACGGAGGCGCAGCCGGGGCAGCACGACCAGGGCGGCTGGTCGCAGGCCAACTACCGCCGCCACATCGAGCATCTGGTGGCGCAGCATCTGAAGACGGTCGGCGACGCGGTCGACCGCCGCGTCCGCGACGCGCTGCAGATCGTCGTGGTCAGCCCGGAGGAGGTGCGCGGGGCGTTCGCGGCGAAGCTGTCCCAGGAGGCGCGCGACGCCGTCATCGGCTGGGCGACGGCCGAAGCGCACGCCGGCCCGACGGAGCTGCTGCGGGTCGTGCGACCGGTGCTCGACGAGGCGGACGCACGCCGCCACGAGGCGGCCCTGCGCCGCTTCGACGAGGAGCTCGGCCGTGGCGGCCGCGCGGCGGCAGGCTGGCAGGAGACGCTGGACGTGGCCGCCGAGTCGCGCATCGACCAGCTCCTGCTGACGGAAGGGATCGAGCGGACGCTCTGGCAGTGCCCCGAGTGCGGTCGGGCCTTCGCCGCGGACGGCACCTGCCCCGTCGACGGCCTGGCGCTCGTCGAGCGGCCTGACGGTGCCGACGTCGCGGTTCACCTCGTGCTCGCGGCGGGCGGCGACGTCCTGCAGCTCGGCGCAGGCGCGCTGCGCAACGCCGAGGGCATCGGCGCGCTGCTCCGCTACTGACGGAGGCCGGCTACGCGGCGTCCGCGTCCGGCGGTGCGAGCGCGCGCAGCTCGGGCGGGCTGACGACCGCCGGCCGTCGCTCGATCTGCTTCAGCTCCGGCGGCGGCTCGTTCGTCACGCCGTGCTCCGGGAACTTGCGCGCCGTCACGAGCAGGCGCGTCTCGAACGAGCCGACCGCCTGGTTGAAGGCGCCGACCGCCGTGTCGAGGCTCCGCCCGGCCTTGGCGAAATGGCCGGCGAAGACGCCGAGGCGCTCGTAGAGCTCGCGTCCGAGCGCGGCGATCTGGCGTGCATTCTCCGCGACGCGCTCCTGCTGCCAGCCGTGCGCGACGGTCCGCAGGAGCCCGATCAGCGTGGCCGGCGACGCGACGACGACGCCGTTCTCCGCGCCCGCCTCGAGCAGCGAGCCGTCCTGGTCGAGCGCGGCCCGGTACAGGCCCTCGTCGACGAACATCACGACGAACTCGGGCGAGTCGAACTGCCGCCAGTACCGCTTCTGGCCGAGCTTCGCGATGTGTTCGCGCAGCTGGGCGGCGTGGCGCACGAGGTGTGCGCGCTTCCGGTCCGGATCGTCGGCGTTCACCGCGTCGAGATACGCGTCGATCGGCACCTTCGCGTCCACGACGATCGTCTTCCCGCCCGGCAGGCGGACGACGAGGTCCGGGCGCAGCAGCCGCCCGTCGTCGTCGCGGGCGGTGTCCTGGGTGTGGAAGTCGCAGTGGTCGAGCATCCCCGCCAGCTCGACGACGCGGCGCAGCTGCATCTCGCCCCAGCTGCCGCGAACGTGGGGGGCGCGCAGCGCCGTGACGAGGTTGCCGGTCTCGTCGCGGAGGCGTTCCTGCCCGGCGACGACCTCGCGGAGCTGCTGGCCCACCGCCGAGATCTCCCTGAGCCGGCGTTCCTCGAGCGCCTTCGCCTCCCGCTCGAACTTGTCGAGCGTCTCCCTGATCGGCCTGAGGCGGGTGTCGGCCAGGTCGAGCAGCGAGCGCTGGCTCCGGGTCAGCGCGTCGCCGGTGACCGCGCCGATCCGCTGCGCCCACTCCTCGTCGGTCCGCTCGAGCAGAGCCAGCTTCTCCTCGGCCGCCCGCCGCTCCCGCTCGAGCGCGTCTTCGCGCGCGCGCATCGCGCTCCTGGTCAGGAGCCAGGCGACCGCTGCGCCGAGCGCGATTCCGACGATGAGGGCGACGAACGTCATCCGAGCCGTCCCACGCTAGAGGACGGATCGGACGGACACTGCCCGCTCAGCTCTCGCGCTCGGCCGAGTGCTCCGCCGCGTCCTCGCGCGCCGTCTGCGCGAGATCCTCGTACTGCTGCGCGCGGTCTTCGGCCGCGCCCTGCGCCTCCTGGTGGACGCCTTCGCGGTGCAGCGAGCTGTCGCCGGCGACGTCGCCCGCGGCCTGCTTGCCGCGTCCGAGCAGCTTGTCGAGCAATCCCATGGCGAACCTCCTGTGAGTCGAGCCGTCAGGGGAGTATTCCCAACCGGCTACGCGTCGAACAGGCCCGTCTGTCTCAGGATGGCGAGCGAGTCGGAATAGACGTCCTTCCGTTTCACGCGGCCGCGCTCGAAGGGGATCACGTCGAGCCCTTCCCACTCGAGCGTGCGACCGGTCGCCGGCGCGACCACCTCGCCGCGGCGAAGGTCGCGCGTGTGCGTCGCGGTCGCGGTCCATTCCTGCACCACGAGGTCGTCGCGGAGGTAGAGGCGGCGGGTGCGAAAGGCGAGATCGGGCCAGGCGGCGAAGATGCCCGCGATGTGCTCGCGTACCTGCGGCCCGTCCGCGCGTTCGCCGGCGGTGTGGTTCTCGAACACCATGTCGGGCGCGTGCAGGGCGACGATCGCGTCGACGTCACGCCGGTTCCAGGCGTCGTTGTAGCGGTCGATCGTGTCGCGCAGCGGATGCTCGGCGCCGTCGATCGTCACGCCCAGTCCATCGGCTCGTAGCCGCTCGTGCGCGGCGCCGACACGATCAGCACGGTCGTCGGTCCGTCGCCCGCGCCGCGAACGGTGCGCCTCCGTTCCGGGTCGACGCGCGCGAACGTCCCGGCTGGCGCGGGATGCTCGGCGCCGTCGACGACGATCGTCGCGTCGCCGGAGACGACGTAGAAGAGCTCCTCCTGGTCGCGCTCGATCTCGTCGTGCTCGGGAATCGAGGCACCAGGCCCGATCTCGACGAGGTTCACGCCGAAGGCGCGGCAGTCGAGCGACAGCCGGACGAGCCGCCAGTCGCCGGAGCGCTCCAGCTCCTCGGGTCGCGCGATCCGGTAGCCGGCGCCGGTCTCCATTGCCTGACAAGCATGTCATGCGAATCGGCGGCCAGCCAACCATGAGCACGAAAAAAATCAGCCCCGGCGAGTCCGAAGACCTACCGGAGCTGAATGCCGGATCCGACGACTCCGAAGAGCTACCGGATCCGACGCAGGGGACGCTAACGGGAGCTGTGGCGGATCGTCAAGCGGGATCTTCGCAACGTGCGGACTTTCCGGCCCGAGGCCCCCGTGAGCAGAGGGAACGTCCGTTCGCCCGCGTACGCTTGCGAGCCGAGATGAACGACGTGTTCGGCTCGGCGGGAGTGCTCGCCTCGGTGTTGCCCGGGTACGAGGCGCGGCCCGAGCAGGCGGCGCTCGCGGACGCGGTCGAGCGGGCGTTGGCGACCGGCGAGCACCTCGTGGCGGAGGCGGGGACCGGCGTCGGCAAGAGCCTCGCCTACCTGTTGCCGGCGATCTCGTCGGGGCTGCGTGTGGTCGTGGCGACGGCGACGAAGGCGCTCCAGCAGCAGCTCCTCGCGAACGACGTGCCGGTCGCGTGTGCGGCGGCGGGCCGCGCCGTCGACGTCACCGTGCTCAAGGGGCGTCAGAACTACCTGTGCAGACGGCAGCTGCAGGGCTTGCAGCCGTTCCTGCTCGCCGACGGGCGGGACGGGCGTGCGTGGGAGGCGATGCAGCCCTGGCTCGACTCGACCGAGACCGGCGATCGCGCGGAGCTGGAGCTCGAGCCGTCGGACGCGCTGTGGTCCGAGCTCGCGGTCGGCGCCGACCGCTGCTCGGGTCGCCGGTGCGTGTTCCATGCCACCTGCTTCGCGGAGCGCGCGCGGGCGCGAGCGGCCGAGGCGGAGCTCGTGATCGTCAACCACGCGCTGTACTTCGCCCACGTCGCGTCGGGCGGGGGCGTGCTGCCCGAGCACGACGCGGTCGTCTTCGACGAGGCGCACCGGCTCGAGGAGTCGGCTGCGGGGTGGCTCGGCGCCCGCGTTTCGAGGGCGCTGCTCCGGCGGCTGACGGGCGACGTCGAGCGTGCCTGCCGGGAGGCGCAGCGTCCGCCCCCGGCCCGCGTCCTCGACCGCGTCGAACGAGGCGGCGAGCGCCTCCTGCGGGCGGTCTCGCCGCCGTCGGGCCGGCGGCGGCTCCGCGAGCTTCCCGCGGAGCCGGTCGCGAGCCTCGTCGGGGCGCTGTCCGACCTCGCGGAGGCGTTGCACGGCGGCGGCGACGAGCTCGACGCGCTCGGCAGACGGGCGCTCGACGCGGCCGCGCAGGTCGAGGCCTGCGCTGCGCCCGACGCCGACGAGCGCGTCTCGTGGGCCGAGCGCGACGCGGTCGCCTGGGCACCGGTCGACGTCTCGCGCCAACTGCGCGAAGGGCTGTGGGAGGACGGGCCGACCGCCGTGCTCGTCTCCGCGACGCTGACGACCGGCGACGACGCCGGGTTCGTCCGGCGACGGCTCGGTCTCGACCGTGCGCGCGAGGCTGTCGTCGGCTCACCGTACGACTTCGGCAGCCAGTCGCTGCTCTACGTGCCCGAGTCGATGCCCGACCCGGCGGACGCGGCGTTCGTCGACCGCGCCGCCGAAGAGATCGTCGAGCTGCTCGCGCTCTCGGAAGGGCGCGCCCTGGTGCTGACGTCGAGCTACCGCGCGCTCGACGCCTACCGCGACCGGGTTCGTGGGCGCGTGCCGTACGACGTGCTCGTCCAGGGCGAGGCGCCGCGCGAGCGGCTGCTCGAGCGCTTCCGCGACGAGATCGGATCGGTGCTGATCGCGACCTCCACCTTCTGGCAGGGCGTCGACGTGCCGGGCGAGTCGCTGTCGCTGCTGGTGATCGACAAGCTGCCGTTCTCGGCGCCCGGCGATCCGCTGCACGAGGCGCGCTGCGAGGCGGTGGAGCGGGCGGGCGGCGACTGGTTCCGGGACTACGCGCTGCCGACCGCCGTTCTGCAGCTTCGGCAGGGCTTCGGGCGCCTGATCCGCGGCCACGGCGATCGCGGCGTCGTCGCGATCCTCGACCCACGGCTGCGCACGCGCGGGTACGGCCGCGCGTTCCTCGCCGCGCTGCCGCGCTGCCCCGCGGTGTCCGATCCCGCCGCTGTCCGGGCGTTTTTCGCCGACCTCCTGACGGTTTGCGCTTGAATGAAGACGTGGCGAAGAAGAAGCCGCGCACCCCCCCGCCGCCGCGGCGCGTCCAGGCGCCGCAGCGCGTGCAGGCGCCGCAGCGCCGCAAGGCGACCTCCGCGAACGGCACGGGGCACCCTCACCGGACGGTCCTGTACGCCATCGCGGGAGTGGGCGCCGCCGTCCTCGTCGCGATCGTCGTCGCGGTCGCCGCCTTCGGCGGCGGCGGCAAGGGCGTCAGCGAGCAGCAGCTGGCGGCGGCGATGTCCGCTGCGAACTGCACGTTCAAGACCGTGAACGCCTACGTGCCGAACAACGTCACCCACGTGAACAGCCTTACGAAGAAGTTCCCGTGGAACACGGACCCGCCGTCGAACGGCCAGCACTACCCGGAGTGGGCGGTCTGGGGCTTCTACACGTCCCCGGTCAATCCGCGCATGGTCGTGCACAACGAGGAGCACGGGGGCGTGATCCTCTGGTGGGGCTCGCAGGTCTCGCAGAGCACCGTCGCCCAGTTGCGGAGCTTCTACCAGGAGGAGCCGGTCGGCTCGTTCGGGACGCCGTACCCGTCGCTCGGCAGCAAGATCGCGATCACGGCCTGGACGGGCGATCCCGTCCGTTACCGCGTGAACGGCTACTACGGCCAGGGCCACATCGCTGTCTGCCCGAGCTACACGGCTGCGACGAAGAAGGCGTTCACCGACTTCCGCAAGCGCTACCGCGGCCACGGGCCCGAGGGCATCCCGCTCTCGTCCGACGCGCCCGGCTTAGGCCCGTAGCAGCCTCCAGCTCGTCGCCGGGGTGGCGGAACTGGCAGACGCAGCCGGCTTAAAACCGGCCGCCCTTCGGGGCGTGGGGGTTCGAGTCCCTCTCCCGGCATCGCGAGTCATCGACCTGCTGCGCTCGTGAGCGCGCGCAGCCGGTCGGCGAGCTCGTCCGTGAGCTGCTGCGGCGGGTAGCGCCACGCCCAGTTGCCGTCCTGCGTGCCGGGCAGGTTCATGCGCGCCTCGCTGCCGAGCTCGAGCACGTCCTGGAGCGGCGCGATCGCCAGCGCGGCGCGAGACCGCCAGGCAACGCGGAGCAGCGACCAGACCGGATCCGCGGGATCGAGCCCGGTCGCGGCGCGCTGCCGCTCGTCGAGCGACTCCCACCAGCCGCGTGTCGTGTCGTTGTCGTGGGTGCCGGTGTAGGCGACCGCCTGGCGTTCGTGGTTCTGCGGCCGGTGCGGGTTGCGAGCCCCGCCGCCGAACGCGAACTGCAGGACGACCATGCCCGGGAAGCCGAGCCGGCGGCGGAGCCGGCGCACAGGCTCGGTGATCAGGCCGAGGTCCTCGGCGACCACCGGCAGCGGGCCGAGCTCCCCCTGGACGGCAGCGAAGACGCGCTCGCCGGGGCCGCGCCGCCAGACGCCGCGGGCGGCGGTGCGGTTCGCGGCCGGGACGGCCCAGTACGCGACGAAGCCGCGGAAGTGGTCGACGCGCGTCAGGTCGACGAGGTCCAAGGCGCGGCGGAAGCGATCGATCCACCAGCGGTAGCCCTGAGCGCGCATCTCCTGCCAGTCGTAGAGCGGATTCCCCCAGAGCTGGCCGGTGCGGGTGAAGGCGTCGGGCGGAACGCCCGCGACGACGCCGCGCTGGAAGAGCTCGGGATGCGCCACGTGGTCGGCGCCGCCCCGGGCGACGTAGATCGGCATGTCGCCGAAGACGCGCACCTCCCGCCGGCGCGCGTAGTCGCGCAGGCGCTGCCACTCGCGCTCGAACCGCACCTGGTCCTCGACGCGGCCGCCGAACGCGTGCCAGTCGTCGATCCAGTAGGCGCTCCGTTCGCGGAACCGCCGCAGCTCCCGCTGCGAGACCGGCGCGTCGGGGGCGGCGAGCAGCGCCGGCGAGCCGGCGAACGCAGAGGTCGAGGTGTAGGGCGAGCCCGTGTCGTCCGGCGGTCCGAGCGGCAGGATCTGCCACCAGCGCTGCCCCGCCCGCGCGAGCCAGTCGACGAAGCGGTACGCGTGCTCGTCGAGTACCCCGTTCGGCAGCGACGTCGGATGAAGGAGGATTCCGGAGGCGCGCTCGAGCCGCATTGTTTAGATCGACCCCTCCGCTGAGACTCTCACACGGTGCCGCTTCCGACCTCCAAGGAACCTCCTGCCCGGATCCAGGTGCAGAACCTCGAGCCGCTCGTCGACTGCGGGCGCTACGCGGTGAAGCGGGTCGTCGGCGAGGACGTGGACGTCTACGCGACGATCTTCAAGGACGGTCACGACGTGCTCGCTGCCGCGCTCCGGGTGCGCGGACCGCGACAGCGGAGGTGGAGCGAGGTGCCGCTCGAGCTGCTCGGCAACGACCGCTGGCACGGCCGGTTTCGCGTCGACGCGCCCGGCCGCTGGCAATTCGCCGTCACAGCCTGGACCGATCGGGTCGCGACCTGGCAGGACGAGCTGCGCCGCAAGCTCGACGCGGGGCAGCAGGACCTCGCCGGGGAGCTGGCGGAGGGCGCAGCGCTGCTCGGGCGGGAGAGCCTGACGGCGGAGGAGGGGCTGGCGGTCGTCGCGGCCGACCGCCACGGCGAGACCGCCTCGCCCCCGTTGTCGGTCGACGTCGACCGCGAGCGGGCCCGCTTCGGCGCGTGGTACGAGCTCTTCCCGCGCTCGTGGGGCGGCTTCCGCGGTGTCGCCGAGCGCCTGCCCGGGCTGGCCGAGCTGGGCTTCGACGTCGTCTACCTGCCGCCCGTTCATCCGATCGGCGTGACCAACCGAAAGGGCCGCAACAACGCGGAGGTCGCCGCCAAGGACGACGTCGGCTCGCCGTGGGCGATCGGCGCCGCCGAGGGCGGACACGACGCACTCGACTCCGCGCTCGGCACCTGGGACGACTTCGACGCACTCGTCGCGGCGGCGCGCGAGGCGGGGCTCGAGCTCGCGCTGGACTTCGCGATCCAGTGCTCGCCCGACCACCCGTGGCTGAAGGAGCATCCGGAGTGGTTCAACCGGCGCCCCGACGGCAGCCTGAAGTACGCCGAGAACCCGCCGAAGCGCTACCAGGACATCTACAACGTCAACTTCGAGTCGGAGGACTGGCGGGGGCTGTGGCAGGCGCTGCTCGACGTCGTGCTCGGCTGGGTCGAGCGCGGCGTCGGGATCTTCCGCGTCGACAACCCGCATACCAAGCCCGTCCCCTTCTGGGAATGGCTGATCGCCGAGGTGCGGAGCGAGCATCCCGACGTGATCTTCCTCGCCGAGGCGTTCACGCGCCCGTCGATGATGACGACGCTCGGGAAGATCGGCTTCGCGCAGAGCTACACGTACTTCACGTGGAAGAACACGAAGAGCGAACTCGTCGAGCTGATGGCGGAGGTCATCGCGTGGTCGCCGTTCTACCGGCCGAACTTCTTCGCAAACACGCCGGACATCCTCCACGAGTACCTGCAGCTCGGCGGCCCGGCCGCGTTCGAGGCGCGTCTCGTGCTGGCGTCGACCCTCTCGCCGTCGTACGGCATCTACTCCGGCTTCGAGTCGTTCGAGAACGTGCCCGTTCGCTCGGGCTCGGAGGAGTACCTGGACTCGGAGAAGTACGAGGTGAAACGGCGCACGCTCGACGGGCCGCTGCTGCCGCTCGTGCGGCGGCTGAACGAGATCCGCCGCGCGGAGCCGGCGCTGCAGCGCGTCGACAACCTGCGGTGGCTCGAGACGGAGAACGACCGCCTCGTCGCCTACGCCAAGGACGACGTGGTCGTGGTGGTCAACCTCGACCCGTTCGCGGAGCAGGAGGGCGTCTGCGTCATCCCCGTCGCGCTCGGCTGGCCGCCGGCGTTCGAGGCCGCCGAGCTGCTCACCGACGCGCTCTTCACCTGGCGCGCCGGGCGGAACTACGTCCGCCTCGGCCCCGGCAAGAGCCACCTGCTGAAGGTGCGCACGTGACGCTCTCGCGCGCTTCCGGTGACACTTTCGTAGCGGCGGCTGCCACCAGGCCCCGCTCGCCCGGGCAGCCCGCGGCCAGCGCTCTGAGCAGGGCTTTTCGCCTGTCCCTGTGGAGAGATCGAGACGTTCTCGTAACGGCGGCTGCCGCCCGGGGACGCGCGTGACCGACAGCGGCAACTGGTTCGAGCGCAACCCGCTCTGGTTCAAGACGGCGGTCTTCTACGAGATCCACCTGCGCGGCTTCTACGACGGCAACGACGACGGCTCCGGCGACTTCCGCGGTCTGACGGAGAAGCTCGACTACCTGCAGGAGATCGGCATCGACTGCATCTGGCTGCTGCCGTTCTACGCCAGCCCGCTGCGTGACGGCGGCTACGACATCGCCGACTTCTACGCCATCCACCCCGACTACGGCACCGTCGACGACTTCCACCATTTCGTCGACCAGGCGCACCAGCGCGGGCTGCGGGTGATCGCAGATCTGGTGATGAACCACACCTCGAGCGACCACCCGTGGTTCCAGGAGAGCCGTTCCGATCCGACCGGTCCGTACGGGGACTGGTACGTGTGGGCAGACGACGACACTCGCTGGAGCGAGGCACGGATCATCTTCCTCGACACGGAGTCGTCGAACTGGACGTGGGATCCGGTGCGCGGGCAGTACTACTGGCACCGCTTCTTCAGCCACCAGCCCGACCTGAACTACGACAACCCGGCCGTGCAGGAGCAGATGCTGAACGTCCTGCGCTTCTGGCTCGACCTGGGGCTCGACGGCTTCCGGCTCGACGCGGTGCCGTACCTCTACGAGCGCGACGGGACGAACGGCGAGAACCTGCCGGAGACGCACGCCTTCCTGAAGCGCATCCGCAGCGAGGTGGACGCGCGCTACGCCGACCGCGTGCTGCTCGCCGAGGCGAACCAGTGGCCCGAGGACGTCGTCGAGTACTTCGGCACCGGCGACGAGTGCCACATGGCGTTCCACTTCCCCGTGATGCCGCGCATGTTCATGTCGGTGCGCCGCGAGGACGCGCTGCCGCTCGTCGAGATCCTCGGCCGGACGCCGCAGATCCCGGACAGCGCACAGTGGGGGCTCTTCCTCCGCAACCACGACGAGCTGACGCTCGAGATGGTGACCGACGAGGAGCGCGACTACATGTACGAGGAGTACGCGAAGGACCCGCGGATGAAGCTCAACCTCGGCATCCGCCGCCGCCTCGCGCCGCTCCTCGACAACGGCCGGCCCGAGATCGAGCTGATGCACGCGATGATGTTCTCGCTGCCCGGGTCGCCGGTCCTCTACTACGGCGACGAGCTGGGGATGGGCGACAACATCTACCTCGGCGACCGCGACGGCGTCCGCACGCCGATGCAGTGGACGAGCGACCGGAACGGCGGCTTCTCCCGCGCCGACTTCGCGCAGCTCTACCTGCCGCCGCAGATGGATCCCGTGTACGGCTACCAGGCCGTCAACGTGGAGGCGCAGCTGCGGCAGCCGAACTCGCTGCTGCGCTGGCTGCGGCGCCTGATCGCGCTGCGCAAGCAGCACCCGGTGTTCGGGCTCGGCACCTACGAGGCGCTGCGGCCCGACAACCCGCGCATCTTCGCGCACTTCCGCACGTACGAGGACGACGTCGTCCTGTGCGTGCACAACACGGCCCGGTCGGCGCAGGCGGTCGAGCTCGACCTCTCCCGCTGGGAGGGGATGATCCCGGAGGAGATGTTCGGCCGGACGCGCTTCCCGCGGATCGGCGAGCTGCCGTACCTGCTGACGCTCGGGCCGAGAGGGTTCTTCTGGTTCCAGCTGCGGAAAGAGGAGTCGGAGTGACGGACGAGCAGGCGCTGATCGAGTTCATCACCGAGCAACGGTGGTTCGGGTCGAAGACGCGGAACGTGATCCACGCGCGCGTGGTCGACCGGGCGGTGCTGCGCCCGGACGAGCCGCGCCTCGAGCTGCAGATCGTCGAGATCGGCTTCGACACCGGCACCCACGAGACGTACCAGCTGCTGACGGACGACGGCCTCGACGCGCTCGCGGATCCGCGGCACGTGCGCGAGCTCGTGCACCTGCTGCGCAGCGGCCGGAAGCTGCCGGCGGGGGAGGGTGTGATCGAGTTCGGAGCGGTGGAGGGGTCGGCCGCGGCCGGTCAGGAGCTGCGCGAGGCGCGCGCGATCACGACGGAGCAGTCGAATACGTCCGTCGTCTTCGACGAGGAGCTGATCCTGAAGGTCTTCCGCCGGCTCGAGGCGGGCATCAACCCCGAGCTCGAGCTGCTGCGCTTCCTCACCGAGCACGGCTTCGAGAACATCGCGAAGCTGACCGGCTGGTACGCGTACGCGGGGCAGCCGATGGACGCGACGCTCGGGATCCTGCAGCGCTTCGTCGCGGGCGGCGTCGACGGCTGGGAGCTCGCGCTCGACACGATCGACGATGAGGCGGAGAGCTTCCTCGCGCGCCTGCGGCGGCTCGGCGAGATCACGGGCCGGATGCACACGCTGCTCGGCTCCGACCCGGCCGACCCCAGCTTCTGCCCCGAGGAGGCGTCGAGCGAGTCGCTCGGGCTGCTCACGGCGAGCGTCGACGACGAGATCGAGGCGGTGTTCCTCGAGCTGCCCGACGACAACCACGACCTCGACCCAATCCGCGGCCGCGGCGAGGAGGTGCGCGAGCGCCTGCGGCTGCTCACGCACATCGGCGGGCTGGGCCGTGTGATCCGCCACCACGGCGACTTCCACCTCGGGCAGACGCTCTGGGCTCCGGGGTTGGAAGCGTCGTCGGCGGAGCCGACGACGCCCGGCCCGGAACCCGTGCCGGGCGCGCGAGCACGCCCGACGGGCGACTGGGTGCTGCTCGACTTCGAGGGCGAGCCGGCGCGCACGCTGCCCGAGCGGCGGCGGAAGCGGAGCCCGCTGCGCGACGTCGCGGGGATGCTGCGCTCGTTCGCCTACGTCCAGTCCGCCGCGCCGATCCTGCGCGGCGTCGAGCCGCCGACCGACTGGGAGGACCGGGCGCGACAGGAGTTCCTCGACGGCTACCGCTCCACCGTCGACCCGATGCTCGTGCCGGCAGGGTCGTCGCTCGACAAGCTGCTCGCCGTCTTCGAGCTCGAGAAGGCGGTGTACGAGCTGCGCTACGAGCTCGACAACCGGCCGGACTGGGTGGGGATCCCCGTGGCGGGGATCTCGCGCATGCTCGCCGAGGAGGTGCCGGTGTGACGACGCAGGCGCGGGCGAGCGCGTTCGGCGAGCTCGACATCTGGCTCGCGCGCGCGGGCAGGCACGAGCAGCTCTACGAGAAGCTCGGCGCGCACGTCGTCGAGGACGGCGTTCGCTTCGCGGTCTGGGCGCCGAACGCGCGCTACGTCAGCGTCGTCGGCGACTTCAACCACTGGGACTCCACCGCGTCGCCGCTGCGGCCGGTCGACGGGACGGGCATCTGGGAAGGCGTCGTCGACGAGGCGCACGAGGGACAGTGCTACAAGTACCACCTCGACGGACGCGAGAAGGCCGACCCGCTGGCCTTCCGCGCGGAGGTGCCGCCGAAGACGGCGTCGGTGGTGTTCGAGTCGACGTACGAATGGGGCGACGACGACTGGCTCGAGCGCCGGCGCTCGCAGGAGCCGCTCGAGCAGCCGCTGTCGATCTACGAGGTCCACGCGCCGTCGTGGCGGAAAGGGCTCGGCTGGCGTCAGCTCGCCGACCAGCTCGCGCCGTACGTGGTCGACCTCGGCTTCACGCACGTCGAGCTGCTGCCGGTCATGCACCACCCGTTCTCGGGCTCGTGGGGCTACCAGGTGACGAGCTACTACGCGCCGCTCTCGACGCTCGGCTCACCGGACGACTTCCGCTACTTCGTCGACCGGCTGCATCGTGCCGGCATCGGCGTGATCCTCGACTGGGTGCCGGCGCACTTCCCGCGCGACGAGTGGGCGCTCGCGCGGTTCGACGGGACGGCGCTGTACGAGCACGACGACCCCCGGCGCGGGTCGCACCCCGACTGGGGAACGCTGGTCTTCAACCTCGGGCGGGCGGAGGTGCAGAACTTCCTGCTTGCGAATGCGCTCTTCTGGCTGCGCGAGTACCACGCGGACGGCCTGCGCGTCGACGCCGTCGCGTCGATGCTCTACCTCGACTACTCCCGCAAGCAGGGCGAGTGGGTGCCGAACCGCTTCGGCGGCCGCGAGGACCTCGAGGCGGTCGCGTTCCTGAAGGAGCTGAACGAGCTCGTGCACGCGCGCGAGCCGGGCGTGATCTCGGCGGCGGAGGAGTCGACGGCGTGGCCCGCGGTCTCCCGGCCGACCTACGTGGGCGGGCTCGGCTTCGGCTTCAAGTGGAACATGGGCTGGATGCACGACACGCTCGCGTACTTCGAGCACGAGCCGGTGCATCGCCGTTTCCACCACCACGAGCTGACGTTCTCGCTCGTCTACGCGTGGAACGAGAACTTCATCCTGCCGCTGTCGCACGACGAGGTGGTGCACGGGAAGCGCTCGCTCCTCGCCAAGATGCCCGGCGACCGCTGGCAGCAGCTCGCGAACCTGCGCTCGCTGCTTGCGTACATGTGGGCGCACCCCGGCAAGAACCTGGTGTTCATGGGGGCGGAGCTCGCGGACCCGTGGGAGTGGGCGTCGGGGGACGAGCTGCCGTGGTGGTTGCTGGAGCACGCCGAGCACGCCGGGGTCCGCGACCTCGTGCGCGACCTGAACCGCATCTATCGCGACGAGCCCGCGCTCTGGGAGGTCGACTTCTCGCACGAGGGCTTCGGCTGGCTCGAGCCGAACGACGCGATGGCCAACGTGCTGGCGTTCACGCGCCTGTCGAAGGACGGCGCGCGATCGCTGGTGTGCGCGGCGAACTTGTCGCCGGTTCCGCGAGAGGGGTACCGGCTGGGGGTGCCGCGGGAGGGCGGCTGGAGCGAGCTGCTGAACACCGACTCGACGTACTACGGCGGCTCGGGACTGGGCAATCTCGGCGCGGTCGCCGCGGAGAAGCGGCCGTGGCACGAGCAGGCCTTCTCGCTGGAGCTGACGCTGCCGCCGCTCGCCGTCGTCTGGCTCCGGCCGCAGGAGGCGGCGACCTGAGCAGGGTCGTGTGGCCGGGCGAGCCGTTCCCGCTCGGCCCGGACTGGGACGGCGAGGGCACGAACTTCTCGCTCTTCTCCGAGCACGCGGAGCGGGTCGAGCTCTGCCTGTTCGACGAGAGCGGAGCCGAGGAGCGGGTGGAGGTGCGCGAGCGGACGGCGTTCAACTGGCACTGCTACCTGCCCGGCGTCGGGCCGGGGCAACGCTACGGCTACCGCGTGCACGGCGCGTACGACCCCGCGCGCGGCAGGCGCTTCAACGGGGCGAAGCTGCTGATCGATCCGTACGCGAAGGCGATCGACGGCGCGGTCGACTGGGACGCGGCGAACGTCCTGCCGTACGTGCCGTCCGGCGGCGAGGACGCGGACCTGACGGTCGACGACTCCGATTCGGCGCCGGCGATGCCGAAGTGCATCGTCGTCGACCCGTCGTTCGACTGGCAGGACGACGACTGGGTGCGGCCGCGGACGCCCTGGCACGAGACGGTCATCTACGAGGTGCACGTGAAGGGATTCACGCGGCGCCTGGAAGGAGTGCGGGAGGACCTGCGCGGCACGTACGGCGGCCTGGCGAGCGAGGCGGCGGTCGACTACCTGCAGGCGCTCGGCATCACGGCGGTCGAGCTGCTCCCCGTGCACCACATCGTCGACGAGGGATTCCTGCGCGCGCGCGGCCTGACGAACTACTGGGGGTACTCGACGATCGGCTACCTGGCGCCGCACTCGCTGTACGCGGCGACCTCGGATCAGGTGCGCGAGTTCAAGGGCATGGTGAAGGCGCTGCACCGTGCCGGCATCGAGGTGATCCTCGACGTCGTCTACAACCACACCGCGGAGGGCAACCACCTCGGGCCGATGCTGAGCTTCCGCGGCGTCGACAACGAGAGCTACTACCGGCTCGTGCCCGACAACCCGCGCTTCTACATGGACTACACCGGCACGGGGAACACGCTCAACCCCGTCCACCCGAGCGTGCTGCGGCTGATCATGGACTCGCTCCGCTACTTCGTCACCGATTGCCACGTCGACGGCTTCCGCTTCGACCTCGCGTCGGCGCTCGCGCGTGAGTTCTACGACGTCGACCGCCTGTCGGCGTTCTTCGACATCGTCCACCAGGATCCCATCCTGTCGCAGGTGAAGCTGATCGCCGAGCCGTGGGACGTCGGGCCGGGCGGTTACCAGGTCGGCAACTTCCCGATCCTCTGGTCGGAGTGGAACGGCATCTACCGTGACACCGTTCGCGACTTCTGGCGAGGCAGCACGTCGGTCGCGGCGTTCGCGTCGCGCTTCGGCGGCTCCGCCGACCTGTACGAGCGCGACGGCCGGCGGCCGTTTGCGTCGATCAACTTCGTCACCGCCCACGACGGCTTCACCCTGCACGACCTCGTCTCGTACAACGAGAAGCACAACGAGGCGAACGGCGAGGAGAACCGGGACGGCACCGACGACAACCGCTCGTGGAACTGCGGCGTCGAGGGGCCGACGCAGGACGACGGCGTGAACGCGCTGCGCGCGCGCCAGCAGCGCAACTTCCTCGCGACGCTGCTCCTCTCGCAGGGCGTGCCGATGCTGCTCGGCGGCGACGAGCTGGGGCGCACGCAGGACGGCAACAACAACGCGTGGTGCCAGGACAACGAGCTGTCGTGGTTCGACTGGGAGAGCGCCGACCACGAGCTGCTCGCGTTCGCGCGCCGCCTGATCGAGCTGCGCCGGTCACATCCCGTGTTCCGGCGCAGCAGGTTCTTCCAGGGACGCGGCGAGCGGCTGCCGGACGTGTGGTGGATGCGGCCCGACGGCCGGCGGATGACCCGCCGCGACTGGGAGAACGCGGACGCGCGCGCGATCGGGGTGTTCCTGAACGGCGACGAGGTCGCGGCGGAGGCGCGGCACGGGGAGGAGCTGCGCGACGACTCGTTCCTCGTCCTCTTCAACGCGCACTTCGAGGAGCTGGCGTTCCGGCTTCCCGCGCGCAGGTTCGGGACGCACTGGGAGATCGAGCTCGCGACCGGGCGCTGCGAGGCCGAGCGCCTCGTGCCCGGTGCGGACGTCGTCGTCGAGGCGCGCTCGCTCGCGGTGCTGCGCCGGGTCTGACGGGCCCTACATCAGCAGCTTCACCCACGCGGGCTTGCACTCGCAGTGGAGGTGCGGCGTACCGCATGCGCGGCACCTCCACCGCGTGAGCACGATCCAGCGCAGGTGCGCCACCTCCACGGCGATGCCGGTGCAGATGGCGGCGAAGAGCTCAGGCTGGGCCACGCGCAGAGCATCGCGGTTCGCCGGGGCCGTCGCAATGGGCCGTCCGGTCCGCTCTCCGTGGGCCGTCCGGCCCGCCCTGTGTACCCTCCGCGCGTGGCCAGCGCGGCCGACCACGCCTCGACGCTCGAGTGGGACACGCCGCTGTTCGCCCAGGCGATCACGCAGCTCGAGCACGCGCTCGAGCTCGCGGACGTCCCCGACTTCGTCTCCAACCGGCTCCGCTATCCGGAGCGCGCGGTGATGCTGTCGCTGCCGGTGCGGCTGGACGACGGCAGCTACCGCTCGTTCCCGGCCTACCGCGTGCAGCACTCGTCGGTGCTCGGGCCGACGAAGGGCGGCGTCCGTTACGACGAGGGCGTCAACCTCGGCGAGTGCGCGGCGCTCGCGATGTGGATGACGTGGAAATGCGCGCTGCTGCGGCTTCCGTACGGCGGCGCGAAGGGAGGGGTGCGCTGCGACCCGCGCTCGCTGAGCCAGACGGAGCTCGTGCGCGTGACGCGTCGCTTCACAGCCGAGCTCGCGCCGTTCATCGGCCCGCAGCTCGACATCCCGGCGCCCGACATGGCGACGAACGAGCAGACGATGGCCTGGATGATGGACACGTACTCGATGCAGAAGGGCTACGCGGTGCCGGAGATCGTCACCGGCAAGCCGATCTCGATCGGCGGCTCCGTCTTCCGCCACGAGGCAACCGGCGCGGGCGTCGTTATGGTCGTCGAGCGAGCGTGCGCGCGCCTGGGCTGGAACCTCGCCGAGCAGCGCTGCGTCGTGCAGGGCTTCGGGAACGTCGGGGGCATCGCCGCCGCCGAGCTCCACGAGAAGGGCGCGCGGGTCGTCGCGGTCTCCGACGTCTCCGGGGGCGTGCACCACGAGGACGGGCTCGACGTGCCCGCGCTCCACTCCTGGGCCGAGGAGCACGGCACGCTCGAGAGCTACGACGGGCGCTCGGAGCGCGTGACGAACGCCGAGCTGCTCGAGCTGCCGTGCGACATCCTCGTGCTCGCGGCGCGCGAGGACCAGGTGACGGAGCGGAACGCGGGCGCGCTGCGCTGCCGGCTCGTCGCCGAGGGCGCGAACGGCCCGACGTCGGTCGGCGCGGACGCGATCCTCGCCGAGCGCGGCATCCCCGTGCTGCCCGACATCCTCACGAATGCGGGCGGCGTCACGGTCTCCTACTTCGAATGGGTGCAGGACCTCGGTCGCCTGTTCTGGGACCGCGACGAGATTCGCCGGCGGCTCGCGGACAAGCTTGCGGACGCGTTCGACCGCGTCTGGGACGTCGCGCAGGATCGCGAGATCACGCTGCGCGACGCGGCGCTGGTCGCGGCGATCAACGAGGTCGCCGGCGCACTCGAGGCGCGAGGCGTCTACCCGTGAGCGAGCAGCTCGTGCGCGACGCGATGGTTCCGGAGCCGCTGGCGCTCGACGCCGCGGCGACGGCGCAGGAGGCGGGGGAGGCTCTGGCCCGCGACGAGGTGCGCGCGGTGCTCGTCTGCCAGGACGGTTTGTTCGCAGGCGTGATCACGCGGAAGACGCTCGTGCGGGAGGTGGTCGCAGCCGGGCGCGATCCCGCCGCGACGCGGCTCGGCGAGATCATGGAGCGACCGAACGCGACGCTCGACTCGGGGATGAGCCTCGAGGCCGCGTTCGCATTCCTCGAGGCGCACGACCTCGAGCGCGTGCCGGTCGTCGAGGACGGTCGGCTCGTCGGCGTTCTGTCGCGCGCGGTCGTGCAGCGGCGTCTCGCGGAGGACGAGCCGCCGTCCGACGCGGGCGCACTCGCCGAGGCGTAGGGGCCTTACGCGGCGACGAGCGCCGGCGCCGTCTCGGCCACCAGCAGCTCGAGCGCCTCGCGCAGGCCGGCGCGCACGTCGTCGTCCGCCACGCGTCCGTGTGCGTCGAGCTTCTCCTCGACGTGGCCGACCGCGAGCTCGGCGTCGACGACGCGCGCGCCCATCGCGCCGAGCACCTTGCGCGTCTCGGCCTGCGACCACACCGCGCCGAACGCACCCGTGCTCGAGCCGACGACCGCGACCGGCTTGTTGCGGAAGACGTTCGTCGCGAGCGGACGCGACGCCCAGTCGAGCGCGTTCTTCAGCGCTCCCGGGATCGACGAGTTGTACTCCGGCGTGGCGATCAGCACGGCGTCGGCCTCGCGGACGGCGGCGCGCAGCTGCTCGACCGGAGGGGGTCCGGGGACGACGTCCTCGTCGGCGTCGTACGGCGGGATCGCGCGCAGGCCGTCCCAGAGCTCGAGCGTGACGCCTGCCGGTGCCTCCTCCGCCGCGGCGCGGAGGAGGGCGGTGTTGTGCGAGCCGCTGCGGAGCGAGCCGCTGATGCCGAGGACGCGGATCACTGCTCGACGAGCGTGAGGTCGGCCTTCAGCGTGACCTCGTCGGAGAGCGCCGGCTGCCCGTTCGGCAGCGGCATGTTCCAGCTCATGCCGAACGCGGTGCGGTCGATCGTCGTCTGCAGCGCCAGCCCGAGGCGGGTCGCGCCGAAGTGGTCGACCGCCGGCCCGGCGATCGTGCCGCGCAGCGTCGCCGGTCGGGTGATGCCCTTGATCGTTAGCTCGCCGTCGATCTCGATCGAGTCGCCGTCGCGCCGGATCTCGCTCGAGACGAACCGGAGCTCCGGGTGGCGCTCGACGTCGAAGAACTCGGGCGAGGCCAGGTGCGCCTGCAGCGCCTCGTCCTTCACCTTCAGGCTCGCGACGCGGGCCGAGCCCGTCAGCGTCCCGTCGGCGAGGGCGGCGTCGAAGTCGGTGACCTCGCCGCCGAAGGTCGCGACGGCGTAGGGCACCTCGAACGAGAGCCCGGAGTGGACGGTGTCGGCCTGCCAGGTGCCGGTCGGTACTGCGGTCTGCTCGAGGGTGGTGCTCATCTCGTGGTTCCTCCTGGTACTTGATTGCGCAAGCAACATAGCACCAGAACGTTGCGAGCGCAAGTATCAGTCGCCGCGCGTCAGCAGCAGGTGTGGGCGCCCGGCGGCGCGTCGCCCTCGACGGGTGCGGGCAGTGCCGCCGCCTCGACCGCGGCGCCGTCGAGGATGTCGCGGACGCTGTAGGTGATCGCGGGCAGGCGGTAGCGGCGCAGCACCGTGTGCACGATCAGCGCGCCGGCGACGATCGTCGGCGCGCGGGCCGGGTCCAGCCGGGCCAGCGATCGACGCTCCTGGAGCGGCAACGCGGCGAGCGTCTCGAGCCAGCGCTCGACCTCTCTTGCCGGGACGTCGATCCGTTCGGCGAGGTCGGCGAGCTGGTGCACGGTGCCGGCGACGCCGACCGCGTCCGCGGCGTCGAGGTCGGGCAGGAGTGCGGCGAGGTGCGCGGCGGCGGCGGCCAGCTGGTCCGGCGTCGGCGGGTCCCCGTGCAGGAAGCGCTCGCCGAGCCGCACCGTGCCGACGTCGAGGCTCGTCCGGAACCGGCCGGTGCTCAGCTCGGTCGAGCCGCCGCCGACGTCGAGCAGCAGCGTGCGCTCGCCGGTCACGCCGGCGCCGTGCCGTGTCAGCGCGGCCTCCTCGTCGCCCGTCAGGAGGCGGGTCGCGAAGCCGTACGACCACTCGACCTCGCCGAGGAACGCCTCGCCGTTCTCGGCGTCGCGGACCGCGCTCGTCGCCACCGCGAGCACGCGCTCGGCGCCGAGGCGCTCGGCGTCGCGGCGGAAGTCGGTGAGCACGTTGCGGACGCGCGCGATCGGCAGCGGGAGCAGGCGCCTGCGCGCGTCGACCCCTTGACCGAGCCCGGTGACGACGCTTCGCCGCAGCACCTCGTCGACCACGTGGCCGTCGTCGACGTCGGCGACGAGCAGGCGCGTCGAGTTCGTGCCGAGGTCGACCGCGGCGACGCGGATCACTTGCGCGGCAGCAGGCCGCGAACCCGGCGCACGCCGGCGCCGGTCTCGCCGGCGGCGGCGCGAAGGACCGCGAGCGTCGCGAGCGACCCCTCGAGCCGGGCGGTGGCCGCGGTCGTGGCCGCGCTCTTGCGAGCGAGCGCCGTCGCCTTCTGCTCGCCGGCCGTCGTCTTGGCCTCCAGCTCGGCGAGCGCATCCCGGGTACCGCGTGCGAGCCTTCGCAGCGAGCGCCACGCGCCGAACGCTCGTTTCACGACGAGCGTCGTTGCGGCGAGCGCGGCGGCGACGCCGACGCCGAGGGCGATCCAGACGGCCAGGAGCACGGCCGGATGGTAACGACGGCCTCGTACACTGATCGCCGTGGGACGGCGGCGCGGCCTCCGCCAGATCGCGATCGTCCTCGCCGCTCTCGCGGCGTACGAGCTCGCCCGCCGGCTGATTGCGCCCGACTGGCCGCTCGCGCAGCGGCACGCACACGACGTGCTGGGGTGGGAACGCGGCCTTCACCTCGACGGCGAGCGGACGGCGCAGCGAGCCGTTCTGCCGCTGCCCGGGGCGATGGTCGCCTTCGGCGTGCTCTACCTCGGCGCGCAGTTCGCGGGCACCGGCGCCTTCCTCGTGTGGCTGTACCGGCGCTCGTTCGCGGCGTATCGCCGGTTCCGCGACGCCTTGCTGGTCGCGACCGCGCTCGCGCTGGTCGTGCAGTGGCGGTTCCCGGTGGCGCCGCCGCGGCTCGCCGGAGTCGGCGTCGACGACGGCCTGCTCCGCTTCCTGCACCTCGACATCGGCTCGCGCACGTCGGCCGCGCCGACCGATCCGGTGGCCGCGATGCCGTCGCTGCACGCGGGCTGGGCGCTCGCGGTCGGCGTCGGGCTCGTCCTCTACGCGCGCTCCCGTGCGTGGCGCGCGGTCGGCGTCGCGTATCCGGCCGCGGTCGTGCTCGCGACGATCGTGACCGGCAACCACTTCGTCCTCGACGCGGCGGCGGGGGTCGCGGTCGTCGCCGCCGGATTCGCCGTCGCGGAGCTGATCCGCGTCCCGCGCGGTGCTACACTTTTGCCCGCGACGCGGGGTGGAGCAGTCAGGTAGCTCGCCGGGCTCATAACCCGGAGGTCGCAGGTTCAAATCCTGCCCCCGCTATGACGGAATTCAACGACCGCCCCCGAGGCGGTCGTTGCTTTTCGCGGGGGAGGACGCAGCCGCCGGCAGGCACCATGCGCGCTCCGCCGGCAGCGAACCCAGCGACGCGGTCCATTCGGCGGTCCTCGAAGCGCTGTAAGAAGTCGGAGTTGACGCGAGCGCGAACGCACCGCGCAAGCTCGACCAAGACGCGCTCGCATGGGCCGACATCGCGGTCACGACCTGCAGCGAGGAGGTCTGCCCGGTCACCCCGGCCTGCGCCGGATCAGCTGGGGCTGCGATGAGCCAAAGAACCTGCCGCTCGCACGCGTGTGCGAGATCCGCGACGACATGAACCGCCACGTTCGCGGGCTGCTCGCCGAGTTCGATCAGCAGAGCGCGCAGCGAACGGTCCGGGCAGCTCGCGCAGCAGCACGACCGGTGCGGCCGCGCCTCTCCTTCGTTCGAGCGAGCGATTGTCAGTGGCTCATGGTGCCGGGAACGTGGCCGACGTTGAGGAGGCCGACTTCGCCCATCGCGACGCTGGCGAAGCTGTGCGAGACGAAGGGGTAGATGCCGCGGTCGGGGATCGTGACGTCGAAGACGCCGCCGCCGCCGGCGGGCACGGTCGCGGTCTGGATGTCGTGCTGGGGCGCGTCGACGAGGTCGCCGTTCAGCCAGGCGCGCTTGAAGACCGTGCCGACGACGTGGAAGTCGGTGTTGAGCGAGGGGCCGGCGTCGACGACCCAGAAGCGGACGGTCTGTCCGGGCTCGGCGGTGAGCGGGTGGGTCTTGTACTGGCTCGCGTAGCCGTTGAAGGTGACCCAGTCCGGAGTCATCTGCTCGGCCTTGGTCGGGTCGAGCGCAGCGGGCGTCTTCTCGCCCGGGCCGTTGAGGTACCACTCGCTCGAGACGAGCACGTACTGCTTCTGCGCCGGCGGCATGTTCTCCGGCTCGACGACGATCGCGCCGTACATCCCGTTCGCGATGTGCATGAAGGCGGGGGCGGTGCCGCAGTGGTACATGTAGACGCCCGGCGTCGAGGCGACGAAGCTGAAGGTCTTCGACTTGCCGGGCATGACATCGGAGAAGTCCTGGTTGGGGGCGACCTGGGCGGCGTGGAAGTCGACCGAGTGCGGCATCGGGGCGCTGTTCACGAGCGTGACCACGACGCGCTGTCCCTGGCGGGCGTGAATCGCCGGGCCAGGGGCGGTGTCGCCGAACGTCCAGGCGTCGTAGCGGATCCCGGGGGCGATCGAGATCACCTTGTGTTGGATCGTCAGACGGACGTGTACGACGGGGCCGGCTGGAGCGGCCGGCAGCTCCGCCGGGACGGCGGCGTGCCGCATCGCGATCGTGTCGGCGTTCGCAGGGGCGATTCCGGCGAAGCTTGCGCTTGCGCGTGACCCGGCGGCGCCCGCCGTGGCACTCATGCTCATCGTCGCCGTCCCGCCAGCGGTCGAGGCGGCGCTGACCTTTGCGGCGGCCGCCTGAGCGTCGGTCCTGGCGTCTTGGGCGGAGGCGGCGAGCCAGATGCCGATCGGGATCATCGTGCCGACTGCGAGCCCGAGGAACAGGACGAGCAGCTTGAGCCCGACGTTCGAGTCCGACTCGGACCGGGTTCGGTCGTAGTACGCGGGCAGCTGAGTTGACGCCGGATGGGAGGCCACGGTTTCTCCTTCGGTTCGTGTTCAGGAGGAACGTAGGGCGAGCGGTCGGCGTCCTCCTCGGCGCGACCGCGGATTCCGACTACGGACTAGTACGGATTCGTCGCCGCTGCTCCTATCCGGCGGCGCGATCGCCGGCGGAGCGGCCGCCTGCTGCGTCGACGGCGATTGCACGCCGAACAACCGACGCAGCGACGACAGCAGCTCCATCGTCCTGGCTCGCTCGTCGCGAAGGCGCAGTGCTTGTCGCCGTGCCTCCGCGTCTCCCAGCGTCGGGCGAGCGCACTCCAGCGCCAGGTCGGCCGCGTCGAAGGCGATGGTCCAGAGCTCCTCGATTCGCTCCAGCGGCTTGCACATCGCCCATCGGCTGGGTCGTTAGATGTAGGACCCGAGCAGGTTGGTTCTGGTGATCGGGGGTTGGTGGCCGAGGGCTGAGTGTCGGCGTCGATGGTTGTAGTGCCAGAGCCAGCCGTCAAGGGCGGCGGTGCGTT
>Ga0070739_10002319_pt1 | contig 25896 bp, 17 predicted proteins | sample Coa_R1_7_FD_66445 | JGI IMG/M metagenome (GOLD analysis project Ga0070739, IMG submission 66445) | Surface soil microbial communities from Centralia Pennsylvania, which are recovering from an underground coalmine fire - Coalmine... | ecosystem: Environmental > Terrestrial > Soil > Unclassified ...
ACGTAAAGGCGGCCGCTCCCACCTCCGTGAACCGAGACTGGCCGAGGCTCAAGCCTTCCTTCTCCCTGGCCCCCACATTCCGCCCCAACATCTCGGTGGCCGCCGCAGCCCTAACGGTGGTGCTGGCCGTCGCGTTGGTGGGAACCCCGGCCGGCTCTTGGGCAAGCGGAGTGTTCGCCGTCTTCCAGCCCAAGCAGTTCCAAGCCCTTCCGGTGACCGCCGGGGAGCTGCGGACCTTGCCCAACCTGGCCCACTTCGGGACCCTGAATCTTCCCTCGGATGGGAGTGTTGAATCATTCGCTCAGCTCCCACAGGCTGAGGCCGCCGCCGGCGAGCACCTTGTGGTACCCCGGTATCTCCCCTCAGGAGTGCCCCGAACCGCGACCTTCCAAGTGGCTCCCAGCCAGGTGAGCAGCTTTACGTTCGACGCCTCCAAGGCAAAGACGTATGCGGCCCAACATCATCAACATCTCGGCACGATGCCCGCCGAGATCAATGGCGCTTCCATCCGCCTGACGACGCGGGCAGCGGCACTCACCGTCTACGGTGCCCCCCAGTCCATTCCTCAGCTTGTGATAGGCCAAACCCCCGCACCGTCGGTCACTGCGACCGGCGCGTCTCTCAAGACCATCGAAGCATATCTCCTACATCTCCCTGGCGTGTCACCCCGATTGGCATCGGAGATCCAGGCCATCGGCCGGCCTTCGACCACCCTCCCGATCCCTGTGCCAATCAATCGCGCCTACTCGCAGCCGGTGACCATCCACGGCCATCCCGGCCTGGCAATCGGCGACAACACGGGCATCGCCAGCCTGGTCCTGTGGCAAGCCAAAGGCGTCGTCTATGGCGTCGGCGGCCAGCTGACCGAGAATCAGGTGCTCCAGGTAGCAAACTCGCTCCATTGACCCGGACGGGCCTTCGGGCCCGTCCCCCTCCCACCCAGCGGCGCGCGGCACCACCATAAACATGTTGGAGTTGAGATGACGACAGTGAGCCTCGAGGCGGCTTCAACGGAACGGGAGGATCCTCCTATCACCTCGCCCGCCATTCACACCAGTGAGTTGAGCAAGATCTACGGCTCGACAACGGCACTCGCAGGTCTGAGCATGACGGTCCGTCGGGGTGAGATCTTCGGATTCCTGGGACCCAACGGGGCGGGCAAGACAACGGCTGTGAAACTCTTGGTCGGCATCACGAGGGCGACCGGTGGTGAGGGCTGGGTGCTCGGAGCGCCGATCGGGGATCTCGCGACTCGCAGGCGAATCGGTTACCTACCGGAGCTGTTTCGATACCAGGACTGGCTCTCGGCGCGCGAGGTGCTGGCACTTCACTGCCGCCTGGCCGGTCTTCCCAAGTCAGATCATCGGGCGGAGATAGACCACGCGCTTTCACTGGTGGGCATAGCCGACCGAGCCGATGACCGCGTGGGCACGTATTCCAAAGGTATGCAGCAGCGCCTCGGCTTGGGAGTGGCTCTCCTCGGCAAGCCGGAGGTGGTCTTTCTCGACGAGCCCACGTCGGCGCTTGACCCGGTTGGACGCCACGACGTACGCGAGATCATCCGCTCGCTCAGACGGGATGGAGTGACGGTGTTCCTGAACTCGCACCTGCTCTCGGAAGTGGAGCAGGTGTGTGATCGGGTCGCTGTTGTGGACCGGGGCAGAGTAATTGCGATAGGCACTCTGGATGAGCTTCGAGGGGCCAGTAAGAGGGTCGAGATCCGGGCTGAAGGAATCGGTCCCGAGACGCTAAGAAGCCTGGCGCGTCACGGCCAGGTCGAGACGGAGGGGGATGTCGTCACCGTAATCGGGATTGACCAGGAGGAGGTTCCGGCCATCGTACGGGACCTGGTGTCCAGAGGCTGTCGCATCTACGAGATCAAGTCCCGGGGCGACTCCCTGGAGGAGAGCTTCCTGCATCTTTTGGGAGGAGGTGACCGTGGGCATGCTGACCATAGCAGCTCTGACGCTGCGTGAGGCCTCTCGCCGCAAGCTCCTCCTTGCCGTAGGAGTGCTGACGCTGGCCGCCATCATCTTGATCGGCTGGGGGTTCTCCCGCATTCCCACGCTGCCCTGTCATGGAGGATGTGGACCGGCAACGCTGCGAAGTGTGGAGGCCGGCTTACTCATCCTCGTCGCCTACATGTTTAGCTTCGTCATCGCCGTGGCAGCGCCTTTCGTTGCCGCGCCCGCGATCGCGGGAGACGTGGAGTCGCACGTGATCCTGTCAATCCTGCCCCGGCCGCTACGACGCAGCGATATCGTGCTGGGCAAATGGCTGGGCCTGGCCGTGCTGGTCGGAGGCTACACGATTCTCACCGCCGGTCTGCAATTCTTGGTGGTTCGGGTAGCCGTCGGCTACGTCCCGCCGCACCCGGTATTGACCGTGCTCTTCATAGCGGGCGAAGGCATCACGCTGATGACCCTGGCACTGCTGGGAAGTACGCGCCTGGCGCCGATTACCTGCGGCATCGTGTCCGTTATTCTGTTTGGTATCACATGGATCGTGGGTATCGCGGGGCGGGTCGGAGCGGCATTCGGGAACTCCGTCATCGCCGATATCGGCACGGGAAGCAGCCTCATCCTCCCTACCGACGGGTTGTGGCGGGGTGCACTCTTCAATCTGGAGCCCGTAGCGCTCATTGCCACAACGGGCAGCAGCCGTGAAGCCTCGGCCAACCCATTCGCCGTTGCCTCACCGCCGACGACCGCCTACGTGATTTGGGTCTTCATTTGGATCGCATTGGTGCTGGCGCTCACGGTGAAGAGTTTCGCAGCACGCGAGGTCTGAGGCTGATCTCTACGTGGAATCGGGTTCTCGAGCGGCCGCTTCGATCGCCTGCAGATCGCGTATTGCCTCAGCCACCTTGCTTGAGTCCGTGGGCACGTTTCGGTATCGTTCCGACATGTATAGCGCGTTCAGATCATCGACCGGTGTAGTGGGAGCGGTAGTGACCGCCATCAAACCGGCGCTGTACTCCAGGCCCGTTTCCCCTCGGGCCCTGGGGCGGAAATGGTCGCTACCAAACACCAGGTAGGCTCGATAGACGTCGCGCACGGTCTGCAGCCGTCGCGGTCGCTTGAGCTCGTGGCCAGGGTGCGGCAGCAAGCCCGAGAGTCCCGCACGGCCGCGGCTGAAGGACCACTGCAGCAACTTCCGCCACGACCATCCGGTCACTCGCCGCTCGCCTCGAAGAGACATCCGTTGCAGGCGTCCCAGGCTTCGGAAACCGGCCGCCAGGAGGGCTAGGAGCACTCCACCACCCACGACGATTGCTGCGGCCTTCACCGCCTCTACTAGGAACGCAGGGGGTGGGTGGGCGACCTGAGGCTTGTACGGAATGCGCTTATGAGGCGGCGCCTTGCCGGAATAGGGGTTGGAATGTGGGCCAAAGTGCGGCAGACGGAAGCCGAAGAGGTGGAGCAGCCAGGCCATGGCATCGATGATTGCCACGGCGGCATCCTTCACTCGGATGCCGATGTCGTTCCAGATGGGACCGATGGCGTTGCCGAGCAGCCCGACGATGTCGATGGCGAAGATCTGAACCAGCGCCAGCGTGAGAATCCCGAGCATGCCGACGAATGCCAGGATCCCGAGCAGCCAATCGGGATCGATACCAGCGCCCCGCCGGTCGCTTGACCACTCATCACGAGCGAACCGCCGTGCCCAGGCCAGGGCGAATATCCCGATGAGCAGGTAGAGCACCGCTCCCAGGTACACGCGCCCATCCAGGTGGAGCTGTGAATGACTTACCCACAGTAGGGCCATCGCCAGCGAAAAGGCCAGAGCAAAGACGCCGAATCTGAGATCGGCCAGAATGTTCGAGTACGAGCCCATGGTCAGAGCAAGGTTCAAGGTGAGGCCGGACACACCCAGCAGGAGAAGACAGTCGCCGATGGAGGGCCAGAGCTTGACTCCACTACCGAATAGTGACTCCGCCGCCAGCACGACGGCGAGTGCAAGTATCCCAGTGCCGGCTGCCAAAAGAACATTGTTGTTCAGCCGTACCCGGCCCAGAATCTGCGAGATGCTCGGCCAGGACACGATTTGGACCAGTCCCAGACCAAGCAGGACATAGACCGGAACCAGCGGGCCCAGACTGGTGGACCAGCCGGTGCCGAACAGCCAGATCACCGGGACGACCCAAGCGGTCTTGAGAGCGAACCGCAGAGTATCAAGCGTGGTATCGATCACGCGGCCGCCTCACGTGGAGTGTGTGAGTGAACCACCGCAACCTTGGGAATGCTGACGGGCGTATCGTTGTCGACCAGCACCAGGGCGACCTGGCGCCTTCGAGCGGCGTCGGCCAGGGCGACACTCAGGCCAGTTGTCACCACACTCCCGCACATGACCAGCGTGCATCCATGAGGAAGTTCGGCCAGGTCCAGATCCAGCATTTCCTCGGCACGCCGGTTGACCACCATGCCCAGTCGTGCCAAGTAGTCGAGGATGACGAAGATTTGGCCCTCCGCAGCCGAAGGCAAGATGCGAAGGGGTCTGAAGTCGTCGGGCAGCGCGCCGTTGGAATGGAGACCGACCTCGAACCCTTGGTCCAGCGCCCACTGTGCGATGGACGCTGCCGTGCTGATCACGTCTTCCATGTAGTCTGTGATCACGCCTTCGGAGATGCGCTCGAAGGCGTGGAGATTGACCAGGATCATAAACTTGGCGTGAACCGTCGGGTCGAAAGTCTTGACCTTGACTGCTTGGGTGCGGGCCGTGGCATTCCAGTCGATGGTTTTCAGCGGGTCACCGCTTCTATACTCCCGACCTCCCCGAAACCAGCTCGGGTCCTCCATGAAGCTTTCGCGCCGGCGTATGTCTCCCAGCAGTGCCTGGGCCGGCACCCCAATATCCTGCAGGGAGAAGAGGCGGGGATAAACGGCGAAACCCTGACGGCGCTCCATTTCGAGTGTCGACCGGAAGAGACCGAGCGGATCACTGCCGACCCAGGTGGTGGGTCCGAACCGGTAGAAGCCACGGCGCAAAGCCTGGATGCGACAGGTCTTAAGCAGGGTTTCGAATCCGCCGAGAGAGGTCACCTCGTCGATACCCTCCGATGATCCGTCCCATAAGGGCTTGGTCTCGAGATCGTCAATCGCGATGCCGTTGGCGGAATGGAAACCACCGTAGAGGCGCAGCGGCACTGCCTCCTGCCAACGCAACCAGCTGATGGGGATGGGCTTGTCGTTGGTGATAGACCAGGTGATGGTCGTCTCTTCACCCGGGAAGATATGGCTGTCCTGGAAGACATGTTCGTAGCGGAGATCGGCGAGGATGAGGCGGTGCCAGGCCCAGGCCGCGCCGATAGCGAGCAGGACAACGGCAGCCAGAACGCTCAGGAGCGCGATGCGTGTGAGCAGGCCGCCGACCAGCAACAATAGCAGCAAAATGGCCCAATGCTCCATGCTGAGACGCCGATCTGCGTTCCAGAACCAGAGCATCAGTAGGACCGGCGCGAACACGATCAGCATGAACACGCCGAAAATGAAGGCGACGTTGAGGATGGAGATGGCGACGATCACGAGGCCAGCGGCTCGACCGGCGCCTCCATTTGCACGAGAATGTCGGCGATCACCGCTCGTGTTTCGACTCACCTCAGACGCCCCTGAGACGAGAGCACCAGACGGTGAGAGAGGATGTCGGGAGCGAGCCGCTTTACGTCGTCGGGGATGACGAAGTCCCTTCCCCGTAAGGCAGCCAAGGCCTGGCTTCCCCGATAGAGCGCCAGCGATCCCCTGGGGCTTGAGCCAAGGCTCAGGTCGTCTCGACCCCGGGTGGCTCGAACGATGGAAAGAATATAAGCACGAATATCGTCGTGCACCTGCACGTCGCGGATCACTTCTTGGATTCCCATCACCTGCTCGCTTGTCAGGACCGGCCGAATCTCGTCGATCGGGTGCCCGTGCCGCTGGGCGACGAGCATCTCATCCTCGGCCTGGCCATCAGGGTATCCAACCGCGAGACGCATAAAGAAGCGGTCGATCTGAGCCTCGGGAAGCTGAAACGTTCCCTCCAGCTCGATGGGATTCTCGGTGGCGGGCGCCATAAAAAAAAAAGAAAGCGGCCGCGTCACGCCGTCGACCGTCACCTGGCGCTCTTCCATCGCTTCGAGAAGCGCGGCCTGGGTGCGTGGGGTCGCCCGGTTGATCTCATCCGCCAGCAGCACATTGGTCATGATCGGGCCCGGGCGGAAGTCAAACTCACTCGTCTTGACGTTGAAAACATTGGTGCCGGTGACGTCCGACGGCAGGAGATCAGGCGCGAACTGGATGCGCTTGAACCCGCAGTCGAGCGACTTGGCCAATGCTCGCGCGAGCGTGGTCTTCCCCGTCCCCGGGACATCCTCCAGCAGGATATGCCCGTTGCAAAGCAGGGCCACAAGCAGCATTTCGATGGTGGTGGCCTTGCCGTAAATGACGCGCTGGAGGTTCTCGCGCAGATCATTAGTGGCCGAGATCAGCCGGCCCAGGTCGGTAGTCAATGGCTGTGTCACAGCGGAAGCTCTCATGTCCATCCTATCTCCATTTGGGACAGAAGAACTCACATGCGGCTCCAATGCGGGCCTGTCAGACTGAGTATCGAAGGCCCTAGATGAGCGGTGTTCATGAACGTCGAGAGGCGGTGATGCCTCAAAGATGTATAATGATAGCCCTTGTCAACTTGTCATAAGTGTGCTACGATGAAGGTGTAAGGGAACAAGTTAGATCAATTGCCGCCCGGCTCAAATCGTGCAGGCCATAGAGGATGTAGTTGGCGCCTCTGTGGCCTTTTGCGACGTTACGGGAAAGAAGGTTTGAATGTACGCACCAGTAGATGACATCGTACCGGACGAGGCACTTCTCCAGGAGGAGTCTCATCAGTGGCAGGTCACGGATGAAGACCATGCCGAGCTCGAACGTGAGCAGGCCGACGACGCCGTACGCCTCTATCTGCGAGAGATTGGCCGCGTCCCGCTGCTGAAGAAGGCCGACGAGGTCCGGCTGGCGAAGTCAATCGAGCTGCAGCGCCTGATTGATATGGCGACGGAGGGTGATGCAGGTCGAGAGGAGGCCAAGAAGCGGCTGCTCGACCCGGAGGACGACTATGGCCTCTCGCCGGAGGAGGTCGAAGACCTCCTGAACTGGGACCCGGGGACGCTGCGGCGGTGGTACCTCCGTGGTGAGGAGGCCCGGCGTCAGATGATCGAGGCCAATCTCCGTCTCGTCGTATCTGTGGCCAAGAAGTATCTGGGCCATGGGATGTCCCTGCTTGATCTCATTCAGGAGGGCAACACGGGTCTCATGAGGGCGGTCGAGAAGTTCGATTGGCGCCGGGGCTTCAAGTTTTCCACGTACGCCACTTGGTGGATCAGACAGGCGGTGACGCGCTGCATCGCCGACCAGTCACGGACCATCCGGGTCCCGGTCCATATGAACGAGCGCATCAGCCGCTACAACCGGGCCGTGATGCAGCTCTCGCAGGAGCTGGGTCGGGAGCCGACCGTGGCAGAGATCTCTACCGTCATGGAGGTCAGTCCGGAGAAGGTCGAAGAGATCAAGAGCGCCGTTCGCTTTCCCATCTCCCTCGAGAAGCCCGTCGGCGACGACGAGGACAGCCTGCTGGGCGACTTCATCGAGGATGGTTCACACGACCTGGAGGAGCTGGCCACAAAGAGCTTGCTTCGAGCCTCGATCGACGACGCTCTCGGAAAGCTGAGCGATCGCGAGGCCGGCATTATCCGGCTGCGGTACGGGCTGTCTGGCCGCCGGCCGCAGACCCTGGAAGAGGTCGGTGGACACTTCGGCCTAACCAGAGAGCGGATACGCCAGATCGAGATCGAGGCGCTGCGAAAGCTGCGGCACCCAACCGTCACGCGGCGGATCCGCGATTACGCGGAGTAACCCCTTAAGGGGAAATGGGCGGCTCTTCGGAGTCGCCCTTTTTCGTGTCCTCGTCCTAGGGGGGCCACTGAGGCCCCGTGTCTGACCAGATGCGACGGGACGTTTTGGGCCAGACTTGGGCGACCGCGCCTGGGGATCTGCCCTTCGCGGACGTGGTGGACCGGACACGAGCGAGACGTACGCAGTTCCGGCACGATAACGCCATCTCTCCCCTGGGCCCGACCTCGAGAGACGACGTTACCGTGACGGCAGAGACCGGGGAGGATCTTCCCGTCATCAGAGCTCGCCTCTTCCTCACCCTCGACGGGACTGAACCCTCACTCGACAGCCCCGCTATCGAGATGGAGAGCACCTCGGTCCGATGGGATATTCTCTCGGGGTACTTGACCCGGTGGAAGGCCACCATCCCAAGGCAGCCGGCCGGAGCCGTGGTAAGGTACCGGATAGCGGCCTGGACGCGGAGCCATCCAGATGGGGATGAGCCAGACCTATGGGCGCACGATGGTCAGGGGTTTTGGTTTCGGTTTCAAGACCAAACGGGCATCAGCCGCTTCGCCTATCAGGTCGAGGATGCCGGACAGACGGGTCCGGAATGGGCTCGCGACGGCGTCATCTACCACGTGTTCGTGGACCGCTTTCGAAGGGATGGCGAGCGAGGGACGTTGCTGGATACAGGCCCAAGCAGCCTACATGGAGGAGACCTGGATGGCGTCACCTCCTCCCTACCGTACCTCCAGGATCTGGGAGTGAATGCTGTCTGGCTCTCGCCGGTGCACCCGGCTGAGACCTACCACCGCTACGACGGCATGGATTTCTTTTCTGTCGACGAGAGACTCGGGGGAAATGCGGCCATGCGGCGGCTGACGGCAGCCGCCGACCGCGACGGGATGCGGGTGCTGATGGACTTCGTTCCCTCGCATGTGTCGCGGCGCCACCCGGCCTTCGTTGCTGCGCAGGCCGATGCCACGGCACCCACGGCAAGCTGGTTCACCTTCTACGACCATCCGAATCGCTACCGCTGCTTCCTCGACCTGGCTCCGCATCTTCCCTCGCTCAACACCGAGGATGACGGCGCGCGGAGGTATCTCATGGACAGCGCCGTCCAATGGCTCTTAGAGTACGGAGTCTCGGGCTTCAGGCTTGATCATGCCATCGCTCCGGGTATGGATTTCTGGGTCGCCTTTCGGCACGCCCTCCGGCAGGCCAGACCGGATGCTTTCACGGTAGGCGAGGCCACGGACACTCCCGACTCTCTCCGGCGCTACCGCCAGCGGCTCGATGCCATCTTGGACTTCCCCCTGGCCCGCTGGCTCCGCTCGACCTTCGCCCTCGGCGCCACGTCGCTGGCTGAATTCGACGGCTTCCTCCGAAGCTACGAACGCTTCATGGAGCCGGGTCCCGGCCGTGCCAGCTTCCTCGACAACCACGACATGGATCGGTTTCTCTTCCTGGCGAATGGAAACACACGCAGGTTGCGAATGGCCGCCAGCTGCCAGTTTGCGCTGCAGCCGACCCCAATCATCTACTACGGGACCGAGATCGGGCTCTCACAGGAACACAGCAAGACCGAGGAGGGGTTCGGAGACGGCGAGGTGCGGCGAGACATGATCTGGGATCAGGCGGAGTGGGACGGTGAGCTGCTTGACTTTTTCCGCACGCTTATTCACGCCCGAAAGTCGCAGTCCGTGCTCCGCGGCGACATCCGCGAGACCATACACCTGAGTGAGAGTGGGACGGCATACGCGTTTCGGCGAGGCAAGCCGGGCGACGGTGCGGTCGTGGCGGCGTTCAATGCGGGCGATGAGAGGACCGCGATCGAGGTCGCAAAGGACGCGGATGGGAGGGACATCCTGGTGTCGGTCGGGGATGTCGAGATGTCGAGGGGAACAGACAGGCTGCTGCTGGGACCGATGTCAGCCGCACTGGTTGGAGTCCCGGCCTAGGGCTCGGGCCGCCCGATTCTTTTGGAGTCGGGGGCTGAAGGCAGTATCGAGAACGCCGCGGCTCGCTCGACCCGGCGTGAGATGTAGAAGGCCAGCGCGGCGGTGGGCAGCTCCACGAACACGGCCAGCAGGACGGCCTCGAGTCGGGGCCATCCGGAATGGGCGGTGGTGACGTCGAACCAAGCGTCGACAATCAGGAGCGTCCCGGTGATGACGGCGCTGAGCTCCACCTGACGTTTCCGTTTGAAGGCCAGCCACGCCGTGCAGGCCATGGAGATCACGAGGAACACGTCGAAGCCGACCCACGATGTCCGGTAATGGTTCGCGACCGTTCGCGTCGGCAGCGAAGAGGCCAGGTATACGATCCACGGCAGGAGTGCGATCGAAAGGGCCAAAAACAAGGGCGCTACCCAGCGAGGCGCAAGGGGGTCACCCGTCTTGCTTGCCTTCGCGGCGATCGAATCTTCGATGCTCGTTATACTGCCATGGTTACGACGTCCGCTCTGTTCCGAGCATACCCTAGGGGCCGTGCGCTGCCTAGAATTGGGCGCATGGAAGTGCCAGAGTACGGCACCTTGACGCGTGCATCCGGCGAGTCCGTCGAGCTCATTGTGGGCGGTCGAGTGGTACGGACCTGGTCACTCGGGGGGCGTGCACAAACGGTCGAGGAGCTGCTGCAGGTGTGTCTCGTCGAGTTGACGTCGGATGGCTGGCGCCCCATCAGCCATCAGACCGAAAATGTCTACCGGATCGTTTTGGGACGCGTCCCCTATACGGCCGGCGCTTCCCTACCGGTGTACGGCATCCTTCGACGCGGCAGCAGGGATGAGGTCGCCCTCTCCGTCAGCGGCTCTATCATGCGTCAATGGTCCAATATCCAATCAAATACCCTTGAGACTGCCTTGGCAGACCTGCAGCGTGATGGTTGGCGCGTGTTTCGTCGGTATGAAGGCGGCGTTACTGTCGTTCGGGGTTAGCGCCTGCGGCCACCTTTGCTACCCGTTGAGACGGCTACGAAGAGCCTCCGCGAGTGCAGTCACGACGCCGAGCTCCGCCTGGTTCTCTTCAGTTCGTGCCCCGTCGCGAAGGTAATCAAAGACTCGAGGACCTCGGCGGTCCTCAGCGACAGCCGCGGACCGAGGGATGAGATGGAAATGGAGGTGGGCAAACCCGCGCGCCTCGGCGAACATCGCAACGTACACCTTTGCCGGCCTCACCTCTGCTGAAATCGCTGCCGAGACTCGTTGGAGGAGTGGACCAAGCTCCTTCGCTTCCACAGAGGTGAGATCCGCGACATGTTCCACGTGACGAAGCGTCTGGAGGATAAGCCAGCCCAACAGCGGAACGGGTTCGACGGCGTGGGTCAAGCGCCAGAGCCGGGTCTCGAGGATTACGCCGCCCGGAGTGCTGGACGGGTCGGACAGAAGCTGGCAGGATCGGCAGACGTCGACGGTCACTCCCAATCGTATCGACCATCAACGGGCCCGCGAACCCATACTGGTGATACGCGTTCGGGTCGCGCCTCGGCCTCCGAATTCCGGACGGAATGCGGCTGATCATCACCGTCGCACCACCCCGACCGCCGTACCGCAAGGGCGGAGCTACACTTCGACCGGTGGACAGCGGGACCACTAGATCCTCCCGCCGGCGCCCTCGAAGCGGGAACTGTTGACCCGTCCTCCGACCGTTGGACGCACGTTGATTGCCTTCCGCTAACGCTTCAGGTTGATGTTCGCCGTGTCCGGGCGTGGCCGGTCGTGGCCGCCACAACTGTCTTGCAATCCGGCCGAATGACCGCCGGATCCTCAACTCTTTCGAGCCCGGGGCTTTCATCAAAAATTCATGTTACATGACCGTTGACACTGACGTCGAACGACCGATATGCTGAGGCAGACTTCCAACACGCGTTGAAGAAAGTAGGATGTCGATAGGTCAGCAGCAGTCCGCTCGGGTCGCCCGCTACAACCGCGCCGTGGTCCTCGACCTGGTGCGGCGGTTGGGGCCCGTGTCTAAGTCGGAGCTGGCGGAGCGCAGCGGACTGGCCGTATCTTCGGTGCTCAATATCCTGTCTTCGCTGTCACGTCGTGGCTTCATTCGTGAAGTCGGGCTGGGGCCTTCAACCGGCGGCAGGCCGCCTGCGCTGGTGGAGCTCGATCCGGATGCGCACTTTGCGATCGGAGTGAACATCCGGCCCGCATGGGTTGAAGCGGTATTGATTGACCTGGTGGGCGACATACGGGCAGAGACCACGATTCCTTTGCAGGGCGGACTGGATCCCGACTCGGTCGAGAAGACCGTCGTCGAGGCGGTGGGTCAGGTGAGCCGTCTGGCCCAGATTGATGCCGGACGAGTGCTGGGAGTTGGAATCGGCTGTCCCGGGCCGGTCGTCAACAGCCGCACCGTGGTGGGAGCACCGGGTTTCCCCAGCTGGAGGAACGTCGAGCTGGCCGATGAGCTCGAACGGCTCCTCGGGCTTCCCGTGACGCTCGAGAACGACGCCAATCTCGGCGCCCTCGCCGAGTACCGCCATGGCCACCTTTCGAGGGAGAACCAGACGGATTCCCTGGTGTACCTGTACGTCGACAACGGCATCGGGGCGGGCATTGTGATCGACGGCGTACTCTACCGCGGTGTCGACGGTCTGGCCGGTGAGATCGGGCATACCGTCGTCGACGTGGATGGCCCGCTCTGTATCTGCGGCACTTACGGGTGCCTGGAGGCTGTGGCATCGGTGGGAGCCGTCGTACGCCGGTTTGTAGCCGAGTCGAAGCTTGCCGCTGGGACAACACTGGCCGAGAAAGCCGGTGGTGATTGGGATTCCGTCAGCTTTGAGGCGGTGATCGAAGCAGCGGAGCAGGGAGATGCGATCGCCCTGACGGCACTCGATGAAGCCATGTCGTACCTTGCGGTTGGAGTGGCGAATCTGTCGCGCCAATTCCGGACTGACGTGATTGTGCTTGGCGGGCGCCTGTTCCAACGCGGGCCTATGCCACTGTCGCGATTGCAGGAGTCGCTCGACCGAAGGCCACGGTTCTTCGGCATGCAGTCGGGACGTGTGGTTCTGGGCGAGCTGGGAAACCGAGCGGCGTGCGTGGGAGCGGCGACGCTGGTCCTTGAGAATTTCTTCGGTGTGGCGCAGCGAGCCCTGGACTCGGAACCGCTTCCAGTCGGACTGCCCGGCTTCGAACACACTCCGGTGTGGCCGGCCGAGGCAGAGGAGGCCTTAACGCTCACGCCGAGCCGGAGCGAGATCGTCTGGGCCGGGAATCTAGAGCCCGCGGCAACACGTCTGCCACTTGGACAGCCGCTTGAGATCACCGTCGACGTCAAGACCAAGGGCGCTCACGGCGATGTCTTCGACGCCAAGGTGCTGCTCCACTGGGATCGAGTGGCGATGTTCGGCGGCAGCTGGTCGAATCCGAAAAACAGCCCCATGCACCTGGCCGAGTCGATCGACGGGCGGGCCAGGTACAAGGTTACACTGGGTTCGCTGCCGCCAGGGAAGTATGAGTTTGCGGCCCACGTTCTGGGGAAGAACGACAGATGGGTACGGGCCGGTTCTGATTACGAGCCGAGCAACGGCCGAGTCGAGGTGCTCGCCGGCCGAGCCGCGGTGCCGACGGATAACGACAGACCCATGGCAGAAACAAATCCACGAAAGGAGGCGGAACGAAGAGAGGAAGCCGTCGTTCTATAGACAATCGATTCACCGTTCATAAACATACGGAGGACACTTACTCATGTCGCAAAGCAGTTCATTTCGGACCCTGACGTCCGTCATCTTTGCGCTGACTCTCATCGGAATGACCGTTGGGGTGGCAGCAGCGCACGGTACTCCGACGGCCAAGAAGCACGCGCATGTTCTGATCTGGGACTTCTTCCCCAGCAGTCCCGCCAACACTCCCGAGCGAGTCGCGCTGCGGAAGGTGGCGGCTGCATGGGCCAAGAAGACCGGCAATAGCGTGGCCGACCCGGTTCCACCCACGAGCAGCGAAAGCTCGTTCATCGCCGGCGCCAAGTCCGGCAAGGCCGCCGACATCATCTTCGTCCCCGACGACCAGATGGGCGTGCTCTGGGGCGATCACCTGCTCGCTAACGTGAAGCTCAACAAGAGCAAGTACGTGAAGCAGGCACTGGCCGGCGTGACCATCGCCGGCAAGCAGTGGGCATACCCGTGGGCGCTCGAAACCATGATGCTGTACTACAACAAGCACCTGATCTCCAGCAGCCAGATGAGCAAGCTCACCACCTGGGACAAGGTCGCCGCCTGGTCCAAGAGCTTCCACAAGAAGACCGGCGCCTACGGCATCGGCTGGCAGTGGGACAACGTCTACTACGGCGCCGACTTCCTGACCGGTTACCCCGGCAGCGGCATCTTCGCCCACACCAAGAACGGCTTCAATACCAAGAAGGTGCTGGTCAACAGCTCTGGCACCATCAAGAGTCTGGAATACCTCAAGTCCTTCATCAACAAGAGCGGCTCGGGTATCCCGGCATTTATGGGCAACAGCGGCAACAACAACTACCCCGTGCTGTTCGAAGAGGGCAAGGAAGCCATCTGCTTCATCGGTCCCTGGGGTGACGGCGAGTTCAAGGGCAAGGCCGACTACGGCGTGCAGGCGCCGCCCAAGTTCCCGAACGGCAAGTTCGGCGCGCCCTTCTTGGGCGTCCAGACGATGGCCGTCAACAAGTATTCCAAGAACCTCAAGGCGGCTGAGAGCCTGGCCGCCTACCTCAACACCCACATGGAGCTGCCGCTCTTCAACGCCTCTGGGCGTATCCCCGCCATCAAGTCGGTGTTGAAGCAGGTCTCCTCGCACGGCGCCAAGGCGGCCGAGCTTAAGCAGTATTCCAACGCCTTTAAGCACACGCTTCCGCTCCCCGACGTCCCCCAGATGGGCAACGTCTGGACGCCGCTGGGAAGCGCGATGTCGCTGTACCTCAACGGCAAGGAGAGCGCCAAGAAGGCCCTCGACGATGCCGCCGCAGCGATCAAAAAGGCCGACGCCGGCAAGTAATGCCAAGCCTGAGAGGAGAGCGCTGGTGCGCTCTCCTCTCGCCGCTCTAAAATTGGGACTGAGGGGGAACGAACATGGCAGCCATCACGGCTCCGGCCCCAGGCGGTCTGACCCGTTCACGGCGCAAGCGCTTCCTCGACGGCATTTACCCGTACGGGTACATCGCGCCCTCGATCGCCTTCATGGTGATCGCCAGCTTCTTCCCCATCATCTTCACGCTGTACATCTCCATGACCAACTATGGTCAAGGCCACATCCTCAGTTTCAGCTTTGTCGGGCTGAAGAACTTCGTCGACATTTTTACGACGTTCGACGTCTCCGTCTTCATCGGAGTCTTCGAGTGGACAGTCGCGTTCGCGGTCGTGACAACGCTCTCCTGCTTCACCGGTGGGCTGATCCTGGCGTATCTGCTCAACAACGAGAACATGTGGGAGCGCAACATCTACCGTACGTTGCTGATCATCCCGTGGGCCATACCCGGCATCGTCTCCATGCTGGCCTTCCAGGGGATATTCAGCTATTTCGGATTGGCCGACAACCTTACCGGACAACTCGGTCTGGGCCAGCCACAGTTCTTCAACGACCCGTTCTGGGCGCGCGTCGTGGTGCTCTTAGTGGGGTTCTGGGCCGGCTATCCGTTCATGATGACGGCGTGTCTCGGGGCGCTGCAGAGCATCTCACCGGAGGTCATGCAGGCGGCCGAGATCGACGGGGCGAACGCGTTTCAAAAGTTCTTTCGGGTGACGTTACCGCTGTTGCGCACGGCAACCCTTCCCTTGATCATCTCCACGTTCGCTTACAACCTCAATAACTTTGGGATCGTGTACTTTCTGACCCAGGGGGGCCCCGCCACATCGACGTATGCCGGGGCCACCGATATCCTACCTACATACGTATATAAGCTGGCCTTCAATCTCCGGCTCTTCGGGCTAGGCTGCGCCTATGGCGTTGTCATCTTCCTCATCATTGGATTCTTCAGCAGCATCAACATGAAGCTCAGCGGCGCGTTTGAGCAGGTGGACTAATGATTCAACCTGAAGCGCAAAGCCTCGAGCAGGCGGTTCCACTTCCGGTCCCGGTGGTCGCTCGCGAAGCTCGCGGCCTCAAGCTCTTCCGCCGGGCCGGCCACAAGCGTCTGCGGACCGATGAGCGGGTGGCCCTCTGGGTCAGCCGGATAATTATCATCGCGGTTATCCTCGTGTTCCTGTTCCCCATGGTGTACGTAGTGGGTACGTCGGTCCAGGGCGGGCTGCTCTTCAATACCAACGAGATTCTGCCGACCTCGTTCACTCTGCAGCACTATCAGGACCTTTTCAGTCAGACGGGCTTCCTCACGTGGATCAGGAACAGCGTCATCGTCTGCACCTCGATTGGGGTGCTGACAGTTGCGCTGGTCGCCACCATGGCCTATGCTTTTAGCCGCTTCCGATTTCGGGGACGGAAATACGGCCTCATGTTCCTGCTATTGATTCAGATGTTCCCGGCCCAGATGTCCTTCATCGCCTTCTATTACCTCCTCAACCGTATCGGGCTGTACGACACGCTGCAGGGATTGATTCTGGTGCTGCTCGGCGGAGGCCTGCCCTTCAACGCCTGGTTGTTCAAGGGCTACATCGACTCGCTGCCCAGGGACCTGGAGGAAGCTGCCTACGTGGACGGAGCATCCAAGCTCCAGGCGTACATCCGCATCATCCTGCCTCTGACCAGACCCATGATGGCCGTCATCTTCATCTTTGTCTGGTTTGGGATGTACAGCGAGTTTCTGGTAACCAGCTTCTTGATCACGACGCCGGATAATTACACTTTCGCAGTTGGCCTCTTCGGCTTCATCAACCAGCAGTTTCTGAACAACTGGACCGAATTCTCGGCTGCCGCCATCATCGGTGCGATGCCGCTCATGTTGGTCTTCCTTCTGAGTCAGCGGTTCCTGGTCGCCGGCCTGGCCCGAGGCGCCGTCAAGGGCTAGGCGGCCGGCGCGTCGCGGCCAGACCACCGATCGCCCTTCCTGCATCCCGCCGTGCCCCGCGCACGAAGCCGGGCAGCGACCCTACTGCCGCCAAGCCCGAGCAGGAAGGACCAAGAGTGCCAGAGGCGGGATAATTACGCACTCTTTGTGAAACCCGACGATGATGACTCCGACCGACGTGGCTGGTTCGGACCAGTCCGGTCGGGCGGTATGCACCCTCAAACCTGGCAAGGTCTCGCAATCACAGCAGTTCTGATCCTGGTTCTCGCCGTTCTGAGAAGCGGGCTCGGAGCTCGCACCCTGTTCGCGCTGGTCCCGCTTCTGGCGATCGTCGTCGTGGGTATTTTCTGGGCTGTGACGAGGCGTTAATCGAGGGTCTGTATTCGAGCTCATGGCACTCTGACGTACGAGTGCGGTGGTGAGGACGGGTACAGGCGGGGATTCGGATGAAACTAATTCCTGGCTCATTACTTCACTCCCGGCGAGGTTGGACGCATAGCAGTGGTTCGCGACACACTACACGTACCCCAAAACGGTGGGGTATAGGCATCGGGACCTAATCGATGCTCATTCCGGAAGGCGAGAAGCTCACGTATTGACCTGCCCCTGAGACCCTTCGCTCAGGTCGATTTGGTGAGGGAACGGAGCCGATCGAGTTCCGATAGAAGCGGACGCGTGGTCTGCAAGGTAGCATCGGTATGGGGTTGACCGCAGACGCAGCCTGGCTACGGTGCTTGGGTCCTGGGGTTAGCAGCCTGTCTTTCAAATCTCCGGGATTCGGAGTCGGGACCTCTCATCCGTGGAAGAGGAGCGCATGTTAAGTCAGCCGGATGCGGTTGCCGACTCCTTGGCCGATGGCCGGCATGTCAGTTTCGAGTGCCCCACCCAGTTCCCAGATGGGCGGATCTGTCGCGCGGTTACTCGGTTACCGTCATCGGCTGAGCGGGTGGTATGTCCGCAATGTTCCAGGCGCTACTCTTTCGAGGCTTGTCGTTGGTGCGTTCAAACGAACCTGCACAACCAGTTCTCACGAGTGTTCCGGTGCATGTGGTGTGGACGAGAAACGAAAGCCTCTCGCGGAAGTAGGTCGGACGCCGGCGATTACTTTGAAACTCTGGCACATAGGGGGCTAGACAAGCCAGGTTCTCGAAAGTCATTGGTGGGAGGGTTGGTATCCATCGGCGGGAAGGGCAATCCGATTCCTTACGGCGCGATATGCAGCATAGCGGTGACAACGGAGTTTGTGCTTGTCTGGGACGAGTCAGGCGACAAGGGCGGAATGAAGCACCCCCTGTCTGAAGTCGTGAGTTTCGAGGTGGGCGGGCCTGGCCGGGTCAAGAGGGGCCGGCAGTTCATTGGCGGCGGCTTTGGAGTCGTCGGGGCAGCCGAGGGTATGCTCGTAGCCGGCGCGTTGAACGCGATCACATCCAGGGCCGAGACGGTCACAAATGCCCAACTCGAGACGAAGGCCGCTACTTACAAATTCGTGACGAACTTGTACCTGCCAGGTGAGTTATCGAGAAGGTTGGCATTGATAAACGAGCAGCTTTTCGACGCGCGCATAAGTGGGCACGCTCCAGTGGAGCGACACGAATCACTGGTAGACGAACTCGAGCGACTTGAGCGGCTGCGGCTATCAGGGGCGCTCAGCGACGACGAATTCCGGGTGGCCAAACAGGCCTTACTCGATCCTTACAGAGGCAGCTAGACGAGTCGGGCCCGGAGGCGATGCACGCCTGATCAAGCGGAGCCGCAGCCGTGGCCACGAGTTCCATCATGACACTGCTTCTGGGCGAGGTGTCGCGCTTTCGAGCCATCGGCCTCGAGGAATTGGCGAGACTGATCCGCCGTGGAGCCCACCCGAGTTGACATGATCGCCCGAACCGTCGCCAACATGCCCGTCTGACGAGTTACCGGACTTGGTCGACCGGGTTCTTGGACTTACGGAACCGGCATTTGGGGCTGGGGCTGGTTGTATGATAGTCTCTCCCGTAGATCACGGTGACCGATAGATGTCAAATTGACGCTCACTATGGTGAAGCTTACTCGCGCAGTCCTCGCAGGGGCCTTTCTCGCGGCCTGCCTCAGCGTGAACGGCCTGGTCCCCGGACACTTCCGGGGAGTGGTGGCAGCGAGCAGCCCGACTGTGGCTTCCGCACAGGTACATGTCGGTGCAGCGAGTGTCATTAGACACGACTCTCGGAGCCGCCGTCCGGTCCGTCACAGCAGCGGCCCGCCTCCGTCGGACGGCCTCGCGCTCCAGGGTCAGGTCGGCGCCGACGGCGCTAAACAGATCGCTCTCAGCGGAGACGGCAGCACCGCCATCGCCGGCGCCCCCGGAGACGGCCAGGTGTACATCTACGTTCGCTCGTCGTCGGGAACCTGGTCCCAGGCGGCGGAGGTCTCCATCCCGAGCGGCGTCTCAGCCGGCTTCGGCGATTCCGTAGCCCTGAACGGCAACGGGACAGTGGCAGTTGTGGGTGCGCCTAATAGCCAGGCGGGTGGTGAGTCGGGAGCCGGCGCGGTCTACGTGCTTACACAATCTTCACCCGGCACATGGGCGACCTCGCCCGTGGAGATCACCGTCACCTCACCGACGACAGGCGCCAATCTCGGCTCCTCAGTCGCGATCGACCAGGCAGGAGACGAAATTCTGGCAGGTGCACCCAGACAGTCAACAGGCGCCGCGGATGCCGGCGGAGCCTATGCCTTCCAACTGACGAGCGGCGTGTGGGAGCAGACGGTGGCCCTGCAACCAACTTCTTCCACTCAAGGACTCGTGGCCGGAATCGCCGTTGGACTCAGCGCGGATGGGAACACCGCCTTGGAGGGCGCCAACGGCTCAGCCTTCGTGTTCACGCGGAACAGTGGTGTCTGGGGCTCGCCCGTCACCATCACCAACCCTGGATCGAACAATGCCGGCTTTGGGTTTTCTGCCGCCCTCAGCGCCGATGGGCTCCATGCGATCGTATCCGCGCCGCTTGAGAACGTGGGCGCCATCCACGGGGCCGGCGAGGTCTATGCCTTCACGCTCTCATCCGGTGTCTGGACTCAGGCCGGCTCGTGGTCAGACCCGAACCCCTTCACCGACGAGGAATTTGGGTCTGAGAACACTACCGCGATCAGCGGCGACGGCTCCAACGTCCTGATCGGCGCCCGAAGCTCCAACACCTGCGGGACCGCCTTTCTCATCACTGCCGTCGATGGGGCTTGGAGCACGCCGACCACGGCCGTTCCGCCCTCCTGTAGCTCCTCATCCTTCTTCGGTTATGGGGTCGCACTCAGCGGAGACGGCACCACCGCGCTGGTGAGTGCCGACATCCAGCCGGGTCAGACCATATTCGCGTACACCGTCCAAACGCCCACCTCCATTGAGCTGCAGTCCAGCAATCAGTCGCCGACCTACGGTGATCAATTGACATTCACCGCCACCCTGACCTCCGGACCGCAACAGCCCCCCGGGCAGGTCTCTTTTGTGGTCGGGTCGACGAGTCTGGGTCAGGCGCCGCTGAACAACGGGATCGCGACGATCAGGACTTCAGGACTTTCCGCAGGGAGCGACACGGTGACGGCCACCTACACGCCGACCGACGCCTCCTTTGAGCCGAGCTCAGCCTCCCTGGTCGAAACGGTTAATCCGGCCACACTAACCATTACCTGCGTCAACGCCTCAATGCCATACGGCGGCCAGATCCCAGCGCTCACCTGGATGGCGTCCGGCTTCGTCAACGGCGACACCACGTCGGTCCTTTCGGGCACGCCCTCCTGCTCGACTGGGGCAACGTCGAAGTCGGCTCCTGGAAGCTATCCCATAACCCTTGACGCCTCATCCGTTAGGGCCACCAATTACGACATCGTGGGCAGTGACGGCACCCTGACGATCGCCCCGGCCACGCTCACCGTGAGTGGCGCCGACGAGTCGATGACCTACGGTGGACAGGTTCCTACAGTTTCCGCCGTGTACAGCGGCTTCGTCAACGGCGACACGGCCGCCAACTCACTCAGTGGAAGCGCGAGCTGCGGGACGACCGCCACCAGCTCGAGTCCCGTCAACGGCTCCTATACGACGACCTGCACGCAGGGAACGCTGCAGAACCCCAACGGCCACTATGTCTTCAGCTTCGCACCCGGAACGATGGTGATCAATCCGGCTCCTCTGTCGATCACGGCGTCGAGCGACACGATCGTCTATGGTGCCTCCATACCCGCGATTACTCCCAGCTATGCTGGACTGGTCAATGGAGATAGCGGTCCGTCGAAGGCACCGACGTGCAGCTCGACAGCGCCGTCAGGTGATGCCGGAAGCTACGTCACCTATTGTGCCGGTGCCTACGACAGCAACTACAGCATTTCCTACGTCAACGGCGTCCTGACAATCGGGCCGGCGTCTTCGACAACCACACTGGCCGTATCAAGCGGTTCGGCCTCTCCGACCTATGGGCAAATGGTCAGGCTGCACGTCACGGTGGGTCCCTCGGCCGCTCCCGGGCCGCCGGCCGGTAGTGTGATCCTGATGGACGGCAGCACCGACCTCGGTACTCAGCCGCTGGTCAACGGCAAGGCCAGCTTTGTAGTCTCCGACTTCAAGACGGGACAGCACAGCCTGAGCGCGCAGTACATGCCGGCCAAGGATAGCGAGGGGGCCTCCGACTACAGCTCGAGTGCCTCTGCTCCGCAGTCTCTGACGGTCAATCAGGCGCCATTGACGGTCGTTGCGGCGAGTCCAACCATTCGGTACGGCACACGGATTCCCGCCATCACAGTTTCCTACCATGGCTTTGTACTGGGTGATGGTCCCAGCTCGCTCACCACCCAGCCGGTGTGCACGGCCAGCGCCGGCAGAGCGGGACAGATTCCACCCGCAGGCAGCTACCAGACAGCGTGCAGCGGGGCGCAAGCGGTCAACTACAGCATCAGCTACCAAAGCGGGGTCCTGGTTGTGCGGCCGGCCCCGCTTACGATCATCGCCGGAAGCCGGACGATTACCTACGGCTCGCCCACGCCTCAAGTGCCGGCGCTTTACCGAGGGTTTGTGAACGGCGAGAACCGATTCTCGTTGACGTCTCAGCCACTGTGCAGGGTGAGCGGCCTGCCAGCCGGAAAAGTTGCGCCGGCAGGTTCCTATCACACGGTTTGCGCGGGTGCCACGGACACGAATTACACGATCAGCTACAAAATTGGGACGCTGGCTGTCCATAGGGCGCCATTGGCGATTAGAGCCGAGAACCAATCCGCCGTCTTCGGCGATCGATTGCCGAATCTCAGTTGGACGGCCAATTTCGTAGGCGGGGATACCGCCCGATCGCTCAACCGAGCGCCGGCCTGCACGACCATCGCACTGGTTGACTCACGGAGAGAGGTGACCAGCCCCGCGGGCCGGTATTCCATCTCCTGCCACGGGGCGGCGGATCCCAATTACCTCATCGCCTATGAATCCGGGACACTGAGAGTGTTCCGTGAGGACGTCACGCTGACGTATCAAGGAGATACCTCGACAATACGGGGAGGTGTCGTACAGCTGGCGGCCGCGCTCAAGAGCGATGGGATTCAGCCGGTAAGCGGCCGGGTCCTGACCCTCGGCCTTGGAACCGGAGCCAACCGGCAGAGCTGCATCACAGAGGCCACGAATCCGGCGGGTAATGCCGGATGTCGCATTCAAACGGTAGAAGCCCCGGCCGGAAAGCAGATGGTCACCATGAGCTTTGCCGGTGACCCTCCCGGCAGCCGTGCCGACTATCTCCCGGGTGGCGGCACGACCTCGATCGAGGTTCGTGCCGCGGCGACCTCGCCATTCTGCTGCGTGGGGCGCTTGGGCCGCGCGAGCCCGCATCCGGGGAAAGGTACGCCAGGAATTTAGGCGTGGGGCTGCTTCAGTCTCCGCCGGTCGCGATCTGATCCATCCGGGCGGCCCGGGTCACCTGCGAGCTGCTGGAGGAGCATGTCTGCGTGCTCAGGATCTGGGGTGCGAGAGGTGTGGCTCCAGGGCTGAGGTTGAGCATGCCACCTATCCCCCTGACAGAGCGGTCGAAATTCGCCAGGTGTGGCAGGTTGAAGGTGTTCTCGACGAACTTCAAGATGGAGCGGAAGTCGTACTGGCTGTGATCGATGAATCCCGGCTTGCTGAAGGGTGAGATCACTATCAGGGGAACGCGTGGGCCAAGCGAGTACGTCGATTCGTGGGGCGGCGGCACATGGTCGTAGAAGCCCCCGAAGTCGTCCCACAGCAGAAAGATCACGGTGCTGCTCCAGTAGGGCGACTGCATGATGGCGTTGATGCGATCGACGGTCCAATTCTCGCCGGCGCACATGCTCTGAGGGGGATGCTCGCTATCCTTGAAGTCGGGCATTAGCCAGGTGATTGCGGGTAGATTGTTTGCCGCGACGTCGGCATCAAAGCTTGTGCTGTCCTCGACATGGGCGTTCCACTGGCTCGACTGGGTACAGGGTTGATTTGGGGGAGGGTTGGGGTTGGTGCAGGCGAAGTGCGCGATCGCGCCCAACGTTGCCCAGATGAACCCATGGTCGTTGGAAGGGGCGTCGTAGTACTTCCAGCTCACGCCTGCTGCCGTCGCCTCATCTGCGAGCGTCTGACTATTGAAACAGGGATAGACGGACTTTGTAGTTCCGTTGTCGTATGTCTTCACTGTGGTGCCGGCCGGAGAGAAGCATCCCCAGGCATTGCCTGACGGCGCCTTCGGATTGTCGATGACGTGGTCAGTGTGGCCCTGAATGAGGACCAGGTGGTTGGGAAAACTTGGACCCAGGTCGGTGGAGTAGAGATGGTCCGCCAGCGCAAACTGCGATGCGTACTGGTAGTAGTCGGGTATCTGCCATGGCTGGTACTCAGAGTCAGAAACATCCAGGCCGTTTTGGTCGGTGCCGTTCAGGAGATAGAAGCGGTTCATCTTGCCGCCATTGACAGCTTCCGTCGCCGCGGAGCTGGAGTGCGGCAGATCGTGGGGAAGCTGATCCGGTGTGCTGCCCATCAGGATTGTCTGTTTCCCCTCCTGCGCGATCGAGGTGCCGTCGGCGCCGGGGAATTGGCCGAAGATGTTGTCGAAGGAGTGGTTCTCTTTGACGATGATCACGATGTGCTTGATCTGAGGACAGCCCGAGCAGGATGATCTGGTCACCTGCTTCGCGGCGGTCGGCGCTGCCGCCAGCAATGACAGGGCGACGCACAACAGCACGGCGCCGGCAAGACCTGCAACGCGTCGCGACATCTGGCCGGCTGACTGCATCAGACACCCTCCCCGTCCGCTTCAAGAAGCCTGAGTGACAACTACTGACCAGAGTATAGTCCGAAGGTCCCTTTCAGGTCACCCTCTGGCATGAGGTGGGGTGGGTCTCGTTGGATTCCGCAACGGTCAGCCGCTGAAAGTCGCATCCGGCTGGTGCCGGAGTATGGCAGGAAGGGTCGCTCGCGAGCCTGACTACAGCAACTTCTATGTGTGGGCGCGAGCAGAGCACCGGGCACTCAGTCCTCGAGAACCGCTCCACTCATCGCGTTCAGCCTGACCGCTATCTTGCTGCCCTTGCCCACAGTGTAGGCGTGATTGCCGTTGAGCACGTCGTGCAGCACCGTGCCGGTCTTCACCCCGATTGTGCCGACCGTGACCGTGTCGGCTTTGGAGCCGTCGTTGATCAGAACGATAGCGTGCCGCGCTCCGGACAGACGCTCGTAGGCAACGACCCGATGGGCGACGTTGGTCAGGAGTGGTCGTACGAGTCCCTCTGTGAGCGCATTGGAGGCGAGCCGGATGTGAATGATCTTGCGATAAAAGCCTTCCAGAGAGGTATCCTGATGGCTCCAGGGGAACGTGCGACGGTCGTCGGGGTCCGTGGCTCCCGTCAAGCCCGCCTCGTCGCCATAGTAGACGGTGGGGGCCCCCAGCCAGGTCATCTGGAAGAGTGCGACCAGGCGAAGCGCGCGCTTGTTCCCGCCGAGGTCGTACAAAATGCGGTCCACGTCGTGTGAGTCTACGATGTTCATCGAGGCATAGATGGCCGGCAGTGGATATTGCTCGAGGAGGCCCATCTCGTCGCTCAGAAAGCCCTGCGCATCCACTGCGTTTGGCGACTGAGCGCCGGTACCATTGGCGAAGAAGTCGAGCACGGACTCGCGGAACTGGTAGTTGATCACGCCGTCCCACTCGTTGCCCAGCAGCCAGTTGAGCGCGTCTTGCCAGTACTCGCCAATGATGACCGACTGCGGATATCGCGCCTTGATCGCGGTGCGGAAGGCGCGCCACCAGGCATCGCTCTTCAGGTCCGGTGAGTCAAGCCGCCAGCCGGACGAGCCCTGGGAGAGCCAGTACTGGGCCACGGAGCCGGGCTTCTTGAAGATGAAGTTCTGCACGGCCGGAATCTCGGACAGCTGTGGCAGTGTGTCGACACCCTGGAAGGTCTGATACGAGCTCGGCCAGTTGTAGAAGGTGTACCAGGGGAAGTACTTCGACTGCTTCGATTGATAGGCTCCCACATCCGGGAAACGGCCATACTCGTTGAAGTAGATGCTGTCACTTCCGGTGTGATTGAAGACCCCGTCGAGGATGACGTGCATGCCAAGCTTCTTGGTATCCGCAATGAGGGTCTTGAAGGTTTTCAGGGTTCCGAATTCGGGATCGATCTGCATGTAATTGCTGGTGTCATACTTGTGATTTGACGGCGCCAGGAAGATGGGATTCAGATAGAGCGCGTTGATCCCCAGCTTGTGGAGATAGCCCAGCTTGTCGATGATGCCCTGGAGATCGCCGCCGAAGAAATCGTAGCCGCCAGCGATCGGCAGCTCGCTCCAGCTCTTGTGCTTATAGACGGTGAGGTAGCCGTACCGGGTCCCAGATACGGGGTCGTTTTTCGGATTGCCGTTGTAGAAGCGGTCGGGGAAGATCTGGTAGACAACTGCCTTACGCATCCACGCGGGAGTCTTGAACGAGCTGAGGTAGACCGTGAGGTTGTAGTCAGTGGCGTCGGCCTCGTCGGGATAGGTCTGACCGGGGCCGCCGTCGACCAATACGTTCTGGCCGTACCAATAGGTAGTTTTCTCCACGACGGCGGCGAAGTGATAACCCAGCTCCGTCGTCTGA
>Ga0070739_10002321_pt1 | contig 25889 bp, 23 predicted proteins | sample Coa_R1_7_FD_66445 | JGI IMG/M metagenome (GOLD analysis project Ga0070739, IMG submission 66445) | Surface soil microbial communities from Centralia Pennsylvania, which are recovering from an underground coalmine fire - Coalmine... | ecosystem: Environmental > Terrestrial > Soil > Unclassified ...
CTGGCCGCCGCCGCCGCACAGCGCGGCCGCGCCGGTGCCGCCGCCGCGGCGGCGGAGCTCGTTGACGAGCGTGAGCACCACACGGGTACCCGACATGCCGACGGGGTGGCCGAGCGAGATCGCGCCGCCGTTGACGTTGACGACGTCGTCGCCGATGCCGAGGTCCTGCATCGACGCGATGCCGACCGCCGCGAACGCCTCGTTGAGCTCGAACAGGTCGACGTCATTCAGGGACAGGTCGGCACGCTGGAGCGCGTTCTTGATCGCGCCGGACGGCTGGTGGAGCAGCGACGGGTCCGGCCCGGCGGTCATCCCGAAGCCGACGAGCTCGGCGAGCGGCGTGATGCCGAGCTGCTGGGCCTTCTCCTTGCTCATGACGACGACGGCCGCGCCGCCGTCGGAGATCTGCGACGCGTTGCCGGCGGTGATCGACCCGTCCTTCGAGAACGCCGGCCTCAGCCCGGCGAGGCTCTCCGTCGTCGTCCCGGGTCGGATGCCCTCGTCGTTCTCGACGAGCACGGGGTCGCCCTTGCGCTGCGGGATGCTGACCGGCGTGATCTCCTCGGTGAAGCGCCCGTCCTTGACCGCGGCGGCGGCGCGCTCGTGGCTCTTCGCGGCGACCTCGTCCTGCAGCTCGCGGCTGATGCCGCCCACCTTCCCGCAGTACTGCTCGGTGCCCGCGCCCATGTGGACGGCGTCGAACGCGCACCACAGCCCGTCGTTGATCATCGAGTCGATGAGCTCCCCGTTGCCCATGCGGTATCCCGCCCGGGCGCCCGGGAGCAGGTAGGGCGCGTTCGTCATCGACTCCATGCCGCCCGCCACGACGACCTGCGCGTCGCCGGCCTGGATCATCTGGTCGGCGAGGTAGATGGCGTCGATCCCGCTCAGGCACACCTTGTTGACCGTCATCGCGGACACCGTCATCGGGATGCCGGCCTTCGCGGCGGCCTGCCGCGCGGTGATCTGGCCCTGCCCGGCCTGGAGCACCTGGCCCATGAGGACGTAGTCGACCTGGTCGCCCGAGATCCCGGCCCGCTCGAGCGCGGCCTTGATCGCGAACCCGCCGAGGTCCATGGCGGTGAACGACGCGAGTGCACCGGACAGCTTGCCGATCGGGGTACGGGCCGACGAGACGATCACGGAGCCGGGCATCTGTCCTCCCAGGGGACGCGGGTGCGCGACGAGCGTTGTACCCGAGTTACCGGATGGTAGCCCCAGGTCGTCGCGCCGGTCCGGGGCGGGTAGGTTCACGCGCCATGGCTACCGAGATCGACGCGATTCGCACCGCCATCCTCGACGAGGCCCCCGGCGACGAGCTGGGCGCGCTCCCGCTGCCGGAGAGCTTCCGGGCCGCGGTCGTCCGGGCCGACGAGCAGGAGATGTTCGCCGGCGTCCCGTCCGACGAGAAGGACCCGCGCAAGTCGACCCACGTCGACGACATCGCGATCCCCGAGCTCGCGCCCGACGAGGCGTACGTCGCGGTGATGGCGAGCGCGATCAACTTCAACACGGTGTGGACGTCGATCTTCGAGCCGCTGCCCACGTTCGGGTTCCTCAAGCGCCTCGGCAAGGAGAGCGTCTGGGGGAAGCGGCACGACCAGCCGTTCCACATCATGGGCAGCGACGCGTCCGGTGTGGTCCTGCGGGTCGGCTCCGCGGTCCGCAACTGGAAGCCCGGCGACCGCGTCACCGTGCACTGCAACCACGTCGACGACCAGGACCCGACGGCGCACGACGACTCGATGCTCGCCGCGAACCAGCGCATCTGGGGCTTCGAGACGAACTACGGGGGCCTCGCGGAGATCGCGCTCGTGAAGGCGAACCAGCTGATGCCCAAGCCCGCGCACCTCACCTGGGAGGAGGCCGCGGTCAACGCGCTGACGAACTCGACGAGCTACCGCATGATCGTCAGCCCGAACGGCGCGCAGATGACGCAGGGCCAGGCCGTGCTGATCTGGGGCGCGAGCGGCGGCATCGGCGCCTATGCGTGTCAGTACGTGCTGAACGGCGGCGGCACGCCCGTCGGCATCGTGTCGTCACCCGAGCGCGCCGCGCTCCTGCACGAGATGGGTGTCGAGCACGTCATCGACCGCAAGGCTGAGGGCTTCCGGTTCTGGAGCGACGAGCACACGCAGGACCCGTCGGAGTGGCGCCGCCTCGGGAAGGCCATCCGCGATCGGATCGGGCGCGACCCCGACATCGTGTTCGAGCACCCGGGCCGTCAGACGATGGGTGCGTCGGTGTTCGTCTGCAAGCGCGGCGGGATGGTGATCACGTGCGCCGCGACGTCGGGGTTCATGATCGAGTACGACAACCGCTACCTCTGGATGATGCTGAAGACCATCAAGGGGTGTCACTTCGCGAACTACCGCGAGGCGTGGGAGGCCAACCGCGCGATCTGCGAGGGCAAGGTGTTCCCGACGCTGTCACGCACGTTCAGCCTCGACGAGACCGGTGAGGCCGCGTACGAGGTGCACCACAACCTGCACGAGGGCAAGCTCGGCATCCTCGTGCTCGCCCCCGACGAGGGCCTCGGCGTGACGGATCCTGAGATGCGTGAGCGGCTGCTGCCGCAGATCACGCTGTTCCGCCGTCACGACGCGTAGGCGGAGGGGACGCGCTCAGCTCCCTGAGCGCACCGCGAACGCGCGCACGTTGCCGTCTGCGGTGCCGACGACGAGATGGTTCGCGCCGAGGGCGGGCGCGCCCGTGACCTTGCTGCCCGTCTGGTACGTCCACAGCGCGGTGCACGTCGCGTTGCCGCATCCCGCGGCCGAGAACGCGTGCAGCGAGCCGTCGTCCGAACCCGTGGAGACGACCCCGCCCGCGACGGCCGGCTGCACGCGCGTCGTCGCGCTCGTCGTCCCCGACCACAGCGGCGTGCACGTCGTCTGGCCGCAGCCCGCGCCGTCGAGCGCGACGAGCGTGCCCGCGCTCGTCCCGACGAAGACCGTGCCGCCGCTGAGGGCCGGCGGGCTGCTCGCGCCGACGGCTGCGTGCCAGAGGACGTTCCCGTTCGTGGCGTCGATCGCGTACAGCGTGCCGTTCGCGGTCGTGACGTAGACCGTGGACTCGTCGCTCGACAGCACCGGGAAGCGTGCGGTCGAGTCGAGCGACGCGCTCCACGAGGGGTCGCACACCGTGTTGCCGTTCACGGTGCTGCACGTCGGGTCCGTGACCGGGAAGGCGAGCAGCGTGCTCTTCTCGCCGAGCGCGAGCTCCGAGGTCCCGACGGCGGCGGACGTCCGCTCACGTCTGCGAGCGGTGAGCCGCCGTTCACGTCGTACGCGTGGATGCCGCCGCCGTTGAAGGCGTTGAACGGGACGAGCGGTTGGTTGCCGTGCAGCGTGACGTCGCTGATGTGGCTGTACGGGTCCTGCGTCGGCGGGACCGCGACGGTCTGGTGCCAGGCCTCGGCACCGCCCCCGAGGTCGAGCGCGTACGCGGTCACGCCGTCCGTGACGTACACGCGGTTCGGCACGACGATCGGGTCGTTCGCCGGACTCGCCGTCAGCTGGTGCGTCCACGCGGACGTGAGTGACGCGACGTTCGACGTGTCGATCCCCGGCGACACGATCAGCGACGCGTCACGGTGCGCGTCGGCGCCGGGTTGCGTCCAGCACCCGCGAGTGCGACCGCCAGTGCCGCCGCGGCGAGTCCGGCCGTGAGTCGCGTGCGCACGGGTGCCCCTCCCACGACGCCGACGTCTGACCGTCGCACACGGTACGACCGGTCCCCCGTGGGCTCAACCGCGCGTCGAGACCGGCTCGTACACTTCCGCGCATGCTGCTGACGGAGATCGACCACGTCGCGATCGCGGTCAACGACCTCGAGGCCGCCATCGCGTACTACCGCGACACCTACGGCTGCGAGGTCGCGCACCGCGAGGTCGTCGAGAAGGACGGCGTCGAGGAGGCGCTGCTGAAGGTGGCCGACTCCTACATCCAGCTCCTGACACCGGTGCGAGACGACTCGACGGTGGCCAAGTACCTCCAGTCGAAAGGGGAGGGGATCCACCACGTCGGGTACCGGGTCGACTCGGTGGCCGCGGCGCTGGACTCGGTGAAGGAGCACGGCTTCCGGGTCATCGACGAGCAGCCCCGGCCCGGCAGCCGGGGCACGACCGTCGCCTTCGTGCACCCGAAGACGGCGTTCGGCACGCTCATCGAGCTCGTCCAGGAGGGGTGACCCTTCCGCCATCACAAAACCTATTGGCGTTGCACTCAGCTTTTCCTATACTGACGGTGTCACGAGCACCGGCCGCGAGGAGCGGTCCGGTCCGTCAGGAGGTACGCGAGATGCTGATGCGCTACGACCCGTTCCGCGAGCTGGACCGCTTCACCGACCAGCTCTTCGGCAGCCCCACCCGTGCGCCCTGGGTCCCGATGGACGCCGTGCGCCACGGTGACACGGTCGAGGCCCGCTTCGACCTGCCCGGTGTCGCGCCGGAGTCGATCGACGTCACGGTCGAGCGGAACGTGCTGACCGTCACGGCGGAGCGGTCGTGGTGGCCGGCGGAGGGCGACGAGATCCTGGTCCGCGAGCGGCCCCAGGGCCGGTTCTCCCGCCAGCTGCTCCTCGGCGACGCGCTAGACGGCGACCGGGTCCAGGCCAACTACGAGCACGGTGTGCTGCGCGTGACGATCCCCGTGGCCGAGCAGGCGAAGCCGCGCAAGGTCGAGATCCACGTCGGCCAGACGCAGGCGCTCCCCGGTCAGGAGACCGTCGAGGTACCCGCCTCCGCCTGAGCCGCTTCCCCCGCTCCCGTCCGCTCACCGTGGTCCCGTCGTTCGTGCGGCGGGGCCACGTCGCGTTCGCGGGCGCGTGACAGGAGCGCGTCGATCGCGACGGCGGCGAGCACGACGAACGCGACCTCCGCGGGCTCGCGGTCGCGGATCGACCCGTAGAAGCCGACCGCGACGATCGTCACCGCGACCACGGTCGCGAGCAGCGGGACGAGGGTCACGCGGCGGCGGTGGAGCACCCAGGCGCCGACGACCGCGACGGCCACCAGCGGGTAGAACGCCAGCACCCCGAGCTCGGACGCGCGTAGCGGCCGCCCTTCCTCCTGTGCGAAGCGGGCCGTCTGGAAGGGGCGGAACAGGCTCCACGCGCGCCCGAAGCGTGCCGCGACGACGACCGGCAATCGGTCGAAGTGCGTGCGCACGTAGTGGTACGCGCGCCGGCGGTAGATGCCGTCGGCGACCGACTGGTCGGCCACGTCCGGCTGCGGGTTCGCGCACGCGAGGTCCCAGGCGCCGAGGGTCGGGCCCGAGTAGGTCGCCGGGCAGTTGGCGCCGACGAGCGTGAGCCCGTCGTTCGACGACACGTACACCGGCTTCTCGAACCGGGCGAGGTTGAACGCGACCCAGGGCGCCAGCACGACGAGCAACGCCACGACCGCCGCGCTCCCGAGCACGAGGCGTCGCTTCACGGTGCCCCGGCACATCCAGACCACCGGCACGACCGCGAGGACGAGGAGGAGGGCGAGCTCGGCGCGCGTCAGCACCGCGAGCCCGAGCGCGACGCCGGCGAGCGCGGCGTCGACGAGCGGGCGCCCGTCGTCGCGCCGCAGGAGCCGGTAGAGGAACAAGAGTGTGGCGGCGACGAACACCGCCGCAATCGGCTCCGACATGCCGACGCCGTCGGCGACGACGAAGCCCGGGTAGACCGCGGCGAGCGCGGCGGCGATCAGCCCGGCCCGGTTCCCCGCGATCTCGCGCGCGAGCAGCCCGATGACGACGACGAGGATCGTGCCGACGAGCGCCATGGTCAGCCGCTGCGCGAGCACGCTGTGGTGCCAGATCCACGACGCCGGCGTCAGGACGATCGCGGTGAGCGGCGGGTGGTCGGCGGCGGGCTTCCCCGTGAACGGCGAGTTGAAGCCCTTGCCGTCGGCGAGCGCATTCGCCTGGTACGAGTAGAAGACCTCGTCGCCGCTGAGCTTCGTGTGCATGCGGAACACGAGCACGTAGACGACGCGGATCGCGAGCCCGGCGAGCGCGATGGGCGCGACGCGCACGAGGAAGGCGCGCACACCGAGGTCGCCGGCCGTCGTGTCCTCGGCCACCGGCGCACACTACGGCGCGGGGGCGGCACGTGCCCGGCGGGATCACACGAACGGGCCGGAACGTAGGCTTGTCCGCATGGCCGTCGAGGAGACCGACATCGAAGTCGCGAGTGCCGAGGGCGAAGGGGCCGGAGGTCCCGCCGTCGCGCCGCCCGTCCACCCGATCCACGAGCGTCTCGAGCAGCTCTCGCAGCTGAAGGAGCAGGCGCTCCACGCGGGGAGCGAGAAGGCGATCGAGCGCCAGCACCAGCGCGGGAAGCTGACCGCGCGCGAGCGTCTCGAGCTGCTGCTCGACCCGGGGTCGTTCGTCGAGCTCGACATGCTCGCCCGCCACCGCGCCCACGGGTTCGGCATCGAGAACACGCGACCACTCACCGACGGGGTCGTCACCGGCTGGGGGACGATCGACGGCCGGAAGGTGTTCGTGTTCTCGCAGGACTTCACCGTCTTCGGAGGGGCGCTCGGCGAGGTGTTCGCCGAGAAGATCCACAAGGTGATGGACCTCGCGGAGTCGGTCGGCGCGCCGATGATCGGCCTGAACGACGGCGCGGGCGCGCGGATCCAGGAGGGCGTGGTCTCGCTCGCGTCCTACGGCGGGATCTTCTTCCGCAACGTCAAGGCGTCGGGTGTCGTGCCGCAGATCAGCGTGATCCTCGGCCCCTGTGCCGGCGGCGCGGTCTACTCGCCCGCGATGACCGACTTCATCTTCATGACCAAGGGCACCTCCCACATGTTCATCACGGGGCCCGACGTCGTGAAGACGGTGACCGGTGAGGACGTCACGCAGGAGGAGCTCGGCGGTGCGATGACGCACGCGTCGAAGTCGGGCGTCGCGACGTTCGTCTACGACGACGAGCAGACCTGCCTGGAGCAGGTGCGCTACCTGCTGTCGTTCCTGCCCTCGAACAACCTCGAGGACCCGCCCGCGTTCGAGCCCGAGGACGACCCCGAGCGGCGATGCGACGCGATCCTCGATCTCATCCCCGACGCGCCCAACAAGCCGTACGACATGAAGAAGGTGATCGCCGAGATCGTCGACGACGGCGAGTTCCTCGAGGTCCAGCCGTACTGGGCGATGAACATCATCTGCGGGTTCGGACGCCTGAACGGCCGCGCCATCGGCATCGTCGGCAACCAGCCACAGGTGCTCGCGGGCTGTCTCGACATCGACGCGTCCGAGAAGGCGGCGCGCTTCGTGCGGACGTGCGACGCGTTCAACATCCCGCTCGTCACGTTCGTCGACGTGCCCGGGTTCCTGCCGGGGACCGACCAGGAGTACGGCGGGATCATCCGCCACGGCGCCAAGCTGCTGTACGCGTACTGCGAGTCGACGGTTCCGCGCGTCCAGGTGATCACGCGCAAGGGCTACGGCGGTGCGTACGTCGTCATGAACTCGAAGTCGATCGGCGCCGACCTCGCGTTCGCGTGGCCCTCCGGCGAGATCGCGGTGATGGGCTCGCAGGGTGCGGTCAACATCATCTTCCGCAAGGAGATCGAGGCGGCCGAGGACAGCGACGCGCGACGCGCGCAGCTCATCGACGAGTACACCGAGCGGTTCTCGAACCCGTACAGCGCGGCCGAGCGCGGCTACGTCGACGACGTCATCGACCCGCGCGACACGCGCGCCGTGCTCGTGCGCTCGCTCGAGATGCTGCGCAGCAAGAAGGAGAAGCTGCCGCAGCGCAAGCACGGGAACATGCCGCTGTGACGACGCACGACAACTCGTCGCGACCCGTCCTCCGCGTCGTGTCGCCGTCCGCGACGCCGGACGAGGTCGCCGCGATCGTCGCCGCGGTCGGGTCGTTGACGCAGCCCGTCGCGGTCGTCGACACGTCAGGCCCGGACGACCCCGACCGGCTCGACGCCTGGGTGCACGTCTCGCGCCTCAGCTCACGGCGCGCGTCGCTGCAGCGCGGATCGTGGCGGCTGTACGGCCGGCTCGGTCGCCGTCGTCGCGCCTGACCGTCCGTGGCCCCCGCCGTCCGCGACGCCGAGGTGATGACCGTCGGCCCGGACGAGGTCGTCGTCACGTTCGTCACCGATCCCGGCGTCGAGGTCACCACACGCGTCGGCGACCGCGAGGTCCGTACGACGGGCCCGCATCACGTGGCGCGCGTCGACGGTCTCGAGCCCGCGACCCGGTACGCGGTCGACGTCGAAGGCGCGCGTCACGATGCCCATCTCCCGCGCGAGGTGACGACGCTCGCCCGGCCCGCCGGCCGTCTCGTCGCGACGGTCGCGACGGTCAACGACGTGCACTTCGGCGAGGTCGAGTGCGGGCGCATCGGTGACGTCGACCCCGCCGAGCTCGGGCCGGTGCTGCGCTCCGAGCCCGGCGAGGAGCCCTATCCGCAGACGATGAACCGCGCCGCGATCGCGGAGATCGGCGCGCTCGGCCCCGACGCGGTCGTCGTCAAGGGCGACCTCACGAACCTGGGCACCGAGGACGAGTACGCGCAGTTCCTCGACGCGTACGGGCGACTCGGCCCGCACGCCCATCACGTGCGGGGCAACCACGACGGGATGATCGACCCGACGCTCGCTGTCGAGGGTGCGCCTTACGCCGTCGAGCTCCCGGGCGTGACGCTCGCCGTGCTCGACACCGTCATCCCGGGGATCGAGCGCGGGCGGCTGGGCCGCGACCAGCTCGCGTGGCTCGACGACGTGGTCGCCGCGACAAGCGGCCCCGTCCTCGTGTTCGGGCACCACCACTGCTGGAACGTCGAGAGTCACGACCGCAACCCCACCTACTTCGGCATCCACCCCGACGACAGCGACGCGCTGGTGGACGTCGTTGCCCGCCGGCCCAACGTGGTCGGGTACTTTGCCGGCCACACCCACCGGAACCGGGTGCGGCGCTTCGCGCGTTCAGGCGCGGTGCCCTTCGTCGAGATCGGGGCGACGAAGGACTATCCGGGCTGCTGGGCCGAGTACCGCGTGCACGAGGGCGGCTACACGCAGGTCGTCCGGCGCATCTCGTCGCCGGAGGCGCTCGTGTGGACCGAGCGCACGCGGCCGATGTTCGCGGGCCTGTACCGCGACTACGCCCTCGGTCCGCTCGACGCGCGCTGCTTTACACACCGATTCTGACCGGCTGCGCGCGCATCGCGTTCGCGCGAACACTATTTGTTGGATATCCCCGCGTCGCGGGGTACGTTGCAGCAAGATCGGGGGCAGGTCGAGTCGAAGGGGAACGTGCCCGTGGTGCGACCGCTCGGCCGCCACCGTCGTGCGAATCGGGACGGCCGCGGTCGGCCATCGCCGCGTCAGCCCGCAGACCGGCCCGAACCCGACGATCTGCGCGAGCAGGCCGCGCGGGCCGAGCTGATCGCGGACTTCACGCAGCAGCTCAGCGCGTCGCTCGAGGACCTCCACGCGTCGGCGCAGGTGGTCGCGGAGCGGGTCCGGCTGATGGTCGGCGACGCCTGCGTCGTGTCGCTGGTGGGCGACGACGGCAGGCTCACCCCGGTCGGGATGGACGTCCCCGGGGTCCGGGCGGCTCGCGCGCTGCGACACGCGTACTCGAGCGCGGCACCGGATCTCGACACGGGCTGGGCCGGAGCGGTGCTGTCGGGCGAGACGATCTTCGTGCCGCACGTCTCGCCCCAGGTGCTCGAGGCCAACGTGGACCCGCGCCATCGCGACCTCGTCTCCGGGTTCCCGCTGTCGTCGTTGATCATCGTGCCGCTGACGGCGCGCGGCGAGACGTTCGGCTCGGTGGCAACCGCGCGTGCGGCCGACGCCCCGGCCTACACCCGCGACGAGCTCAACCTCGTCCGCGACGTCGCCGACCGGGCGGCGCTCGCGATCGACAACGCCCGTGTGTACGCCGCCAACGTCGAGACCACGCGCCGCTTGCGGCAGCTCCAGGAGATCACGGACGTCGCGATCGCGCGGCTCAACCTCGACGAGCTGCTGCACGCGCTCCTCGAGCGACTCGCGCGCGTGCTCGACGCCGACAGCGCGCGCATCCGGCTCGTCACCGACGACGACCGGCTCGCGGTCGGCACGACGATCGGCGTCGAGCGCGCGGAGGACGACGAGGTCCTCGACATCGGCGAGGGCTTCGCCGGTCACATCGCGCAGACGCGCGAGCCCGCGATCGCGGGCGACGTCGATCCCGGCGACATCGCGGCGTCGCTGCGCGCGAAGGGGATCCGCAGCATCGTCGGTGTCCCGCTGCTCGTGAACGATCGTCTCGTCGGTGTGCTCCACGTGAGCAGCGTGACGCCCGATCGGTTCCACGAGAGCGACGTCGAGCTGCTCCGCCTCGCCGCCGAGCGCATCGCGGTCGCGATCGAACGGACGCAGGCCGAGGAGGCCGAGCGCGTCGCGCGCGACCGCGAGCGGTTCGTGTCGGAGCTCTCGGAACGCATCGAGTCGCAGGACTACGAGACGATCGTCGAGCTGCTGCCGCGACTGCTCGTGCCGGAGGTCGCGGACTGGGCGTCCGTGTACGTCGTCGACGACACCGGTGCCGCCCGCGTCGGTCTCGCACACCGCGACGAGCACGAGCTGCCCGTCCTGTACGAGCTGTACTGGCGCTACGTAGTCGGTCCCGACGGGACGCTCCCGGACGAGCACCTGCGCTCCGGGATCGCGCGCGTCGTGACAGATGTCGACCGCGAGCGTCTCGAGGAGCTCGCCGTCGACGACCGGCATCTCGAGCTGCTCCGCGCTGCGGAGGTGCGGTCGTGCGTGATCGTCCCGCTCGTCACGCGCGGCCGGACGATCGGGGCCCTGACGCTCGTGGCCACACGCGACTCGCACCGCCGGTTCGCGCGTCGTGACCTGCCGTTCGCGCGCGACATCGCCGACCGCGCCGCGACCGCGCTCGCGTTCGCGCACGAGTACGCGGGAAGGGTCGCGACGCAGGCCGCGCTCGAGCTCAGCGAGGAACGCTTCCGCGTCGCGTTCGAGGACGCCCCGATCGGGATGGCGCTCGTCGACCTGGCGGGCGAGGAGCCCGGCCGGATCGTCCACGTGAACAAGGCCTACTCGAACCTCACCGGCTACTCGGAGGTCGAGCTCATCGGGCGCGCGCCCTACGAGCTCACCGAGGCGTCCGAGCGTCAGGAGGAGGTCGACGCGCTCGCGCGGCTGATCAGCGGAGAGACTGCGTCCCACCAGCACGAGCAGCCGATCGTGCACGCGCACGGCGAGGTCGTCTGGGTCCACCTCACGATGCGCGCCGTGCCCGACCTCGACGGCCGCCCGCACTACGCGATCCTGCAGATGGCCGACGTCACGGCCCGGCGCGCGGCGGAGGAGCGGCTCGTCGCGCAGGCGCTCCACGATCCGCTCACGGGCCTGTCCAACCGGCGCGTCCTGATGGACCGGCTGCAGCACGAGCTCGACGACCTGAGCCGGCGCGACACCGCGGTCGCCGTCTTCTACCTGGATCTGGACCGGTTCAAGCGGGTCAACGACGACCTCGGGCACGAGGCCGGCGACCAGCTGCTCATCGAGGTGAGCCGGCGCATCGAGACCGTCGTCCGTCCACCGGACACCGTCGCCCGCCTGGGTGGCGACGAGTTCGTCGTCGTGTGCGGCGGCCTCGGCGACGAGCGCGACGCGATCGGCATCGCCGAGCGGCTGCTCGACGCGATCTCGGAGCCGGTGTCGCTCGCGGGCCGCAACCTCTCGGTGTCGCCGAGCATCGGCGTCGCGTTGACGTGCTCCGCGGACGACGACCCGGTCGAGGTGCTGCGGCGCGCCGACACCGCGATGTACCGCGCGAAGGGTCGCGGACGCGCGTGCTTCGAGATGTACGACGAGCGGTTGCGTAGGCAGACGACCGCGCGCGTCGAGATGGAGTCGGAGCTGCGCGAAGCGCTTGCGCACGACCGGTTCCGGTTGCACTACCAGCCGATCGTGAGCCTCGAGCACGGAACGATCATCGGCGTCGAGGCGCTGTTGCGTCTCGAGCACCCGACTCGCGGTCTGATCGGACCCGACGAGTTCATCGCGGTCGCGGAGGAGAGCGGTCTCATCGGTGCGATCGGCCGTTGGGTGCTCGAGGAGGCGTGCCGGCAGCTCGCGCGCTGGCGCACGATGTTGCCCGAGGAGCTGCAGGAGCTCCACATGGCCGTGAACGTGTCCGGTCGCCAGCTCGCGCACCCGTCGCTCGCCTACCAGGTGCAGCGCGCGCTCGACGAGTCCGGTGTCCCGGCCGAGCAGCTCTGTCTCGAGATGACCGAGACGGTGTTCATGGACGCCGTGAACTCGGTGATGGACAACCTCGAGGCGCTGAAGTCGCGTGGCATCCGTCTCGGGATCGACGACTTCGGCACGGGCTACTCGTCGTTGACGTACCTGCGGAACTTCCCCGTCGACGTCGTCAAGGTCGACCGCTCGTTCGTGCGCGAGCTCGACGCCCGGCCGCAGGACCAGGCGATCGTGTCGGCGGTCGTCGAGCTCGGCCACACGCTCGACCTCACGACGATCGCCGAGGGTGTCGAGACGGAGGAGCAGCTCGAGCTGTTGCGCGTCCTCGGCTGTGACCTCGCGCAGGGCTACCACTTCGCCAAGCCCCGCCCGGCCGACGAGGTCACGGAGCTGATCCGGGGCCGTCCGGCCTGGTAGCTCCGCCCGTATCCTGCGCCTCGATGCAGGCACTGGACGGGCTCAGGGTGATCGACATGGCGAGCGTGCTGGCCGCACCGGGCGCGGCTCGGCACCTGGCCGACTACGGCGCCGACGTCGTGAAGGTGGAGCCACCCGCCGGTGAGACGGCCCGCCACATGGGCTGGGCCGATCCGCGTGACGGTGCGTCGCTGATCTGGAAGATCGTCGCCCGCAACAAGCGCGCGGTGGTGCTCGACCTGAAGACCGAGCGCGGCATGGACGCGTTGCTGCGTCTCGTCGACAGCGTGGACGTGCTCGTCGAGAACATGCGGCCGGGGACGCTCGAACGTCTCGGCCTCGCGCCGGACACGTTGCTCGCGCGCAACCGGCGCCTCGTCGTCTTGCGCGTCAGCGGCTTCGGTCAAGACGGCCCGTACGCGCGACGCCCGGGCTTCGCGACGATCGCGGAGGCGATGAGCGGGTTCGCGGGACTGAGCGGCGAACCGGATGGCGCGCCGCTGCTCCCACCGATCGCGCTGACCGACGAGATCACCGCGCTCGCGGGCGCGTTCGCGGTCATGGTCGCGTTGCGACATCGCGACCGGACGGGTGAGGGTCAGGTCGTCGACGTCAACCTGTTGGAGACCATGCTGCAGATGATGGGCGCGCTCCCCGCCGCGTACGCGTCCTTCGGGTACCTGCAACCGCGTCTCGGGTCGGGGATCCCGTACAGCACGCCGCGTGGCACCTACCGCTGCGCGGACGGTGTGTGGGTCGCGGTGTCGACGTCGACCGACTCGGTCGCGTGTCGCGTCGCGGAGTTGCTCGGAGTCGGCCGGGACGACCGGTTCGCGACGTTCGCGCGTCGCGTCGAGCACCGCGACGATCTCGAGCGTCTCGTGCGCGAGTGGATCGCGCGCCGGCCGTCCGCGGAGGTTCTCGACGCCTTCGAGCGCGCCGAGGCCGCGATCGCGCCCGTCTACTCGATGGCCGACGTCGTCGCCGACCCCCACGTGCGCGAGCGGCAGGCGCTCGTCGAGGTGGACGGGGTGCTCATGCAGGCGCCCGTCGCGCGGATGTCGCGCACGCCGCCCGAGGTGCGTCACGCGGGACGCGCGCTCGGCGCGGACACCGACGAGGTGCTCGACGAGCTCGGTCTCGGACGCGAACCGTCCCGAGGAGGGTCGGAGTAGAGAACGCCGGTCTCCCGGCCGGCCCCAACGACCTCCTCGGGACGTGTGACGGTCATTCTGGCCGATCGTCCCGAGCTTTTCCAGAGCACCCTGTGGACCACTTGTGGACCACGTGTGGACGCGGCCCCTTCGCCTGTGGACGCGCTGTGGACAGCGCCGCGGCGGTCGCGTCGTCGCGGCGCCGCGACGGTCAGGCGGGCGCGGTCGTGGACAGCGTCGTCACCCCGACGACCGACGCCTGGACCCCGCCGCACGACGGGCAGCGCGGCTCGCACGTCGGCGGGACGACCGACCGCCCGTCACGCGAGTAGGCCTCGACGACGGTGTCACCCGGGTACTCGTGGCGGCGGACGTCGTAGTCCCACGCCCAGTGCGCGCCGCACGCACGGCAGGCGAACCGGTACCGCTCGGTGGTCTGCTCGATGTGCAAGAGCCCTTCCTCCCTGCTCGTGCTCCCCGCTGGTGTCGCGTCCGGGCTCTCGTCCCGGCTCGTCCGGGACGGTGCGGCTCCCGGCGGCCGATCGTGGCTACAGTTGCACCCTGCAACGTTCACTATCGCGCGATCGGCACGGCGATCCAGTTCATGAGGGCATCACCAGGATGAATGGGCGATGTCGCCCGCGGGAACGGATGCGATGTGCAGATGAATCCGCCCGACGGTGACGCCGACCTCGTCGACGTGGTCGACGCCGTCCTGGCCGCGTCCCGCGTGTTCGTCGGGATCGCCACCGCGACGCTCGAGGAGGTCGCCGCGGACCTCACGCTGCCCCAGTTCCGAGCCCTCGCCGCCGTCGACGCGCGGGGCCCGTGCAGCGTCGGTGAGCTCGCCGAGGAGCTCCGTGTCCACGCGTCGACCGCGACACGCATGTCGCGGCGGCTCGTCGCCAAGAAGCTCGTCGCCCGCCGGTCCGCCCACCACGACCGCCGCGAGCAGGTCGTCACGTTGACGCCCGCCGGCCGGCAGCTCGTCAACACGGTGACCCGCCGGCGCCGCGAGGAGATCGCCGCGATCGTCGAGAAGCTGCCGTCCACCCAGCGTCGGGCGATGGTCCGGGCCCTGCGCGCGTTCACCCGTGTGGCAGACGCCGGCGGCGACCACGCGTGGCTGGCCGGTTGGTCGGTGGCGTGACCGGCGAGGACGACGGCCGGGGCGAACCGGCGGAGCTGGCGGTCGCCGCGGCGGGCGACCGGTTGTGCGCGTTGCTGGGCGAGCTCGACGCGATCCACCGCGAGCTCGCCGGCCTGGTCCGGCGGCGGGGCCGGGAGGCGTGGGGTGCGGCGCAACTGGACCGCTACCACGAGCTGGCCCGGGCCGAGCTGGTCGCGCACCGCCGTCTCGTCGTCGCCCGCGACCGCTTCGACGCCGCTCGCCGCCGCGCCGCCGTCGCGAGGGCTCGGTCCCGCGCGTCGACCTGACGTGACCGCGCCGACCTACTCGGCCTGCGCCACCTCGACGTGATCCCGGCCCCGGGCGCGGGCGGAGCCGAGCGCGTTGCCGGCCATCGCGACGAGCTCGGCGGCGCCGAGCGCGTGCGACGGGTAGCACGCGATCCCGGCCGAGATCGTGAGCGTCCCGCCCGCGGCGCTGGCGTGCAACGTCCCCCGCACCCGCTCGGCCGCCCACACCGCGCCCGCCTCGGCGGTGTCCTCGAGCACGACGCCGGCGAGCACCTCGCCGAGTCGGCACACGACGTCGCACTCGCGCAGGGTCCGCCGGACGACGTCGCCGAGGACCGCGACCGCCTGGTCGCGAGCCTCGTCGCCCGCGCCGTCCAACCCGTCGAGCTCGAACAGCACCACCGAGACCGGTTGCAGCTGCCGGCGCGCCGCGGCGACGCGCTGCTGGACCGTCACCGCGAAGAACCGCTCGTCGAGGAGCCCCGAGACCGCGTCGAAGACGTCAGCCGCGGGGTTGGCGGCGCTCGCGCCCGCCGCGGCGGCGTCGTCCGCCTGCCGGCGAGTCGCCTCCTCGGCGAAGATCGCCGCGAGCGTGTCCAGCTCGCGGCGCAGGCGCTGGAGGTCCTTGCCGACCGACACGAGCTGGTCCTCGGAGGACCGCAGCCGCACCGCCAACGCTGCCGCGGCGACCCCGCTCACGATCCCCGCGATGCCCGCGACGATCCCGAGCACGGGTGCGTCGACCACGGCCGCGGCGACGCCCGCCGCGAGGGCGGCGACGGCCGCGCAGACCGAGATCACCAGCCGGCGATCCATCACGCCCTTTCCATCGGCCGGGTGCCGCCCGGAATTGACGAATCGCGGCGATGTTCCTCGCGGCGGTGGTCGATGGCGAGCTGGGCCAGGTCCCCGACGATGTCGACGAGGCGGAAGTCCTTGGGGGTGTAGACGCGGGCCACGCCGGCCTGGCCGAGGCGGGGCTGGTCGGCCTCGGGGATGATCCCGCCGACGACCACGGGCGCGTCGACGCCGGCGTCGCGCAGGAGCCGGATCGTCTCGGGCACCAGCTCGAGGTGCGAGCCCGAGAGGACGGACAGGCCCACGACGTCGACGTCCTCGTCGCGCGCCGCGGCCGCGATCTGCGCCGGGGTCAGCCGGATCCCCTGGTACACGACCTCCATGCCTGCGTCGCGCGCGGCGACCGCGATCTGCTCGGCGCCGTTCGAGTGGCCGTCGAGGCCGGGCTTGCCGACGAGGAGCCGCACCGGGCCGCCGAGCTCCTTCGCGGCCGCCTGGACCCGGTCGCGTACCTCGACCATCCCGCCGACGGGCGCGGCCGCGACCGCGCCCACGCCGGTCGGCGCGCGGTACTCGCCGAACACCTCGCGCAGCGCGCCGGCCCACTCGCCGACGGTGCCGCCAGCGCGCGCCAGCGCGAGCGTCGCGGGGAAGAGGTTCTCGCTCGTCGCGGCGACCCGACGGACCTCATCGAGCGCGCGCGCCACCGCCTCGGTGTCGCGCTGCTCGCGCCACTGCCGGATCGCGTCGATCTGCTCCTGCTCGGCGCGCTCGTCGGGCGTCAGGATCGCGGCCTCGCCGCCGAGGCTGGCGACGAGCGGCGACGGCTCCGTCTCGGTGAAGACGTTCACGCCCACGACCGGGTGCTCACCGGTCTCGATCTCGCGCACCCGCTCGGCGTTCGACTGCACGAGCCTGCCCTTGACCTCGTCGATCATGGCGAACGCGCCACCGCCGTCGAGCACCCATTCGAGCTCCGCCCACGCGGCCTCGCACAGGTCGCCGACCTTCGCCTCCACGACCTTCGACCCGTCGAACAGGTCGCCGTACTCGAGCAGGTCGGACTCGTAGGCGAGGACCTGCTGGATGCGCAGCGACCACTGCTGGTCCCACGGGCGCGGGAGTCCGAGCGCTTCGTTCCAGCACGGGAGCTGGATCGCCCGCGCCCGAGCGTCCTTGGACAGCGTCACGCCGAGCATCTCGAGCACGATGCGCTGCACGTTGTTCTCGGGCTGGCTCTCGGTGAGCCCGAGCGAGTTCACCTGGACGCCGTACCGGAAGCGGCGCAGCTTCTCGTCACGGACGCCGTAGCGCTCGAGGCAGATGCGGTCCCACAGGCGCGTGAACGCCCGCATCTTGCACATCTCCTCGACGAAGCGGATCCCCGCGTCGACGAAGAACGAGATGCGCCCGACGACGGCCGGGAAGTCCTCGGCCGGCACCTGGCCCGACTCGCGCACCGCGTCGAGCACCGTGACCGCGGTCGCGAGCCCGTACGCGAGCTCCTGCACCGGGGTCGCGCCGGCCTCCTGCAGGTGGTACGGGCAGACGTTGATCGGGTTCCACCTCGGGATGTGCGTCACCGCGTGGGCGATCACGTCGACGGTCAGCCGCTTCGACGGCTCGGGCCCGAAGATGTAGGTCCCGCGGGACAGGTACTCCTTGACGATGTCGTTCTGCGTCGTCCCCTGGAGTGCCGCGGGGTCGACGCCCTGCTGCTCCGCGAGCGCGACGTACATCGCCAGCAACCACATCGCGGTCGCGTTGATCGTCATCGACGTGTTCATCTCGCCGAGCGGGATGCCGTCGAACAGGGCGTGCATCTCGCCCATGTGCGGGACGGGCACGCCGACCTTCCCGACCTCGCCCTTGGCGAGCGGGTCGTCGGGGTCGTAGCCGGTCTGCGTCGGCAGGTCGAACGCGACCGACAGTCCCGTCTGGCCCTTCGCGAGGTTCGACCGGTACAGCGCGTTCGACGCGCGGGCGGAGGAGTGGCCCGAGTACGTGCGGATCAGCCAGGGACGGTCACGCTGCGTCATACGTGCATTCTCCCCCCGGCTCCGGGTGATCACTTCCGGTAGTCGTAGAACCCCTGGCGGGTCTTCCGGCCGAGACGCTCCGCCGCGACCATCCGCTTGAGCAACGGCGCCGGCGCGTAGTTCGGGTCGCGGAACTCGGCGTAGAGCGCCTCGAGGATCGCGAGGCTCGTGTCGAGACCGACGAGGTCGAGCAGCTCGAGCGGCCCCATGGGGAAGTTGCAGCCGCCCTTCATCGCGGCGTCGATGTCCTCGCGGGTCGCGACGCCGGCGTCGAGCAGCTTCACCGCGTTGTTCAGGTACGGGAACAGGAGTGCGTTGACGATGAACCCGGCCTGGTCCTTCACGAGCACCGGTGTCTTGCCGCACGCCTCGGCGAAGGCCCGGGCGGCCTCGACGGTCTCGTCGCTCGTCGTGATCGACCGCACGACCTCGACGAGCGGCATCGCCGGCGCGGGGTTGAAGAAGTGCACGCCGCACACGCGCTCGGGACGACCGGTCTCCATCGCCAGCTCGACGACGGGCAGCGTCGACGTGTTCGTCGCGAGGATCGCGCCGTCGCCGCAGATGCGGTCGAGCTCGCTGAAGAGATGCTTCTTGGTCGCGAGGTCCTCGACGATCGACTCGATCACGAGGTCGCACTCCGACAGCTCGCCCAGGTCGACGACGGCGCGGACCCGTGCGAGCGTCGCGTCGCGCTCGGCCTCCTCGAGCCGGCCCTTCTCGACCTGCCGGGCGAGCGACTTCTCGAGCCCTGCGACCATCGCGTCGGCGCTCGACTGCGCGCGGCTGCGCAGGACGACCTCGAAACCCGACTTCGCCGCGACCTCCGCGATCCCGGCACCCATGATCCCGGAACCGACGATGCCGACGCGCTTGACCGTCATGACGAGCCTCCCGACCGACGCGAGCGCGACCGCGGCCGGTCGACCGCGGACGAGGACGGGCCAGGTTACCGGCGGGTAGCCGGGCGCTCCATTTGCGGCCGTTAGGCTGCGACGCGATGCCGACGAAGCGCTCGACCGGCACGCTCGCCCTCGTCGGCGGCGGCGAGTTCTGCGACGAGTGCGCGTCGTTCGACGCCGAGCTGCTCGCCGCGAGCGGCAGCACCGAGGTCGTCGTCCTCCCGACGGCAGCGGCGTACGAGCACGCGGACCGGGTGGTCGAGCGGGCTGCGAAGCACTTCGCCGGCCTCGGCGCGACTGTCAGACCGCTCGGGGTCCTCCATCGACCCGAGGCCGAGGACGCCGCGAACGCGGAGATCCTGCGCGCGGCGACGTTCGTCTACTTCGCCGACGGCTCGCCGTTGCACCTGCGCTCGGTGCTCAAGGGCTCGCCGTTGTACGACGCACTCCGCGCGGCATACGAGCGCGGTGCGGTCGTGGCCGCGTCGGGTGCGGGCGCGACGCTGCTGTGCGACCCGATGGTCGACCCGCGTGGCGGCGCGTACACGGTCGGGCTGGGCCTCGTCGCCAACCTCGCCGTCTTCCCGTACCACGGCACCGCCGCCGACCACCTTCGGCAGCGGTCCGTCGAGCTGCTCCCGCGCACCGCGCTCCTGGTCGGCATCGACGAGCACACCGCGCTGATCCGCGACGCCGAACGTTCGTGGCGTGTCTCCGGCGCCGGAGCGGTCACCGTGTACGGCGACGGCGCACCGGAGGTCGTCCGCGCCGGCGAACCCCTCACGCTCGACCGCTGATTCAAGCGCCCACACGTTGTGTGAAGCGCAACGGCCACGTGATGGCCGCTTCCCTTCCCAAAAGGCCGTTGCGCGTCAGGACTCGGCGATCGTCACCTTGGTCACGGTGACGGTCGCCGAGGGCGGCCCGTCGTAACCGGCGACGGTCTGGCCCGCGGGAACGAGCGACGCGATCTTCTTCGCGACGTCGAGGCCGCTCGTGACCATCCCGAAGCGCGCGTAGTCGTTCGGCAAGGTCGCGCCCTGCGAGCCCGTCACGATGAACCAGTCCGACGAGAACGTGCCGGCGGGCTCGTCCTGCGTCTTGGCGGCCGCGAGCGACCCGACGGGGTAGTGGTCCTTCGGGAGCTCGCCGACGACGCTGCGACCCGGGTTCACACCGGTCGGGCTGCCGGCCTGGATGACGAAGTCGGGCACGATCCGGTGGAACGTCCAGCCGTCGTACTTCCCGGCCCGCGCGAGCCGCACGAAATTGTCCGTGGCCTTCGGTGCGTTCTTGGCGTCGAGCCGTACGGTCATCACGCCTTCGTTGGTGTCGATCGTCGCGGTGTACGTCTTGTTGACGTCGATCGACAGCGCGGCTGCCGACTTGGTCGCGCTCTTCTTGCTGCTCTTCTTGCTGCCGCCACGCGTCGCGCTGAACGCGAACGCGATGCCGACGACGACCACCGCCGCGATGATCACGTTGCGAGCGGTCTTCGTCCGCTGCCGGCGGCGTGCGACCGCGAGGTCGCGTGCGCGTGCGGCCTCCCGGTTGATGCGCTGACGCTCCCGCTTCGAGGCCTTCGACACGGCGCGGGAGTCTACCGACGGCCGCGCGCGCCTCCGGAGCCACGCGTCCCCCGGAAAAGCTGGGTCGGGAGCGCTCCGCCCCGCCGGTACGATTGAGCGTCGTGAGCCGGCCCGTCGCGCCGAACCGCGCATGCTGATCGTCCAGAAGTTCGGCGGGACGTCCGTCGCCGACCCCGATCGGATCCGTGCCGTCGCGGACCACGTCGTGCGGACGCGGCGCGACGGTGACGACGTCGTGGTCGTCGTCTCGGCGATGGGCAAGACGACCGACGAGCTCGTCCGTCTCGCGTACGACGTCTCGGAGACGCCGGCGTTGCGCGAGCTCGACATGCTCCTCACCGCCGGCGAGCGCATCTCGATGGCGCTGCTCTGCATGGCGATCATCGACCGGGGTGAGCACGCGGTCTCCTTCACCGGGTCGCAAGCCGGGATCGTCACCGACACGACGCACGGCAAGGCGAAGATCGTCGAGGTGAAGGGCGACCGGATCCGCGACGCGATCGCCGCGGGCAGCATCGCCGTCGTCGCCGGGTTCCAGGGCGTGTCGACGTCGAAGGACATCACGACGCTCGGTCGCGGCGGGTCCGACACGACCGCCGTCGCGCTCGCCGCGGTGCTCAAGGCCGACGCGTGCGAGATCTACACGGACGTCGCCGGCGTGTACACCGCCGACCCCCGCGTCGTCCCGGAGGCACGCCGGCTGGCGCGCATCTCGTACGAGGAGATGCTCGACGCCGCCGCGACGGGCGGCAAGGTGCTGGCGCTGCGGTCCGTCGAGTTCGCGCGCCGATACAACGTCCCGATCCACGTGCGGTCGAGCTTCACGTGGGAGCCGGGGACCTGGGTCCGGGAGGAAGACCCGATGATGGAGCAGGCGATCATCTCGGCGGTCACGCACGACACGTCCGAGGCGAAGGTGACGATCGAGAACGTCCCCGACCGGCCCGGCATCGCCGCCAAGATGTTCCGGGCCCTCGCCGACGAAGCGGTGAACGTCGACATGATCGTGCAGAACGTGTCCGTGCACGGCCACACCGACATCTCGTTCACCGTCCCGCGCGACGACCTCGCGCGCGCGCTGAAGGTGATGGAGACGATCGTCGCCGAGACCGAGGCGACCGGCTTCCGGCACGACACCGCGGTCGGCCGCGTGTCGCTGATCGGGGCGGGGATGAAGAGCAACCCCGGTGTCGCCGCGAAGATGTTCGAGGTCCTCGCGGGCGAGAACGTGAACATCGAGATGATCTCCACGTCGTCGATCCGGGTGTCGTGTGTCGTTCCCGACGTCGACGTCGAACGTGCGGTCCGCGCGCTGCACAGCGCGTTCGGCCTGGAGGACGCCCCGTGAGCAGGGCGACCGGGATGAACGTCGGCGTGGTGGGCGCGACGGGACTGGTGGGCGGCGAGATGCTGCGCGTCCTCGAGGAGCGCGCGTTCCCGGTCCGCGAGCTGCGTGTGTACGCGTCACCCCGCTCGGAGGGTCGCAAGCTGCCGTTCGCGGGTCGCGAGGTCGCGTGCGAGGTCCTGCGCGACGGCTGCTTCGACGGGCTCGACCTCGTGGTCGTCGACGTCGACGACCCGCTGGCGGCCGAGTGGGCGCCGAAGGCCGCGGCCGCGGGCGCGAAGGTCGTCGACAACTCGGCCGCCTTCCGCATGGACGACGACGTTCCCCTCGTCGTCGCCGAGGTCAATCCCGACGACCTGCGCACGCTCCCGAAGGGGATCGCGTCGTGCCCGAACTGCACCACGATGGTGCTCGTCACCGCGCTCGCGCCGCTGCAGCGCGCCGCGGGCATCGACCGCATGGTCGTTTCGACGTACCAGTCCGTCTCCGGTGCCGGGCAGCCCGGGATGCACGAGCTCGACGGCCAGTGGGCCAAGTACGACGGCCAGTCCGAGCGCCTGCGCCGCGCCGCCGCGCTCGGCGACGTCGTCGAGCCGGGTGACGTCTGGCCCAAGCCGATCGCCGGCAACGTCATCCCCCTGGCCGGGTCGCCCAAGGAGGGGGGCTACACGTCCGAGGAGTGGAAGCTCCTCCGGGAGACGCGCAAGATCCTCCACGACGACACGATGCGCATCACGGCGACGTGCGTCCGCGTGCCCGTCTACGTCGGGCACGCGATGACCGCGAACCTGCAGTTCCGGCGGGCCGTCTCGCGCCGCGAGGTGGTCGAGCTCCTGAGGGACGCGCCCGGGGTGACGGTGGTCGACGACGGCGACGGGTTCCCGACGCCCCTCGACAGCGCCGGGATCGACCCCGTCCTGGTCGGCCGGGTCCGCGAGGACCCGTCGCAGCCGGGTGCGATCGATCTCTGGGTGACCGGCGACAACCTGCGCAAGGGCGCGGCGCTGAACGCGGTCCAGATGGCAGAGGTCCTCGCGAAGACCTGAGCCGCCGCCGCGCATGGCGGTGCGCATCCAGGGGTATCGGCAGCCAGGTGACGGGAGCTCACGGCGGCGATCCCGCGCGGGGCGGGCAGGTGGTGTCCTCGCGGACCGGCCGCGAGCTCGAGATCAGCGTTTCCGGCGACGTCGACATGCTGACGAGCCCGTCGATCGAGCGTCGCGTCGTCGATCTCATCGCGCGCAGGGGCGTGGGCGACGTGGTGATCGATCTGAGCGGCGTCGGGTTCTTCGACTCGGCCGGTGTGCGCGCGCTGGTCGTGGCGAAGCAGGAGGCGACCGCGCGCGGTCTCCCGTTCCGGGTCGCCGCGGCGTCGCCGCAATGCCGGCGTGTCCTCGAGGTGTCAGGGCTCGACGGGATGTTCGGGCTCCCGCCCCTGCGTTGACGCACGCGCGCGTCGCCCGGTTCGTGGGGATCGCGGGGCGCGGGGCTACGGTCGGGCCTCGGTGGACGACGCCCGCGCACGCGGCACCGGGTCAGACGTCCGCCCGGACGCGACGGATCACGCCGGGCGAGTCGCGGCCCCTGCGCACCCGCCTCACGGACGCCACGTCGACGTGTCGGCGAGCATCGCCGGCGCGATCGCGGCCGTCGTCCTCGCGGTCCTGATCGTCCTCGGGAGCCGCAACCTCCGGAACTTCGACTCCGCGCTGATCGGCTACGCGACCGCGACGGTCTTTCTCGCGTTCGGCGCCGTGTACCGGTACGTCGTCTGGGTCAAGAGCCCGCCCGCTCGCCGCTATCTCGTGCGCGGCTGGCAGTCGTTCTTCTCGTTCCGCGCGTTCCGGCGCTTCCCGACGCTCGTCCCGCGCTCGCTCGTGTCGTACCTCTCGTTCCAGACGTTCATGGCGCGCCGCGGTGTGACGCGCTGGCTCGCGCACCAGGCGATCTTCTGGGGTGTGATCGGCGCGACGCTCATCACGTTCCCGCTCACGTTCGGCTGGATCTACTTCCGCTCGGAGAGCGCGACCGGGCCTCGGTACGTGATGCACGTCTGGGGGATCAGGTTCGGCACGTTCGACGCGCTCAGCGTGGGAGGATGGCTGATCTTCCACGCGCTCGACATCACCGCGGTCCTCGTCATCGCGGGCTGCCTCTACTTCCTGTGGCGCCGGTTCCACGACCGCGAGGCGTCGACCGGGCAGCGGCTCGGGTACGACTTCGTCCCGCTCGCCGCGCTGATCGCCATCTCCGTCACGGGTCTCGAGCTCACGTTCTCGAGCTCGCTGCTCGGTGGACGCGGCTACGAGTTCCTCGCGGTGCTGCACATGACGTGCGTCGTGCTGACGCTCGTGTTCATCCCGTTCGGGAAGTTCTTCCACGTGATCCAGCGCCCGGCGAGCGTCGGTGTCGAGGTCTACAAGCACGCGGCCGTCGAGCGCGGGGGCGTGTTCACGTGCCGGCGGTGCGGTGCACCGCTCGAGGCGACCGAGTACGTGCACGATCTCGAGGCGACGATGCGCGAGCTCGGCCTCGACTTCGACGAGTGGATCGAGACCTGCCCGCGGTGCAAGCGCGTCGAGCGCGGCGCCGCCTACCTGCAGCGCGTGAAAGCGGGCTTCGAGTGACGCACTCGTTCCCGATCCTGCCGCCCGGCGTCGGCGACTTCCGTGAGGCGGGCGCGGAGCCCGCGGCCGGCTGGGAGGCGCCCGAGGGCGCCGAGCGCCAAGTTGCGACTCACTGCGCGTTCTGCGGCGTGCAGTGCGGGATGTACCTGCGCGTCGACGAGCGCGGGCGTGTCTTCGGCGTCGAGCCGCGCAACCACGAGATCAACCACCTCCGACTGTGCCCGAAGGGCGTGGTCGCCTACCAGCAGGTGAACCATCCCGACCGGCTGACCGCGCCGCTCGTGCGCGACCGGCGCGACGAGACGTTCCGCGCCGCGAGCTGGGACGTCGCGCTCGACCGCGTCGTCGACGCGATCGGCCGCATCCAGCACGAGCACGGGCGTGACGCGTTCGGCGTCATCTCCGGCGCCAGCCTCACGACGGAGAAGACGTACCTCGCCGGCAAGTTCGCGCGAGTCGCGTTGCGGTCACGTCACGTCGACTACAACGGACGGCTCTGCATGGTGTCGGCCGCGGCGGCGAACAAGCGTGCCTTCGGCACCGACCGGTCCGCGAACCCGTGGTCCGACATGCTCCTCACGCAGGCGATCATCGTCGCGGGCGCGAACGTCGGTGAATGCTTCCCGGTCGCGACGCAGTACTTCTGGGGCGCGCGCGACCGCGGCGCGAAGCTGATCACCGTCGACCCGCGCCGCACACCGCTCGCGCGAACGGCGGACGTGCACGTACCCGTGAAGTCGGGCACCGACGCCGCGTTCTTCAACGGCGTGCTGCACGTCGTCGTGCGCGAGGGCCTCGTCGACGAGGAGTTCGTCGCGACGCGCACGACGGGCTGGGAAGCGGTCCGCGACACGGTGAAGGGGTACACGCCCGAGCGCGTCGGCGAGATCTGCGGCGTCGACCCCGCGCTCGTCGAGCAGGTCGCGCTCATCTGGGGACGGGCTGAGCGCGCGATGGCATTCCACGCGCGCGGCATCGAGCACCACGTGCAGGGCGTCGACAACTGCACGTCGATCATCAACCTCGTGCTCGCGACAGGCCAGATCGGCCGCCCCGGCGCCGGGTACGGCACGCTGACCGGTCAGGGCAACGGGCAGGGCGGCCGCGAGCACGGCCAGAAGTCCGACATGCTCCCGGGCCTCCGTGACATCGAGAACCCCGAGCACCGAGCCGTCGTGTGCGAGCGGTGGGGGATCGACGAGCGTGACCTCCCGCACAAGGGAACGTCGTTCGTCGAGATGATGGGCCAAATCCGAAGGGGCGAGATCCGCGGCGTCCTCGGCCTGTGCAACAACCCGCTCGTCGCGCTGCCGAACCGCGCGGCGACGTTCGCGGCGTACGAGGCGCTCGACTTCCAC
>Ga0070739_10002323_pt1 | contig 25876 bp, 17 predicted proteins | sample Coa_R1_7_FD_66445 | JGI IMG/M metagenome (GOLD analysis project Ga0070739, IMG submission 66445) | Surface soil microbial communities from Centralia Pennsylvania, which are recovering from an underground coalmine fire - Coalmine... | ecosystem: Environmental > Terrestrial > Soil > Unclassified ...
GGCGCCGCGGCCAGTTGCACGAGGAAATCGCCCAGGCGCTCGACCAACACGTCCATCAAGCGCCGCCCTTTCTCGGCAGTGGCCGGCCGCGGATCGCCTAATCCGGTATTGGTGCTGACGAGGTGCCACGGTCGGGTGATGCTGATCCAGCCGCGATTGATGGCGTCGAAGCGCGATGGCTTGGCCGCCCCCTCGTCGGCCAATTCCGGATGCAGTAACTCTGGAAAGAAAGCCAATCCCAAGCTGGTTTCGATCTCGTCGGCATGTTCACCGGGCGCCTCGAACAGTCCCGGATAAATATCGCGGGCCATGCGGAACCAATCGCAGAGACACAAAAACACGGAGCTACGATGATGCAGCTCACGCATCAACGGTTTCAACTCGTTGCCGCCGTGGCCATTGAGTAGCACGAGCTTACGCACGCCTTGACGTTCCAGCGAATCGACAAGGTCGGTCAGCACGTGCAGCAGCGTCGTCGGCGTGACGCTGCACGCTAGAGCGCCGGGGATGCGGAGATGATTGGTGTTGACGCCGTAAGGTATTGCCGGCAACAGAGCGACGCGCGCACCGGCCTGGTAAGCGCGTTCACAGGCACGCTGCCCTATCGCTTCAACCTGGAACGTATCGGTGCCGTAAGGCATGTGCAGGTTGTGCGGCTCGGTGGCACCAAAGGGCAGCACCGCCGCCTGCCAGTGCTGCTCGCGGACAAAAGCGTGTGTCTGCTCCGCCAAAATGCTCTCGCGCATCCACTATTTCCTGTTCAAAAATTCACATAATTCTAGGAAGCGTTTAGCCGCGAGCCGAAGGCAAGCGCTTTCGCGCTCGCCTTCGGCTCGCGGCTAAACGAAGCAATTGATATAATACATTCTTCCCCTTCAGGAGGTATGGGTATGCAACGGCCCGCAGCGCCGCCAGTGATAGCCCTGGACGATCCTTCGTTGTATTTCAACCGAGAATTGAGCTGGTTGGAGTTCAATCGACGCGTCCTTGAGGAAGCGCAAGATGCGAGTGTACCGCTTTTGGAACGCTTGAAATTCCTGGCGATCTTCGAGTCCAATCTGGATGAATTTTTCATGGTCCGCGTCGGCGGGCTACAGCAGAAGGTGCATTCGGGCATCGCCTACGGTTCCGGAGCCGACCGAATGCCGGTCAAGGAACAGCTCGAACGCATTGGCCAAACCGTGCGTGAGATGACCGGCCAGACGTATCACTGCCTCATGGAACACGTCTTGCCGGGGCTGGAGCGCGAAGGCATCGTCTTGCTTGCGCCGAAAGATTTAACCGAGATTCACTGCAAACATCTGGCCGAGTTGTTTCGCCGCGACATCTTCCCCGTGTTGACGCCGCTGGCTGTCGATCCCGGCCATCCGTTCCCGCATCTGCTGAACAAATCGCTCAATCTCGCCGTCATTCTTCAGCGTCCGGGCAACTCGGAACGATTGTTTGCCGTCGTGCAGGTGCCGAGCGTCCTGCCGCGCTTTGTGCCGCTGCCCCCCCCTGTATCCCCCCCCAGAACGGGGGGGGATACAGGGGGGGGAACCATGCCGCGCGATGTCTTCACGCCGCTGGAAAACGTCATTCGGATGCACCTGCCGGAATTATTTCCCGGCATGCAGATTGAGCACGATACCGTTTTCCGCGTGACGCGCTACAGCGACATTGAAATCGACGATGACGAAGTAGAGGATCTGCGGAAAACCATCGAAGAGGAAGTGCGGCGGCGGCGGCGCGGCGTGGCGGTGCGGTTGCAAATTGAGTCCAACGCCCCGGCCGAGGTCGAGCAGTTCCTCATGACGGCACTCGATCTCGATCCGAGCGACGTCTTTCGCCATCCGGGCCTGCTCGATCTGACGGGACTGTTTCAGATCCATAGTTTGCCCGGATATCCGCACTTGCACGATCCGCAATTTGTTCCACAGCTGGTGCCGGAATTCGTGCAGGCCACGAACCTTTGGTCGGCCATTCGCAATCGCGATATTCTCTTGCACCATCCCTACGAATCGTTTACCCACGTCGTCGATTTCATCGAGGCGGCGGCCAACGATGACCGCGTGTTGGCCGTTAAGCTGACACTGTACCGCACCAGCAGCGATTCGCCGATTGTGCGGGCGCTTGCCCGCGCCGCAGACAACGGCAAACAGGTGACCGCCGTCATCGAGTTGAAAGCGCGGCTCGATGAGGAGCGCAATATCGTCTGGGCGCGAGAGCTGGAAAAGGCCGGCGTGCATGTGGTGTATGGCTTCACCGATCTGAAAACGCATTGTAAGGTTGCCCTGGTGGTGCGCCGCGAGGATGACGGCATTCACCGTTACGTCCATCTATCCACCGGCAATTACAATCCGCAGACGGCCAAGCTCTACACCGATCTCGGCTATTTCACCTGCAATTCCGATTTTTGTGAGGACGCGTCGGCGCTCTTCAACTATCTAACCGGCTACTGCGAGCTGCCGCAGTGGCGTAAATTGGTGGTGGCGCCCAGCCGGATGCAGCCGTTCATGATCGAGAAAATCGATCGCGAGACGGCCTTGCAGCAGAGCGGCCGGGAAGGCCGCATCATCGCCAAAATCAATGGCGTTCTGGAGCCGGCCATCGTGCAAGCCCTCTACCGGGCCAGTCAAGCCGGCGTGCGTATCGATCTGATTTGCCGCGGCATCTGCTCATTGCGGCCGAACGTCCCCGGTGTCAGTGAGAACATCCGGGTTATCTCCATTGTGGATCGCTTTTTGGAGCATAGCCGGATCTACTTTTTCGGCAATGACGGCGATCCGCAGGTCTACATCGGCTCCGCCGACTGGATGGACCGCAATCTGAGCCGCCGCGTCGAAGTTGTTTTTCCCATTGAGACGCTGGAGTTGAAACAACGGCTGATCCGCGAAATCTTGGCCACTTCGCTAGCCGACAATACCAAAGCGCGGCTGCTCCTGCCGGACGGCAGTTATGAGCGTCTGCATCCCATCGACGAACAGCGGCGCGTCCGCAGCCAGGCCGTTTTTTTGGAGATGGCCTTGCAACATGCCGCCCGCTCAGTCGCGGAACCGCCGCCGCCGCCGATCCCCTTTGTCGAGCAGCGTCCCACCGCCCGCCGCCATCGCAAACGGCAAACGAGCTAAACAGAACTAACCAAAGAGTCACAGAGAACACAGAGAAAAACACAGAGAGAGAAAAAGCCAAATAAGTAAGGACTAGGCATTTCTTTATTTTTTCCCTCCTCTGTGTTTTCTTCTCTGTGTTCTCTGTGACTCTGTGGTTAGCTATTTCTTCATTTTGCTGTGGCGTAGCGGTGGGTCGGCTGCGGTCGTCCCGGACGAAAACTCTGCATGGTGTGGAATTGCGGGGTTGCCTTGTGATCGGAACATGCTGTCGTCACCGTCTGACGCACTTGTTGGGCAATTTGCTCCGGATCAAGGGCCACACGGGCGTTGAAGATCAGATCGAACTCCTTCGCTTCGCATCGGGATGGCATCGACAATTCGATGCGGCTCGCGCTGCTCACCAGGTTCGCCACACCAAACGATATGTCCGACAGCGCGATGGCCTTCAAGTGCGCGACTTCGCCGCCAAGTTGACTCAGCGCGTTCTGCAAACGCTGGATCAAGTCAAGCAGGAATGCATCGATTGACAATGGCTTGTCAGTAGTGACATGAATACTACTGTTGAGCCAACCCAATTCGGCCTCGCCCTCGGCGTAAACATCGTAATCGATGTCGAGAATCTTACGGCCGAAGTTGCCCTGCTGATCCAGCAATTCCGTCAGTGCCTCGAAGCCCTGGCCGGTCTTGGCCGATAGACGCAGCAGCGGCGTTCCGGGAAATGCAGCGTGGACAAGATCGGTCAACTCCGCCAGCGTGGCCGCATCAAGTTCATCGATGCGATTGAGGACGATGGCATCGGCCTCTTCGAGTTGCTTGCGGAAGATGTACGCCGCCTTCGGCGAAAATCCCCCCCCATTTCCCCCCCCGCTAGCGGGGGGGGAAATGGGGGGGGCGGACTTGAGGATGCGCAGGCCATGACTGGGCTTAAATAGTACGGGGTACGGGGCAACCTCGAATCGGTCGCCGTAAAGATCCTTGAGTGGCTGCACGACCGTGGCGACGAGATCGGTGCAGCTTCCAACCGGCTCGGCCAGGATCACATCTGGGCGCTGGCTGGTTTCTAGCTGCTCGACCTTGCCGACCAGATCGCCGAAGCGACAACAAAAACAAGCGCCGGGTACTTCCTCGACCGGAAAACCCTGGGCGCGCAGACTGGTAGTGTCCACGAGATCCTGGGCCTGATCGTTGGTAACGAGGCCGATCTTCTGCCCGCGGCTGAGGTAGAAGCGCGCCAGCCGCGCCAGTGTCGTCGTTTTGCCGGCGCCGAGGAAGCCGCCAATCATGATGAAACGCAATTTCTTCATAGGTGATCCTCAAAGAAACCTTTGATTCGCGACGCTTCGCAGAAGCGTCGCGAACCGAACGTCATCCTCGGCAAGGTGTATCAGGGAACGCACGGTTGGCAAGGCGGCGACGACAGTGCGGCAGCAATCTCGCGCTCGCCTACGGCTTGCGGCTAAACTTAAAACTCCATCTCCCGCAACGCGCGAATGCCGGCGCGCATCGCCAACAATGGACTGGCCGCGCCGACGGCCAATCCCATTGCCAAACAAATAACGGCGATGCCCTTGCCTATCGGCAGCATCGACAGTTCCTTCATCTCGCCGAGCATGGTCTCCGCGTGCCACGGCGCGGCCATCAAGCCCAATACCAACAACAAAAACAGCAGCCCCGCCACCAGGTTCAAAGTGCCGCCGAAACCGGCCGCGATCTTGGAAGGATCGCTCTCGCGGAAATTCGGCATGCACGCGCCCAGGCCGACGCTCAAGCCGCTCAGTCCTGCCGACAAAACGAACACCGTCAACAGGTGCAGCAGCACCGGCAGCGCCGGCATTAGCAGCATCAAATCGCTGACCAGCACCAATCCTCCCGCGATCAGGATTCCTCCTGTCATCGAAAAGACGAACTTGCCCCACAACAGTTGCTCGCGCTCCAGCGGCAATAGACCGAGGATCCAAAACTTGCGTCCTTCCAGGCTCAGCATCGGAAAGACGAACCGTCCGGTGTACGTACAGAGCAAGAGCGCCACGGCACAGAGGTTCATGAAACTGATGCCGCTCTGATAAGGCCCGCTGATGTTTTCGACAAAGCGACGTATGTTGGCGAAATAGAGAAGCATCAGGCCGCAAAAAGCGAGAATCTGCCCCCATTGTTGGGGATCGCGGCGGAACGTGCGAAAGTCCTTGATAATCAGCAGGCGCGTGCGCGGATGGATAAAGAACAGCGCGGCATAGAGCAATCGATCCACCCATGACTCCCGAAATGAATCCGAGCCGCAGGCGTAAGCGACGGCGCCGTCGCCTACGCTTGCAACTCGTGCTCTGCGCATGTCGCCGCCCGTGGTCATGCGGTTGTAACCGCGGGGATAAAGCCAAGTCGAGGAGATTGCGGCAATCAAATATAAAAAGAGTCCATTGGACCACACCAGCGCCAGGTAGTACAGCGCGAGGCCGACCTCGCCGCGCACCACGCTGCGCAGGCCGAGCGATACCCAATGGCTCGGTGCCAATGGATTGCGCGTGAATTGAAAATAACTCAGCAGCCGGGTGACCGCTTCGCGCATCTCATCGCGCCACAGCTCGGAGGATGACGCTTGCGCCATTCGGTAGATCCACACAACCACCGCCATTACCAGCCCCACCAGACACGCTGCCAGCACTTGCTTGCGGCGCTTCGGGAAGTAATTGACAATCAACAGGGCCGCCAGTCCGCCGAGCGATCCCGGCAGCAGCGTAAAACCAAGGAAAAATAGCGGCAAAAGGGCGTAGAAAATCCACGACGCGTCGCAAACGATACCGTAGGCAATGAGGATCGGCACACCCAAGAGCAGGAAAGCCCAGCTGCTGAAAGCGATGGCGCCCTGAAATTTGTACGCGAACACCTGATCGGCGGCGACCGGACTGGAGAGAAGGAACGTGGTTTCCGGCGAGGCGAACAAGCTGCCGTAGAGGATCAAGCCGCTGGAAAAAACCAGCAGCACCGCCAGCGATAAGAAAAGGAGGTCGAGCAAGACACCGACGATCTCGCCCGTCATGGGTACGCTGACTTCCGTTTGCAGAAACAGAAAGCCACCCCAGCTGATGGCGAAGACGAAACACCACACCACCAAGCTGCACAGAAAGATGGTCAACGGCCGCATCGACGATTGCAGGACCATCGCCCGCCACGAATTGCGCAGCAGCCGGATTCGCAGATTCTGAAACAACAGCGCTTGATTCATAGCCATTTCCTCGTTCCCACGCTCTGCGTGGGAACGCACGTCGGGACGCTCGGCGTCCCGTTTAGCGGAAGCGACGCCTACTTGCGTTCCCACGCAGAGCGTGGGAACGAGATGGAATCACGGGTTGTCACCCTGTCCTCGACGGGCCGCGTCAGCGTCAGGAACACTTCCTCAAGCGAGCCATCTACGGCAGCCTGATCGCGCAGCGCCTTGAGGGTGCCGCAAGCGACGAGCCGGCCATGCTCGATAATGGCGATGCGGTCCGCCAATTCTTCCACAACATCCAGGGAGTGCGACGACAAAAACACGGTCGTTCCCTGATCGGCCTGGCGGCGCAACAGATCTTTCAAGCGGCGGACGCTGTGCGGATCAAGGCCGACCGTCGGCTCATCGACGATCAACACGCGCGGCTCGTGGACGAGGGCCGAGGCGAAGACGGTGCGCTGTCTCATACCGTGCGAATAGCGCTCGGTCAAATCGTCGATGAATTCGTGCAATTCAAATAGCTCGATCACCTCGGCGATGCGCTCTACAGCCTTGTCGCGCGGAAGACCGTACATATCCGTGATGAACTGCAAGAACTCGCGTCCGGTCAGCTTCTCGTAGAGGAACGGTTGATCGGGAACATAGCTGAGCAATTGGCGAGCGCGGTCGCCGTCGCGGCGCAGCTCGTGCCCGCCGATGTACACGGCGCCGGACGTGGGGAAAAGCAGGCCGCACATCATCTTGATGGTGGTGGTTTTGCCGGCCCCGTTGGGACCGAGGAAGGCGAACAACTCGCCGGCCGCAATGTCCAGGCTCAGCTCGTGGACGGCCGTTTTGTTGCCGTATTGCTTGGTGACGCGATCCAGTTTAATCATGTCGGAGGCCCAGAAATCGAACGCGGCTATGGTGTGATTCGCGCTTCATGATCCAGCGGCTGCCTTCGAGGATCGCTTCCTGTTGCAGCACCCGTTCGCCGTCCTGCTCGACCCAGGTTCGGCCCATCGTTTCGTTGTCGTCATTGGTGTATTCGATCACCAGGCAGCTCGTTTCCTTCTGGTCCACTTTCAACATTTGCGGCTGCGGCAAGACGCGCGCGTTGAGCCAGTGCACGCCGCCGGAGAAACCGGGCAGCGCGTCACGGATCGGATCCACCAGCGGCTGCCGCCATCTTTGGCCCAGACGGAGGCCGCGAATGTGGTTGACCGGATGCAGGGGCATCAACACCGAACCCTTGTACGAGACGGCTACGGGAGGCAGGTCCAATTGCATTGGCTTGGGTAGGTCCGGCTTTCTCGCCTGACCGTCCGGCTGCAAAGCCTGACTGACGTCGGCGCTACAATGGGCGAAGAATTGTTGATCGCGGACTTCGCCCCAGATTTTCAGTGAAATTAGGTTGGAGGAAGAGTCCTTTTGAAATGGGTCCGGTTGTGCCTTGAAGAAGTGCAAAAAGTCCGGATCAAAGCGAACTTTCACCTCCGCTTTCAGGGCAAGCAACTCGCCGGAGCGATTGACCTCATAGAAGCTGTTGACCTCGTTGATTTTGAAGACCTTCGCTACGGTGACGGGATGGAGTTTAGGATCTTTGGTGGCCTCAAGTTTCGCACTAAGCGAGTAGATATCCTCATCTTTGTCATAACTCACCGATGTGGTGGCGTGAAAGACAGGGTAAGGCGGATCCTTCTCCTTGTCCTGCCGTTCGACGATCCAGTTGGTTCCCAGAGGGGTACCACCTTTTTGTACTTCATCGACGAAATCCGGACTGAAAAGGGGCGGCTCTCCGGCCAGCCAGCGCGGCAGCAGATCGTGCCAGAATAGCCAACCTGTCGTCGCCAACCAAAACGCAACGATGATCCCACACAACCATCGCGGAGGCATGTTCGCTCACCTTCCTCTGCCAGCGTAACGTCTCTCACTGATCTTCATTGTCTCACAGAAGCGCCGTCCGACAAGTACAATAACGATATAGCCCCCGGCAAGCCGGGGGCTATATATTTCCGAACCTGGCCGCGGGTCGGCCTGTCCTTGGAGACATGAACGCGACGGTGCAAATGGATGCTCATACGCTTGAGCTGTTGGAATTTGACAAAATCCGCGATCTGTTGGCCGGCTACGCTGCTTGCTCGCTCGGCAAAGAGCTAGCGCGCCAGCTCGAACCCCAAACCGATGCCGAACGCATTCGCGCCGAGCTGACGCTGGTTGGGGAGATGGTCGATGCCTTGGGGCAAGGCTTATCGCCGCCCTTCGGCGGGTTGCACGACGTTCGTCTGATCGTCCGCCGCGCCGCCATCGGCGCCCAGCTCACCATCGAGCAACTGTTGGAAGTGGCCGATACGCTCACCTGCACTGGCAACATTTATCGCTATCGCATGAGGCTAGACGACCGCCATCGGCATTTGATCGATCTGATCGCCCCGGTCGAAGACATGGGAGCGGTGGCCAAAACCATCGGCGGCTGTATCGACGGCCGCGGCCACGTCCTCGACATGGCCAGCCGCGAGTTGGCTCAAATCCGCCAAAAGCTCGGCGATGTCGAAGAACGTGTCCAAAATCAGATCCGCCGACTTCTGCGTGATCCAGAGCTGCGTAAAATCCTCCGCTATCCCAATGCCACCGTCAGCGGCGACCACTACGTCCTGCCCGTCGCTGTCAATCATCGCCACAAGCTGCAAGGCGTCGTCCATCGCACCAGCAGCAGCGGCGAAACGCTGTTCATCGAGCCGGCCGGCATCGCCAGCCTCAGCGCCGAGCGAGCCATACTCAAGGGCGAAGAGGACCGCGAAATTCGCCGCATCTTACGGCGTCTCAGCGGCGAGGTGGCGCGCGTGGCGCGTCCGCTCACTTTCGCCATCGATATGCTGGCGCGTCTCGATCTCATCACCGCCAAGGCTCGCTTGAGCCGCGATTATGGCATGTATGCCCCGGAGATCAACACCGAGGGCCAATTATGGCTGCGACAAGCACGGCATCCTCTCTTACTGCACCTGTTCCGCGAAGAACGATCCTTGGCGAGCGGGGGCAGTAATGCCCCCGGTTCTCCCCCACCGGGGGCATTACTGCCCCCGCTCGCCGAAAAGCGTGAAGTCGTTCCCGTCGATATTCGTTTGGGTTTCGGCTTCAACTTACTCATCATCACCGGCCCGAACACCGGCGGCAAAACCGTCTGTCTCAAGACTGCCGGACTGCTGGCGTTGATGGCCCAATCGGGCATGCACATCCCGGCCGGCGAAGGCAGCAATGTGCCGGTCTTTCACCACATCCTCGCCGACATCGGCGATGAGCAAAGCCTGGAACAATCGCTTAGCACGTTCAGCTCCCATGTCTCGCGCATCGCCTACATTCTTCGCGAGGCTGACACTCGCAGTCTCGTTTTGCTGGACGAGCTAGGTGCAGGCACCGACCCGACCGAAGGTGCGGCGCTGGGCCGCGCCATTCTCGACGAACTGGACCGCATTGGCTGCCGGGCGATGGTGACAACGCACCTGGGCGATCTGAAAACCTACGCCTTCCACAACGACCGCGCCGAAAACGGTGCGGTCGAGTTCGATGTGGAAACGCTGCGGCCAACCTATCGGCTGCACATCGGCCAATTCGGTATGAGCAACGCCTTGCGGATCGCGCGTCGTCTCAAGCTGCCGCGCGATCTGCTGCGCCGCGCCCATCGCTACCTGCGCCGCCGTCAACGCCGCGCGCCGGAGATGGTCCAGTTGCAAAAGCTCCGTGAAGAAGCCGAAAAGGCCCGCGAGGAAGCGCTGCGGGCGCAGCACGAGGCCGAGCGCCAACGCGAAGAATTGCGGCAAAAAACCGATCAATTGGAACGCGAGAAGGAGCAAGCAGCCGAGCTCCGTGAGGCCCGGCTGCGCCTTCAGCCCAATGATATGGTGCGCGTCCCGCGCTTCGATAAGCCCGGACGCATCGTGCGTGTGGATTTCAAACGCAACATCGCCCTGGTCAGCGTCGGCATCGGACAGTGGGAGGTGCCGCTCGACGAAGTGTTTCCTGCCGACGAATGAAGGCAAGAACGCGCACATGCGGATTTACTGGATTTGCGCCTGTGACTGTTAGGCAGCTTTGTAAGAAAACGTCATAAAAACATTGAGTTCTCTTGCAAACGGCTGAGTTCTCTTGCAAATCAGATCTCGCCAGAACATGCAGGTCAAACCAGAGCCTCAGGTTTGACCTGCTTGAAAGACGGTCGTTTACGGGCTCTAGCCAAATAACCGTTTCGCTTCCTTCATGCCATTGGCCGTTAGCTCCCAAACGCCTCTGGTGGAATACCTCTTGAGTAATCCTTCATCTGCGAGCGTGTTACGGTTGAACTCCACATAGTTTCGCCAGCGCACCTGACCGCTTTTCGTGGCCTGCCAATCCACCTTGTTCAACCGATCTTTCATCAATTCGCCTACCGCAGCAATGGCCTCCAACCTCTTTAACGATCCTCCAGCTTCATATAGGACGCGCAAAAGAGGTTCTCGAAATTCTTCCTGTGGCGTTCGCTCGCCGTGCGCAATTCGCTTCGGCGTAGGTCGTCCTTTACCATTGGAGTTTCCGATAGGAAGCTCACGCCGTAGGACCGAATTCTCTTCGGCCTCAAGCGGGTTGGAGTTTCCGATGGGAAGCTCACGCCGCAGAACCGAATTTGCGTCATCTTCAAGCGGAATTGCTCTCGACTGAATCCAAGCGTACACCTCGTCATCAACCCTGATCGTCTTCATCGCTAGCACCTCCAACAAAGTTGTCCAGTTGCTTTACTAGGATACGTTAGCAACTTTCTTAAAGTCTGTCAAGTATCAAGTAATATACTTTAGATACTTTAGCAGACATTGTGGCCTGCATCGGAAAAAAGGGACAGCGTAGATTGACGCTCCGATAAATCGCAAATCTTCGCTGCCTGCTTTTTCAGTAAGCCTTAGGTAGAAGTGCCCCTCTCCATTTTGGAAGCGACCGTCCATCTGCTGCGAGTTGGCGGGGTGGCGGCATAATAAGACACGGGATGACGCGACTTGACGCTACGGAAGATGCGTCCGCGTGACGCAATGGCACCTGATGGCACGGACTGGCAAAGTGATTTTATGGCTGTGTGGAGACGTGGCGGAGTGGCGGCATTATCCGGCACGATATGGCACGACAGACGTAACGCCGTTGTGGGCCGGTCTCTGACCGGACCACCCGCCGCGACCGTAGGTCTCCGGGAAGGTGGGCCGAGGAGACCTGCGGTCAGCGGCAGTGGCCCGGTCAGAGACCGGCCCACAACGCGGGTGGCGGAAAGCGTTTTCCCGCCCGAGCTTGGAAAACTACTAGAATCGGCGCAGGCACTCTATTGCCGCTCAGCGCGGATTTTTCCTTGCTTTCCTTTCCCCCGATAGCAATAAGTTGGCGCGCACTGACTGAGCACAATAGAATATCGTATGAGGAGCGATGTTGCCCGAAAGTGGCTGACCCGAGAAAGGGGGCAAGACGATGCCTGACAACGATAAGCAGGCTTTGGAGCCGAACATCCTGGGCACTCGCCTTACCGTGTATCACCTTCTCGATGCGTTCCTCGACCCTTCGGTCACAGAAAGCGACATCTGCCGCGTGTACAATCTGACGCCGCAGCAAGTAGCCGCTGCCCGCGCGTACGTGCTGAGAAATCCCGAAACGGTTCTGGCACAGCATCTCAAGATCGAAGAGAAGCTAGCGGCAGAAAATCCTCCGCAGATCCGAGAAGCGGCGGAACGAGCAATGGCCACATTCAAGAGTTTCAAGGACTGGCTGGCCCAGAGGCAGACCGCAAATCTCGAGGAAGACAAGAAGGGAAGGCCGGGGCGGCTACCAACGTTCAAAGAATGGTTAGCGGAACAGGAACGGCGATGACCGAGGAGCGAGGGCATGCCGGGTCTGCTGGCCGACGTGAATGTTCAGGGCCATCTGCCTTATCTCGTGCGCCTGATCAACGGAATAGGGCTGCTGGATCTTCTGAACGACATTGGCATCACGTTTGAAACCTTTCCTGATCGCGGCCTTAATCCGCGTATGAACGACAGGGCGTTGTGGAACTACTGCCAAGCGAATCAGTTGGTATTGTTCACCGATAACCGAAACCATGAGGATGAAGACTCGCTCAACGCGACGATTCAGGATTCTTGGCAAGAAGGACGTCTGCCCGTTTTGACCCTGGCGAACAAGGGAAAGTTCGAGCGCAGTGAATCCTATGCCGCCAGGGTCGCAAACGACGTGGCGAACTTGCTGTTCACCACTTTACATGAAAATGTCCGCAATCAGCCGCGGATCTTCGTCCCATTATCGCCCTGGTAAGCGTCGGCATCGGACAGTGGGAGGTGCCGCTCGATGAAGTTTTCCCTGCGGATTAAAAGCTCGACGCATCTGCTGCATTCTATCGCTGCATCGAGGTTTGATCGCTGAGGTCGAATTGCAGCTCCGACAATGTACGATAGACGCCGCCGGGCCGGGCGACCAACTCGTCATGGGTGCCCGATTCGACCACTTCCCCCTCCTTGATGACGTAAATGCAGTCGGCCCGCCGCACCGTAGACAGCCGGTGCGCGATGATGACCGACGTGCGGCCCTGCATCAGCGTATCAAGAGCTTGCTGCACCAGGCTCTCGCTCTCCGAATCGAGTGAACTGGTCGCTTCATCGAGAATCAGGATGGACGGATTGCGGAGGATGGCGCGAGCGATGGCCACCCGCTGGCGCTGGCCGCCGGACAGCTTGATGCCGCGCTCGCCGACGAGGGTTTGGTAGCCTTCGGGGAAGGCGGCGATGAAGTCATGGGCGTTGGCCAGCCGGGCTGCTTCCTCGATTTCAGCCTGCGATGCCCCGGGCCGGCCATAGGCGATGTTCTCGGCGACCGTGCCGCCGAACAACAGCACGTCCTGCGGCACAATCGCCATCTGATCGCGCAGGCGCCGCAGTGGGTAGTCGCGGGCATCGCGGCCATCGATCAACACGCGGCCGGAGTCGGGATCGTAGAAGCGCAGCAACAGCGATACAATCGTGGTTTTGCCGGCGCCGCTGGGGCCGACCAAGGCGATGCGCTGGCCGGCCTTCGCCGTCAGCGACAGGTTGCGTAAGACGGTGACCTCCTTGCGCGACGGATAGGCGAAGGTCACATTCTCGAAGGCAATATCGCCGGCGCTGCGCCGGACGCCTTTTGGACTGGCGGTTGTTGAGTCGGCGTGCTCGATCTGTTCCGGCTCCTCTTGCAACAGTTCGCGCACGCGCTGCGTCGCCCCGATGGCTCGTTGAAGCTCGCCGTACAATCGCACGAAACCGCCGATGGCTCCGCCGATGAACATCGTGTACATCAGAAATTGCGTCAGGTCGCCGAAGGTCAGCGCGCCCCCCTCGACCAGCCGAGCGCCGTACCAGATCATCAGGACGATGGAGCCGAACCCGGCGAACGTGATGAACGCCGTGAACGCCCCCTGGTAGAGTGCCCCGCGCAGCACGACGCCGATGAACGTCTCGATTCCGGCCCGGTAGCGCCCCGTTTCGTAATCCTCGTTGGTGAAGGCCTTCACGCTGGCAATGCCTTGCAGCGTCTCCTCGACGACCACGTTGGTGTCGGCCAGCCGCTCCATCGCCTCGAAGGAAATCTTGCGCGTCAGCCGGCCAAAGACCACGGCCAATCCGATCACTACCGGCACCGATGCGAGCATGACGAGGGTCAGCCGCCCGGAGGTCAGGGTGATGAGCACCAAGCCGCCGGTCAGCATCACCAGCTGCCCGATGAATTGCGGCGCGGAGCCGGTCAGCGTTTGCTGCATCAGCGACAGATCGGCGGCGAGGCGGTTGGTCAGCTCGCCGACGCGGCGCTGAGCGAAGAACGCCATCGGCAGGCGGATTAGCCGGCCGTAAGTATCGCGGCGAAGGTCCGCCAGGCTGCGTTCGCCTACTTCCGTGAGCCAGTAAGTCTGGAACGATGAACAGAGCGCCTGCACCGCCAGCACCAGCACCAGGAACAAAGCCATCGTGTTGATGCTGGCGGCATCGAATCCCCAGCCGGCACCCGCCGATAAGCCGCCAAGGCTGCGGGAAGCGCCGTCGATAAGCCGCCCGGTGAAGAAGGGGAAAGCCAGGCCTGCCAGGCTGCCCACGAGCAGGCAAAGGTGAGCAGCGACGAACTTGCGGCGGTAGGGGAGCAAGTAGGCGAGCAGGCGGCCCGCCTCACGCAGCCCTCCCCAGGTGAGGCGCGTCGGCGGAGTCTTGGAGTCGATGGGAAAGTGATGACGCCCTCTCATCGCGGAATGCTCCCTTCGTCTGGCAGATTGCCTTGCCCGTCCGGCTTCCTTCGGTTCACTGCCTGTAGGATATCAAGAGGGAACAATCGTAGCGATGAGATGCCCTGGCTATCGATGAGGGTGTCCGTCCAAACCGTCTTCTTGCTTCCAATGATGTCTCTCCGCCGCTTCCTCGACGGAGTGCGACGCGGTCAGTTTTTCGTCCTTGCCGGCCAGTATTACCAAGCGAGCGTAGTAATTATGCAGCGCCTGAATCTCCTCCTCGGTCAGCCCCTCGACATTGATTAGCCGGTTGCTCGCTCCCTTGACCGCCGCCACCAGCTCGTTCAATTTCAGGTGGATTGCCCGGGAATCCTTGTTCTGGGCACGCTGGATCAAGAAGACCATCAGAAAGGTCACGATGGTCGTACCGGTGTTGATGACGAGTTGCCAGGTATCCGAGAAACCGAAGAACGGCCCGCTCGCCATCCATACGATAACCACCACCACCGCTAGCCAGAAAGCAGCGGAGCTGCCCGACCAGTCGGCGGCCAGTCGCGACAACCGGGCAAGGAATCGTTCCCGGTTTACCTGCCCATTTACGGAGTGATTCGTGTTCGCGGACACCAGAGTCTCCCAGCGTTCCAGGCCCAACAAAATATAAGCACATTCTGTACCGATAACTCTTGAAATTGATTGCAAAAGTGGGAGGAGTTACAAAGCCTTAAGTTTTCGTAGCGTTTCGCACGGCTTCTGCAGAAGCGCCGCTAAACGCTATACACTCTGAGCATCTCCGCAATTCGATCCATCGTGATGGTGCGGTGTTCTGCTTCGCGGGCCAAAGAGACACGAAGAATATCGGAGAACGGTTTGGGAACCGCCGCCACATAGCGGTCGGGAGTCACGTTGCGAATTTGGTCGAGAACCTGCAGCACGTTCTGTCCCGTAAATGCCGGTTGGCCGGTCAACATCTCATAAATTACTAAACCAAGGGAGAAAATGTCGCTTTTTGGAGTGACCGGCTCGCCGCGGCTCTGTTCCGGGGACATGTACGCCGGCGTCCCGGCTAGCTTGCTCTCATCGATAGGCACCCAGTCCAGGGTCTTCTCGATGTCTTGAGGGATAACCGCTCGCCGGGATAAGCCGAAGTCTGTGATCTTCACCACTCCACCGTGGGATACCAGGAGGTTGGACGGTTTCAGGTCGCCGTGGACAATGCCCAAGCCGTGGGCGGCGGCCATGCCCAGGGCGATCTGGCGTCCCAGGTCGGCCACACGAGCAGCGGCCAGGCGCTCCGCTTGCAACAGGGCGTTGAGCGGCTGACCATCCACGTACTCCATGGCGATCACCGGCACGCCTTCGCTGTCGTCCACGGCAAAGATCGTGCAAACATTGGGATGGTTCAACGCTGCTTCCGCGCGAGCTTCGGCCAAGACGGTCAGCGACGAAGGCGCGCTCGTGGCCTTGAACACCTTCAGGGCTACGGTGCGATCCAGCACGGTATCATGGGCGCGAAAGACGGTCGCAAACGTCCCCTCGCCAATCTCGGACTCGATGCGATAGTGCGAGAACATGTGGCCGGGGCCAAGTGTTCGCGCCGGGTCGAGAATCTCGCTACCTACGCACCAGTCTTCCGGGCACATCCCGCCGCTTTGGAGGGCCGTCAACACGCGGACCACCTCGTCGCTGCGGCGGCCAACGCTGAGATTATGCACCGCTTGGTACTGGAGCACGCCATTGGGATCGATGATAAACAGTCCGCGCAGAGAAACGCGCTGCGGCTCCAGGTAAACGTCATAGGCGCGGGAGACAGTGCCGTCGCGGTCGCTGGCCAGGGGAAAGTGGATCTCCCCCAGGCCGCCCCGGGCCGGAGGGGTAGCGATCCACCGCTCATGAGACTCGATGGAGTCGGTGCTGATTCCCAGAATGTCACAGCCTTGGCGGCGGAGTTCCTCGGTGCGAACACTGAGGGCGGTAAGCTCGGTAGGACAGACGAGCGAGAAATCCCGTGGGTAAAAAACCAACATCAGCCAGCGGTCGCGATAGTCGGCGAGCCTGACTTGCCACCTCAAACCGGGTCCACGTGTGCATGGCAGCTCAAACTCCGGTGCGCGCTTACCGACCCTTGCCGTTTGGATTTCCATGACCAACGCACGCTGATTCTGTTTGTTTCCCTGGCCGCTCACCCTCTACTCGACATACCCACCACTCTACCAGCCTTCGCTGGCCTCGACTACCGTATTCAACCAAAGGGTGCCCGCCGCTCTTGGAGGATCGGCGGGTTGGGCAATTATGACGACGCTCGCAAAACCCTCATTCAATCGACGGCTGACGCCGGCAGTCTATTTTGCAGTTCTTGTCTCGTCTCGCCGTCAGTGCTTCCAGCGCCGCATTGCGCTGTGGATCGGCGAGCGGATCGTCCAGCGGCAAGCGCTTCGTCGAGGAGCCGGGACGCATCGTCAGCTCCTCCCACCACGTTCGCAGAGTGCGGCTGGCGTCGGCAGAGATACGGAACTCGTGGCCGGGATCGGGATGGACGCCCCAGGGGTCGTCGGGTTTGCTGTCCGGGAAACGGTGCAGCGGTTTGCCGCACGGACGCACGATGGTGCCGCTCGTCACCTTGAGGCCGATCGCGCCCGTTCGCAGGGCCTGTACGTTGCCCTTGCCGTGCGTGCGCTGGCCGACCAGCACGGCCCGATGATGATCCTGCAACGCCGCCGCGATCAGCTCGGCCCCGCCGGTCGATTCACTGTTGATTAGCACAACCATCGGGAAGTCGTTGTGCTTGCCTTCGTTGGTACTGCGGAATACCTCCTCCGGTCGATTACGATAGCGAACGGTGGCGATTGTGCCTTCGCCCAGGAACAGCTCGGCCGTCTTCGTTGAGCCGCTCAGCGCACCACCCGGACACCAGCGCAAATCGAGAATCAGGCCGCGCAGACCGTCGCGGCGCAGGGCGGCGAGGATGTCGGTCAATTCGTCGGGTGTAATCTCGACGAGATTGCCCAGGCGTAGATGGGCGATTTTGCGCTCGGCGTCGAGCCAGTAGTTCCATGTATTATCGTCGCGTCGCGCCACGCCGAAAACGCTCTCCGGACGAAAACGCCGCCATTCGAGCGTCACTTGGCACTCGCCACGGACACCCGGTCGACGATAAGTAAGAGTGATCGGTTGTGGAAGGGCGAAGGCGCCCTGCTGTGGCTTGAGCAGCGGAGCGCGGCCATTGAGCACGTTGAGCGATTCCTTCACGTCTCGATCGCGGCCATCCGAATCATGCAGGCGGAGGATTTCGTCACCGGGCCGCAAACCGGCCTGTTGCGCCGGGCTGCCCGACAACACGTCGCGGATGATGACGCGCTCGCCGTCGTCGGGCACTTCCAAGCCGAAGCCATCTCGCTCCGACCCTGAGCCGAGGATGCGGCGATCTTCCTTGGTGGCGATGACGCCGGAATAGGGATCGAGCGAACGCAGCATGGCCTGACAGCCGAGGCTCAGTGGGTCCGCTCCGCCCAGCTGCTCGATGCGTCCGAGGTCGGCGTGGACAGTGCGGAGCAATTCGAGCAATGGGCGGTCATCGGCGATGGGAGGGCGGCGCGGGGCCAGGGCCGGGACGAGCGGCGCCGGCTGGCTCGACGGGGAAACGATCTGGCCTCCCGCTTCCTTCTCGGCTCGTTCGAGGCGTCGGCGCAAGTCGTGCGGCACCGGCCGTCGCGCTCTTTCATACAACGCAGCCAGGGCCGTGTGCAGCAGATCGACTCGCGAGACAGGACGGACGTAGACCTCGCCGACCCAGTTAACGGCATCGAGCAAGAGCGCGGCGAACATCTCGCCGTCGCTGGGTGCATGGTACGTGTTCGCCGGAACGTCCGCCGGCGAATCCGGGGCCGGCGGCGAGGGCGGCGGGGCGGCGAATAATAATGCAGAATGCAGAATGCAGAATGCAGAATTCAAAGCAACCCACAGATACCGCCTCTTGTTTTCTTTGTGCATTTTTTCGCGTTCATTCTGCATTCTGCATTCTGCATTCTGCATTGAATTGTCCTCCTACGGGGCGGCGAACCGCCGCCGGCGCGATACTGTAGAGAAAGTCGCCCTTTCGCAGAAGACCAACCCGCCCGCCGACCGGAGAGCAATTCATGCCAACCCGCGTATTCTTGCTGCGTCACGCTGAAGCCGCCAATCCCCATATTTTCCACGGTGCCGAGTCCGACGTGGATCTGAGCGAACGCGGCCGCCGACAGGCCGAGGCCATCGCGCCGGTGCTGGCGGCGCAAGCGCCGCACGTGGTGATTTCGTCGGCCATGCGCCGCGCTATCGAGACAGCGACGCCGATTGCGCGAGCTTGCGGTCTGGAACTGCAAATCGAGCCGGAGTTGCACGAGCGCCGCGTCGGCGCACTGGTGGGTACGCCGACACGAGGACACGACGGCGTCTGGCCGGACACACTGCAGCGCTGGCTGTCCGGCGAAACCAGCTTCGCCCTGCCCGGTGCCGAGTCCTTCGACGACATTCACCGTCGCGTTCTGCCGGTCTGGCAGCGCGTCACGACCGAACATGCGGGAAAAACGCTCGTCATCGTGGCCCACGGCGTCGTCTGTCGTGTGCTGCTGTTATCGCTGCTGCCGGGTTACTCGATCCGCGATTGGCATGATGTTCACAGCGATAACGTCGCCATCAATGAATTGCTCCGTGAGGGCGAATCGTGGCGCGCGCTGCGTCTGAATGATCTGCCGGCGGAAGTGGCGAACGCCGATTAGCGATGGTTCGTAGAAGTATCGGAACACCGTAGAATGGAGGACAGAGCATTCGCGTCCTTACCGCTCACGCCGAAAGAGGGAGGAATCGCAATGGCGATAAATAAATCGTGCCGGCAGAAACGCCTTTGGCGGCCGATAGCGATGCTCCTTGTTAGCCTGGTGATTCTCGCAATACTGATCCTGGAAGGTGTTGCGGGATGGCTTACGCATATCAGCTACTCGGCAAACGCAACCCCGCGGCCTCCTCGACCCGCTGACAAACCTGTTCTCGTTCGTGAACCGATGGATTCCGAGGTCGATCTTCCACCACTCGTACCTTTGCCGGATTTGTCCAAGGTGGATCGCCGGCTCATCGAGCCGGCCGGTCTGGTCAAACCGCGTTACTGCTTGCTTGTGTTCGGCCCCCAGGCCAAGAGTCGCGTCTGGATCATCGAAGACAGAGAAACAATCTATGTTGACCGCAACGGCAATGGCGATCTCCGCGAAGCCGGCGAAGCCTTCACGTCCAGCGAACGCTCGGATGAGAAGCAGGTTGGGGGATACCAGCAATGGACTTATTTGCTGGGCGATCTCACGCCGGGCGGTCAGACCGAAAAGCACACGGGACTGAAACTGGTTCGCTATCGAGACGGAGATGAGCCGATCAACTCCGTCCTGTCGGTATGGGTTGGCGGCACTACCTTGCAATACGCCGGCTGGAGACCGCTCTTCACGGAGAGCCGCGAAACGGCGCCAATTATTCACTTCGGCGGCCCCGTCCTGCCCAAGCCCTTGCGCGGTTCCGCTCTCCGCTTGCATGAGGAACACCAAGAGATCCACTTCTGCCTCGGCACGCCGGGTCTGGGAAACCATTCCTTCGCTTATGTGGGGTATCAGACGGTCCCTGCGAACATCAATCCGGTAGTAGAGATAACGTGGCCATGTGACGGCGGCGAATTCAAGGAACGCTTTGCCTTGACCCGGCGTTGCTGATATTACGAGTTTCACGGCCCCGTGCGGGTCCCTAAACAAGCTAGGAAAGGCACCGCTCAAGTAACTGTCTATTTCCCCAAGTGGAGAGGAATCGCCTTCAACAAAAGATCGTTTGAGATAACACTCGTCGATTAGAGCACATTTCGGGCGGATGTAGCGTTCGCGGGTGCCGCTCGGCTCGCGGCACCTACCGGTAGGTCCGGCGAGCCGAGCGGCACCCGCTACAACAGCCTCAAAGGCGCTCGAGAACGCAAATCATTTTTCGCTCCCATCGAGGATGACTTCCTGGCCATCGCTCAAAGCGGAAATGCCGCGCTCGACGACTTTTTCTTCGCCGGTGAAGTCTTCCCACACATCCTGGCCTTGCTTCTTCAACACTTCGACTCGTCCCTCGCCGCGCGAGCCGATTTTGATCGGTAGACGCCGCACTTTGCCGTTTTCCCAAATGTAACAGAAATCCTGGTAGCCTTCGTTGACATCGCCCTGGGTGGCAACCGCAGAGGCCGGCAACGTCAAGGTGTTGCTTCGCTCTACCTGGATGGCGGCATACGCATACATTCCGGAGCGCAAAAGGTCGTCGGGATTGGGCAGATCGATTTCCGCCCGCAGAGTGCGCGTTTGCCGTTTCAGCGAGTACGACATACGCCGCACCTTGCCGTCAAACTCGCGGTCCTGAAGAACGGGAACACGGATACGGGCGGGGGTGCCTTCTTGGACCCAGACGGCGTCGCTTTCGGGCACATCCACAAAAACGCGCATGAGGTCGCGGCGATGGAGAACGTACAGAGGCTCCTGCGGGGCCGTCGAGGGAGGTTGAACGAAGTCGCCCCGACTGATGTTGCGCCGGGTGATGACGCCATCGAAGGGGGCTTCGATGCGGGCATAGTGGAGGAGGGCGGCGGCAGCATCGCGGTCGGCCTGGGCCGCCCGCAGGTTGGCCTCGGCCAGGCGCACCTCGGCGGCTGTCTTGTCACGCTGAGCCTTGCTCTCAGTCAGCGCCGCCTTAGCTGCCGCCACTCCGGCGACGGCTTCTGCTTTGGCGGCCCTCATCGTCTGGTACTGATCGGTTGTCACTTCAAAGTCCACTGCCGAGATGGACCCCGTTCGCACTAGCGGCGCATCGCGGCGGTATTGCGAGCTCCAACGAACCGCGTTGGACTCGGCGCGGGCAAGACCGGCCTGGGCCAGACGTAGGCTGGCCTCGCTCTTGGCCACGCTGGCCTCCGCCGCCTGGAGCGCCGCACGCGCGAGGACAATCTGTACCTCATCGCGGTTGACGGCGGCCTCCTTTTGGCGAAGAGTTGCGGCTGATTCCGGCACCCACAAGGTCGCCAACAATTGGCCCTTGCGAACGTGGTCGCCGATGTCCACCTTCCACTCCTCGACGTAGCCGGCGATCTTGGGCAGGATCGGTGCTTCCTCAAACGCCTCGATGGAACCGGGTTGTCGAATGGTCCAGTACAGGGACGTTCGCTCTGGGCGAACCACGGCGACCGTAGGGATTGTTGTTTCGACAGGTGCAGGCGGATCCTTGCCGCATCCCACCGCCGCGGTCAAGAAGACTGTGCAGATAAGGAACTTCATTCCTCGTTCCCAAACTCTGTTTGGGAACGCCGTCCGCGAAACTCTGTTTCGCACCTGCGAGCGCGACAGAGTTCCCGCGAAACGGAGTTTCGCGAAGACGGTTCCCAAACAGAGTTTGGGAACCAGAGAATGATTCATGCTTTGCGGATATTCCATCATTGTATTTGCTCCCTGGATTGATGCTCTTTATTTCCATCAAAGAACCGGCTTTCCGGATTGTCGGGGTCAAGAGAGAGCGAAGCGGTGTTGGCCCGGCTTTGAACTAGAGCGAACACAGCGGGGAGGACGAACAGGGTGGCCAGCGTCGCGGAGCCGAGGCCGCCGATGACAGCCCGTCCCAAAGGCGCGGTTTGTTCTCCACCTTCTCCCAAGGCAAGGGCCATGGGGACCATACCGGCGAGCATGGCGAAGCTGGTCATCAAGATTGGCCGCAACCGGCCCCGAGCGCCTTCAATGGCTGCCGCCTCTGCCGCCATTCCGTCTCGACGGCTGCGCTCGGCAAACGCCAACAGCAAGATAGCGTTGGCCGTCGCCACGCCGATGGCCATGATCGCGCCCATAAACGATTGCAGGTTCAGTGTCGTTTTGGTCACGACCAAGGCGACGACCACCCCGGCGATGGCGGCGGGGATGGCCGCGGTCGAAATGAGGGCCAAACGCAACGATTGGAAATACGCCGTCAAAAGCAAGAGGATTGCAATCATCGCTAAGGCCAGGCCGAAGGCCAGCCCGCGAAACATTTGCTCCAAAGGGACAGCTTGACCGCGAACGTCCACCTCGACACCGCGGGGCGGCTCACCGGCTCGTTGCAGGGCCTCCCGGACGCGGCGAACCACTCTTCCCAGATCTTCCCCTGTGATGTTGGCGGTGATACTGACCAATCGCCGCATGTTGTAACGATCATATTCACCCGGCATGGTCCCTTCCCGCACCTTAGCCACGTCACGCACCAACAAGCCTCCGCCGCTGTGGCCCTGAAGAGGGACAAGACCGACTTCGGCCGGCGAGTTCATGCGGTAGGGAGGAATTTCCACTTGCGTGTAGTAGCCGATGCCCGTTTTCGGATCGGCCCAGAACAGCGGTTCGACGAAGCGGCTGGAGGACGTGGCCGAGACCAACGAACGGGCCACATCCGCCGCCGTTGCCCCACTGAGGCCGGCTTTCTCGCGGTCAATCTGAACGGATACAGCGGGATAATCCAGTGATTGGCCGTATTGAAGGTCTCGTAAAGGTGGTACCTTCTCCAGTTCGGCGAATACTTTTTGGGCGAAAGCACGGTTATCGGTAAATTCCGGGCCGCTCACAGTGATCTCGATGGGCGTGGGCGAACCGAAGCTCATGATTTGGTTGACGACATCCGCCGGTTCAAAGGAGAAACGCAATCCCCGTAAACGCTGCGCCACTTGCTCCTCGGCGAGACCTTCCTTGTGGAGCCGTTGCGCAAACCATTTACCCAGACGGCGTGGCAAGTTTTGCCGCAAGCGCTCCTTGAACGGCTCCAACTCCAATCGACTATCGTTTTGCAAGGCCACGCGCAAAACGGCCTCTTCCGGCCCGCGCATCCACATATACATGTTGTTGATGGTGTAACTGGTAGGATGCAATCCACAGTAGCCTACGGAGATGGCTACCTGATCGGAGCCTGTTTCTTCCTGGGTCTCCTCTCGAATAATCTGCATGGCCTGGCTGGCGATCTCGCGCGTGATTTCGATGCGCGTGCCGTCCGGAGCGCGAAGCCGTAGTTGAAACTCCCGCCCATCCACCTTGGGAAAAATTTCCATTCCCAATTGTGTACCTAAGAGCACGATCACCAAACCGCTGGCGAGCAGATAAACACCGATCAAGCTTCGTCGCCAAGGCATCAGTGTTTGCACAAGGCGTGCGTAGAGAGAGGCAAAGCATTCAAAGGAGAACCGCCCCGATACAAGGGAAACAGTGTGATGGGGGCGGAACAGCCACACCGCCAAGATGGGAACGAGCGTGCTGGATAAGAAATAGGCGGCGATCATGGCGAAGCCGACCGCCAGCGATAGCGGCACGAACATTTCGCGGGCCGCGCCTTCCATGAAAAACGACGGCAGAAATACGGCCAACACGCACAAGACAGCCAACAAACGCGGCACGGCGGTTTCCCGATTGCTCTGCCGGGCGGCCCGCGCCACCGTGGGAGCATGGACCATCCGTACATGGATATTTTCCACTTCGACGGTGGACATATCGACGAGGATGCCTACGGCCAAGGCCAGGCCGCCCAGGGTCATCAGGTTAATGGTTTGGCCGGTCAGCCACAGGGCGAACAGAGCGGCCAACAAAGCGAAGGGAATGTTCAAAACCACAACAATCACACTGCGCCAATCACGCAAGAACAACAGCACCATCAAGCCGGTGAGGACTGCACCCAGCAAACCTTCTTGCCCTACTCCCTGGATGGCCTGGGTGACGTAGGGTGATTGATCGAACTCGAAACGCAAGTCGATGTCTTCGGGCAACACCGCTTTCATGCGGGGCAAGTTGGCCTTCACTTCATTGACCACAGACAACGTCGAGGCGTCGGCCCGCTTGGTGACGAGCATGAATAGGGCCGGCCGGCCATTGACCAACGTGTGGCCGCTGGGAATGTCGGTGCTGTCTTCGATGGCCGCGATGTGGCGGAAATAGACATTCTCACCCAGGCGCAGCGGAATGTTCCCGAGATCGGCCAAGGCCCGGACCATCGAGTTGACTGGCACGATTGGCATTTGGTCCTTGATACGGGCGTTGCCGGAAGGGCTGATGCTATTGCCCGTTTTCAGAGCGGCAACCACGTCATCGGGCGAGAGGTTGTAGGAGCGGAGACGCTCCGGGTCCACGCGCACGACCAAGGTACGTTGATTGCCGCCAAAAGGCGGCGGTGCCGAGACACCCGGCAAGCTGGCGAACATGGGCCGCACGCGAAACAGAGCGAGATCCTGGATTTCGCCGATGCTGCGCCGCTCGCTGGACAAAACCAGATAGCCGACGGGAACGCTGCCGGCGTCGAAGCGAACCACGTCCGGCGGCACGGTGCCCGGCGGCATGAACGAACGCGAGCGGTTGACATAGGCGATGGTTTCGGCCATGGCCTGAGCCATATTGGTGCCGGGATGAAAAAAGAGTTTCATCAAGGCCGCGCCTTGTATGTTGCGCGATTCGACATGATGGATGCCGCTGATGTATAGAAAGTGATACTCATAATAATTCGTCAGCAAGCCCTCCATCTGGGCCGGGTCCATGCCGCCGTAGGCTTGGATGACATAAATAACGGGCAAATTCAGGTTGGGGAAAATGTCGATGGGCATACGCAATACGGCCAGGATGCTTCCAAGCACGAGGCCGATGATGGCTACCATCACGGTATAAGGACGGTTTAAGGCAAAGCCGATGGGGTTCATGGTACTCATCCTTCAACCAGCCGCAGCGCGGCGTTCTCCACAAGCGGCAATCGCAAGCACTGTACCGAAAGCGTCGGAGAGAATTTTCTGAGATGAATCGCTGCACCTAACTTGTTACATGGAAAGCGGATATGCAGCGCTCACAATCGACGGGACCGATGGCATGGTGGATGGAAATGGATCGAAGTGGGGAGTTGAGATGGGAGGTATTCCCTCACGTGTGCGGGATTCCCTCATCGTGGAATCGAGAATCGGTTCGCTCAGCTTCGCAGAAGCGTCGTTTGTCTCTCGGACGCTTCTGCGAAGCTGAGCGAACCGATACAGAAGACTCGAAAGCGATCTAATCCTACTTGTGCGGAGGCTTATTCTTCGGCGGAGGCGGTGGTTGCTCCTTCTTGGGCGGAGGCGGTGGTTGCTCCTTTTTGGGCGGAGGCGGTGGTTGCTCTCGTTTCGGCGGAGGTGGAGGAGGCGCCGCCTGGTGCGGAGGTGGGGGCGCTGTGTGTCGGGGTGGCGGTGGTGCCGGATGAGGTGCCGGCGGTGTCCGGGCCGGCGGGGCGGTTTGCTTCGGTGGTGCTGGGGGACGGGGCGGTTGGTGTTGGGGAATCGGCCTGGCCTCATGCTTCGGCGGTGAGGGT
>Ga0070739_10002324_pt1 | contig 25875 bp, 20 predicted proteins | sample Coa_R1_7_FD_66445 | JGI IMG/M metagenome (GOLD analysis project Ga0070739, IMG submission 66445) | Surface soil microbial communities from Centralia Pennsylvania, which are recovering from an underground coalmine fire - Coalmine... | ecosystem: Environmental > Terrestrial > Soil > Unclassified ...
AAATGGCGAAGAAGAAGTTCGAGCGCACCAAACCCCACGTGAACGTGGGCACGATTGGCCACATTGACCATGGCAAGACGACGTTGACGGCGGCCATCACCAAGACGCTGGCGGCGGCCAAGCTGGCCAAGTATACCCCCTTTGACCAGATCGACAAAGCGCCTGAGGAGCGCGAACGCGGCATCACGATCGCGATTGCCCACCTGGAGTATGAGACCGACAAGCGCCACTATGCCCACGTGGACTGCCCCGGCCATGCCGACTACATCAAGAATATGATCACCGGAGCCGCCCAGATGGATGGGGCCATTCTGGTGGTCAGTGCTCCCGATGGCCCCATGCCTCAGACCCGTGAGCACGTCTTGTTGGCCCGGCAGGTGGAGGTGCCGGCCATGGTCGTCTTCCTCAACAAAGTCGATATGATGGATGATGAAGAGTTGCTCGAACTGGTCGAGTTGGAGGTGCGCGAACTGCTCTCCAAGAACCAGTTCCCCGGCGATGACGTGCCCGTCATTCGCGGCTCGGCGCTGCGGGCCTTAGAGAGCAAGGGCGACCTCTCGCGGCAGGACCCGGCGGCGGCCTGCATCTGGCAGTTGATGGATGCCGTCGACAGCTACATTCCCACCCCGGTGCGCGCCACCGATAAGCCCTTCCTCATGCCGGTGGAAGATGTCTTCGGCATCAAGGGCCGTGGCACGGTGGCCACCGGGCGCATCGAGCGGGGCATCGTGCGCATAGGCGATAACGTGGATATCGTGGGCATGCGCGAGCAGATTCGCACGGTGGTGGTCACCGGGGTGGAAATGTTCCAGAAGACGCTCGATCAGGGGGAGGCGGGCGACAACGTGGGCTGTCTCTTACGCGGGGTGGAGCGCACCGACATCGAGCGGGGGCAGGTCTTGGCCAAGCCCAATTCGATCAAGCCGCACAAGACCTTCAAGGCGCAGGTCTATGTCTTGTCCAAGGAAGAGGGAGGGCGGCATACGCCCTTCTTCAATGGCTATCGGCCGCAGTTCTATGTGCGCACCACCGATGTGACGGGAGCGATCAAGTTGCCCGAGGGGGTGGAGATGGTCATTCCCGGCGACAACATCGAGATGACGGTGGAGTTGATCCAGCCGGTGGCCATGGAAGAGGGCGTCAAGTTTGCCATCCGCGAAGGCGGCCGCACTGTCGGGGCCGGCATTTGCACCCAGATTGTGAGCTAAGTGAGCTTCAAATTTGATCCTGAAGTGGGCGCGACACCTTGCGCCCACCACTGGCTCACATGACATCCATGCGTAGACGGCTAGCCAAGCCTGAAGCATAAATGGAGAAAATCATGGCAAGTAAAGGCAAAGAGAATCGTATTGTGGTAACGCTGGCTTGCACGACGTGCAAGAGTCGCAACTATACCACCTCGAAGAACAAGAAAAATAATCCTGAGCGTATGGAATTCAGAAAATTTTGTCCCACGTGCCGTGTACATGTACCTCATCGTGAAACCAAGTAGTCAGGGACCCCATAGCTTTTAGCTAGGGGCTTGTGGTGGGTAGTCGATCTCCAATCACAGGCCCTACCTGACCAGACTCAGCCAGGGCAGATGCTACGGATACAATCGTAGCAGCTATCGGGCTCCCTTACTGAAGAAATAGGTACGTTGGGATACGAGGCCAGTCCCAACCTCTACGGTGCAGCATGAAACAGGTCTACTAGGGGTGAAGCCGGTGTGTTGCATGTGAAACCTTCGGATAAGGTTGTCGAGGCCAACATGACTTGGTGCGGCAAAGGGCCGGTTGAGCCAATTTTCTCAACCAGAGAGAGGCCACCGCACATGGCTCTCTCTCCCCCACAAGGGGATAGCTCGAAGAGAGAAGAAAGGTCGAACGTGGCAAACAAAATGGCTGAGAAGAAGAAAAATGCTGGTCCAAGCTCATCGCGCAATCAGGCAACTGAGGCTGCGAAGGCTCGCAGTAGCGAGAAGGAGCAGCCTGTCAGGAGCAACAAACCAGTGGCTCGTGATGACCGCAAAGATCAGGTGACGAAGCAGGAGAATAGGTCCGTGCGACGCGAAGCCAAAGGTCCCTCTTCCTGGGAGACGCGCTTTCGCACCAGTCGTTTCGGGCGTTTTGTATTGGATGCCTACTATGAACTTCGTCACAAAGTGACATGGCCGACCTTTGAGGAAGCCCGTAATATGACCCTTGTGGTCATTGCGCTTTCTGCGGTCATTGGTGCGCTACTAAGTTTAGCAGATGTTGGACTGCAACAACTCTTCTTACTCATAAGTGGTAGGTAACTTCGTCACCAGGGAAATCATGAAGGAAAGATCCGTGGTTACTGAACATACCGGTGAAAGTGGACAGCCTATGGCAGATAATAATGAGCCTGCCTGGTATGCTATCCACACATATTCAGGTTATGAAAATAAAGTCAAGAGCCACCTCGAAGCACGTATTGCCTCGATGGACATGCGCAACAAAATTTTTCGTGTCATTGTTCCCACAGAGGAAGAGGTGGAGATCAAGCAAGGGCAGAGGCGTACTGTGCAGCGCAAGGTCTTCCCCGGGTATGTTCTTGTTGAGATGGTGATGAGCGACGAGGCATGGTATGTTGTTCGTAACACGCCTGGTGTCACAAGCTTTGTAGGTTCTGGCACACGTCCCGTCCCTTTGCAAGAGCATGAGATGCGAGCCATTCTCAAGCAGGTCACTAAGGAAGCTGAGAAACCGAAAGCGAAGGTCAGCTTCTCGAAGGGACAGAGCGTGCGTGTGATCGATGGCCCATTTGCCGAGTTCATTGGTACGGTGAGTGAGATTAACATGGATCGTAACAAAGTCACCGTCCTTGTCTCCTTTTTCGGACGTGAGACACCAGTTGTCCTGGATTTCCTCCAGGTCGAGAAAATCTAACGGACCTATTCTGACGTGGCATTCGACTGCGAGGTCGGGTGAGGATTGAAATAAACAAACAAAGGAAACACTATGGCGAAGCGTATCAAAGCTGTAGTTCGATTACAGATACCGGCAGGGAAGGCGAATCCAGCTCCCCCTATTGGTACTGCGCTGGGTCCGCAGGGCGTCAATATCATGATGTTCTGTAAGGAATACAATGCGCGTACTGCCGATCAAGTCGGGATGATTATTCCTGCTGAGATCACTATCTATGAAGACCGCTCGTTTACCTTTATCACGAAGACGCCTCCAGTTGCCGATCTGTTGAGAAAGGCTGCAGGCATCGAGAAGGGGTCTGCAACTCCCAACAAAACAAAGGTTGGCTCGATTCCTCGCGATAAGTTGCGTGAGATTGCTGAGCTCAAGATGAAGGACCTGAATGCGATTGATGTTGAGGCTGCCGAACGCACGGTTGCAGGTACGGCGCGGAGTATGGGTATCTCTATTGTATAAGATTGCAGGCTAAGTAATTATTAGCAAATCAGGCGCAAGAGATTCCCCGGTAGTCACTGCGGTTATCACCTCAAGGAGGGTTTATACTATATGTCAAATCAGCACGGCAAAAAATATCGAGAGGCTGCCAAGCTGGTTGAGGACTCGAAACTCTACCAGCCTGAAGAAGCTATCTCACTTCTCAAGAAAATGAACTACGTCAAATTCGATCCGACCCTCGAAGTTCATATGAAGCTCGGTGTCGATCCTCGTCATGCCGACCAGATGGTACGTGGTGTCGCGATGTTACCTGCCGGTACCGGTAAAGAGGTCAAAGTGCTTGTCTTCGCTCAGGGAGAGAAAGTTGCTGAGGCGGTGGCGGCAGGCGCGGATTTTGTCGGATTGGATGATCTTATTAAGCAGATCGAAGGTGACTGGCTCGGCTTTGATGTTGCTATTGCCACTCCTGACGTAATGGGCAAGGTGGGTCGGCTCGGTAAGAAGCTCGGTCCACGTGGCTTGATGCCTAGTCCCAAGGCGGGTACAATCACGTTTGATCTTGCCAAAACAATTCGGGATGTAAAAGCGGGTCGCGTCGAGTTCAAGATCGATAAGACTGCTCTCTTACATATTCCTGCCGGAAAGCTCTCGTTCAGTGAAGAGGCCTTGATGGCGAATCTCACTTCGGTCGTCGATGCGGTTGTACGTGCTCGTCCATCCGGTGCTAAAGGTACCTATGTCAAGAGCGTCGTGCTTTCGTCTACGATGTCCCCCAGTGTTCGTCTGGATGTGCCAGCTGCACTGGCCCTCAAACCGTAGGGACTGGATTTATCACGTCCGATTGGATTGATCACGTTCGCAGTCAACCGAAGACAGCAAGTATGTCGCCAGACATTCAAGTGACGCGATAAGGGTGTCAGCTTGCCCAGGAGTGACTATTCATAAGCTAATACGCTATATTGCTATACCCACCCCTAAAGTGGTAGATGTGCTTTTGGCGTAGCGTGCAATAGAATAGCTTTCTCCCACCTTCGGTGACCACGCCGAAGGTTTTTTATGTGCATCCGCTAATTTGGAGCGGGTGCGGATTGAACAAACGCACATACAAACGGAAAGGAGGGAGAGGCACCCATGCCTACGCAAGCAAAGGGAGAAAAGATTGAGCAGCTAAAGGAGAAATTGAGCCGTGCCGCAGTCACTATCCTGGTGCAGACTCAAGGACTGAACGTCAAAGACATGACTGAGCTGCGCAACAAACTGCGCGCGTCTAAGGTGGAGTTCCATGTTGTCAAAAACACGCTTCTGCGCATTGCGTCAGAGCGTAACAATATGGAGGAAGTGGACAAAGGCATCTTTAATGGTCAGACGGCCGTTGCCTTTGGTTATGATGATGAGGTTGCTGCTGCAAAAGTAGTCACTGACTCAATACGTGCCGCAAGGATTGCTGTTCTCAAGTCTGGTATTCTGGGTGGACGTTCTCTAACTGCTGCACAAGTCGAAAGCCTGGCGAAGATGCCCGGTGGCAAGAACCAGTCCAGGGCTGATGTTGTTGGCACGATCCAGGGACCGTTGTCCACCACCTATGGTTTGTTGACCGCGCCATTGCGCGATCTCTGCTATGTACTACAAGCGCATGCTGATCAACTCAGTGGAAGTGCAACCGCTGAATAATACGACAAGGAGAAAACGAACATGTCCGTCGAGACCATTATTGCCGAAATCGAAAAGCTCAACGTTCTGGAACTGGTCCAGTTGAGCAAGACATTGCAGGAGAAGTGGGGCGTGAGTGCAGCTGCAGCTGTTGCTGTCGCAGCTCCTGCAGCGGGCCCTGCTGCCCCTGCTGAGGCTGCAGCACCTGTTGAAGAGCAGACTGAGTTCGATGCTATTCTCAGCGAGGTTGGCCCCAACAAGATCAACGTCATCAAGGTTGTCCGTGAGCTCACGGGTCTGGGTCTTAAAGAGGCCAAGGCTGTTGTGGACGAGGCCCCCAAGCCTATCAAAGAAGGCGTTTCCAGGGAGGAGGCCGAGAAGGTCGCAGCCAAGATGGCTGAGGTTGGCGCGAAAGTCGCCATTAAGTAATGCTTGTGGGGACCGACTTTACCGCGTCCACCTCCGACAAAACCCACGTTGGGCCAACTCAGGAGGCGGGCGTGGTGAAGTCGGTCCCTACGGATTGCGTCCCTATGGTATTCATGTTATAATGCGCAAAGAAAATAGTATCCATTCCCATTTTAGAAATGAGGAGGTGATTTAAGAGCGTGTCATTCACTGTAGAGCAAAAAGGGGATATCATTGCGAATTCCCGCATGCATGAAACAGATACCGGTTCACCAGAAGTACAGGTCTCCATTCTCACGGGGCGTATCAATCAGTTGACCGAGCATCTTAAGATTCATAAACATGACCTCCATTCGCGGCGAGGGCTGATGTTAATGGTTGGGCAACGCCGACGTTTGCTTGCCTATCTGAGTAAGAAAAGCCCAGATCGCTATCGCGCCTTGATTGCCAGACTTGGCTTGCGCCAGAGGCGAGATGTACGTCGCTAGTTCAGTGACGAGAACTATCCGGGTTGTTGTGGATGCGGTCGTTGCAAGCATGGTAAGCCAGCCATAAGAAAGTATTGCCGACCGCTGCTCCAATTTTCCCTCTTACCGGTGTGCTGAAGAGAGTACGACGAACGAACGGGGCTGAGAAAGACAAGAGACAATGGGTGTTTTCCCGGGTTTTGAAGCATCAATCCAGTTGAGATACTGCGAGATGCAAATTGGCGCACTCCACAGAGAAACGAAAACGGAACTGCATTAGTGTAAGACGTAAGACTGAGAAACAAGAAACTTGACGCCCGGCACACATATAAGACGAAGAGGAAGACGCACCAGGTGAGTGCGAAATTGAACCATTGCGGGTGTCAATAATTGGAGGAAATATGATTCACCGTCAAGAAGCTGTCATCGGTGGCCGGGTCATGAGCATTGAGACCGGGCGCGTGGCAGAGCAAGCAAGTGGCGCAGTGTTGGTGCGCTATGGCGATACCGTTATCCTGGCAACAGTGGTTGGTAGTGATGAGCCACGTGAAGGTATTGATTTTTTTCCATTAACTGTTGATGTAGAAGAGCGTATGTATGCTGCCGGAAAGATCCCCGGTGGCTTTATCAAACGCGAGGGTAGGGCCTCCGAACATGCTATCCTTGCTTGTCGCCTCGCCGATCGTCCTCTCCGCCCGCTTTTCCCCAAGGGATATCGTAACGATGTACAGATTGTGATTACTGTCCTCTCGGTAGACCAGGAGAATGACCCTGATATCCTCGGTATTGTTGGTGCCTCGGCTGCTCTTTCCGTCTCGGATATTCCCTTTGCTGGCCCAGTGGGTGCTGTGCGTGTGGGGCATGTTGATGGTCAGTTGGTGATTAATCCACTTGAGTCGCAGATGGAACGCAGCAAACTCGATCTCGCCATCGCCGGTACTGCTGATGCCGTGATGATGGTTGAGGCAGGGGCCAAGGAGTTGCCCGAGGCGCTGATGTTAGAGGCGGTCCGCTTTGGGCAGGAGGCTCTGCAAGATATCATTAAGATGCAGGAGAAGCTCGCCCAGGCTGTCAATAGGGCCAAGCGACCTTTTGCGCCACCTGTCGTTGATGATGAGTTGAGAGCGAAGGTTGCGGAGTTTGTGATTCCACGCCTTGAGGCTGCGGGAAGCAACACGAATAAGGCTGCTCGCTCGACTGCCTGGAATCTAGTTCAGGACGAGCTGGTAACGACGCTCGGCGCACAGTATCCTGATCGCCTCAAGGATATCATCACGTTCTACGAAAAAGAACTCAAAGCCTACGTGCGCAACAATATTCTGGATCATGGCACACGTCCCGATGGGCGTGATCTCAGGACGATTCGTCCCATCACTTGTGAGGTTGGATTGCTTCCGCGCACTCATGGCTCTGCTATCTTTACTCGCGGGCAGACGCAGGTGTTGAGTGTCGTTACGCTCGGTTCTCCCGGCGAGGAGCAGGTGCTCGATGGCCTTGGAGCGCAAGAGAGCAAGCGCTTCATGCATCATTACAACTTCCCGCCATTTTCAACGGGTGAGAGTAAGCCGTTACGTGGCCCCGGTCGCCGTGAGATTGGACATGGCGCACTGGCTGAGCGGGCTATTGCTCCTATCATTCCGCCCCAGAACGAGTTCCCCTATACAATTCGAGCGGTCTCCGATGTACTGTCTTCCAACGGCTCTACTTCGATGGGGTCGGTGTGTGGAACGACGCTAGCCTTGATGGATGCGGGCGTGCCTATTCTTGCTCCAGTGGCTGGCGTGGCTATGGGCCTGATTACTGGTGAGGGTGAACGCAGTGGAAAATGGGCCGTGCTCAGCGATATCCAGGGTATCGAAGATGCTCTGGGTGATATGGACTTCAAGGTCGCGGGTACAGCAGATGGTGTTACAGCGCTCCAGATGGATATCAAAGTCAAGGGCATCACGTATGAGATCATGGCGAAGGCGCTTGAACAGGCTCGTGAAGGGCGCATGTACATCATGGAGAAGATGCTGGACACGCTTCCCGCACCGCGTGAGGAGCTATCAGAATTTGCGCCGCGTATCCAGTCGATCAAGATCAATCCTGATAAGATTGGCGCAGTCATCGGACCAGGCGGAAAGATGATTCGCAAGATTCAGGATGAAAGCGGGGCGAAGATTGATATCGAAGATGATGGCACCGTCAACATCTCCGCCACCTCTGCCGATGCTATGCATCAAGCGATGGATGCGGTACGGGCGCTCACTGAAGAGGTAGAAGTTGGCCGTATCTACACCGGTACAGTCCGTCGTCTGGTGGATTTTGGCTGCTTCGTCGAGATCCTGCCCGGAAAAGAAGGACTGGTGCGCACTTCTCAGTTAGCTGACTACCAGGTCTCGCGTCCAGAGGATGTTGTCTCGGTTGGTGACGAGATCACTGTGATGGTCACAGAGATCGATGCGCAGGGACGCATCAATCTCTCGCGTCGTGCAGCTCTCAGTGGCGAATTGCCCAGTCAGGCTGAGCTGGATCATGAGCGTGGCCCGAGTCGTGGAGGGCCAGGACGAGGTGGCCCCGGTCGGTCCGGCGGGGGCTATGGTGGTGGGCATCGTGAAGGTCCTCCGCCTAATCGTGGTAATGTTGGTGGTGGGTACGGTGATCGTGGTGGCTATGGTGGTGGTGGCGGGCGAGATCGCAATTCCTACGGCGATCGAGGCGAAGGAAGTAGAGGTGGTGGGTACGGGGAGCGTAGTGGCGGTTTCGGCCAACGACGCCCTATGGGTCCCAGTGGTCCCGGCCCCCGTCCGGGTCCCAATCCCCAGCGTCGTGATGGAGGTTTCGGCTCCCGCCCACCGGAGCGCCGTTGGTAATAGAATTGTAGGGGCGTGCTCTGTCACACCCCGAGCCTCTTGACACCCCTAGCGCGGGCGCGATTCGTCGCGCCCAATATATTTGGACGAAGAGAGGAAAATATGAGTATGTCGCCAGAGGAGGCCTTGCGAGAAGTCGCTGCGGAGGTCTCCACCTGTTCAAAATGTAATCTCTGTAAAGGGCGCACAAGAGCCGTACCCGGTGAAGGCAGAGTGGACGCGAAAATACTCTTTATCGGTGAGGGGCCAGGCTTCCACGAAGACAAGCAAGGCCGACCGTTTATAGGCCCGGCCGGACAATTTCTGGATGAACTATTAGCGAGTATCAGCCTCAAACGCGCAGATGTGTTTATTACAAATGTCGTGAAATGCCGCCCACCGAATAACCGCGATCCATTGCCCGAGGAGATCCAGGCCTGTAATGACTATCTGGATCGGCAAATAGCCGCGATTAATCCCCAGGTCATTGTTACGTTAGGCCGTTACTCAATGGCAAAGTTCTTTGGCAGTGAGAAAATCAGTGCCATTCATGGCCGTGCTCGTAAGATCGATGGACGTATCTGCATTGCTATGTACCACCCGGCAGCGGGTCTGCATCAAGCCAGTCTCAAAGATGTCATTCGCCAGGACTTCAAGAAAATCCCTCTGGTCATCGCTGAGGCCGAACGTATGGCAACTGAGTCCACAGTTAAAGCTACATCACCCGCAAAGAAAGAGGAGCCTCCACAGCAGTTATCGCTGTTCTAGTTCCTGGTTCTGCTAGAGGAACAAAAACAGTGAGAGCGGCCGATTGCCCGGCAATCGGCCGCTCTCACTGTTTTTGTTCGTCTCAACCCTCTTCCTCTCCTGCCGTTGCTCCTACAGCAAAGGCATCGATTTCGCTGATCTTGCCACGCCAGCAGGGGAGCTTGATCTTGTGGCCTCCGCTCATAATGGTCGCATCGCGCAGGTGAGCATAGCGGAACATAAACGGCAGTCCCTCAGGCCCGATCTTGAGTTCGTCAGGTGAAGGAACCTGTGCTGCATAGTAATCTCTCAGTAAGTCAGCGGCAGCCGGTTCTTGCTTGCGGTACATCTCCTCAAACTGGTCAATATAGAACTGAGCATAGGTTTCAGTGCTGACCAGCACGCCAAAAATGATAAGGCCATGTGTCTGGAACATGACAGAGATTTCCAGTACGCGTTGCTCAACGAGCCGTACCAGGGCTTGTAGCGCGAAATCCTGTTCGCCATATTCTTTGAGCCATAACGTGCGTCGCTCTGAGCGTGTAAGGGGACGAAATCCTGCATCAATGGGGAGTGCTTCAGTGTTGGTAGTATGTTCAGGTGTATCTGACATAAAAAAGAACCTCCAAATGTAATTTGTAGAAACAAGTTGATGAGGCGACGCTTGCGTCGCCTCATCAACTTGTTTCTACTGATTGGGTTGTGGAGGACACCCATCCCCATTACATTTACATTTGTCTCCCCTGCAATCTGGAGGGGTGTAATCGCTACTTTGGAGAGTGGGTTGCGTTCCATCGATAAACCAATCGGTAACAGTTGGCTCACCAGGGCGTGGCTGCAGTCCTGTTAAAGCAGAGACAGTATCAGAAACGATATCGTTTGGTTTAACGAAGTCATTTGGTGGATAGTTGTAGTGTTGTGAGGCATACTCCATCACGTCGTGCCAAATCGGACCTGCGCCGGTAATACCGATAACACCGTTCATAATGCTATTATCGCTATTACCGACCCAGACGCCTACGGTCAGGTAGGGAGTATAGCCCAGCGTCCAGTTATCGCGGAAACTGTCAGTGGTACCGGTTTTCGCCGCTGCTGGACGGTCTAGTTGCAGTGGGTTTCCCAAGCCAAACTCATGAATGCGGGCTGCATTGTCAGAAAGAATGCTGCTCATCAAGAAGGCAACCTCTTTACTGACTACTTGTTGACCATGTGGATGTGCCTCGTCGAATTGGTAGATAGGATGTCCCTGGTTATCTGTAATCTCCAGGACAGAGGTGGTGGGAACACGTACTCCCTGGTTAGCAAAGGTGGCATAAGCACCCGTCAAGTGCAGGAGCGAGACTTCTGTTGAACCGATTGCCATTGAGGGTCCCAGGTCGCTAAGTGGCTTGCTTGCCACCTCAGTCAGTCCCAGTCGGCCTGCCATATTCAGTGCGTTTGGAATACCGGTATATTCAATGGCATCGATGGCCGGAATGTTGAACGAGTTGGCGATGGCATTACGTATCGTCATGGGGAAACCTGTATGAAAGGTGCCGTCATAGTTTTGTGGCGTGTAATATGGCGGCTTGTCGTTACCGGGATAGATCGTCTTGTGGTCAGGGATGATCATCGCTGGATACCACCCCATCTCGAAGGCCGTTGAATAGACGATGGGCTTGAAAGAGGAGCCAGGCTGCCGAGGTGAAATGGCAGCATTGAACTGCCCCTGCATCTGCGGAGTATTTTGGTTGTAGTTAGCACTACCATCCATCGCCAGGATTTCACCGTTGAAAGGGTTCATCACGACGACGGCCCCATTGTTCACATTGTGAGTGATATTGAGAGGGCCATAGTCGCCCAGATATGGGTCGGGCGTTGGGAGTGTTTTATAGAGGTGGCTGTAAACAATATCTTCGACTTTTTTCTCCAGGTCCAGGTCAAGGGTGGTGTAGACGTTGTAACCGCCGTCCTCCAAGTTTTGTGCGCCCAGCAATGGAATTAACACCTGATCAATCACATACTGGACAAAGTGAGGTGCCTGAATAGGGTGAGTGTCGCTATATGGCCTGAAGTGGAAGTTTGCCATCTCATCTTCTGCTTGTTGCGCCTGCTCTGGGGTGATCATACCCAGGTCTATCATCTGATTGAGCACATCTTGCTGTCGACCGAGCGCGGCTTGCTTATTGACAGTAGGATCATAAGAGGAAGGACTCTGTGGTAGTCCGGCCAGGAGAGAGGCCTGGGCCAGGTCGAGTTGAGCGACGGCGGGTGTGCAGTGAGTATGAGTGCATTTGGGTTGAAGTCCGAAATAGCCCTCAGCAGCCGCTTCAGCGCCATAGTTCAGGTCGCCGTAGTAGACGGTGTTCAGGTACATCTCCATAATCTTCCACTTGGGATATTGGTTTGTCAGCCCGGTGGCGAGGATGGCCTCCTGCCCTTTTACCTGTAATGTGCGCGGCTGCCCGGCAAAGAACTGGTTCTTGATTAATTGCTGGGTGATAGTGCTTCCACCTTCGATAATCCCATGACTTTCGAGGTTCGAGATGGCAGCCCGAGCGATACCATAGAGATCAATACCACCATTCGTCCAGAAGGTATGGTCTTCGGCGGCGACAGTGGCGTTGATGAGCTGCGTCGAAATGTCAGGATAATCGACGTAGGTGCGGCGACCTCGGTCGTTTTGATGATCGTACAATTCGTAGAGCAATTTCCCGTTGCGGTCATAGATGCGTGTCGTTTGGAAGAGTGAATGTTGCGCAATTCCTGTAAGGAGGGGGAGCTGAGCATCATAATAGGCATAAGCAACGCCTGCACCACTGGAAAAAGAAGAGATCACTATAATCAGGAAGATTGCGATAGCAAGCATCAGACCAGGAACAATATCGTTCCTGTCTCGTCCCAGGCGGCGTTTGCGCATCATGAGTCGGTTGAGGCGGGTGCGACGAATAGCGAGCAGGTCGATGTCTGTCGTGGGTCGTCTCTTTAAAGCCACCTTTGGTGCGGGCGTAAGCTGCGGTAGCTCAAGGGTTGTGCTAGGATGAGAAGAGGCAGCATGCCCATTTCCATTGACGGCATGCTCATGTTCGCTTAGTAGCAAGCCTGTATCTTCACCTGGAGTATCTTGCGGCTGATTATCGTTGTGTTGTTCGTCCATAGCGAGCAAAACCCTTCTTAAAAAAATAAGGCACAGGCATCCGATTCTACCACAGATGAGGGGCGAGAACGATCCTGTAACTCCAGAGATATCTGTATGTATGGTAGCATAAAGCTTCAAGCTCAACGATGTTGTTATGTCTACCATAGAGTATAACGTATTACTGTTCTATTGCGTTTCATCATGGGACTCCGTTTTTGGAGGGAACCAGGATACATAGCTGTAGGGATACCCTTCAATGCTACCCTTTGCAACTATTGCCGTCAGGTGGCGTACATGTAAGTAGGGGTTCCACAGATAGAATTGGGAGATTTATGCTATGAACCAACAAGAAATGTTCTCAGAGGAGCAAGGCCAACAGCCTCTAGAGAGTGAAATACAAGCGCAATCCTATTACTGGTCAACGAGGCCGAAGGCGAGAACCGGAGACGCACCTAAAAATGAACATCCATCAACCTATGAAGAGTCCATTCCTCCATATAGCTATCGTGCGCAGGAAAGCGTATCCTATCCTCTAGATCAAGAAGATTCGGTCTACAGAGCGAATGCACGTCAGCATCGGTCAGATTCGGCGCGTGATGCTTTTGGGCAGAGTTATCGACCTTATACCGCTTACACCATGCAATGGCAGGTACCACTGTGGGCACGTCCACAGCACAATAATGGCAATGGCTTGAGAACTGCGGTATTCGTCATATTGGGGCTACTCCTGTTTGCTCCGCTGCTCAAGCTTCTGTTCTTCTTAGTAGCGGGCATTGGTATCTTACTGGGCGTCGCCGTCCTTGCAATCGCATTCATACCCATCATCGTTGCGTTTTTGGTAGTGTTCGCGGTCGTCGCGTTGGTGGCTCTGGGTATGTTCGGCATCAGACCAGGGCGCTTTCGTAGACGCGCTTTCCGTCGCTGGGGTGGGAGCCTCTAGGGATGGTGAGCGATGGTGACTTAACCAATGTGCGAGAGTTACGCAACTTGCTCTACGCGCACAATATGCGCCCTCAGAAATCCTTTGGGCAAAACTTTCTCGTGGATCGCTCCGTTTTGCAGAAAATCATTGAGGCAGCACAGATCGATCCAGGCGACGAGATCTTAGAGGTGGGTGCTGGCATGGGCGTCTTAACGCGAGAGCTCGCGAAACGGGCGCGGCGCGTTGTCGCTGTTGAACTAGAGCGAGACATGCTCACCCTGCTCAGCGAGACAACTCGTGCCTATGCCAATGTTGAGTTGGTAGCGCGGAATCTGCTTGTGCTTGACCCTGCGGAGATTTTTGGCGCGGCAATGTATAAATTGGTAGCCAACCTACCCTACTATATTACTGCGCCGACCTTTCGGCATTTTCTGGAGAGCAAGAATCCGCCGCGACTGCTCGTGGTTATGGTACAATGGGAAGTAGCACAACGGATTGTCGCTGCACCGGGGAATCTGAGCCTGTTGGGCGTGAGCGTGCAGTTTTATGGCCGTCCACAGATTGTGGCGCGTGTTCCAGCAGATGCATTTTACCCTGCGCCCAAAGTAGATTCCGCTATCCTGCGGGTGGATGTCTACCCCCAGGTGTCCTTGACGGCCGCCGAGCGCAATCAATTTTTTCGCATTGTCCAGGCGGGCTTCTCTGAGCGGCGCAAACAGCTGCATAACTCGCTTGCCCATGGGTTACATCGCAAAAATGAAGAGATGCATGCCTGGCTTGCTGCAGCGAACATAGATGCCAGTCGGCGTGCTGAGACCTTGAGCATCGAGGAGTGGCTACAGTTGTGGCGCATTGCGCACGAATATTTGCCTTGATCGAGAGACGGTACAAGTGGTTGCAAATTCTGGGCTATCTTCGTCTAGTATAGTATAGGCTGTTGGCGAGGCAGAAATATATATCACGTATGGACATTGATGACAGAGTAAAGTTCTATGACGACAGAAACGCAGGGTCAGTATTGCGAGAACTGTGGGGCGGAGAATCCTCCGACTGCACGGTACTGTCAGTACTGTGCGACACTCCTTCCATTCAAATATACAACGGGAACATTGCCCGAGCAGATGTTGCTGAACGGGCGTTACCAGTTGGAGAAACGTATTGGGCAGGGTGGAATGGGGGCTGTCTATAAGGCGCTCGATACGAGTTTCAACAATCGTCCTGTCGCCATTAAGGAGATGAGCAGAACAGGGCTTACCCCGACGCGTCTGCAAGATGCGGAAGAGGCATTTCAGCATGAGGCCAACTTGCTCTCTGGCTTGCTCCATCGCAACCTACCGCGCATCTATGAGCATTTCACAGAGGATGAGCGCTCTTATCTTGTGATGGATTTTATTAAAGGGCAAACGCTAGAGGACTATCTGGCACAGAAGGGGGGAGGCCCCCTCCCTCTAGAGCAGGTTCTCGAATGGGGAAAAGAGCTCTGCGATGTCCTGAGCTATTTGCACAAACAGCAACCCCCCATTATCTTCCGTGACCTCAAGCCATCAAATGTGATGATTGACGAGAGTGGGCATATCTTCCTGATCGATTTTGGCATTGCACGTCTCTTCAAGCCGGGCCAATCACACGATACCGTTGCGCTCGGTTCTCCTGGCTATGCCGCGCCGGAGCAATATGGTAAGTCCCAGAGTTCGCCCCGCTCAGACCTCTATAGCCTGGGGGCCTTGCTCCATCATCTCCTGACTGGGGTGGACCCAAGCGAACAACCCTTTGCCTTCCGTCCTGCCTCGCAACTCAATCCTGACGTACCGTTGGAATTGGAGAATTTACTCAAGCAAATGCTGGAGATGGATAGCGAACGACGTCCAGAAAGCGCACAGCAGGTGCTCGAAAAACTCCGCACCATCGATCAACTGCGCATGACGGGCACATTTACACGAGCACCAAAAAGTTCCTCTCCCCAGCCCATGTCCGAGTCAGTACGTTTAACACAGGCAGCTCGCGCATTGTACACCCAGAGAAAGATTCGGGAGGCTATCTCCACCTATGATCGGGCGCTGCAGGCTGATAATAGCAATGCACTGGCCTGGCAAGAGCGGGGCATGACACAGGCGCTCGTCGGACAGCACCGTGATGCCCTCGCCTCTTTTGAAAAAGCGCTAGAACTGGACAAAGGGCTTGTCACCTCGTGGAATGGGAAAGGGACAGCGCTTAGTACCATGCAGCGTCACCAGAGCGCTCTCGAAGCTTTCCAACAAGCTCTAAGCTTAATGCCAGACAATGCGCTCGCCTGGAATGGCAGGGGAGCCGCACTAAGCGCCTTAAACCGGCTTGAAGAGGCCCTCAAAGCATTTGAGAACGCCTTGCACTTTGATCCGCAGATGGCCTTAGCCTGGAATAATAAAGGTCTGGTTCTGCGACAGTTGCGTCGCTATCCAGAAGCCCTCTCTGCCTTCAACCAGGCGCTCACCTGCAATGACCGGGTTGCCGCCTACTGGAATGGCAAGGGGCTGGTTCTCTATGATATGGGGCGTTTTAGAGAAGCATTACAGGCATTTCAAGAAGCGACCAGACGGGACTCTAATTATGCACCTGCCTGGTTTGGGATAGGCAATGTCTATTATGTCCAGAGAAATCTGAAAGGGGCGCTTGAAGCCTATGAAAGCGCCATCAAATGCAGTCCTGGTTTTGTCAAGGCTCTCGACCGCCGTGGCAATGTGCTGGCTGACATGGGACGATATGCCGATGCCGTGAAGTCCTATGATCAGGCGTTGCGTATTGATTCGCACTACGCTCCCTCGTGGAACGGCAAAGCGAGCGCACTCTGTGAAGTGGGACGCTATCAAGAGGCCCTGGTAGCCTACGACAGGGCACTGCGCATCAACCCCAATGCTCCTCTGGTCTGGAACGGGATAGGGAACGCCTTCTATTATCTGCGTCAATATCCCCAGGCCCTCGACGCCTACGAACGAGCCATCCGACTCGATCAGCGGCTGACCTCTGCATGGTACAACAAAGCGCTTGCCCTCAAACAACTGCGCCGCTACCGGGAAGCGCTGGAAGCGGCTGAAGAAGCTATTAAGCTTGCCCCTAATGATCCCGACAACTGGCGCTGTAAAGTCGAGGTCCTAAAAAAATTGCCCGGACGTGGCAAAGAGAGGCGTGCCGCCGAAAAAGAGCTGGCACGCCTGCAAGCAATGATCTAGTTATGGAGCGGTCCAATCGATATTCTTCCCTTGTATGTACCAATCCGTCGTGGTGATTCCTGGATAGTTCACTGTCTTCATAATCAAGCCACCAGGATTGGTAAAGGGGACAACAGGCTGTCCTTGCTCAGCCAGCAGCAAGCTGTCATGCCAGATTGGTGCCGCGCCGTCAACGCCTGTCACATTGACCATGGGCGAATTATCGTTGTTACCGGCCCACACGCCCATGACGTAATCAGAGGTGTAGCCTACGGTCAAGTTGTCGTTGAAGTCGGTCGAAGTTCCCGTCTTTACAGCAGCCGGGCGTACAAGGCCGGGGTTGCCCGCGTAGCAGTCGTCCTTTGAGCCGCTGTAGAGATAGAGCGCACTGCACTTGCCGAATTCGTAAGTGCGCGAATTGTTGTCGCCCAGCACACTGGTAATCATGAAGGCAACCTGAGGGCTAATCACGCGTTTTCCCTGCGCATCTCCTTGTGATTGTATATGGAGGATCACCCGACCTCGTGTATTTGTGACGGTATCAATAGCATGTGCAGGAACACGAATGCCCCCATCCGCGAAGACGCCATAGGCAGATGTTTCATCCAGCAAGTGGATGCCCAGGCTGCCAAGCACCATAGTGTAGTTCGGCGTTCCCACGTAGTCGCTAAGCCCCATGGCTTCTGCGGTATGCAAAGAATCATCGACACCGGTACGCATCAGCAACTTCACCGCTGGAACATTGAAAGAGTTCTGCAAAGCGTAGCGCAACGAAATGAGCCCGTGGAACTTCTCGTCATAGTTCTGCGGTGAGTAGGATGGAAGGCCACAGCACATGTAGATAGTGATGGGCGAGTCGTTGACAGGCATACCGGGACTAACACCTTTGGCAAATGCCGTGGCGTAGACGAATGGTTTGAATGAAGAACCCGGTTGACGATAGCCCTGCGTAGCCACATCGAATTGCCCATAACGAGGGTCATTGGGATCCAGGTTGCCTAAGAGCACGCGAATGTCGCCATTATGGTAATCGATGAGCACCTCAGCGGCATCAGACATATGGTGTGCTTCAGCCATTTCCGCGATATGCTGGCGTGCAATCTGCAATATCTGGTTCTGAAGAGGCAGGTCGAGCGTCGTAGAGACGATCAAGCCAGCACGCGAGAGGTCAGAGACCTTCACATGAAGCTCCTGCGCCAACTCGTTAACGGCGTAGCTTGCGAAATGCGGCGCGAGGTCATTATTATGAATGATCCCTTCATGGATGAAGCCAGGTTGAAGCGCTTCGAACTGCGCCTCCATTTCCTGGTCATGGGTGATATATCCTTGCAGGTACATCTGCCTGAGGACGTCTAGCATACGCATATAGGCAGCTTTAGGATGCAACAACGGATCGAGAGCGATTGGCGAACTGGGAATGCCTGCCAGCATCGCTGATTGCGCGACATCGAGTTGTTGTGCCGCTGTCTGTGTGGGCGTATCCTGTAAATTGAAATACACGAACGCAGCTGCCTCGGCACCATAGGCCTGATGACCATAATAGGTCGTATTGAGGTACATGTTGAGAATCTGCTGTTTAGTATAGTACCTCGTTATGGCTGGAGCCAGAATAATCTCCTGCAGTTTGCGTATAAGCGTCTCTTGATTGCCTACAATCGCATTTTTGATCAACTGTTGGGTGATCGTACTGCCGCCAGAGACGATATGTCCACGTGTGAGGTCGTCGAGGGTTGCACGCACGATGCCGGTAATATCATAACCGGGATTGGTCCAGAAGTATTGATCCTCGATAGCAATTTCAGCATGCATCAGATGCGGAGAGATTTTTGAGAGCGGGAGCGAGGTTTGTAAACCTTGATCGATCATCTGATACATTAACGTTCCGTGCATATCATACATTTTGAGACTGTCCTGTGGCAGGATGTCTTCCAGTGTCGTGACCTGTTGCCCGAACCGTTCCTGGGTCGCCGCAACTGCACCGCCTAATGCCATTGAGACCGAAACAAGAATAACGGCAATAATTAGGAAGGAAGATGCTAGTGGGAGGATTGCCCACCGCATCCCAAAGCGCTCAGTCGCCGCGTACCGTTGGTTGTTGGCGCGGAGCTTTTTCAACTTCAAGTAACGTCGCGTGCGCCACCCCTTCGGATGGAGCGGCCGGTGCAGGACAGGATAGTAGACGCCGGGAGTCGGCAGCATGGGCAGGTCATTAAGACGCTGTGCGGCAGCTGCACGACTGTGAACCGGCGTAATCGCAGGTCCTGTTGCACGTGGTGTTCCTTGACCCCCTTGACTTCTTGCCACAGGTGTCGCATACTGTTTATCGAGGAGACCTGTAGCTAACGATGAGGACGAAAGGGTTTTTGGGTCATGTCCATTCTGCATATTCCACCTCATTTGTTTAGCAATGATGGAGGTGTTTCCCCCTATAACGCAGACATGTGATTCTCCCCTTTGTGGGCATCACAATCAAAAAATGTCTCTGTTTTAGAGTATATACCAAAAAGAACACACATGCAAGCGTATCGCTAAGTATAAATGTACTCTCCTTTATATACGTTGATACTATGAAGAAGAGATTACCATATTGTGGAGAACGTGATTTTTATTGCATGCATTTTTATTGTGGTGGAGATACAACGAACGATGCGGCTTTTTCCTGCGCAGGAAAAAGCCGCATCGTTCGTTGTATTACTTCAAGAGACCAAGCTTGAATTCTCATGAGACTACCACCATCCAGTGGATGCAGCGCTAGCGGCAGGTGGCTGGAAAGCGAAGGTATAGTCACCTGGGCAATAGGGTCTGGCCATTGGGGTGGGCGGTTTTGTAGAAACAGGGGTTGGGCTTGGTCGTGGTGAGGGTGTTCCTGTTGCCATTGCTGTAAGTGATGAGATTGTCGGCTGAGGCGTTGGGGCCGGTATTGGGAAGTCTGGCACTGTTGCAGGTAGGAACCAATCGCTAGTTTGGACCCCATCGGGATAGATGACGTTTGCCCAGACAAGGCCACCGGGGTTGGTGAAGTCCCGGATGGGGTGGCCTTGCTCGGCAACCAGCATCGCATCGTGCCAGATGGGAGCCGCCCCCTGCACGCCGGACACGTTGTACATCGGGGAGTTATCGTCGTTGCCTGCCCAGACGCCCATCACATAATCGGTGGTGTAGCCAATCGTCCAGTTATCGCGGAAATCGTTGGTGGTCCCCGTTTTCGCCCCCGCCGGACGCACCTGGCCGCGATTGCCATAGTAGCAGGCTGATTGCGAGTTGGCGTAGAGTTCGAGCACATTGCAATCTCCGAACTCTGGAATACGCGAGGCATTGTCACTTAATACATTGGTCATCATATAAGCCAATTGTGGGCTAATGACCTGGGTGCCCTGTCCATGTGGAGGGACATACGTATGATGGTCGCGTGCGAAGACAATGTTGTCAATGGCATAATAGGGAACGTGAACCCCACCATTGGCGAAGGTACCCATAGCCGAGGTGTGATCGATCAGGTGGACGCCTAAACCGCCCAGAACTAGGGAGTACCCTGGGTACCCCTGATAGCTCTCAATCCCCATGTCATGCGCTGTCTTCATCGCTGCACCAATGCCCACATGCTGTAACACTTTGACGGCAGGAATATTGAGGGAGTTCTGGAGAGCGCACCGCAGGGTCATATGTCCGTGATAGCGTCCATCATAGTTCTGAGGTGTGAAAGGATCAGTACCGCTGGAGTAGATAGTGAGCGGTGTATCAGCAATCGCCTGTGCGGGTGAGGCTCCCTGTTCAAACGCGGTGACATAGACGTAGGGCTTGAACGAGGAACCCGGCTGTCGATAGCCCTGTGTCGCGACATCGTACTCGCCATCGATGCTCTTATCGTTGTAGTCGATACTACCAAGCAGTGAGCGAATGGCACCCGTGTGAAAGTCGATGAGGACCTCAGCGGCATTATGTACGTTATGGTAGTCGCGCAGTTCCGCGATATGTTGTTGGGCAATTTGCTGGATCTTATCCTGAAGTGCAACATCCAGTGTTGTATGGACAATCAGGTCTGAGCGCGACAACTGACTCCGTTTGAGATGCAACATGTCTTGCAGTTGTGAGAGCACAAAGTTCACAAAGTGTGGTGCTCGATCACCCAGATTGGATGCGGACTTGAAGAAATGGGCACTTTTTGCTTCCTTAATGGCATCGAGCTCCTGCACCCGTGTGATATATCCCTGGCCAACCATCAGATCAAGCACCGTCTGGAAACGTTTGGCAGCCAGGTCGGGATGGATAAGTGGATCGTAGAGGGTGGGCGAACTGGGAATGCCTGCTAGCATCGCCGCTTGCGCCAGATCCAATTGCGACGCGGCTGATTTTCCAGGTTGATCTTGCAGATCGAAGTAGACTGTCGCCGCAGCATCAATGCCATATGCCTGATGGCCGTAGTAAATGCTATTCAGGTACATTTGTAGAATGTCGGATTTCGTGTAGTGACTGTTCAACTGCTGAGTGAGGATAACCTCTTGTAGCTTACGATCAATCGTTACATCACTGTTTTGTAGCACGAGCTTTTTGATCAGCTGTTGCGTAATCGTACTCGCCCCCTCGACGACACGTCCGTTGCGCAGGTCGTCAAGCATGGCCCGAACGATGCGTGGAAAGTCAATTCCTTCGTTCGACCAGAAGTTTTTATCTTCGGTGGCAATGGTAGCCTCGATCAGGTCCTGGGATATCTGGTCGAGTGTGACTGATGTATGAAGTCCCTGATCGGTCAACTGGGCAATCAGTATACCTTTGCTATCGTACATTTTCAGGTTATCGCGTGGCAGCAGGTCATGCAGGCTGATCACTCGTGGTACATAGGTAGTCATAGTATCGTTGTAGAACTGATAGCCGATGTAGGTGCCAGTGCCTGTGAGCGAAAGGAAGATCACGAGCAGCACGAGCGCGATACTCCCCAGAGTGAGCCAGAGACGCTCGAAGGCATGCCGCTCCCTTAGGCGATGCTGGCGCAGATGTTTGCGCGAGAAGCGGACCACTATGTGTTTTTTGCGCCGCGGCGCATGTTCTTTCTGTGGGAGAAGCGGCGGCAGAGGAGTGATAGGGGCAGGAGTGATAGGCTCAACCGGACGCACGGCGGGTACAGCTGTTTGTTGAGAGACACGCTCGTGACGTAAGCGCTTTCGTTCAAGGTAGCGTAACGCCCGCTCCTGGCGTGCTGTCAGCGGCACATGTTCCCCTGTTTCAGGATGTGACACAAGTTCGCCTGATAGCTCATCCGCAACCAGCAAGGATTCAATAGGTGTCTCCGGTGAGCGGACGCCAGGATTGGTAATGGGAAGCTCATCTTGAGTGGCATCATTCTGTTTTGGTGGCAGAGGGTTAGTTGACATGCAAGGCCCCTTGTAAACCTCTTATATGTGTACCTGGTTATCTCTAAGATAGCATATAAGGATGCAATTATACAATAGCTGAAGATGGTAATAGCTCACGTTTTCTTAGATACACTCTCATTACGAGCTATCTGTTCCCATCCTGTAGAATTGGAGAGGGATTATAGTGGATACGGGCAGTTTTGTGCCGCCTCAATGAGGGCGGGTAAGATTTCATTGGTGATGATCTGTATCTGGTGGAGGCCCTCGATCCAGGGAATATCGCGGTGATCGTGGGGGCCGCGCACCTCGACGAGTTGCAGTACGCTCTCATCGATCAGGGTGCGGAAATACAGGAAGGCCCGTACAGCATCGGCGACCGGGACATGTGATTTACAGGTGATTGTGCCGTATTCGGTCCCCAGTTGTATCGCCTCGCGGCTCAATTCTTGCTGATGTGTTCCATTGTTGAGAGCACGCAGGAGCAGTTCGAGGACACGGCGGCCCAATTGTCGATAGGCATCGCGTGCGGCCTCATCAAAGTGAGCATACCAGGAGAGGTTCTTGAGCGTCCCATCGGTAAACGCAATGCGCACACGGCCCATCACACTCTGAATCAGCAATTGCGCTGCTGGATTGGGCTTTGGTTCTGTCTCCTGGCGCACACGTGCTTCGATATCGGCACGACTAAAACGGCGATGCCCACCGTGAGTGCGTCGGGAAGGTAACTCGTTGCGATCAGCCCATAGGCGTACCGTAGCTGGGTGAATGCCCAGTATTTCTGCTGCCTCGCGCAAGCTTAACCACTCTTCACCTGACTGCGATGCTGCCATAACTTCTCCTAAACTCCTCCTGAAGAACGTGGTTTATGGAAATGATATCAGGTAGCATGATTGTATGGGATTTGTGGCATACCCGTCAAGTAGGGCGACAGTTGACAGTTGTCGGGTAGATGAGTAATATAGTATCAGCAATCGGTAGGAAATGCCGGTAAAATATGGATGTGCATATGTTCGGGGATGCACATTGTTATGAGTATTTCTACAAAGGGGGATAGTACGATGCATAGAACGCCGCCAAACGAGGACGAAAATTCTGATCAGTCAGAGTCCTTACACCCGCCACAGCGGCGCAAACCTGTAGCTAGACGACAACGTCCTATTGAATACTATCATAGCGACGATCACCCCGAGGTTCCTAAAATTCGGCGAGCTTCCCTACGTTTCGACGACGTTGCTCTGCCAGATTCAAACCCACCTCAACGTGAGGTACGTCCTACGTCTATAGCGAAAATGGCGCGTCGCAAGAAAGGAGGAGAAGCCGCCCAAGAACAGGATACCCTGGATGATCAATCGGCGGCACACAAATTGGTCGTGGCAAAACGTTCCCGTCCGCCGGTCTATGAGCCACCGACGCCAGCGCGTTACTCCTCACGTGGCCGTGGCTGGCGACAAGGTTCAGTGTTGAGTGTATTACAAGCTATCGGTAATAATCAAACAGCTATTTTTGTTATTTCATTGGTGCTAGTGGCTGCGATTGTGCTCTCTATCGTCTTCTCGGCTCTTATGAATAATTTGCATCATCCGGCAAATAGTGTATCTGTTAGGGCAGGCAAGCCAACAAGCAGTCACGCTACTGCTACTCCCGCCTCCACTTTACCGCCGCCTGACCCGCACGAACTCGTCATCGCACCAACGGATCTCGATCATCCACCGCCCGCCGTGTTTGCTGCTGGTGCCTATTTGCTCGACGCTGACACAGGCGCAACCCTGTATGCTCATAATCCCTTTCTGCATCTACCCATCATGAGTACGACCAAGCTCATGACTGCTGTCCTTGCAGCAGAGCATGGCAATCCGGATCAGCAAATCACTATCAATGATGCCATTAGCAATGATATCAACCAACTCTCTGCTGATAGTTCCGTGATGGGCCTGAACAAGGGCGAGACCTACACATTACGTGAGTTACTCTACGGGCTGTTCCTGGTGTCCGGTAACGATGCTGCTGTCGCTATCGCGGATGCCATCGGAGGAAATCTGCCAAATTTTGTTGCCATGATGAACGCACGTGCCCAGCAATTAGGTATGTATGATACACATTACATGAACCCGCATGGCTTGCTCGAAACGGGACATTATTCTTGCGCCCATGATCTTGCCATTATTGGTCAGTTCAGCATGAGCATCCCACTGATCCGCCAGATCAGTGGCACGCTGGAATATACCATTCCCAAGACAGCGCAGCATCCGGAGCACTTCCTGGTCAACGGAGACCAGTTCCTCTGGTGGTATCCTGGCGTCGATGGGGGCAAGCCAGGCTGGGATGCTGCCAAGAATTTTGTGCTAGTCATCTCGTGTATACGCAATCACCGTCACTTGATCGGTGTCGCCATCTACAGCAATAACTTCTGGACAGACATGCGCGACCTGCTGAATTGGGGCTTCGACGACTTTACTTGGATCTCCCCTCACGATGTGGACTTGCAGCACCCCATTGTCTACGATGACCAATCTAACTACTTTGCGGCTGACAAGCCGACCAATACCATCCCTACCGTCGATGGTGGTCGCTACTATATCTACACCGGCTATAGCGTCTCCAATCCCATCCTGCCATACTTCGATGCGAACGGCGGTCTGACGAAGTTTGGCTATCCTACGGGTATGCCTACCATGTCAAGCAACACAGTCGTCAGTCAGCAATTCGAGCATGGCACTATTCAGTGTGATACTCAGGCGAAACAGTGCCAAACAGCATAGCCGTAATGTCCAACATAGATCGTTATTTTATTATGTTACAATAGAATGACGATCTATGTTTGCTAAAATACAACAAGGAAGCTTTCGATGCCCTTAAAAAACCTCTATAAAATCTGTCTCTTGCTCTGTTTGTTAGCAGGTTCTCTCCTCGCTTGCGACGTGTTACCGACGGTCACCTATAATGGTACTCCCGTCATCTCCTCAACATCAGCTACTCCTTCGCAAGCAAGCACTACGAACTCAACTCCGCTCAACACATGGATCCAGGCGGTCCCAGGCGTTGATCTTCGCTATGAAGACTGGAAAAGTCCAGGGGTTGACGAAGATACTGTCGTGATCGTGCGCTTCAATTTGAGCCGTGTACATATCAAAGTCGGCTACCAACCGACAAAGGCAATGGGCATTGGCAATTGGATGAAGCAAGAACGTGCTCTCGCCGTCATCAATGGGGGCTACTTTGACCAACAGAACCAGGCAGCAGGGCTTGTCGTCTCCAACGGCCAGGCTTTCGGCACATCTTACACCGGCTTTGGCGGCATGCTCTCCGTCGATGCGCAAGGCAATGTCAGCTTGCGTTCGCTCAGCGACCAGCCCTATGACCCCAACAGTGAACAGCTCCAGCAGGCCACCCAATCATCACCCATGCTCATCGTCAACGGCAAACGCACCCAATTCAGCGCCAACTCCGCCAGTTCACGCCGTAGCGTCGTCGCCATAGACGAACAGGGCCGCTTGCTCCTCATCACCAGTTCCGCCCAGGCATTCACCCTCGATGAGCTAGCCGACCTCCTCGTCTCATCTGACCTCTCAATCAAGACAGCACTCAATCTGGACGGTGGCGCATCAACAGGGTTATATGTAAACGCCGGAAACCAGCACGTAGCAATTGATTCGTTTGTTGGGTTGCCGATTGTGATTGTGGTGAAATAAGAGCTTCCAGGGCAGCATGCAGGATATATCCATCAGTTTTGAGGCCTTCATTATCGCTATGGAGACTTTTTGATGCTAATCTGCCTCTCAGAACTTGCTGCCGTTTCGGTCGATGATCAGGGTCCTTTGAGCATACACC
>Ga0070739_10002325_pt1 | contig 25866 bp, 21 predicted proteins | sample Coa_R1_7_FD_66445 | JGI IMG/M metagenome (GOLD analysis project Ga0070739, IMG submission 66445) | Surface soil microbial communities from Centralia Pennsylvania, which are recovering from an underground coalmine fire - Coalmine... | ecosystem: Environmental > Terrestrial > Soil > Unclassified ...
ATCTTTATCACATCAAGGCGGCACCGGGCAGCGGATTCCGCTTGATGTTTCTGCCCGGCGTCCTGATGGTGCTGGGCGTGTTGGCCTTGGGCTTGGGCGTCTGGGTGGTGCGGCGGCGTTGAGCCGGGATTGGGAAACCTAATTACCAGTCCGAAGCGGAAGCGAGGGCGGCCCTCGCTTCCGCTTCGGACTGGTTTGAATGTGTGATTGCCATGAATTTCAAGACAACTTACTTCCTGTTCGGCATCCTCGCCGTTGTTTTGTTGCTGTTCGTCTTTACACTGTGGCTCGGCCCTACGGATACGGAAGGGTCAGCCTACGTCCTTCCGAGTATGCACCGGGAGGGCAGCCCGCTGGAACCCAAAGACATCACGCGCGTCGAGATTGAACGCAATCGCGCCACTGTCGAAAAAGACGGCAAGACGGAGACGGTCGAGAAGAACGAAAAGTTTGTGTTTGTTCGCGATCCCGGCAGCAATCAGTGGCGCATCGTCGAGCCGCGCGACTACCCGGCCAACAGCACAACGATCGATGCGTTGGTGCGGCAGATTTACAATGCTCGCCGCGAGGAACAAGCCGACGTTCTGAACAAGCCGCAACAATACGGCCTGGAGACGCCGGCCGAAACCGTCACGCTCATCAAGGAGGCGGAGCCACGCCGCGAGGTCAAGCTGAACGTCGGCGATACCAGCCCCGGCACCGAGAAAGCCGTTATCTACGTCACATCGTCGGATCGCAAGGAAGTGATGGCCGTGCGCAAGAGCGATTTGGACAATCTCAAAAAGCCACTCACGGAGTTCCGTTCGCACGATCTGCTCAGTCCCGCGACCGGCGACATTCAGGAATTCACTCTCAGCGAACGCAGCAAGGACAAGGTCATCAAGGGTCCGGTCGAGCTGAAGAAGAGTGGCGAAGATCGTTGGGTGTACGTCCAGCCGCCCTACGGCGATGCCCAGGATAAGGGGACGAATCCCGCCGGCAACGACAAGCCGCCGGACAACGTCGAGACCGCTCTCACCGATATATCCAATCTCAAGGTCGAGAACCCCAAGTACTTCATCCAGGATGATGCTACCGATCTGGGGAAATACAACCTCGACCCGGCCAAGAATGACATTCTGCGCATCGAGATCCAGCGCGTCGAGTCCATCAACACCAACGAGAAGGGCGAGAAGACGCGAGAAACCAAGAAAATCGCACTGAACATCGGCGTCGGCGAAAAAGTGGGTGCGAACAAGGACCACTATTATGCCTATGTTGACGATCCCAAGCATAAGGACATTGTGCTCATCTCGGCCAATAATGTGGCCCATCTGCTGAAGCTGGTGGACCAGCCGGACGCGCTGCGCGATCGCAATCTCGTCGCTCTGGGATTACACAAGCCGGACGCCATCAATATCCAGAACGCTTACGGCGTGCTTGAGTTTCGCCGTTCGGGGCCTTCAGCCACTCCGATACCTGGCGGAACTCCGCCGCCGGAAACCTGGAAGTTGTGGCGCGGCGATAAGTCGTATGCCGTCGATGCGGCGGTCATGCAGAGCTTGATTACCACGCTGACGACGCCCAATCAGGTCGAGGGCTTCGTGGACGATCCAGCCAAGAAGAAGGAGCTTGGCCTGGACAAACCGGATGCCGTCGTCCGCATCTGGACCGACAGCTTGCAGCCTGAGGAGAAGAAGGAAGAGATGAAGGACGAAAAGAAAGATGACAAAAAGGATGAAAAAAAGGACGAGAAAAAGGAGAAAAAACCCGAACCGAAGGATAAGGAGAAGCCGGTATATACGCTGTCGTTTGGACGCCTGCACGAGAACAAGGTGGCCGTGGAACGCAAGCGCGGCGACGAGAAGACGAGTACGGTCGTGCTGATTCCGGGCAAGGTGCGCGATCAGGTCTTTGAGGGACCGCTGGCTTATCTCGACAAGCAGCTGCCGCCGTTCAACACGAATCGCTTCGACGCTGTATCAAACGTCACAAAGCTGACACTGACGCGCGACGGCACAACCTATGAGATAAGCCGCGAAAACAAATCCGATGCGCCGTGGAAAATCGACAAGCCCTCCGACTTCGCCGGCCGCACCGCCGATCGGACGGCGATTCAGACCATCCTGAGCGATCTCAACAATCTCCGCGCCGTCAAGATCCAAACCGACAAGGCGCCCGAGGCCGCCCAGCTCGCCGAGTGGGGCCTGGACAAGCCGCAGCTCAAGGCCGTCGTCACACTAACGCAAGACAATAAGCCGAAGACGTTCAACTTCGATTTCGGCAAAGAAACCAGCGACAAAACCGGCGTCTATCTCCGTACCAGTTTGCAAGACATGATCGTCGTCGCCGGCAACAACATAGTCACCGATTTGAAGCGCGAATTGCAAGATCCGACGGTGTTCCAGTTCGATGCTGCCAAGGTGCAAGAAGTCAAGCTAACTGGCTGGATCACGCTACAAAAACCGCTCGGTATCAATACGCCCAAGACGCTGACGTTCAAAAAGGCGAAAGACGGCTCCTGGGAAGCCGAGCCGAAGGATTCCTTCAAACTCGACAAAACGCGTCTGGAAGAGTTCCTGAAAAACCTCGCCGATCTCAAGGCGGTGCGGTTCATCGCTCACAAGGCCAAGCCGTCCGCCGATCAGGAATTGGATGTGGACAAGGGGGCGCTGCAGATCGAGTTGACGGTTTCCGGCGACAAGGAGCCGCGCAAGCTGACGCTGACGGTCGGTAAGGCTGACGCCACGTTCGGCTACTTCGCCACTAGCAATCAGCTGCCCGGCGACATCTTCGATGTCCGCAAGGATCTGTTCGATAAGGTCAAGGAGAAGCCGGCGTATTTCAGTGGGCAATGATTCCGCGCGATGCTGTTTAGCAAAGCCTACGATAGTCGATGTTATCCAGAGATTTGTCGCGTCCCAGGATTTGCCGCACGGCGCCCCGTGCCGCATGGTAAAACGCAATTGCGCACGAGTCCACGTCGTGCCACTCAATCCTTTCCAGAGTGAAATGGACCTGCGCGGCAACGTGGCCAAGGTCAATCGCAAACAGTTCATCGAGTATTCCATCCAGAACAGCAATCGTGTAGTCGCATTCCGGACTCGGCCATTCGGCGACAGACGTGAACGCAAAGGCCTGTGCTGGCTCGCCACGAAGACAGACCACAGCAAACTGGCCGCGCGGTCCCAAAGCCCGCGTGAACTTGAACCGAACGGATCGCTGCTCGCGGATCGAAAGCTGCGGACGTGCGCGTTTTCGATCTAGCCAATCTTCCAGGTAATTCAGCATAGTTGTGTGCTAATAACTGATTAGAGGTCTGTCCGCCGTCTAACACGCTTTGCGGGGGAATTACTATCACACTAGCCGACATCATATCGCTGCCTGCGGCTCATCACAACGATCTTCAACTCCATTATTTCACACTTGCATCTTTGCAACTGCCTCGACATTTGTTCTAATAGGATCAGTCCTGCCCTGTTTCCATCCCTCCTGGCATGGAAGGATACCCGCCGTGACTGTCTCGCTTCCTCATCGCCACACCATTGGCATCAGTCGCCGCGAATTGCTGCAAGTCGGCTACACCGGCCTCTTGGGCATCAGCTTGCCCTCGCTCTTGGCACATCGGGCTAATGCCGCCGCCGCCAAGTCGGCGAATACGCCGCGACAAGGGAAGTCCGTCATCATTGTCTTTCTCACGGGTGCTGCCAGTCATATCGATACGTTCGATATGAAGCCGGAAGCACCGCCGGAGTTGCGCGGCGAGTTCAAAGCACTGACCACCAAGACGCCGGGGCTGCTGGTTTGCGAGCATTTGCCGCGCCTTGCCGCTCGCGCGGAGAAGTACACCATCGTTCGCTCCCTGTCCCATCGCGAGAACAATCATCTTGTCGCCACGCACCATGTTTTGACCGGCTATCCACAGCCGGGAGCGTTTTTCGATAAAGTCGCCTCGCGTGACGATTGGCCGTGCTATTCCTCCGGCCTGCACTATCTCAAGCCGCGGAACGATGGCATTCCGACCGGCGTCAATCTGCCAACATTCCTCATGGAAGGCCCACTGACCTGGCCCGGACAGCACGCCGGCTTCCTCGGACCCAAGCATGATCCCTGGCAAATCACGAGTGATCCCAACGCCGCTAACTTTCGCGTCGATAGTGTGCGGCTGGCCCCCGGATTGGAGATTGAGCGACTGCACAATCGCCGTGCCTTGCTCGAAGAGGTCGATCACCAACGCAAGCAGTTCGAAGAGTTGGCCGAGTGTCGACGGCTGTCGGATCAGCAGCAGTTGGCGTTCTCGATCCTCACCTCCGGCAAGATGGCGCGAGCCTTCGAGCTGGACCGCGAGCCGCCGGCCGTGCGCGATCGTTATGGCCGGCACAGTTTCGGGCAGTCGCTCCTTCTCGCCCGGCGTTTGGTACAGGCCGGCGTGCCGGTGGTGCAAGCCAACATGGGCCGCGTACAAAATTGGGACAGCCACAGTCACATTTTCGCGACACTGAAGAATCGTTTGCTGCCGCCCTTGGATCAAGCCGTCGCCGCACTACTCGATGACCTGGAATCAACCGGTCTTCTGAACGATACGCTGGTGATGATGCTGGGCGAGTTTGGGCGGACGCCGAAGCTCAGTCTGCTTCCCGGCCAGACGGTTGTAGGCCGCGATCACTGGGCGCCATGTTTCTTCGGGCTGTTCGCCGGCGCGGGCGTGCGACCCGGGCAGGTCATCGGCAAGTCAGACAAAATCGGCGCTTATCCGACGACGACGCCGTACTCGCCGGACGATATCGGCGCCACGGTGTATCACGTTCTCGGTGTCGATCCCGCCTCCGAGGTGCGCGATCGGCAGGATCGCCCCGTGCAGCTCAACCGCGGGCAAGTGATGGAGGCGCTGTTCACCGGCGCAACAGGGTAACACAGTCCGCATGCACTTCCTGGATTTGACGCTGTCATCCGCAGCAGAGAACGTCGCGCTTGATGAAGCGCTCTTGTTGGCGGCCGAGTCCGGCGACGGTGGCGAGTTGTTGCGCTTCTGGGAATGGGAGAAACCAGCGGTCGTACTGGGCGCAGGATGTCGGATCGCCGACGATGTGGACGAGGCAGCATGCGATGCCGATGGCGTGCCTATTCTGCGGCGCGCTAGCGGCGGTGGTACAGTGCTGCTCAGTCGGGGCTGCCTTCTTTACACCCTCATCCTTTCCTACGACCGCGACCCGACGCTGACTGACATCCGTCGGTCCTATCACTTGGTCCTCGGCCGCATTGCCGGCGCATTGGCTGAAGGCATTGGAGCTATCGAACTGGCCGGCATCAGTGATTTAGTCATTGCCGGCCGCAAGTTCTCCGGCACGGCGCAGCAACGCAAACGCGATTACTTGCTGCATCATGGCACGTTGCTTTATGACATGGACGTGTCACAGATACCGCGTTATCTCCGCGAGCCGCCGCGGCAGCCAGACTATCGCGGCGGACGCCCGCACCTGGACTTTGTGTGCAACCTACTGCTGCCCCCTGAGGAAATCAAACAGCGATTGTGCCGCCTCTGGAATACGGACAAAACACAGCTCGTTTGGCCGGCGGCGGAGGTAGAGCGACTTGTCGTGGAGAAGTACAACAATCCGCAATGGACAAGGAGGCGCTAGTGGTTCCTTGCAGCTGAAGTGTCCGGTAGGTGCCGCGAGCCGAGCGGCACTCCAGTCCGGCTCGGCTCGCCGGACCTACTTGACACTTTGGCTGCAATGAGCCACTAGTGATGGTTTCTCCCAGCCGCGCACGACGCATAGCCGACCAAGCGGGTCAGGTACAGGCATAGACGCGCATTTCTTGACGTAGCCGTGCTACAGCCCGACCGGCCATTTTACGAACGGCTTCCGGCGAGCGCTGCAGGCCGTTCCCGATTTCTGAAAAAGAACAGCGTTCACCAAAGTGGAGCTGTACCACGCAGCGGTATAGCGGCGGGAGCCGCTGTAGGGCGGCATCAAGGGCCCGGCGCTGTTCCTGAGCGATGAGCTGCTCATAGATCGGTCCCTCCGCAGCGAGCAATTCTCGCGTTCGAGCAGCGAGCCGGAGTTCGTCAGACAAGGACACTTCTTGGAACACCGTGCGGCATTGCGATTGGAAGTGTTTGCAAAGATCGGCGAGATTGTTGCGCAGAATGCGTCGGAGCCAAACAAGCAGCTGCTGTCCGGTCTCGCCGCGGAAACTGGAGAAATCACGAAGTGCCTCGAAGAAGGTTTCCTGAACAACATCCGCCGGATCGACCTTGGCCCGCAGCGATGCGGCCAGGCACTGACGCGCAACTGTCAACAGATAGCCGCGGCAAGCCTGCAATAACTGACCCAGCGCCTCGACCGAACCGGCACGGGCGTCGTGCAATAATGCGGACAGAGCTGCATCCCGGAGGGTAGCAACCGGAGGATTCATTTCCATTCTCGATATACGATGCGAGCGAAGGTGAGATTCGGTTCAGTGCCATACATTAGCCAAGATGAGATTCCGTTCGTCCGCTATACATTAGCGAAGGTGAGGTCCCGTTCATTCGCCCTACGTAAGCGAGGGGACCAACTCCCGTGATGCAATTTCCGCGCCGGAACTCCACTTTAGTGCCGGAGCATGTGCCGACAAATCACAAGGGAGCGATGCCTGCCGATGTTGGGATTTTACGAAATGAGCAAATCACGCGTCCGCTTTTTTGATTTCTCTCGCCAAGAAACACGGCGGACCTTTTCTCTACACAAGTCCGTGGTCGATGTAAGGGAGCGGGACTGCTTGCAATCGTGAGCGCGGTCTTATGCATAAGAGGAAACGAGATGCTCAAAAAATGGTTCGGTGTCGGTGCGCGCATTGCCTGACAACGTGATCTCAAGAACATTCCGATGCAGTCGAAACGGATGAACCATTCTTATCCTCATAATTGTCGTGCTTGAGTTTTGACCTAAAGAGTGAGCAAAAGTACAGAAATGACGGGGCTGCAACAGTGGCAGCGTTGAATTTGTTGTGAAAATGGAAAAATTGCGTCCGCTTTTTTAGGTTCTCTACGCCTAAGATCTGTAGAGAGTTTTTTCCGAGCGGAGGGGCCCGAATCTGTTCGGAGTTGTGCAACGGGTGTTACATCGAAAAGGGAGGCAATGCAGTGTTCACGAAATGGCTCACCGATCGCCCGACTCGCACGCCCATGAAGGATCGTACGTTCCGCCCCTGGCTGGAGTCGCTGGAGGAACGCAACGCTCCCTCCGGTCATGGTCCCGGTGGAGGCGATGACAAAGGAGGCGGAGATGATCATGACCATCATGGTCCGCCGCCCCCGCCCCCGGCTACCGTGAGCGCAAGTCAAAGTAGCAGCATCAATGCCCACGGATCGTTCAATAACAGCACATTTACGAACTCATTCAACAACACCATGAACGTCGTCGTGAACCTCCCGCCGGCCCAGTCAGGAGCGGTAGGTGGACTCTTGGGGATCAGCGGTCTCTTATCAACCGCCTTAAGCAATCCGCAGCTGGGCACCCTGCTCAACGACGAGATTGCCTTGGCAGTCGATAACTACCTGACCGGGACTCCCGCCATTGCTTCGGTCTTGGGCAGCACAGTAGTCAGCACGCTGAAGACCGACGCAGCTACGCTCAGCTCTGCTATCGCCGCTAACCCGCTGGAGAGCAATCCGATTGGTGCCGCAATCGGCATGTTTGTGTATGACCTGACCTCGAGCGCGCTAACAGCGGCGCAACCCAAGATCTAAGAAATCGCGGGATTCGTTCGCGACACTTCACGGAAGCATAGCCGTAGGCACGCTTCCGTGAAGTGTGTAATTACGGCTCGCTCACGGAAGCAAGAATCTCCTCAATCTGACGCAGTGATGTCATCAACGACAGCGCTGCCATCTCGAAATTGGTGTGCGACGATACGCGGCGGTGTTCGTTTTTCAGCAGCTCTGCCGCACGACGCAACTTCGGCAACTTGCCACGGATGCGATGTAGATATTCCTTGGTATCGTTACGTTGGGCCGCCGGCTCGACCGCGCGCACGTAGTCGAAAAGCGTCCGTGGAACAGAAAGCAGTTCCTCGTCTTCCTGAATTTCATCGGCGTGCTTAAGGAACGTCCGCACCATCCACAAATGCGCTAAGACTCCTTGCAGGCGTTCGAGGGCTTCGGTAGCAGTCATGGTAAATTCTCCGGCGCGGTCTGCGGGGAGGGCGTCCCGGCCACCGCCACGGGTTGGGGCTTGACGGGAGCCTTGTGGGACTCTGCCTCTTCTTTCGAAAACAACACGAGGGCGGCGCCGACACCGACCAAGATGATGCCGACCCACAGCTTCCACCCAGGCATGTCAAAGCCGAAGTGCCACGGTTCCCCCCTGCCGGGATGCCAAACGAGACTTACCAACGTGTTGATAATAGGGGCCAAGCCGAAAATCATGGGCGCGATGTAGAGGCGATAGGTGGCCGGCGGCAATTGTGCCTGTTGGGCGGCTTGAGTGGCCGACTTGCTGGCGAAGATGACGCAGATCGCTCCCAGCGCTCCTGCCGCACCCGCTAAGCTGGAAAAGAGCAAGCCATTGGCGTTCATCTCCGGTCGCTGTTCGGCGGGCGCCAGGACGAACAAGTAGATCAACGGGAAGATTACGCCAATGATGAAATAGGCGACGCCGACACAGAGGATCGCCAAGATTCGGCTGGCCGGTTTGCCGCCGAGTTCGTTGCCGCCGTAGAAGATGATCGGCACATAGGTGCCCCACGACAAGCCCGCCAAACCGACCCAGAACAACCATTCGTATTTCGTCACGTTCGTTCTCCTTTGTAAAGCATGCGCAGAGCCGCGACCGTAAGGGAGCGGCCGGGACTACCGCTCCCTTACGGTCGCGGCTCTGCTTGTCATTCTCGCCGCAGCGCCAAAATCAGCGGCGCGCGGAGCGTCGAAACTGTCGCCAGCGCTCCGGAAATCAGTCCAACCAACACGACGCCGAGTAACAGAGTTAGCAAGTGTATCCAGGGAATGCTGGCAGCGCCGCCAAGCAAATGCGGCGATACCGCCACCAAGGCCGAAGCGGTGCCCGCCAGCAATCCCACCAACAACAAAAAAGCGTTCTCCGCCAAGACTAGCCAACCTAACATGGCGCGGCGGAAGCCCAGTGCCCGCAGCAGGGCCAACTCGCCGCGCCGCTCCCAAACACCGCGCAGCAGCACCACCGCCAAACCGAGTGAGCCAAGAAGCAGACCCAATCCGCCCAGCGCCTGAAACGTCGAAAGATATGTGCTGATGACGGCCAGGTACGAATTCAATCGCTCGACTGTCGGCGTCACCCGCATTCCGCGATCACCGTAGGCCAACTCCAGCACGCGCCGTACTTCGTCTTCCTTCCCTTGCGGCGTGCGGATAAGGAAGAAATTGTATCCCTCATGGCCGGGATACATGTGCAGGAAATTCGGTTCGGAAACCAGTAGGCTGCTCTGGAAAACACTGTCGTTGAGCAAGCCGTCGATGCGCAAGTGATGATTGGGCGGCAGCGTGATCTGTCCGCCGAGGCCGGTTTTGAGCATCCATTCGACCGTATTTTTCTCCCCGAACGTGGGCACTCCGCCTTCCTGTGGTAACAACAACGTCCAAGGGTTGGAGCGTTCGCTCTCGGTGCGTGCGGTTGTTGCGGCAAAGCGGAAACCGCTGTCCTGACTTTCGATAAAGCCGATGGGCACTCCGAGCAAGCGCGGCCGCAGCGGTTGATAGAGATTCAAACAACTGGCATCATCGCCAGCCTGGACGCGGAAAGCGATGACCTTCGCCTGTTGCAAGAGTTCTGCCGATTCCTTGGCGCGGCGTTCGGCCCGCGTGTTGTCGCCGCTGAACTCGTCGCGGTAGATCGGCAGCAGCTTGTCCTGCACTTCTTGCCGGCCTTCGTTGGTGTTCAGATCGCGGAACAGCGGCAGGTCGGATTCGGCCACGAGATTGAATCCGCCGTTGGCTTCCGCGACGGCCTCGTGAGCATCGACGCGGCGGCGGAAAGCCTCGACGGCGACGAGCAGGAACGCCGCCGCCGCTAGCAGTCCCGCCGTCAACAGGCTGCGTCCCGGATGGCGTGCAGCGTTGCGGATGCCAAGCCGCGCCACGCTCCCAAGGCCATGCCCTTCGACGGTGCGATAGCGCGTGCTCCGCATCCAGCCCGACAGTCCCGCCAAGCAAGCGATCAACAACAAGCTGCCGCTACCGAAAAACGTCATGGCCCGCATCTCGTGATCCTCGACGCGGCCCGAACCGGCGAGGAGAGCCAGTCCGCCAATCACAGACACGCCGGCTATCCACCAACTCCATCGCCGCCGACGCCGGCCGGGTTTCTCTCCCTCTCCCGGCATCTGTCCGGCGAGCAAGGCGCTGGGAGCAACCCGACCCAACGAAAACACCGCCCACACAACGGTGAACATGCTGACGAGAAATGCTCCTCCCGCGCCGAAGATCAGGCTCAACGGTTCAAAGTGCGGGCGAAGGAAGGATCGCAGCGTTTCGCCAGGCCACAGCGCCGCCAACAATTGCAGCAGTAGCCGAGCATACAGCATGGCAACGCATGATCCGATCATCGCCCCCGCTGCCGCCAGCACCGCACCCTCACCCAAAAGCAGTCGCCGCACCGCGACCCGGCGGTATCCGACCGCCATGAGCAACCCGATCTCATCCGCCCGGCGATCAATGTTCAAACGGAACAACAGTCCCACGAGCAGAAGAGCGGCCGCGATCAGAAAGAAGCTGAAGCCGAGAAACAGCATGGAGAAATCCGTCCCGCCGCTGCTGGCTTGCAGCGCCTGCGCTCGAACGGGATTGAACACCAAGCCCCCTTGCGCGGGATCGAGTCGAGCGAGCAGGTGTTTCCGGAAGGTCGTAGCTGCTTCGGAGAGATCGCCACCGTTTTCGGTTGCAAGCCGAATCGAGGTGAGCCGGCCAAAACGGCTGCCCCACAGGCGCTGGCCAACCGCCAGATTCACATAGGCTTTGGGCGTCGTACGATACTCCCGCCAGTAATCCTCATCGCGCGGCTTGACCCGCTGGTTCTCGTAAGGAAAAGGTGGATCCCAATCGGCGATGCTCAGTTTGTCGGTGATTCCAGCAAACCCTGGCGTCAGGTCCGGATCTGCCGCGACGCCCTCCAACGGAACGAAGCCGGCCAGACGAAACGTCACCGTCTCTTGGTGCGAATCGCCCTGATGGGTTGGCGGGAAAAAGGCCAGCGTCACCTTTTCCCCGAGATTCCGCGGCAGCGGTGACTCCCTCCAGTCCGCCAACACGATTTCATCATCCGCCAGCTGCCTAACGCCTGCGGGGAGGAACGGTCCCAGGGGCGGCGACTGCGCGGGATCGAGGGCAGCGACGACAGAGTAGGGGATCTCGGCACTTCCGGCTGCGATGGTGTTGGCAAGGTACACGAGCGTCGGGCTAGCGCGCAGATTGCATTCCTTAGCCGCTTCCAGCGCCGCATCAACGAGGAACGGCTGAAGCAACATCCCTGCGCTTTCAAGACTCAAATAATGGCGATTTTTACGATAGAAATTATCAACTTCCTCGCGCGTCAGTATCGGATTGCGGCCGGAGTGGATGGCTTGGGCAACGGAAACGGGTAAGCACTCGCGCCATTCGCGCGGTTCCAGCTTGCCATCTCGATTCTTGTCGTATAGCACGAACAATGTCTCGACTCTCCTGTCCGGTTCCTGCAAAATCAGCCCCCACTCGATCAGTTTCAGATGCGAGCGCAGCGGCTCCGCCAGCGTGGAATGCACGCCGCCAGCGAGGATGGCATTGCAGAAGAAGGTCGATCCAATCCGTCGCTGGAGCAATCCGAGCGGAATGAACACAGTGCGCGGCGCTTCCAATTCCGGACGCAGAGTGAACGAATCGGCGGCATCGTCGGCGCTCAACACGTAGTCCACCGTCAACGGCCATTCGTCGATGACCGATTTATCATCGCGGCGGCCCAGAAACGCCTCGCGTGGAATGGCACTCGGCTTTGGTAGTCGCAAAGACACCGTATCTCCTGCTGATACGTCTAGCTGATGTCCCAGCACGCTATTGAGTACGATAAGATTTTCTTCGCTCAGTTCCTCGTCCGCTCCGAATGCAGACCAGAAGCTGCTCTCGACGCCGAGGACGGTGACGCCGCCCAACTGCCGGCGAATCGCGCCCGTGTCCCCTTTGGACCGGACAACAATCGTGCCCTGAAGCATGATGGCCGGACAGACACGCTCGGCCGCCCCGCTCAACGCTAGATCCCCGGCCAATCGCTGACGGAAGAATCGCGGAGCGATGAGCGCTTCTTCGACCCAGCCGAGCTGTTGTAAGGTGCGCTCGCGCAGGCTGCCGCGCAGCGAATCGCCGACCAACAAAGCGCCGGTCAGCACCGTGGTGCCGACGACGACGCCCAGGAACACGGCGAGGTTGCCGCGCCAGTGAAACAACAGGTTCCGCAAGCGCAGACGTTTGAGAGTCATGACAAACCAGAACGGATGCGGGTTTCGGAGCGGGATTCCGGCGGCTGCAAGCAGCCGTCCTCCATCAGCAACACGCGCGGGAAAAGGTCGGCCAATTCCTGACTGTGCGTTACCACAATGAGGATGTTCCGCTCCTCACGGTGCAGGTCGAGCAGCAACTTGCCGATGGACGCGGCAGTGCGGCGATCCAAATTGCCGGTCGGTTCGTCCGCCAAGAGCAGCACGGGGCGATGAATGAGCGCTCGCGCCACGGCCACGCGCTGGCGTTCGCCGCCGGACAACTCCGCCGGTCGATGATCGAGACGATCACCCAAGCCGACGCGATCAAGCAGCTGTCGCGCCCATGTTTTCATGGCTTCGCGGCTTTCGCGGGCCACGAGCGTGGGAATCAGCACGTTTTCCAACACCGAACACTGGGGCAGCAGGTGATGGTCCTGGAACACGAAGCCAATGTGCCGATTGCGGAAGTCTGCCAATTGCCGTTCGGGGAGAGCGAATGGATCGCGGTCCTCTAGTCGCACCTCGCCGCGCGTCGGGCGGTCGAGCGTGCCGAGAATGTGCAACAGCGTGCTTTTGCCGGAGCCGGACGGTCCCATGATCGCCAGGGCTTCGCCGCGCTCCAATTCCAGCGTCACGTCACGCAGCACGGTCAGGGCGCCGCTGCGCGTCGGGTAGTCTTTGGCGAGATGTTGGACCTGGAGGGACATCGACGACACATCACAAGGTCAGCTAGATCGAAGCCACGGGCCTGTAAGGATCAGTGTAGGCAGCGGCGCCCTTCCTTGCCAGCCCGCCGCCGAGAGCGCCTTTCCGGTTTGTGTAGCGTTGCTGCTAACCCGAAGCGCCAGCGCGGGCATCCCGCGCTGGCGCTTCGGGTTAGTGTTGCTCCGCTACACCATCCTCAAAAGCGCTCTAACGAGCCGGAAGCGTAAGCGACGGGATGCCTTGCCGTCGCTTACGCTTCCGGCTCGTCTCTATAAAATGACGACGCGCCGACAACTATTCCTCGCGGAGCGGTACGAGTTTCAAATGCAAGCGATCCAACTGAAGCAACCCGGCCTTTTCGAGCAGATCGACATCGAGGAGGCGAACGAGCCAGCACCCGGCGAAGCACTGGTGCGCGTTCATCGCGTCGGCATTTGCGGCACCGACATTAGCGGCTATCTCGGCAAGATGCCGTTCTACAGCTATCCGCGCATCCCCGGCCATGAACTGGGCGTTGAAGTGATCGCTGTCGGCCAAGGAGTGAGCAATGTGAAACCGGGGCAGCGCTGCTCCGTTGAGCCGTACTTGAATTGCCAGAAGTGCTTCGCTTGCCGGCGCGGCTGCGGCAATTGCTGTGAACATTTGCAGGTGCTTGGTGTCCATACCGATGGCGGACTGCGGCCACGCTTCGCGGTGCCCGCGCGAAAGTTGCACCCCTCGGATAAATTGACGCTCGAACAACTCGCCCTCGTCGAGACGCTTGGCATCGGCTGCCACGCCGTGAACCGTGGTCAACCGCAAGCTGGCGAATATGCTCTGGTCGTCGGCGCAGGGCCGATCGGTTTGTCGGTGATCGAATTCGTCAAGCTAACGGGAGCAAAAGTCCTTGTCCTCGACATCAACGAGAATCGTCTCGAATTCTGTAAAAAGCAGATGGGAGTGCATCAGACGATTCGCTTCCAGGGCGACGGCTCGGAGTTGCGAGAACTGCAAGATATCACAGACGGTTCGCTCGCTCCAGTAGTTTTTGACGCCACAGGAAACACGAAATCCATGTGCAACGCCTTCCATTACGTCGCCCACACTGGACGGCTAGTGTTCGTCGGCATCGTCACGGAAAATGTCTCCTTTCCCGATCCGCTATTGCACCGTCGAGAGATGACCGTGTTCGCCACGCGCAACGCCTTGCCCGATGAGTTCCGTCAGATCATCGCCCTGATCGAAGAAGGACGCATCGACACACGGCCGTGGATCACGCACCGGACGCCGTTCGCGGACCTGATCGGCAATTTCCCTTCGTATGTCAAGCCGAAAACCGGCGTTATCAAGGCAATGGTTGAGTTGTAGAGGAGCAGCAGAGCTAGCGCGAACCTGCGGTTGACCATCCGTGTCTAGGTTGATTAGGATATAAACACCTGTGCAGATGATGGCTTTCGGGGCCAGAGGAACCCAAATGCTGCAAACCGAAAAGAGCAAACAAGTCAAAGAAAGTATTCGCCTCGTCCTGGTGCCGCAAGGCATGGCGGGCGGGCTTACTCGACGAGAATGGCTGTTGATCCTCGTACTGGCGGCAGTGCAATTCACTCACATCCTCGATTTCGTCATCATGATGCCGCTGGGGCCGCAGTTCAAGCAAGACCTTCACCTAAGCGATCAGTTATTCGGTTTCCTGGTATCGGCGTATGCCTTCAGCGCGGCGCTGGCCGGTTTGTTGGCGGCCTGGTTCATCGACCGCTTCGACCGCAAGACGGCGTTGTTAGGGCTGTATGCCGGCTTCACGGTGGGAACGCTTTGCTGCGGAGCGGCGCCGAGCTACCCCCTTTTGCTGGTGGCGCGAGCGCTTACGGGCGCGTTCGGCGGCGTGGTGGCGGCTTGCATCTTGGCCATCGTCGGCGATGCCTTCCCCGGCATGCGGCGCGGCCGGGCGATGGGAGCGATCATGTCGGCCTTCTCGGTGGCATCCATCGCCGGCGTGCCTGCGGGACTGTATCTGGCGAACCTTGTGAATTGGCGAGCGCCCTTCATCGCCCTGGCTGGCTTGAGCGTTGGAGTGATCCTGCTCGTCGGCATGGTCCTCCCGCCGATGCGCAGCCATCTGAGCCGCGGCCGAAGGGCCAGCAACCTCTGGGGAATCTTCCTTGACCCGTCGCACTTACGCGCCTATTTGCTGATGACCGCCATCGTCCTCAGCACTTTCATGATCGTTCCCTATCTCGCTTCCTACCTCGTTGCCAACACCGGACGCACGAATGAGGAACTGCCTTATGTCTACCTGTTCGGCGGACTGGCTACGTTGGTGACGATGACGTTTTTCGGCTGGCTATCGGACCGCATCGGCAAATTGTTGATCTTCCGCATGATGGCCCTGTTCACGATTGTGCCGATCTTGCTGGTGACCAATCTGCCTTCGGTGTCTCTGGCGACGGCGCTGATGGTTTCGACGCTTTTCATGGTGACAACATCGGGCCGCATGGTGCCGGCGATGGCCTTGATAACGGCCAGCGCGGCGCCTCGAAATCGCGGAGGCTTTCTCAGCGTCAATGCCTCGGTGCAGCAAACGGCGATGGGCCTGGCATCGGTCCTGGGCGGACTGATGCTGGGTCAAGGAGCCAACGGCGAAATCACGGGATTTCCGCTCGTGGGCGGACTGGCGTGCGCGGCGACGCTGATGAGTATCTGGCTTGCGGGTCAGTTGCGGCCGGCCGATGGCGGCGAGGACGCGATTTGGGAAGGATGAAATCAGAAGGATAAAGGATGAACCAAGAAGTATTTGATTCTTCCTTCATCCTTCTGACTTCATCCTTTCGAGGGCGGCGGCGGCATTCGGGGCGACCTCGAACGGAGCGTCCACGGCGCCGCCGCTGCTAATCATCTTCGTGGTCAGGAAAAGCGTCTCGATGTCGCCGGTCAGACCGCAAATAATCAAACGTCCTTGCGACGTAGCCAGTTGCCGCCGCAAGCTCAAGAGCGGCCAGAAGGCGACACTGGACATATAGCGGACGTTCTGCAAATCGACAACAACGCGATGGATTCCCGTTTTCTCAAGCGCAGCCTGCATCTCTTCGCGCAGCTGCTGTGCGGTTTCCTCGCCCTGGATGCGCGATTGGGTGATGGTTAGGACGAGGACTCCTTGGTCCACGGAACTTTGAAGAAGCGTACCGCTAGAGGTCATGGAACGCTCTGGGTTGATGCTTAAGACGAGTCTAGCAACAGCCTAACTCAGAAAGGCATCGAAGACAAGGTGCATGCGATGGGGAATCTGTTGCTCAGATCGCTAACAGTTCTGTCACAGTAATCAGGATTTCGAGCTAATCGGACGTATTGCCGGCACGACTTCGTAACGGAAGCCGTGCGCGGTCAATACGTCCAAATGAGCAGGCAAGACTTCGTAGACGGGATCACTCCCGATCAGTCGCACCGGCGCGACCACGATCATCGCGCGCCAAGCTTTACCCCAATCAGCTTTGGAAAGTCGAATCGTTAACACGGTTGCCTCCGCGTTTTTGGACGAAGAATCTCTAAACCGCCAGCGGCTTTCGCTCACGCCGTCGTTCCAGCACCAAATAACCTACCGGGATAATCATGCGCGTGAACAGCATGTTGGCGGTGATGCCGCCGATGACCATGATCGCCAAGGGCTGCTGCATCTGCGCCCCAGGTCCAATTCCCAGTGCCAGAGGTGCTAGGCCGAGAATCGCCGCCATGCTCGTCATGAGGATCGGTCGGAAGCGTGTTCGTCCGGCCAACAACAGCGCCGGCCGCAGCTCCATGCCTTCATGACGTAGCTGCTGAATGTACTCTACCAGCAGGATGCCGTTTTTCATGTCCAGGCCGATCAGCAGAATCGCACCCATGTAGCTGGACACGTTGAGCGGCGTGCCGGTGATCCACAAGGCGAACAAACCGCTGACCAGCGACAACGGCTGTGTTAAGAAAATGAGCAACGGCAAGATCACCGAACGGAACTGGAAGACGAGCATGATGTAGACAAGCAGTACGGCGACGATCATGACTACGGCGAAGCTCTTGAAGGCGGCTTTCTGCTGGATGTAATGGCCGCCCATCTCCCAGCTGTAGCCGGCCGGCAGCTTTATGTCCTGCATTTGCTTGCGGATGTCGCGGACCACCGCACCGAGATCACCGCCCTTTTCCTCGTCCAGTTCCGCGGTGACGTAGTGAACGGGCCGTTGGTTCTCGCGCCATTGTTCATCGGTGGTTCGCTTGCGCTGGATCTCGGCCAGTGCATAAAGCGGCACCACGCGGCCTTGGCCGGCTACATGGCCCAACGACGGCGAGACGCCCGGCAGTGTCGGTGCTCCGTCTGGTATCAACAGCCACTGATTCAGTACGCGCTGGGGATCGAAGCGGTCTTTGCCGAAACGATACGAGTCGGGGTACCGCACACGGACATCGGTGACGCGCAAGGCGGATTCGCGCACCTGGGTTGCCACCTGACCAAAAAACATCGCATTCAACTGCCGCTCCACTTCCTGTGGCGTCAGACCGAAACGCGCCGCCCGCACGCCATCGATTTTCACCGAGAGATCCGGATTGCCGGCGTAAACCGCCTCATCGATGTCGTGGATGCTCTGGTTCGTCTTCATTAGCTCCTTGAGTCCCTTGCTGACTTTCTCGGCCAACTCGTCCAGCTCGTGATAATCCGGCCCGAACAGCTTCACCTCAACCGGCTTGTTCGCACCGGAAAGGTCGTTCAACTCGTCGGTGATAATCGGAATCGTTTCGATCTTGAGCTGATGTTCGGTGAATTTCTCCTCCAGCACTGCCTGGATCTCCTTTCCGACTTCCTCCCCCGAACGGCGACGGTACTTGCTGCGAATGTAGGCTTTGCCCTCGGCCAGAGCTTGCTCCTCCGTGAAGTGAGGCCCGAATTTGCGGGCCGCTTCTTCCTTGCCTGCCTCCATCATCTCCTTCTCGATTTTCTCGAACTCCGGACGAACCGGCTTACGCATCAGGCTGAGGAAATCGGTTTCGGCGGGACGCAGGACGACCTGGATGTCGCCTTGATTGGTGGCTGTGGCAAACAGACCTAGTTCGGCCCCGGTACGGCGAACGTAAGCCTCGACGTCCGGGTTTTCAGACAGGGCTTCTTCGATGGCTCTCGCTTTTTGCTCTGTCTCGGCCAACGGTGTACCCGATGGGGCAAAGTAATCGACGACGAAAGCGCCCTCGTCCATCGCCGGCATCAGGCCGGTTTTCAATGGTTCAATCAACGGCGGCGGTTCTTTGCCCTCCGTGTGAGGCGCTCGCCAGTTCGGAAGGCCGGTGTACAACACGATGCCGATAGCAACGGCGGCAATCGAGCCGGTGAGCGTCAACCACGGCAGGCGCAGGGCCAAGCCGAGGACCAACTCATAGAGCCAGGCCATGGCGCGATAGATTGGTCCCGGCGGCGGCATCGGCCGGCCAGCCAGAAACTTGGCTGCGAACACCGGAATCAGCGTTAAGCTAATCACCATCGACACCAACACGGCGATGGACAATGCCCAACTAAGAGAAGCGAAGAATTGGCCGTAGACGCCGACAATGAAGGCCAACGGCAAAAAGACGAGGACCGTCGTCAGCGTGGAGCCAACGACGGCCCCGGTGATCTCCTTCGACGCCGCACCGACCGGATCGATGGCGGCTGCCACTTGTTGTGGAGTTGTTCCTGCCGAACCTCTCTTCGGTTCCAGATGCCGAGCGATGTTCTCGATGACGACGACCGTATCGTCGATAATCAGGCCAATCGCCACGGCCAAGCCGCCCAGCGACATCAGGTTGAGCGTCTCGCCGGCCCAGTGCAAAAACAAAAACGTGATGGCCAACGTCGTTGGAATCGCCAGGGCTGAGATGAGCGTCGCTCGCCAGCTCCGCAGGAACGCCAGCAGAATCAGGATGCTGAACAAACCGCCGATAAGGATGGCGTCGCGCACGTTCTCGACCGCAGTCTCGATGAACGTCGCCTGATCGTAAACTACCTGAGCATGAACATTGTGCGGAATGCGATGCTCGCGTTCCATCTGACTAATAAGCTCTTTGATGGCGTGCGAGACGTTGATGGTGTTGCCGCCGGGACTGCGGAACACCGTGATAACAACGGCGTCTTTCTCCTGGTAGCCGATCGATAGCACGCGGTCCATTCGGCCGATATGCACGTCGGCCAATTCACTGACGAGCAACGGCTGATTGTTCTTGGCCGTGATGACAAGGTTGCCGATGTCGCGCGCCGTCTCGCCCTGGGTGTTGACAATGACCTGATAGGCGAAGGGCGGCTGTTCGATGCGGCCGACTGGCTGCAAGCGGTGTACCTTGGCGATCTGGTCGGCGAGGTCGGCGGCGGACAGACCGGCGGCCAACAGCGCCTCAGGCCGCGGCTCTACTTCGATCTCGCGCAGGTCGCCGCCAGCCACATTGGCATAAAGAACATCCGGAATATTCTTGATGCGCGGAGCCAGGTTGAAATGAGCGAAATCACGCAGCTGAGCCGGGCTATCGCCGCCGGTCAGCACTAGCGACAGAATCGGAAAGACCGACGGCGTCATGCGCTCCACTTCCAGCTCCACGTCCGGCGGCAGCTTCGAGCGAACCGTGCCCAGGCGGTTCCAGGTGTATTGCTCGGCTTGCAGCATGTTGAAACCGGAATTGAAGTCGAGCGACAGCTCGCTGGCGCCGCGAATGGTCTTGGAGCGCACCTGAGCGATGCCGATGACGGTGCTGATTGCTTCCTCCAGTGGGATTGTCACCTTCACCTGCATGTTCGGCACGTCCAACCCGGGCTTGCGGGCAATGACGCTGATGCGCGAGAACGTCACTTCGGGGTAGACAGCGCTGGGCATGCGCGTGGCGCTGTAAATGCCGCCAAGGGTCAATAGTAATGCGCTCAGCAGAATAGCGCCGAAGTAGTGTCTGGCATAAGAGGCAAGATTGAACACGATAGCTCCTCAACAAGCCCGGAACGCCAGCGATGGGTTGCGAATACCCGTCGCTGGCGCTCCGGGCTGGTAAGTCTACTTCTCTTCTTTTTTCTCGGCCTTCTTCTCGTCTTTGTGTTCGTCTTTCTTCTCGTCGTTATGTTCGTCTTTCTTTTCTTCGTGGTGTTCCTCTTCCTTGACTGTCACCAAGTCATCGTCCTCCAGTCCATGACCGCCCTCAACTACAAACTGAGTGTCTTTCTCCATCGGCACCGGCTTCTTCTTCTCTTCTTCCACCTCGAACAATCCGAGGATTTCGACTCGGTGCTTATCCCGGTCGCGCAAGCCAAGCTTGGCGATTCTCTTGTGGACGTGATGCTCTTCCTCCTCCTTGCCGTCCTTGCCCTTCTTCTTCTCCGTCTCCACGATAAGCACAGCCGGTTCTTCCTGATCTTCCAACAGGGCGGCTTCGGGGATGCAGATGCAACCGGACTTCTTCTCCGTCAGCACCCGGACGCGGACGAGGACGTTGGCCCGCAGCTTGCGGCTTTGATTCGGGAAACGAGCTTTGACGGCGACGGTGCCGGTTTCCGCCTGCGCTTGATCCGAAATAAAAACGATGCGTCCCTGTTCGAGTTTGACCGCATCCGTGATTGCTTCCTCGTGGTCTTCAATGCGCACCACCTGATCGAGATGGATCTTATTCACGGTGGAGGACGGCACGAAACAAAGCACGTCGATGTCACCGAGGTTAATCACTTCGGCGACCGAAGCGCCTGAGGCCAAGGTTTGTCCGGGAGAGGCGTGGACCATGCCAAGCTGTCCGGCAATGGGCGCCCGCAGCGTGTAGAGGTTCAATTGCTCGTCGATCGCTTTCAGATCCGCGCGGGCAACCTCTTCCTTGGCTTTGACGGCCTTGAACTTCGACTCGGCGTCCTTGAGCGCCAGCAGTGCTTTGTCCATCTCCACTTTCGTCACCAACAGCACCGATGTGCCGCTGCTGCGTTGCAAGCGCTCCAGACGATCCACTTCGAGCTGGGCCAATTCCATCGCGTGTCCCGCCTGCTTGATCTGTTCTTGCAGTTCCGGATCGCTGACTAACAGCTTCTCTCGGTTGGCTCGCAAGACACGGTCGTCGAGCTGAACGAGGATTTGCCCTTTCTCGACACGTTGGCCCTCGACGATGGCTTTGCCCTTTTCGGAGGGTAGAACGCTCAGAACGAGGCCGCCGACGGCCGTGCTGACATGGGCGGCGTGATTGGGCAGCGGCTGTGTGATGCCGAGCAGTTCGGTCCACTCTTCGAGATCCGCTTTTTCCGCCGGCTCCCACTTGACTGGGGCGGCGTGTTCCTCCTCCTCTGCGTGTTCCTCCGCTTCTTTCGCGCACCCCAACGAGAGGAGCATCAGCGCAGCCCAGAGCACAAAGAAATTACGACGAGAGAAAAGCAATATCCACGTCATAATGCGTTACTCGAAGAGTGAGGGAGAATGTTGATGTTTCCTACGGCACGCTGGACGCCTCGGGCGATATCATGGAGAGCCGGGAGGGAGACGGTGAATCGACTGCCCTGCCCTGGCTTACTGTCGATGTGTAATTCGCCGCCTAGTACCGTGACAATGCGCTGAACCACCGTCAACCCTAAGCCAACGCCGGGCCGGCCCAAGCGGCGAGCCTCCGCAGAGCGATAAAAAGGATCGCAAATATGCGGCAAGTCCTCGCCACCGATGCCAAACCCCTCGTCCGCTACGGTCAGCAACACACCGCGCCCCTCCCGCTCGATGGCGACCCGAATCCGAGTGGCCGCCTCGCTGTACTTGCAGGCATTATCGAGCAGGTTATCTACTAACTGCCCCAGCAGGGACGGTTGTGTGCGAATCTCCCAACCGGCGTCGGGGTCCAGGCTTGGCCATAAAATATCGCAGGCGCGCGGGTGATCTTCCCAGTGTCGTCGGTACTCTTCCAGCCAATCCGCCAAATCGACGATGCGCGTGTCCGGCGGTTCGCCCCGAGCCGGCATTCGGGCCAAGAACAAGAGCAACTCGACCATCTGCCGCATTTCGCCGGCGCGGCGGCGGACAATCTGAAGTACGCGCTGATATTCTTCCGGACTTCTTTGTTGGCGAAGAGCGACTTCCACCTGACCCAGAACAGCGGTCAACGGTGTCCGCAGCTGGTGCGAGGCATCGCCCGCAAACCGCTGTTGCTGTTGCAGCACTTCTTGCAAGCGCGTCAACAGATCGTTGAATGAATGCCCGAGATCCTCGACTTCGTCTCCGGTAGGTGTTACGGGCAGAAGCTGACCCGGTTGATCGCCGCGGAGCGTTCTGGCGCAAGAGGCCATCTCGACCACGGGGCGAATCGCTCGCCGGCACACGCGCCGGCTGAATAGAGCGCCCAGTCCCCATAAAGCAGCCGAAACGCCCAGCAATGTCCACGCCAATTGTCGCAATTCCGCCGCCACGGGATGCCAGAGAAGACCTACGCGAATCGTCACGGCCGGGCCGCGATACGTGCGATCCGTTGGCAACGCAGCCTGACCGGGCAACTGATCTGCGGCAATCCCTTCACCCAAATCACGGCGGGAGGAAGCGCCGACCGAATCTACCGATTCCGGCTTGAAGTGCCCCGCTCGCAGCTGTCGGGCAAGGACACGCCATCCATCCAGGGAATGAGCGGCAAACGCGGGTTGCGAGCCAGATCCCGACTCCAGGTTTCGCGAGCAATCAACAAGTCGTCCCGAGTGATCGTGGACTAGCCAACGGATCTGGTCTTCCCCGGGATCTTCGCCGAGCGTGATGTGCCTCTCCAACGGCTCCCATTCGACATCGTCGGCATGAACCTCGACAGCAGCGATAATCGTCTGCATGGCCGATTCCAAACGCTGGTTGGCCTGGTTGACAAGATGGTTGCGTAGGAGCAAGAAGAGAGTGAGAGAAAACCCCAGCATCACCAGGGCCAGAGTCGTCAGGAAATAAGCCGACAGGCGAGTGGTCAGGCTCATGGCTTCTCCTGGCGCGAGAGAGAAGGCGTTTCGCCAAAGAGATAGCCCCGACCGCGCACGGTATGGATCAGCCGAGGGCCGTGCGCTTCTAGTTTTCGGCGCAACTCCATAACGTGAACTTCCAGGGTGTTGGACAGTCCGTCAAAGGCTTCCTGCCACACATGTTCATAAATTCGCGTGCGGGACAGCACTTCGCCGGGATGGCGCAGGAAAAACAGCAATAAAGCCTGCTCCTTGGCGGTGAGATCGAGAAGTTGTCCCGCTCGTTCGACCCGCTGCGTGGCCAGGTCCATCGCCACGTCCTGATACTCCAAGCGTGTACCAATGCTGCCGGGCCGTCGCCGCAAGAGAGCCTGGACCCGCGCCACCAACTCAGAAAAATCGAAGGGCTTGCACAGATAGTCGTCTGCGCCGGCGTTGAGTCCCTGCACCCGCTGCTCCACAGCGTCGCGGGCCGTCAAAAACAGTACAGGAGTGGTCTGATTCATTTGACGGAACCGCTGGAGCAACGTCAAACCGTCTTGTCCGGGCAACCACCAGTCCAACACTACCAGATCCCAAGCAGCCGATTTCAATTCATGCCAACCGCTCGTGCCCTCGGCGGCGACTTCGACAAGAAAACCCTCTTCGCGCAAACCCCGGCTGATGAAATCGGCAATTTCCGTATCGTCTTCGATTACCAGCAGACGGATGGCCATGCGCGGTCCTCGGATTGCTGACGCGGCCGCAATTCATACAGCTTGATTATAACCGCGCTCTCTTAAACGCCGATGATGGAATGATAAATTCCGCTTTATCCAAGGATTCACGATGGAACCGTATTTACTACGTTTGACGCTTCGACTGGCCGACGGCATCTCACGTCTGCCTGCCGAAATTCGGGACCGACATGCTTGCTACTTGCGTACGGCACAAGCTCCGGATGGCGGTTTTTCCGGACGTGCGGGTGGATCGGACCTGTACTACACCGGCTTCGCCCTACGCGGCTTGGCCGTGCTCGATGCCCTGACGCCTGCTATCGCCGAACGTGCGGCGGACTTTCTGCGCGGTTGTCTAACGCAGCAAACCAGCGTGATCGATTTTTTCTCACTGCTTTATTCGTGTGTGCTCGTGCAGCTGGCCGGCGGTCCCGATGCGCTTGCTGGAAGTCCCCCTAATTGGCCCGATCGGGTCGCGGAGATGTTGGAGAGTTTCCGCACCGCGGATGGCGGCTATGCCAAGACTATCGGCGGGGCTTCAGGCAGTACCTACCACACTTTCTTAGTGGGACTGTGCTATCAATTGCTGGGGCGGCCACTGCCACATCTGGCCGACGTTGTGCGTTTCCTCGCGGGTCGTCGGCGTGAGGATGGCGGCTATGTCGAAATGGCGCCCATGCGCCGCGGCGGAACAAATCCTACCGCCGCCGCCGTCGGTCTATTGCAAATGGCCAGCGAGGAGATGCCGGGCGTGTTGGATGAGGTCCGCGAAGGTGTCATTACGTTTCTCGCCGGTATGACTTCTCCGGAAGGCGGACTGTGTGCTAATGGCCGAGCGCCCTTGGCTGATCTGCTCTCGACTTTCACCGCCGCCTGGACGCTCGAACAACTCGGCGGACTGCACCGTTTGGACGCGAAGCAGCTACGGCGCTACGCCGAATCACTCCAGCGCCCGAAAGGCGGCTTTCATGGCGGCCTATGGGATGAGGGCCACGACGTGGAATACACGTTTTACGGACTCGGTGTACTTGCTCTGTTAACGGGCCATTCCTGATAAGAACGGCGGTCTGTCGATCCTTGCTTGGTGGGCGCTGGAGTATCCTTGTAATTTGCGGCGCCCGCATGCTACTGGCAGCAATCAGGCGCCGCAAATTACAACGATATCCGCATTGCCCCACAACCGCTATTTGCTGTTGCATTCGATGGTAACAGCGGTCAGCCAAGACACTGGTCAGCTCAGAACGGTGGGGTCGTCGTCTGATCTTTGATCGCTCCGAGCGTGAAACTAACGACGTTTGCAGGCGGAATGGTGTAGGTCCAGCTGATGGCCACGTCGTTTTGCACGGTCGGATCGTTCACTGCTTTGTCGGCTGCGCTGGAGAGGTTCGTGAACTGTGCCGGGATGTTAATGCCGAGGAGTTGACCGAAATTCAGAATGATGAAATCGATCGGATCTCCGGAGGTCAATTCGCTGGAAGCCGCCGCCTGAATGAACGCCAGGTCCATCTTCGCCAGAGCGTCGATGGCATGCTGATCGTTTAGCATGGACTGATAATCCTGCACCGCCTTGGCAAAGGACTTCCCTGCATTTCCCGGCGGAAACGGGGTATTGTTCGGCTGAAGCGTGGTATTTACTACATTCAGAAGATCGGTCTTGTGGTTTTGCAGATCCTGGCTGAGAGCGTTGAGCGGTTGCACGAGGTTGCTGACGGCCGTGCCAGGAAACAAGAACGACGGCAAATCACGCCCTTCGAGTTGTTCCAGGGTGGGCCGTACAGTTCGGGATTCAGAGCGGCGATACATGGTAATTCCTCCAGCTTGGGCAGCGTGAGGACGCCAATGGGCGACTCACGTCGTTGAAAGGATCGTGCAGGAAAGAGGCACACAATGGGATAACTGTGCGGCAGAGGGACTTGTACACAGGAAAAGTTGAATTTTGAAAAAGCCGGTCGTCCTGTTTCCCGTCATGCAGTTTTGTAGCCGCGGCAGTTGTGTGAGCATCATTTTAGTTGCTGAACATTTGCTCGTTGCGTGTGCTGGTGTCGCCAGAATGCTTCCCACTGCCCTTTCTCACTGCGGTACAAGGCTCGCACATGACACAACGCATGC
>Ga0070739_10002327_pt1 | contig 25860 bp, 27 predicted proteins | sample Coa_R1_7_FD_66445 | JGI IMG/M metagenome (GOLD analysis project Ga0070739, IMG submission 66445) | Surface soil microbial communities from Centralia Pennsylvania, which are recovering from an underground coalmine fire - Coalmine... | ecosystem: Environmental > Terrestrial > Soil > Unclassified ...
CCATCGTGGTGTGTCCTCAACTCTCGTCGTGCTTAGCAGTCCGACGATCTTGACCACCACGGTGGCCGGAACCACGTCCGGCCCGGTGATCGAGCTACACCACTACTACCGACTCAACCGCCGCTCTTGGAACCCGCTAGAGCGCCTTGAAGAATCGAACCGCAGGCAGTGGCGTATAGCCGCTGTTCTCGTAGAGTCGCCGCGCGGGAGCGTGACCCGGATCTCCGCCAGTCTCGACCATCGCCACCCGCATTCCCGACCTCCGCAGCCACTCGGTCGCAACGCTGGTCAAACCCGCCCCGATGCCCTGCCCCTGGGCGGCAGGATCGACAGCGATCATGTAGATCTCACCCAGCTCCTCGTCAGGATGAAGCCTCGCTGCCACCCACCCGACGGCTCTCCCGGCCGCGCCGTCCGCGACCCAGACCCGCTGCGCGGAATCTGAGAGCACGCTTCGCACCTGCGCGGCCTGACCCGCCCGCCAATCGCCCCGCAGCCGGAGAAACAGCTCCGCTCCCAGCGCCTGCTTAAGAGCCTCGAACACTGGCTCCCACGCCCGCAACGAGAGCTCGACAACATGCTCCTCATCATCGGGTCGATAGTTCCGGACCGCAGGCATCACGGCGTCATCCTGGCACAGCCTTTCAGCCGGGCCGCAGCGTCATCCGGTACATCGCCTGAGCCGCGTTTCTCAGGGGCCGGGGACCGGCTGTCCTGGGCCTGACAGCCAATCGGTCTCGCGTCTCTGCTGGGGGTAGAGACCGCATGATCGATGCTGAACGCCACGATTAGATTTGCGCGCCCGCGATGACGCCGGCTTCGCGAGCGCCAGGCTTGCTTCGGCGTTCTCGTTTCGGGGCCCGGCGGTCGGGGGGATGCTGTAGCTCGGCGGCCCCGGCATCTGCGAGATCGTCAGCGCCCCAGCCTGCGGTCGGTGGCTTTCACCCGCTCGAGTGGGGCGCTGAGTTCATCGGCACCACATTTCAGCTCGGTTTGGGGTTCATCGCGGTTGCCGTCCTCAGCGTCCGCGCCTCGCCGGTCTACATCCAGCCCCTCACGCCCCGGCTGCTCGCCATCGGCGCCGTCTTCGGCGTCCTGGCCGCCGCGGTCGCCACCTCCCCGCTGGGCAAGCGCAGCGGCGCTCACCTCAACCCGGCGGTGACGCTCGGGTTCTTTCTCCGTGGCCACGTGCACCGCCACGACGTTCTGGGCTACATGATCGCGCAGGTCCTCGGCGCGCTGGCGGCCGCCGCGATCTTCACCGCCGCGCTCGGCGCCTGGGCGAGTGATGTGCACGGCGCGGTGACGCGACCCGCGGCGCATTTGAGCGCCGCGGCGGCGATCGGGATCGAAGCGGGCCTCACCGGCTGCCTGTTGTTCGTCATCTTCAACCTGGTGTCTTCGGCCCGCACGGCCCGCTGGACTCCGGCGGTGGTGGTCGGCCTTCTGGCGTTGCTGATCCTCGCAGGCGCGCGGTACACCGGCGCCAGCATGAACGCAGCCCGCAGCCTCGGCCCCGCCACGGTCGTCGATAGCTGGAAGCTGCTCTGGGTCTACTTCATCGGCCCGCCGCTCGGCGCGATCCTGGCCGTGATCGCGTTCCGGGTGTTCCTGCCCGAGCGCCGCACCCTGACCGCCAAGCTCTTCCACGATGAGCGCTACATCAGCACGTTGCGCACGGATCTGCCCGCGCAGCCGTCGCCCGCTCGCGGCGCGCACCCTGAGCGTGCAGAGCGGCCGAGCTAAGATGGGCACCCTCGCGGTCATCGTCGGGGTCATCATCGTGCTGGTGGTGGCGCTTGACATGGGCCTGGTGGTGCTGCATCCGACGGTTCAGGGGCCGATCAGCCACCGGGTGACTCGGATGATCTGGCGCGCGAGTCGCGGTCTCGCGGTGGCACTGCGCAGGCCGCGGCTGCTCATCTTCGGCGGGCCGCTGACCACGGTCGGCCTGCTGTTCTGGTGGCTCGCCGGGTTCTGGATCGGCTTTGCACTGATCTACCTACCGTTCATCGGGCACTTCTCCGCCAGCGTCCACTTCGGCCACAAGGGGTTCTTCGACGCCCTATACACGAGCGCCACGATGCTGACCACGCTCGGGCTCGGCGAGCTGCTGCCCACCCAGGACGCGATGCGCGTCGCGGTGGTCTGCGAGGCGGCCACCGGTGTGGGAACGGTCAGCGCTGCGATCAGCTACATCCTCTCCGTCTACCCCCTGGCCACCCAGACCCGCGCCCACGCGCTCTACCTCTCCGACCTGGAGCTCGTGGATCCGCGTGCCGCCGCGCAGTACCTCGACGCCGCCGGCGACTCTGGGCTCGCCGAAATCCACCAGCGGCTCATCGACGGTCATCAGAGCCTGCGCCGGTTCCCGGTCCTCTATTACTTCCATCCCGACCGGGAGGCCGAGTCGATCAAGCGGCTGCTGGAAAGCGCCGCCGTCCTCTGCGCCGTCGCGCGCTGGGCGCCGCCGGACGCCCTCACGCACTATGGGCACCGCCTCGCCGAGGCCCTACGGTCAACGCTGGAGCGCGTCGCCCGCGACTACGAAACCAGGTACATCGCAGGCCGATCCGGTCGCACGACCGAGGACAGGGTGCCCGACGACGCCGCGGTGGTGCTCGCGGCGCTGCGCCGGGACACCCTCGCAACCGAACCCGTGACGACAGGAAGCAGCGCCGATGCCGGCTTCGGCGAGTTCCTCACACAGATGAGCAACCTGCTCGGGGGCCTCGCCAACGCCCACCTCTATCCCAGGCAGCCGCTGGCCGCCCGGTTCAGCGGTTCGATCCGCACGAACGCCGCACCACCACGCGCTTGCTGAGGACCCCGCGAGCGCGCGCTACCGAGCCCACCGAGGAAAAACCGAACATGACACACTCCTGGTCATGTGTCACACATACCGGCATCGACGCGTGTGCGGCTAGAACCAGCGCCGGTGACGCCGCCTGTGGCCGAGCAGCCCACCAAGCGGAAGCAGAAACAACAGCGGCAGGAAGAGGACGTGGCCGCCGCTGGCGATGAAGATCACAGCGGCAAGCACGAGTCCCCACAGCGCGAAGCGCACCGGTCAGCGCTCCTCGGTGTAGTGCTCGCGGCTGCCGGCCTTGGCCAACCCGCGGCTGATCATGTAACCAACGGTCAAGATCATCGCGTAGAGCCAGACGCGGTCGGCGCGGAACACATCATGATGGCCGCCATAGCCGGTCGCGCTGGTGACCGCTCCGGCGATGAAGATGCCGGCGAGCATCGCGACATATGCGATGAACTCCGTGGTCTTGAATGAAGCCTTGGTCTCAGTCGAGCGCCGCACGCCAACGCGTGTGGCGTCATCAAGGCGGGCACGCGACAACTCCGGTGATGTAGCTGACATCGATCCTCCGAATCGCAAAAGATGACCCAGAGGCAAATGGCGACACACCGACCAAGGGGACCGCCGAAAGCGCGGTACAAAGGGGCTACCCCAGCCCGGCTTGCCCGAACCTCTGTCCAAGCCACGAGCTTCCCCCCGCCCGGCGCGTAGCCTGCCGGGGTCTGGCGGTGGTGGGGCTCCGACGACGCCGGAGCCCCCATGTCGCGTTCAGTAGCCGATGGTGCCGAGCACGATCGCGGCGTAGCCGCTCGATTGGCCGGTCGCGTTCGGGTGGAACACGTACGCGGCTCCATAGGGGTTGTAGTCGCCCCACAGCCACGGCGAGCTCGCGCACACGTCGTGACCGCCGAACGGAGTGACGGCATCCTTATAGGTGAACGCGTACTTGCCGGCCTGCGTCTTTATCGTGCTGTCGAGGTTGTCGGCGACGCCGTTGAGCTGTGTCTCCTCGGTGGAGCTGAGCGCTCCGGTCGCCGAGCAGGTCTTACCCTTGCTGCTGAACAGGTGCGGGTATCCGAGCACCAGCACCTGCGCGCCGGGCGCCTTGCTCTTGATCGCCGAGTAGGCGTTGTCGAGCTCGCCGGGCAGCTGGTTGGCGATCTCGCCGTTCGTCGTGTTGATCTGCGACTCGCACCAGGCGTAGCTGCCGCTTCCGCACGCGACGACCAGGTTGCCGAAGCCCACGTCGTTGCCGCCGATCGTGATCGTGACCAGGCTGGTGCTCGAGGACATGTACGGAACTTGCGAGTTCACCACGTCCGAGGTCGTCGCACCGCCGCAGGCCAGGTAGTTGAGAGACAGGTCCGTGCGGGTCTGCGCCACCTGGTAGGGGTAACCCGCGGTGCTGCGCGAGCACGATGCGCTGAGGTCGTTCACACCGGCTCCCGACCCGGCCGAGTACGAATCCCCGAGCCCGGTGTAGATGCCGGCCGAGGCGACGGCGGGTGCGGCGAGCAGCGCGAAGCCGACGGCTCCGAGCGTGCAGAGCCGCAAAATCGAGTGCTTCATGGTTCTCCTCCCGTGCCGCGCCGGGATCACGCCGCGGCGGGTCGTGTGATGGAGGCGGGACAGTATTGGCGCCCCTCCGCGCAGACAACGTGCGCGTCAACCAAACTCGGTCGTGGGCGGTGCACACCCACCAGGTGGACGAGCCGAGGGGCCCCTTGTAGCCTCACGCTCTCCCAGCCCCGTGGAGTCGTCATGAGCATGGTGAAGGAGACCGCGAGTCCCGTACGGTGCGCGCGGGAGCTGCAGGCTCGCGCACCCGCGATCGCGCGCGCCGCCGCGGCCGAGATCCGCGCGCGCGTGCCGGGCTACGGTCCGATCGACGCGCGCACGGCGGACGAGCTGCAGCACGCCATCCAGAGCATCGTCGAGGCGCTCTGTCACGCCGCGATCGCGGGCGAGGAGCTGCCGAGCGGTGCCATACGCGAAGTGCGCGGAGCGGTGCGCGGGCGGCTGCGCTCGGGCATCTCGATGTCCGACTGGATCCAGGCCTCGCGCATAGGTCATGGCGTCGCGTGGAAGGCGACGCTGAGGCTCGTCGAGGCGGGCGCGATCACCCACGAGGAGGCGCTCGCGGCCTCGGACCTGATGCTCGGCTACCTCGAGCACGTCACGGCGGTCGGCTGCCAGGCCTACCTCGAGGGGCAGCGGCTCGATCGGCCCGAGCACGACCGCGCCGCTCGCGAGCTGTTCGAAGATCTCATGGGCGGGACTGGGCCCTCCACGGCGGCGCATCATGCCCTCGCGGCTGCGGCGGGCCTGGGCAGCGGGGCCCGCTTCGCGGTCCTCGTGCTGCGGCCGCTCCAGCCCGTCAGCGACGAGGGCTGGCTGCGCGCCGCCGCCGAGACGATCCTGCGGGCCGCCCGCGTGCACGACCCGCTGAGCGTGATCCGCGGCGGCGAGGTCGAGGCCATCGCGCCGATCCGGCCCAGCATCGGGGCCGCCTGGCCGCTCGCTCCCCTTCGGCGCGCCCAGCTCGTGCTGGCCGAGCAGGGGACGAGGCTGGCGGTCGGCATCAGCCGCGCCGCGGACGATCTCGCCCAGATCCCGTTCGCGCACCGCGAGGCGTGCGTCGCGGCCGACCGCGTAAGTGCCCACGGCGGGGTGGCGCGTTTCGACGAGCTCTCGCTGCTCGAGTACCTGGCCGCGCGGGCGGCGCACGACAGCCTCGCCCTCGAGCTGATCCCTGCCCGGGTCCGCGCCTTCGTCGAGGATGAGCTTGCCGGCGAGGGCGCCATGCTCGGCACGCTGCGCGCCTACGCGGAGGCCGAGATGAACGCGACCGAAGCGGCCAAGCGGCTGTTCGTGCACGTGAACACCGCTCATTACCGCCTGCGACGGATCCAGGAGCGGACCGGGCTCGACGTCCGTAGCCTCGACGACCTGCTGGAGCTGCTGACCAGCGTGCGGCTTCTGGAGGAGCGCCGGCGCCTGCTCGTCTCAGGCTGCGCGCCCGACGGGGTGCTGGGCTGAGGGCCGCGCTCCCGACGTGGCTCCGTCTCGGTGCTGTCACTCTGGCCGTCCTCACGCTGGCCGGCTGCGGTGCCGGCCACACTACGCGGTGCACACGGGCCATAGCTGGCCGCCGGCGACGCTCGGCGGCCGCCCGGCGGCCGAGATCGTGTGGGCGTTCTTCCGCGCGCACCCGCTGGCGCCGGCGCGCTGATCGGGGGGTGCCGCTGCTCGCCGAGCCACCGATCCCGCAGCCACTGATCGCCGGGCCCGCCGCATACCGGGTCCTCTCAGGCGGGCCGCGTCAGAAGGCGCGCGGGGGCCTTGCGCTCCCAGGCCTGCGTGAGCAGCTCGCGCAGCAGCTCGTCGGAGGCGCGGCGAAGATCGACGCTCACGGCACGCAGGCGCTTGCCCCAATAGAAGCCCTCACACGCCTCCGGCTGCTCGTCCACAAACGTCCGGATACCGTCCTCGTCGAGCATCACGTTCATGTGCTCGGCGTCCCACAGGGTCGCGAAGATGCGGTTGGCGACGCGAAACGACGGACGCCCGTGATGATCGGCCTCGTGGGCCTCGGGAAGCGAGAGCGCCAGTCCCCTCGGTCGTTCATGGAGCTCCATGGCCGCCCGAACATATCCGTGCGCCGCGCCCGGCTCAAGCCCGCGCGGTCCTCAGCGGAAAGACTGTGTCGATGACCTCGCCGACTCAGACAGAATCCGGCCCGCTGATCGCGGAGCTGCTCCCCCCCGAGGTCGCGTGCGCGGAGACCCGCGAGCCGGGCGAGCTGAGCCAGCTGCTGGCGCCCGAGGCTGGGCTGATCGACCGGTGGGCGCCCCGGCGGGTGGCCGAGTTCGCGGCCGGGCGTGCCTGTGCCCGCCGTGCGCTGTCGGCCATCGGGCATGGCGACTGGCCGCTGCTGCGGGGCGAGGACCGCGAGCCGCTGTGGCCCACGGGCGTTGTCGGCAGCATCACGCACACCGATGGCTACTGCGCCGCCGTCGCCGCACGGGCGCAGCAGATCGCCACGGTGGGCATCGACGCCGAGGCCCACGACCACCTCCCCGACGGGATCCTGGGCCGGATATCCCTGCCCGACGAGGCCGCGTGGGTGGCCGCCCGGGCGGGCGACGGCACGCATTGGGATCGGGTCCTGTTCAGCGCCAAGGAGACCGTGTTCAAGGCCTGGTTCCCGCTCACCCGCCGGTGGCTCGAGTTCGAGGGGGCGCGCATCGAGCTCTCGCCCGCACCGCGCGCCCCTGGGGAGGCGCAGCGCGGGACCTTCCAGGCGACGCTGCTCGTCGAGCCGCCCGCCGTCGACGGCCAGCCGCTCGAGGTGCTGCCCGGTCGCTTCCTCATCACGCCGGAGCTGATCCTGGCCGCTATCACCATCCCGCGCGGCGCGTAGAGCCCTTGACATGCAGCCGCGCGGCTGCATATTATTGGCAGCCAGATGGCTGCCTATTCCGATATGGACGAGGTGTTCCGGGCGCTGGCCGATCCGAGCCGGCGGCTGCTGCTCGACAGCCTCAACGAGCGCAACGGCCAGACTCTGCGGGAGCTCGGCTCGAGACTGGACATGGCTCGCCAATCGGTCAGCAAGCACCTCGCGCTGCTCGAGGCGGCGAACCTGATCACGACCGTCCGCCGCGGGCGGGAGAAGCATCACTACCTCAACGCGGCGCCCATCAACGAGATCGCCGAGCGCTGGATCACCCGCTACGAGCGGGACCGGGTGCGCGCGCTGGCCGACCTCAAACGAGCACTGGAGGAGACCCCCGTGGACAAGCGCCCGTTCGTCTACACCACGTACATCCACACGACGCCGGAGCGGCTCTGGCAGGCTCTGACCGAGCCAGCGTTCACCGAGCGCTACTGGGAGATCGCGTTCGAATCCGATTGGAGCGAGGGCTCGCGCATGAGGTGGCACACGCGCGGCCTGACCATCGACGACGCCGAGCAGGTCGTGCTCGAGTCCGAGCCCTACCGCCGCCTGTCCTACACCTGGCACACATTCACCGTCGAATGGGCGGACTCGCTGAATCTCACCGTCGACGCGCGCGAGCGCCTGGCGGCCGAGCCGCGCTCGAAGGTCACGTTCGAGATCGAGCCGCTGGGCGAGCAGGTCAAGCTCACGGTGACCCATGACGACCTCGAGCCCGGCGGGCTTACCGGCTCGATGATCAGCCAGGGCTGGCCGCGCGTGATCGCGAACCTGAAGACGCTGCTGGAGACGGGGGAGACGCTCCCGGACGTGCGCCAGAGCACCCCGGCCAGGCTCGGAATCACGCGATGAGCGGCATGGAGCCGATCCCGACCCTCCCGGCTGTGCTGGCGATGATGGCGGCGATGATGCTGCCAGGGGCTGTGCCCACGATCGCGCGGCGCGCGCGCGGACGCGGCGGCCTGCTCGCCGCGCCGGTGTTCGCGGGCTCCTACCTCGGCGTGTGGACGCTGGCCGCCGTCGCGATGTGGCTCGTGTATCGCCCGCCGAGCGATGTGGCTGCGGGGGCGCTCGCGATCGCCGCCGGGCTCTACGAGCTCACACCCGTCAAGCGCGCGTGCCGGCGCCGCTGCCGCGGCGCCGGTGGCTCGGGGCTGCGCTTTGGCGTCGACTGCTTCGGCTCGAGCATCGGCCTGATGCTCGTGCTCGCGGCCATCGACGTCATGAGCATCCCGCTCATGTGCGGGATCGCCGCGATCGCGCTGGCTCAGAAACTGCTCGCGCCCAACCCGCTGTTCGACGTTCCCCTCGCCGTGGCGCTGGTCGCTGCCGGTGTGGCCATCGCAATCTGACCATCACGAAGGAGCCGTTCACATGACCACACACACCACTGCCAGCCGCCGGGAGTGGCTCGCCGCCCGTCTCGAGCTGCTCGAGGCCGAGAAGGAGCTGACGCGCCGCAGCGACGAGGTCGCCCGATTGCGCCGGGAGCTCCCCTGGGTAGCGGTCGAGAAGGAGTACCGGTTCGAGACCGACGGGGGCCCCGCGTCGCTGGCCGACCTCTTCGACGGGCGCTCTCAGCTCCTCGTCTACCACTTCATGTTCGGACCCGAGTACAGCAGTGGCTGTCCGTCGTGCTCGGCGATCGCCGATGGCTTCAACGGTTTCGTCGTTCACCTCGAGAACCACGACGTGACGCTGATGGCCGTGTCGCGCGCGCCGCTGGCCGCGCTACAGGCCTACAAGCGCCGGATGGGCTGGAGCTTCCCGTGGGCTTCCTCGCTCGGGAGCGACTTCAACTACGACTTCAGCGCATCGTTCACCGAAGAGCAGCTGCGCTCGGGGACCATCGACTACAACTACCGCCCGACGGACACGACGTGGCTGCGCGACCCCAGCCCCGCCGGGGGCGCGTCCGTTCACGCCGCCATGAGCGGCACCGACGTCGCCACGTACGTTCGCGAGCATCCCGCCATGAGCGCGTTCGCCCTCGAGGACGGCGTCGTCCACCACACCTATTCCGCCTACGCACGTGGCCTGGACGGGCTTTGGGGCATGTACCAGTGGCTTGACCGGGCGCCCAAGGGGCGCAACGAGACCGGCCCGTGGTGGCGCCGGCGCGACGAGTACTGATCAGCGTGAACCCCGCCCCGGGGCCGAGCCGCGCTGGGGCGGGGTCGTGGCGTCGAGAAAGACCTCGGTCACATCGGGAACCGCTTCGCGCAGCCGCTGCTCGATGCTCTTGGAGGCCTGCTCGACCTGGTCGTCGTCCATGCCGTGGGCGAAGTCGACCCGCGCGGCCACGAGCAGCGAGGTCGGACCGAGGACCATGGTGAGGACCTCGAGGACCCGATCGATCTCCCGGCATTGGGCGAGGGTCTGCTCGATGGCGGCGCGCTCCTCGGGCCGGGCCGAAGCTCCCACAAGCAGCTCGGAGGTGTCGTGCGCCATCCACCCGGCGACGCTGACAAGCAGCACCCCGACGGCGATCGACGCCGCCGGGTCGAGCACCGTGGAACCGCTGAGCTGGCCGGCCAGGATGCCAACGAAGGCGATGGCGATGCCGACCAGCGCCGCCGTGTCCTCGAACACAACCATCTTCACATTCGGATCCCGAGTGGCCCGGATGTAGCGCAGCACTGGGACCTGCGCCCTGCGAGCCTCGGCCCGGGTCTGGTGGATGGCCCGAAGCCACGAGCTCCCCTCGGCCACGAGCGAAATCGCCAGCGCGATGTACGCCGCGGCGTAGCCGCCGGACTCCGGTCCCGACGCGAGCTGATAGATGCCATAGCCGATGGCGAACGTAGCGCCGGCGAGGAACATGGCCACCGCGGCCATGAACGTCCAGAGGAAGCGCATGCGCCCGTAGCCGAAGGGTTGATCGGGTGTGGGCTCGCGTGTGGCCAGGGCGATCGAGACGAGGAGGAACCCCTGGTTGACGGTGTCGGCCAGCGAATGGGCGGTCTCGGCGAGCATGGCCGCCGATCCGCTGAGCAGGCCGCCGGCGAGCTTCACGACGGTCACGATGGCATTCGCGACGAGCGCTATGAGGACCGTCTTGCGGCTGGCCCCGGCGGGTCCGCGAGAGTGCGCCAGGCTGCGCCCGCTGGTCCATACGACCGGTGCGCCGTCCGTCGAGCTCACGGCCTCTGCCTACCCGCGCCGGGTGCGGCGAAGCCGAACCCGACGGCGGCCCGGGGGGGCTTGCATTAGCGTGCGGGCATGCGCGTGGCGGTCGTCGGAGCGGGGATCATCGGCCTCGCCGTGGCGCAGCGGCTCCAGAGCGTGCCCGGGGTGACCGAGGTGACCGTGCTCGAGAAGGGGAGCACCCCGGCCGCTCATCAGACCTCGCACAACAGCGGGGTCGTGCACGCGGGCGTGTATTACGCCCCCGGATCGCTGAAGGCGACGCTGTGCCGACGCGGGATGGAGCGGCTGCGCGAGTACTGCGCCGAGCGCGGGGTGGCCTACCAGGAATGCGGGAAGGTCATCGTGGCCCTCGACGCCGACGAGCTCGGCCGCCTCGACGAGATCGAGCGACGGGCCCGCGCCAACGGCGTGCCCGGCCTACGCCGGCTCTCGGCCGGTGAGCTGCGCGAGATCGAGCCGCACGTGGCCGGGGCCGCCGCGCTGCACTCGCCGCGCACCGCGATCACCGACTTTCCGGGCGTGGCCAGGGCGCTGGCCGGCGACGTCGAGTGCGCGGGGGGCAGGCTCTCGCTGGGCTTCGAGGTCACAGGCGTCCGCCGGCGCGGCACCGAGGTGCAGTTGCTCTCGCAAGCGGGCGAGGACCTCGTCGCCGATTACGCGGTGCTGTGCGCCGGGTTGCAGTCCGACCGCCTGGCCCGGCTGGCCGGCGACGTGGCCGGCCCGGCGATCGTGCCGTTTCGCGGCGAGTACTACCGCCTGCTGCCCGACCGCGGCGAGCTCGTGCGAGGGCTCATCTATCCCGTTCCCGATCCGGCCTATCCCTTCCTCGGCGTGCATTTCACCCGGCGCGTCGACGGCGGCGTCGACGTCGGACCGAACGCGATCCTGGCCCTCGCTCGCGAGGGCTACCGGCGCGGCGACGTCTCGCTGCGCGACCTGCGCGAGACGCTGGCGTGGCCCGGCTTTCGCCGCCTGGCCCGGCGCCACTGGCGCACCGGTGTGTGGGAGCTGCACGGCTCGCTCTCGCGGCGCGCCTTCATCGACCGGGCGCGGGCGTTCATCCCCGAGCTCGGTCCGGGCGACGTGGAGCCCGCGCCGGCGGGCATCCGAGCGCAGGCCGTCGACGCCGACGGTTCGCTGGTGGACGACTTTCGCATCAGCGAGCTCGACCGGGTGCTCGCGGTGCGCAACGCGCCCTCGCCGGCCGCGACCTCGTCGCTGGCCATCGCCGAGCACGTGGTCGACCTCCTGCTCGGTCGCGGCCGGATGTCCTAACGCTGACCGCAGCTACCGCTGCTGAGACTCACGCAAGCTCGAAGCGGTCGAGGTTCATGACCTTGTCCCACGCCGCCACGAAGTCGCGCACGAACGGCTCCTGACCGTCGTCGCTGGCGTAGACCTCGGCGATCGCCCGCAGCTGCGAGTTGGAGCCGAATACCAGATCGACTGCGGTGCCCGTCCACTTCAATTCGCCCGTGGCGCGGTCCCGGCCCTCGTAGAGGTGGGGTGACGCGCCGTTGCCGGAGGCATCCGCAGCCTTCCACTCCGTGCGCATGTCGAGCAGGTTCACGAAGAAGTCATTCGTGAGGACACCTGGCCGGTCGGTGAACACGCCGTGGGCCGACTCGTCGTAGTTGGCGTTGAGCGCCCGCATCCCGCCGAGGAGCACGGTCAGCTGCGGCGCGGTCAAACGCAGCAGGTTGGCCCGGTCGACGAGCAGCGTCTCCGGCGACTGAGGCTGACCGGCCCTGTAGTAGTTGCGGAATCCGTCGGCGCTCGGCTCGAGCACGGCGAACGACTCGACGTCGGTCTGCTCCTGAGTGGCGTCGGTGCGCCCGGGCGTGAACGGGACCGTCACCTCGTGGCCGGCCTCGCGCGCCGCCTGCTCGATGGCGGCACAGCCGCCGAGCACGATGAGGTCGGCCAGCGATACGCGCTTGCCGTCCGACTGAGCGCCGTTGAACTCGCGCTGGACGTCCTCGAGCTTCGGCAGGACACGGGCGAGACGGTCCGGGTTGTTGACCTTCCAGTCCCGCTGAGGCGATAGCCGCAGCCGGCCGCCGTTGGCCCCACCGCGCTTGTCGGTGCCCCGGAAGCTCGCGGCCGCCGCCCACGCCGTCGTCACCAGTTCCGGCACCGACAGGCCGGTGGCCAGCAGCGCCCGCTTGAGCGCGGTGATGTCCTCCTCGTCGATCAGGGGGTGATCGACCTCAGGCACCGGGTCCTGCCACAGCTGCGGCTCCGGGACCCACGGGCCGAGGTAGCGCGAGATGGGTCCCATGTCGCGGTGCAGGAGCTTGAACCACGCCTTGGCGAAGGCCTCGGCTAGCTCCTCCGGGTGCTCGTAGAAGCGCCGGGCGATCGGGCCGTAGATCGGGTCGAGCTTCAGCGCCAGGTCCGTGGTCAGCATCATCGGCGCGTGGCGCTTGGAGGGATCGTGCGCGTCGGGCACGGTGCCCTGCGCCTCGGGGTTCTTGGGCGTCCACTGCTTGGCCCCGGCCGGGCTCTCGGTCAGCTCCCAGTCGTACTCGAACAGGTTGCGCAGGAAGCCGTTGTCCCACTTCGTCGGCTCGTTGGTCCAGGCCCCTTCCAGGCCGCTGGTCAACGTGTACGGCCCGTTGCCGGTGCCGGCCGAGTTCTTCCACCCCAGTCCTTGCTGCTCGATGGGAGCCGCTTCGGGCTCGGGCCCGATGTGGCTCGGGTCCACGGCGCCGTGCGTCTTGCCGAACGTGTGGCCGCCCACGATCAGCGCCAGCGTCTCCTCGTCGTTCATGGCCATGCGCCGGAAGGTCTCCCGGATGTCCTTGGCGGCGGCGAGCGGATCGGGGTTGCCGTTGGGACCCTCTGGGTTCACGTAGATGAGGCCCATCTGCACGGCGGCGAAGGGACCGGTGAGCTCGCGGTCGCCGCTGTAGCGCTCGTCGCCGAGCCAGGTGTCCTCCGGGCCCCAGAAGATCTCCTCGGGCTCGAAGATGTCCTCGCGCCCGAAGCCGAAGCCGAAGGTCTTAAAGCCCATGGACTCCAGCGCGCAGTTACCGGCGAAGATGAGCAGGTCGGCCCAGGAGAGCTTGCGCCCGTACTTCTGCTTGATGGGCCAGAGCAGCCGGCGCGCCTTGTCGAGGCTGGCGTTATCGGGCCAGCTGTTGAGCGGCGCGAAGCGCTGGGCGCCCTGCCCTCCGCCGCCGCGGCCGTCCGCGATGCGATAGGTGCCGGCCGCGTGCCAGGACATCCGGATGAATAGCGGGCCGTAGTGGCCGTAGTCGGCCGGCCACCACTCCTGCGAGCTCGTCATCACCTCGAAGATGTCGCGCTTGAGCGCCTCGAGATCGAGCTTGGCGAACTCCTCCTTGTAGTCGTAGTCATCGCCAAGCGGGGTGGCGAGCGGCGAATGCTGGTGGAGCACCTGGAGGCTGGGCTGATTGGGCCACCAGTCCTGGTTGGTCCGGGGGCGAGTCGAGGCGGGCTTCGGGGAAGGGATCGCCGGGTTCTCGGTTTCGCTGATCGTGTCGGCCACGTCGTTCCTCCTACTCGCTCAGGGATTCGTATTCATGAGTCGGCTGCTCATGCGCGGCCACGCACTCGGGGCACCGGCCCCAATAAATCACTTCGGCCTCGTCGATCTCGTATCCGGAGCCCTCGGGAGCGGCGAGGCAGGGTGCGAAGCCGACCGCGCAGTCGACGTCGGTCATCCGCCCGCAGCTCCGGCAGATGACGTGATGATGGTTGTCGCCTACCCGGTCCTCGTAGCGGGCCGCCGACCCGGCCGGCTGGATGCGGCGGACGATGCCCTTCTCGGTCAGCGTGGCCAGGGCGTCGTACACCGCCTGAAGCGAGACGGCGCCCAGCTGAGCCCGCACCACCGCGTCGATGTCGGCCGCGGTGCTGTGCGGCCGATCGGCCACCGCGCGCAGCACGGCCAGGCGCTGGGCCGTGATCTGCACGCCGTGCTCGCGCAGCAGCGCAGCGGTGTCGAGGGGGGCGGCCATCGGCTTCGCCAGAGGCTACACATCCTGAGTCTGGAGGGACTCCACGATCAGGCTGATCCCGGTTCTGGACCGGCTCGCCCGCCGCGATGCTGGCACTCCGGCCCACGGCTGGGGTGCGAAATGGGACCGTCCAGGCCCGCGAGCGCTCATGGGTCGTGGCGCGGCCATCAATCGTTGAGCCCCAGGCGATCACCGCCACGCGCGGCGACGGGCCGATGAAGCTGTCGTTCTCGCGGACAGAGCGCGCCGTAGGCTCTGAACGTGAACATCGCCACTGAGCGCCACGGACCGGATGTCGTGGTCCGCGTCGCCGGCCCCAGCGATGCGCGAGCGATAGCGGCGCTGCGAGCGGTCTGGCATGGACAGACCGCGGCTGATCACAGCTTCGAGACACGCATGGCGGGCTGGCTGGCCGCCGAGGGCGAGCGGCGCACGACCTGGCTCGCCATGCTCGATGGCGTTTCCGTCGGCATGGCCTCGCTGTTCGAGTACCGGCGGATGCCGTGGCCGGCCCGGCCGGACTCGCGCTGGGGCTACGTCAGCAACATGTTCGTCGCCCCCGAGCACCGCAACCGCGGCATCGGTTCCGCGCTCCTGTCCACGCTGATCGCGACGGCGCAGGAGCGCGGGTACGCCCGGCTCGTGGTCTCACCGAGCGTGCGCGCGATCGAGTTCTACCGGCGGGCCGGATTCCGGCTCATCGACGACGCCGCGGATGCCGACGCGCTTCTCGTGCGGAGCATCCCCGACGGGGGATGACCCACGGGCCGGTCAGCGGTCCGACGAGGGGCGGCTGACGCGGCTCCGAACGCCGCCGGGTGTCAGCCGGGGTACTCGTCCTTGCGCCACGCGCGCACCTCGTCCGGGCCCTCCTTTGGCGTGCGCTTGAGCAGGAACGCGTGGTACGGGGCCACGAAAGGATCGGGCGCCGTCACGGTGTAGGTGTGGTAGACGGTCCCGTTCTCACGCGCGAAGGCGATGAAGCCCGGGGCCTCGCGCAGCCCATCCTCGAGCTTGGCACCGACCTGACGGGCCCAGTCCTGGAGCCAGTCGGGCGGGCTCTCGAGGATCGAAGTGATCTCGGGGATCGAGCCGGCCTGCTCGGGCGACAGGGCGAGGCCGAAGTCGAACGGGAACTCGGTGCCGTAGGTGGAGACGTAGGGGAACTCCCACCCCATCCGCTGCTTGTAGGCGATCAGCCGGTCGATCGGCGCGCGCGAGAAGCAGATCAGCGTCACATCGCGGTGGGCGAGGTGGAGGCCGGTGGCGCTCAGCTCATCGCCGAGGTTCGAGCACCCGGGGCAGGCCCCGCGCTCGTAGTCGGGGCCGTACATGATGTTGTAGGCGAGCAGCTGCGAGCGTCCCTCGAACAGCTCGCCGAGCGTCTTTCGGCCCTCCTCGGTGTCAAAGGCGTATTCCTTCTCCACCGGGACCCAGGGCAGCCGCCGGCGCTCCTCGACGACCCGCTGGCCGAGCGTCGCGTACTCGGCCTCCAGCTTGGCGAGCTCGGCCCGAGCCGCCTGCCACTCCTCGCGCGTTCCCGTCTGGTGAGCGGACATCGCTATCTCCTCGCGTCGATTGCCGGGCGGCCGTGGGGGGCCGTCACCATCGTGCGTGAAGACCGCCGCGGTGTCCAGAAATCATCGCCGCAAGCGCGTCGGGCGCGCGCGAGGACGGTGCGTCCGCCTCAGGCGGCGGCGAGCTCGCGCTCGGCGCGCAGCCAGTTTCCGAGCTCGTCGGCGCCGCCCTGCTCGAGCGAGAGGTAGTAGGCGCGCTCCGCGATCTCGCTGTGGGTCGGGCGGCGCGGCTCGGTCTTCGCCCTACGGCTGGTGAGGCGCCTGGCGGCACGCTTCATCGGCTTCTCGATCACGGTCACGTCGGTCTCCTGGTCGGGTCGTCTGCCGTGCCCCATGCGGACGGCACGCCCTCGTGTTCGACGCCGCCGCAGCCACCCCTGCCGGCCACGGGCGCAGTCGACCGGGCGCCGGCGTCCATAGATCAGCGGCCCGGCCCTCCTCCGGGTAGGCTGGATCCCGCTCGAGCCATGACCACCAAAGCATCCTTCAACGCCGAGGAGTGGGCGGTGATCACCACCGCCCCGTACCTCGCCGGCATGGTGGTCGTAGCGGCCGACCGGGGCGGGACGGTGCGCGAGACGATTGCCCTCTCTGAGGCCCTGCGCAGCGCTCGCGAGTACTACGACGACGGGCTGCTTCAGGAGATCGTCGCCACACCGCCCGCGCTGCCACTGGGAGCCGCGCCGCGCAGCTCGGAGGATCTCCATCGCGAGGCCACCGACGCGGTGCGGCGTGCCGTGGCCGCCCTCGGGCGCGTGGCCACCGAGGACGAGCTCAACAACTACAAGCGCTTCGTCTTCTACGTGGCCGAGACGGTGGCCAGCGCGCACCGCGAGGGGGGATTCCTCGGCCTCGGGGGGACCGAGGTGAGCGAGCGCGAGCAGGAGGTGCTCGACGACATCGCCGCCATCCTGGACGCCCCGCACCCGGGCGCGCCGCCCAGCAGCGCGTAGGGCCGGCCCGCGCTACGGGAGCGCGTGAATGTTCCGGCAGCCGGCAGCCGGCGGCTGGCCGAAGGTGTGGATGCAGTAGCCCTGGGCGCTCGGCGGGCCCCACCCGTAGCCACCGGAGGTGTGGAGGTCGGTGAAGGTGTAGTGGCGGGGCTCGCCCGCCGGTCGGCCGTGCTTGTAGAAGATCGTCATGCGCGTGAACACCAGCGTGCCGGCGAGGCGCCGGGGCCGCCAGAGCTCGATCTTCACCGCATAACCGTGGAACCTGCCGCTGGCGCAGTCCGGGACGCAGTTGTCGAGCTGGTTGTAGCCCGAGCCCACGGCGACGCTTGTCGTCCACTTCGTCCAGTGGATGGCGGAGTGCAGGCCGCGAGCGTGCGCCCCACCGAGGAAGCCGGTGCCGTCGCCCGTGTAGGTGATATCGGTCGGCCTGACCGCGAGCGCGTGGTCGGCGGCCGTGGAGCCGAGGAAGATGGGCGAGACCGGCAGGGCGCCGGAGGCCGATGCACCGGCGGCGAGCGCTCCCACGGTGGCCAGGGCGGCCGCGGTCGCGGCCACGCGGCCGGCGACCTGTGCGCGGCGTCGTGGCACGCCCATTCGTGTGTGACTGCGCTGCATGTGCTCCTCCGAGTCGCTTGCCCCGGCGTGCAGCCTAACCGCTCGCCCGGGGGGCGCGGGCGTCGATGCGTCAACTTGTCGAGGCGTCAGCCGGACTCGGGCTCGTCGAGCAGGCCCAGCAGGTGCGCGCGCGTCGCCTGCCACTGGCGCTCAACGCTGCGGGCCGAGTGCCCGAGCAGCCTCAGCAGGGCCAGCCCGCGGATCGCGGCCAGCGCCGTGCCCCAACGCGCGGCGTCCTCGCGGCTGGCCGGGAAGCCCTCGCCGAAGATGAGCGTCGCCGTCGCCCGCACGGTGTCGCTGATCGCGCGCTCCTCGGCCGAGATCACCTCGCGCAGCTGGGGGTCGGCGCGCGAGGCCAGTGAGAGCTCGATCACGCAGGCGAACAGGCGCCCGCTGTACTGCTCGAAGAGGACGTCGAGGCCGGCCCGCACGCGGTCGGCGCCCGAGGGCACCTCGGAGAGCTGATCGCGCAGCTCCTCGAGCTGGCGGGCGGCCAGGTGGCGCACCGCGGCCACAACCAGCGTCGCCTTGTGCGGAAAGTAGTTCTGCTGGGCGCCCCGGGAGACCCCGGCCCGGCGGGCCACGGCGGGCGTCGTGAGGCCCGAGTAGCCGCGGTCGAGCAGCTCGTCCACGGCCGCGTCGAGCAGCCTGCGGCGCGTCGCGTGCGCGCGCGCCTGCTTGGGCTCGGTGGATGAGGGCGGAGCGGGCACTGGTTCAGTACCATACAAAAATCAGCAGCGCTGCTTATTTCGGTTCCGCGGAACCACGGCGGACACGCCAGAACCGCGGGCCGACAGTCACGACCAGGAGCGAGCATGCCTTCCACTGTGCCACTGATATTCGACGCGATCCGCACCCCCCGAGGCAAGGGCAAGGTGAACGGCTCGCTGCACACCGTCAAGCCAGTCGACCTCGTGGTCGGGCTGATGCACGAGATGCTCGTGCGCAACGACGAGCTCGACCCCGCACGCGTCGACGATGTCGTGCTCGGCTGCGTGACCCCGGTGGGTGACCAGGGAGCCGACATCGCCAAGACGGCGGCCATCAAGGCGGGCCTGCCCCACACCGTGGCCGGCGTGCAGCTCAACCGCTTCTGCGCCTCCGGGCTCGAGGCCGTGAACATCGCCGCCCAGAAGGTGGCCTCGGGCTGGGAGGACCTGGTCATGGCCGGAGGGGTTGAGTCGATGTCGCGGTGCCCGATGGGCTCCGACGGCGGCGCGTGGGCAATGGACCCGGAGACCAACTACGACACCTCGTTCGTTCCCCAGGGCATCAGCGCCGACCTGATCGCCACCGTCGAGAGCTTCAGCCGCGAGGACGTCGACGAGTACGCGGCGCAGTCGCAGGCGCGGGCCTGGCGCGCCCAGGAGGAGGGGCGCTTCGCGAACTCCGTGATACCGGTGCGCGACTTCAACGACCACCCGGTCCTCGACCGCGACGAGTTCATCCGTCCCGGCACGACGGTGGAGACGCTGGCCCAGCTGAAGCCGTCCTTCGCCGCCATGGGCGAGATGGGCGGCTTCGATGCCGTCGCCCTTCAGAAGTATCACTGGGTCGAGAAGATCAACCACGTCCACACCCCCGGCAACTCGAGCGGCATCGTCGACGGCGCGTCGCTCGTGCTGATCGGCAGCGAGCAGGCCGGCGCCGAGCAGGGGCTGACCCCGCGCGCGCGGGTCCTCGCCACCGCCGTGTCCGGCGCGGAGCCCACGATCATGCTCACCGGCCCCGCGCCGGCCAGCCGCAAGGCACTGGCCAAGGCGGGCCTCACCGTGGACGACCTCGACCTAGTGGAGATCAACGAGGCGTTCGCCGCCGTCGTGCTCCGCTTCGTCAGGGACATGGGCCTCCCGATGGAGAAGGTCAACGTCAACGGCGGCGCGATCGCCATGGGCCACCCGCTGGGCGCGACCGGGGCCATGATCCTCGGCACGCTCGTGGACGAGCTGCACCGCACGGGCGGGCGCTATGGCCTGGCCACGCTGTGTGTCGGCGGCGGCATGGGCATCGCGACCGTGGTGGAGGCGATCTGAGCATGACCGGCACCGAGAACACGAACGGAGCGGGAAGCGTGAGCGCAACCGAGAACACCATCCGCTGGGAGCAGGACGAGGACGGCGTCGTCGTCCTCACGCTCGACGATCCCAGCCAGTCGGCCAACACGATGAACGCCGCCTACAAGGCGTCGATGGCCGCCGCCGTCGACCGCCTCGAGGCCGAGAAGGACACGATCACGGGCGTCGTGATCACCTCGGCCAAGAAGACGTTCTTCGCCGGTGGCGACCTCAACGACCTTGTGCAGGCCACCCGCGATGACGCTCCGCGCGTGGCCGAGGAGGTGCGGGAGATCAAGCGCCAGCTGCGGCGCCTCGAGCAGCTCGGCAAGCCCGTGGTGGCCGCCATCAACGGCGCCGCGCTGGGCGGTGGCCTCGAGATCTGCCTGGCCTGCCACCACCGGATCGCCGTCGACGATCCGAAGGTCCAGCTCGGCTTCCCCGAGGTCCAGCTCGGGCTGCTGCCCGGCGCGGGCGGCGTCGTGCGGAGCGTGCGCATGCTCGGTCTCGTCGACGCGCTCATGCAGCTGCTTCTCCAGGGCCAGCGCCATCGCCCCGCCAAGGCCAAGGAGCTCGGGATCCTCGACGAGATCGTGCCCACCCGCGAGGACCTGATCCCGGCGGCCAAGCGGTGGATCAAGGAGAACCCGGAGCCCGTGCAGCCCTGGGACGCCAAGGGCTACAAGATCCCGGGCGGGGCGCCATCGAACCCGAAGCTGGCGCAGAACCTGCCCGCCTTCCCGGCCAACCTGCGCAAGCAGCTGAAGGGCGCCAACTACCCGGCCCCGCACCACATCATGGCCGCCGCCGTCGAGGGCGCGCAGGTCGACTTCGACAACGCCATCGAGATCGAGGGCCGCTACTTCGTCGACCTGGTCACCGGGCAGGTGTCGAAGAACATGATCCAGGCCTTCTTCTTCGACATGCAGAAGGTGAGCGGCGACCGCGACCGGCCCGAGGGCATCGACACGTTCAAGCCGTCGAAGATGGTCGTACTGGGGGCGGGGATGATGGGCGCCGCCATCGCCTACGTGTGCGCGAAGGCGGGCATCGAGGTCGTGCTCAAGGATGTCTCGCTCGAGGCGGCGCAGCGCGGCAAGGGGTACTCGGAGAAGCTCGTGGCCAAGGCGCTCGAGCGTGGCCGCACCACGCAGGAGGCGGCTGACGCGCTTCTGGCCCGCATCACCCCGACCGACCAGGCGCAGGACGCCGCGGGCGCCGAGCTCGTGATCGAGGCCGTCTTCGAGGACCCCAAGGTGAAGGCCCAGGTGTTCGCCGAGATCGAGCCGCACCTGGCGCCGGACGCGGTGCTGGGCTCCAACACCTCCACGCTGCCGATCAGCGGCCTGGCCGAGAACGTGACCCGCCCGGCCGACTTCATCGGGCTGCACTTCTTCAGCCCGGTGGACAAGATGCCGCTGCTCGAGATCATCAAGGGCGAGCGCACCTCCGAGGAGGTCCTCTATCGCGCGCTCGACCTGGCCAGGCTGATCAAGAAGACCCCGATCGTGGTCAACGACAGCCGGGGCTTCTTCACCAGCCGCGTGATCGGCACGTTCATAAACGAGGGCATCGCCATGCTGCTCGAGGGCGTCCCGGCGCCGACGATCGAGCAGGCCTCCTCGCAGGCCGGCTACCCGGCCCCGGTGCTGCAGCTCTCTGACGAGCTGAATCTCAAGCTCATGCGCAAGATCCGCGTGGCGGCCCGGGAGGCGGCGGAGGCCAGCTCGAGCGGGTGGGACGCCCATCCCTCCGAGCGGGTCATCGATCGCATGCTGGACGAGTTCGACCGGCCGGGCAAGCTCGAGGGACGCGGCTTCTACGAGTACGCCGAGGGGAAGCGCAGCGGCCTGTGGCCCGGCCTGCGCGACGCCTTCCCGCCCGTCGACGACCCCAGCCAGATCGAGTTGCGCGATCTCGAGGAGCGGATGCTGTTCGCGGAGGCGATCGAGTCGGTCAAGTGCCTGGACGAGGGCGTGATCGAGTCGGTGGCCGACGCCAACATCGGCTCGATCCTCGGCATCGGCTTCCCTGGCTGGACGGGCGGCGTGCTCCAGTACATCAACGGCTACCAGCACCCCGAGCACGGCAGCGGCCCGGCGGCCTTCGTGGCCCGCGCGCGGGAGCTGGCCGAGCGTTACGGCGAGCGGTTCGAGCCGCCGGTGTCGCTGGTCGAGAAGGCCGAGCGCGGCGAGCGCTACCTCGACGGGCAGCCGGTGGCGAGCGTCGGATCCTGAGCTCGCGGGCCAGGCTGAGGGCGGGGGCGGGTCACCTGTGGGCGCGCCGCCCGTCCTCGGCCAGGCGCGGGCGCACGAGGGCTCCCGTGGCCTTTCGCCGGTCGACCAGGACGGTTGGACTCACGCCGTAGGCGCGGGTGAAGTCCAGGAAGGCCCACGACAGGTCGACGTCGTCGCTCACGATCACCCCGCCCGGCAGCATGTGGTCGATGGCGGCCAGATAGTCGGCGTACTGGTCGTAATAGGTGTGGGCGGCATCGTGGAAGAAGAGCTCGGGCGGCCCGTACTCCGCCAGGAGCTGGCGCAGGACAGCCGCGGAGGTCTTCGCGGGCGGGCGCAGCCGCAGCTCCCAGCGCGGATGCCCGGCCAGCGCGCGGCCCACGTCGGCTGTGATGTCGACGCTGACCAGGCGTCCCCGCTCGTTGGCATCGAGCGCGCCGAGGATCGTGCTCGTCGACCGCCCGTCGGCCACGCCGATCTCGAACACCAGCGACGGCTTCAGGCTGCGCACGAGCGTGTACAGCAGCTGAGCGGTGCGGTCCTCGACCTCCCAGTAGTCCGGGTATGCGCGTCCGGAGGCCGCGACCGCCGCCTCGAAGCGCTCGCGCACCTCGGCGTACGCCTCGGCGTGATCCGCGGGGTCGCCGGCGCCGTCATGCAGAAGCGCGGCGGCCGCCTCCTCCGGTTTTATCGTGTACAGGCCCGAGCGCAGGTAGAGGTCGCTGAGGGTGGGCGGGCCGACCAGGTGGGCCACGCGCATGCTGAGGCCGGCGATTCCCCGCCAGTTCCGAAGCGCGCGCGAAAGCGGAATGCTCAGGCGCCCTCTGTGTCGCCGGGCGGCTCTCGTGCGCCGGTCGCTTCCGTGTATCTCGGCCGTCCTCGCGTCGGGGGTCGTGTCGATGGTAGTGACCGGCCGTGGCGGCCCCGGCGGGCGGCCCGGACCCCGTGTGCCGTGGGCCCGGGTTCAGTTTTCGGCCCGCGATGCCGAAATATGTGCGGTACCAAGGGTTTCTATGCGGAAGTAGGTGAGTGCAGCGGTGCGGCGCCTGAGCGCACACCAGCTAGTCGCGATCGGCCTGGACGGCGAGGAGGAGGACGTCGAGTGCCGCGTGCTCGGCGTCGCCGGTTCGGCGGCCATGCTCGGCGGGATAGGGCAGATCGCCGGGCCGGTTCGCGAGCGCCTCGCGGCCGGTGCGCTCGGCCACCTGGTCTTCCAGTACCAGGGGAGGCTGGTCGCGCTGCGGGGGGTTGCTCAGATGCCCGCAAGCGGGGAGGGGCGGGTGGTCTTCGCGGTCGTCGACGATGTGCAGGTCCCCGAGCGGCGCGGCGGCGAACGGGTGCCCATGGCGCTGGCCGCCACCGTCCAGCCGGCGGCCCCCGACGGCGGAGCCTTCGAGACCGTCACCGCCGACGTGAGCGCCACCGGGGCCCTGCTCGAGCGCCGGGGGCACCCGATCCCGCCACACTTCCGGCTCGAGCTGTTCCTGCGCGCCGGCGACGCGGTCAGCTGCTCCGCCCGCCTGGCCCGCGAGACGCCCACCCACTACGGCGTGCAGTTCCTGGAGATGCCCGAGAAGGACCGCATCCGGCTCGGGGTCGTGCTGCTCAGCCGCGCGCGCGTCAGCCGGCCCGGCTCGCCGCCCGGCGGCTGATGAACCGCTCGCACACCGCGATCGCATCCTCGATCGTCTGCCAGTGCAGCGCCTCGGGCCGGTCCGAGGGCCAGTGATAGTTCAGCGGCAGCTTCGTGTCCTCGACTGAGGCCAGCGTGACGACCCGGTAGCCGGCGCGCAGCGCGATCACCGCATCGGTGGCCGCGACGGTCCGCAGGCCGCGCCGGATGCGCACGCCGGCGGCCGCGGCGGCGTCAGCGAGCGCCTCGCGCATCGCCGGCGGGTAGTCCCGCATGCGCAGCATCCCCTCGCCCTCGAGCACGATGAGGTGCGCGCCGCCGAGGCACTCGAGGCAGACGAACTCGGTGCTCGCGTGGTCGAGCTCGGCGCCGTGGCGCTCCAGAAACGCCTGCATGCCCTCGCTGAACGACTCCTCGGACCCGGTCGAGACGAGGAGCACGCGCACGCCCTCGACCGGCCGCTCGCGCAGCGCGGCGGCGATCGCGATCAGCACGCCGACCGCGCTCAGGTTGTCGTTGGCGCCGGGCACGACCGCACGCGAGCCGATGTCGAGCATGGCCGCGCTCGCCGCGAGCGCCAGCGCCGCGCCGGCGCGAGCGAGACCCCGGCGGCCCAGCAGCGACCCGAGAGCGATCATCACCGGTCCCAGCCACACGGCATAGAGGATCGGCAGCGTGTGGCTCGAGCGCTCGTGGGCCCTCGGGGCGATCCGCGGGCCGAGGCGCCCGAGCGCGGGGTGGAAGACCAGGCCGGAGTGGGCGGCGTCGTGGTGGGCGATCAGGACGACGGTGCGCGCGGCCGACCGCTCCCCCGCATGCGCGACGACGTTCCACGTCGGTCGTCGCGGGAGCACCGCGCGCCGGAACCAGCGGCGTCCGTGGCCGAGGTCGTCCCACAGCGCGGCGGCGGCGGCGGTCGCCACCGCGGTGGCGCCGGCGCGGGCGAGCGGAGCGCGCCACCCCTCGCGCCCGCCGGCCCGAAGCGCGGACAGCGCAGCCAGCGCCGCGGCCGTGTTGGCCAGTCCGATCGGCCACCAGTAGCCGCCGTGGGCGCTCTCCTGCTCGACCTCGGCGCGGCACCCCAGCTCGCGCAACCAGCCCGCGATCGACTCGGCCGCCTGGCGCTCGCCGTCCGAGGCCGACGGGCGCTCGAGGCCGGCCAGCTGCTCGATGGCGGCCCGCCAGGGCGCGCTCTCCCGCTCGGTCGCGATCACGGCTCTCAGTGTCCCAGCTCGCGCCGGGCGTGGAGCACGGTCTCGAGCTCGAACCGGCCCGAGGGATCGTCGAGCACCGGTCCGAGCAGCTCGCGAGCCCGGGCGACGCGGTAGCGCACGGTCTGCGGGTGCAGGTGAAGCACGGCGGCGGCGGCGGTGGCGCTGCGATCGAGCCGCAGCCACGTCAGCAGGGTCGTCTCGAGGTCGATGCGTCCCTCGGCGACGGCGCGATCCTCGAGCCCCAGCCGGGCGGCCAGGGCATCGAGCAGGTCGCTGCCCCGCGCCAGGGCGAGCGCGAGAAGGTTCTCCTCCGCGCGCGGCGCAGGCACGGCGGGCAACCGTCCGGCGAGGACGAGCGCCAGCGTCTCGCGCGCCCATGCCAGTGAGCGCAGCGCACCCTCGGGATCCACCGGGGGGCCGACGGCGGCGGGAAAGCCTATGCATGCGCGGTCGACCAGCCGCCGTCTCCGGGCCGGCTCGGGGTCGGGGACGATCACGCAGTGGGCCTCGTCGCTGCTGAGCGCGTCCGGCCCGATCCGGCCAGCCACCGCGTGCGGGTCGTGCTCGTCGGCCAGCGCGATCGCGCTGAGCCGGCGCGGCAGACGCCAGCCGGCGGCCTGAGCGGCGCGCTCCAGCGCCTCGACGCCGACCGGCGGGTCGCGGACGAGCAGCGCCGCCAGGCGGGCGCGGCTCACCATGCGCTCGCCGGCCGCCTGCGCCTGGGCCCGCGCGTAGGCCTCCGTGGCCTGGGCCGAGGCCTGCTCGACAGCGGCGAACAGAGCTCCGGCCAGACGGCTCACCGACTCGGCGTCGAGCCCGGCCTGCACGGCGGTCCGGGCCATGCCCTCCCAGGCCGCCCGCGCCGCCACGCGGAAGGCGGCTTGGAGGGCGTCGAGGCTGCGCCCCGACCGCCACGCGCCCATGCCCGGCCGCCAATCGAGCGGGGGCGCGGGCGCTCGCCCAGGCCGGCCCTCGAGGCGGTCGATGAACGCGCCGAGCGCCGCCTGCGCAGTGCGCTGAACGGCCGCCCGCGCCGCCTCGTCGAGGCCCGCGTACTCCGGGACCGACTGGGTCACCGCGTCGACCATGGTCACGGCCAGCGCCGGCGCCTCGGCTCGCAGCGCCGCGGCGAGCGGTCCGGTCAGGCGGACGGGAGGCGGCGAGGCGGAT
>Ga0070739_10002331_pt1 | contig 25824 bp, 21 predicted proteins | sample Coa_R1_7_FD_66445 | JGI IMG/M metagenome (GOLD analysis project Ga0070739, IMG submission 66445) | Surface soil microbial communities from Centralia Pennsylvania, which are recovering from an underground coalmine fire - Coalmine... | ecosystem: Environmental > Terrestrial > Soil > Unclassified ...
GCAGGCCAGCGATGAATGTAGGTCTGTGCAAGCTCGATCGCATCGATGGTCGGAGTTTCTTGTGTGGTCACAATGGGGATGAGTTTGGCCATCGTTTCTTGCGCAGGCGCAGCCGTGGCTTGCCAGCCCTTACGCCACCAGGTCCGCTCATCAGGAGGGAGATCGCTGTCCCACCGCGCCACCCGCTACGGGCTGGAGTACTGGTGCGGCAGCGAAACGCTGGAGGAGATCGTGCGTGCCCCCTGGCCGTGGCTCTCTATCCCCATCTGGCGCTATGAACTGCAAGCGCACATGCTGATGCGGCTTGACACGTTGCACTGATCGTGGGAGGATCGCTACTCGTTCATAGCACTTTCTCGACGGGAAACTGAATCTCGGTGAGCGCGTCGTCAAGATGGTCTCCCCGGCGCAGGCGGATCTTGCGGCGGGGTCCAACGATGGTATAGCCATTGGCCTCCATCCAGCTTCCCAGTGCTTGATAGGCCGACAGCGCCAACGCGGGATGTCCAGGATGGAGCGTTGTCGCCATGTGGGAAACCGCTGGCAACTCGCAGCGTATCAGCCCTCCCTCACTGCGTGCGGAAAGCCGCTCGGCGTCTTTGCTGTCAACCGGTGCGACCATCTTCACCGAACCCGGGGTGCATGCGTCATCACGCTCCGTATGAACGACGAGCAGATGATCGATGGGGTTGACACCGTAGCGCTTCAGCAGGCTGTCGATCCAGGACGCTTGATCGGCCAGATCCTCCGTCGTCGGGTGCAGTGAGACCCCGGTGATTGGCCTGACCGCTTTGAGCACGACTTCGTAGGCCGGTAGACCACTGCCTTGCTCAAAGGAGCGCAGGCGTGCTTCGAGGCGCACGAGTTGCTCCTGTTGGGCCTGGATCTGCTGCTGGAGTTGTGCCTGCCTTAGCCGCAGTATCTCTTGCAGAGCCTCGGGCGAAATGCCTTCGTCGAGAATCTCGGCGATCTGTGTGAGTCCCAGTCCAAGCTCTTTGAACGCCAGAATGCGATGCAGGTGCGGTAACTGATCCATCGCGTAGTATCGATAGCCGGTCTCCTGATCGACATGGATCGGCTTAAGAAGGCCGATCTCGTCGTAGTAGCGCAGGGTAGTCATCGACACCCCGGCGAGCCTGGCAAAATCGCGAATCTTTAACATCTTCTCTCTTCCTGTTGGACATGCGCAAATTCTCTAAAGAGCTAGCCAATGCCCTCCACAATCGCCTGGCCCTGCGGATTCGCCGCGCTCCATTCCGTGGCAATCACGCGACGACCGGTCAGTTCTTGCGAAGCGTCGGAGGCGAGAAACACCGCTGGAGCCTGGATGATCTCTGGCGGGAGCAAACGCGCCTGGACCTCCGCCGGCGTCTGGGCAGGGACCATCCCGGTGTTGGTCGCGCCACCCGGCAGCAGCACATTGACGCGAATCCGTGCCTCGTAAAGCTCCTGTGCCCAGATGGCCGAAGCAGACTCAAGCGCGGCCTTCGACGGCCCATAGGGAGAAAACCCGCGCCGCTTCATTGTGTCATAGCTCACACTGATGTTAATAATGCTCCCCGCGCGCTGCTGTTCCAATAGACGTGTCACCACGGCACGAGCCATATAAAATGGTCCATTGACATTCGTGTCGATGATCATGCGCCAGACCGAAGGCTCGATTTCCCAGAAGCGAGCAGGCTCCGTCAGAAAAGAAGCGTTGACATACTTCATGCCACGAGCGGCGTTATTGACCAGGATATCGATGTGCCCGAACTGGTGGATGGTCTGGTCCACCACCTGTTCACAGGCGTGTGGATCCGTCACATTGGCAAGCCTCGCCAGCACCCGTTCAGGTCCATGCTGCTGCGCGAGGTGATCGAGTTCGACCTGTTCATGTGCAGCCGTGACGGCGACTTTCGCCCCTTCTCGCAGGTATGCCTCTGCAATCGCGCGTCCGATGCCTCGTCCCGCTCCGGTCACGAGGGCGACCTTTCCCTCAAGCTTTCCCATTTCAGTTGCTCCTTTTGTGTCTCTCAGTATAAACGATCAGCACGTTTCAGCCACGAGCCGGCAAAAAATGGCTGACGCAAGGACAAGCTCATGATGTCAGAGACTGGTGCCCTTTTTGCACCGTAGAAAGTCAGAGTTTGCAATCTGTTCCTGTGCAGACAGGTGAACAGCTTGTGTCACCAGCATACAACGTTCAGGGAGGGTGAAAGTCAAGAGGGGCACCAATGATGCAAATGTTCCCTATTGTCCCGCATCGTCGTCGCTCCCCTCTGCCTCGCGTGGCTCGGAAGCCGGCAGCGGGAGCGGGGCGGTGCGCCAGTAGCAGCGCTGCGCTCCCTCCCCATTCCCTTCAATCAATTTCCGGCGTTCCAGACTTGCCAGCAGCGCCTCCGTGCCTCTGAGGCCGCTGCTCCAGGCTTCATCGGTCGAACAATCTCCTTCCGCGCTGCGTGCCGTGCGAGACGTTGACCTGGCGACACCGCAGATGGGGTTGCCATCACCTCTCTCGTTTCCATCATTCCTGCCTTTCCTGTTGCAGGAGTCGGCAACGTGCCTGACATGTTTGTTCCTTGACGAGAGCGGTTCAGATCCACCTGTCATTGCCCGTCCACGGCTTGCCGCTCCCGTTGGATGCTTGCCAACTCATCATGTGCCTGTAGTCCTGCTTACCACTCGGCCCAGGCACCAGGGGGAGCCATGCAGATACCGACCACCCTCGTCCCGCGAGCCAGTCCAGTTCCATCAGCTGCCGCCTGCTCCACAACTCCTGCGAGATCCCACCCCGGGCGCGTTCCTGCCGCTCCCTGGACAAGATACACCACTTCTGCACGATTCAGAGAGATCGCCTTCACGCGTATCACTGCCTCATTGGCCTGGGGTGTCGGAGACTCAACGGTCTGGAAACCAGGACGCACAGGCGCCTGTGGATCAACGACAATGGCTTGCATGCTTGAAAACATTCCTTTCTCTTTCTTGCCATTACCATCAAGGCAGGTAATTGCCCCCGCCAGCGGCCAGGTAGTTGCCGGTCAGATAGCTGGCCTGGGGCGAGGCCAGGAGCAGGATAGCGGCGGCGACATCCTCGGGCTGGCCCACACGTCGCAACGGCAGCGCCTGGCTGATGGCTTCTCTGCGTGCTTGAATATAGGGGGCCGAAGCCTCGGTCTCGACGGCACCTGGTGCCACCACGTTCACACGAATGCCATGCGGCCCCAATTCCGGCACAAGCGCCTTGAATAGCGCTTCGACGGCCGCTTTGCCAGCGGCCACAGCGCCTGCACCACTATAGGGAGCGCGCGCAAGCGTGCTGCTGACGGCGATGAGATTGCCGTGACCGCGCTCAACCATCAAGGGAGCGACGATGCGCGCTGGCACATAGACTCCAGCCAGGAGGCGCATCACGCCATGCTGGTACTGCTCCCAGGTAGAGTCGAGAAACAGGTTGAAGGTTGATAAACCGCGCGTCTCTGTCGGGTCGGCGGTCCTGCTGCGGGCGATGGCGTTAAGAACCAGCGTATCGATTGGCCCCAACTCCTGTTCTACCTGCTGCACCATGGCCTCGACCTCTTGCGCGTTCTCTACACTGGCCCCGATGGCCATGGCACGCCCACCAGATGCCCGAATGGACTCGACAACTGCTTGCGCCCGCTGGGCATGGTGATGATAATTGACGCCGATCGCCGCTCCATGCCTGGCAAGGAGAAGAGCGGTGGCCGCGCCGATGCCCCGACTCGCTCCGGTAATCAACACCACCTGTCCCTGCAACAGGGCAGAACGAGATCTACTTTGGCTGCTCTCGATGGACTCTTCCATTATGAAATCCTCTTCTAGTTCAATATGTCGTGATACAATGATGCCAGACCTCTGGTCGCTTAACCAGAAGGGAGATGATCGTGGTATAAAAACTGACAGGATCGGCGAGGGACGAGTATGAACGATCAGGAACGCCGGAAAGAACTGGCGCACTTCTTACGCACGCGGCGAGAACGCCTATCGCCCGAAGCCGTAGGGTTGCCTGGTGGTTCACGGCGCAGAACGCCGGGGTTGCGCAGAGAGGAACTGGCAGTAGTAGCAGGCATCGGAGTGACCTGGTATACGGGTTTGGAGCAGGGCCGCGAGATCACCGTTTCCCCGCAGGTTCTGGAGAGTCTCGCAAAGGTCCTGAAGCTGAATGCCGTCGAGCGCACCCATCTGTTTCTCCTGGCCCGCCAACAGCAACCCGCTGATCCCTACCCTTTCACCGCAGACGTCAGCCCCGCGCTCCAACATATTCTGGAGAATATGGGTACGTTCCCTGCCTACATCGTGAATCCCCGCTTCGACCTGCTGGCCTGGAATCAGGCCATGACGTGCATCTATCAGACCGACTTCGGCGCTCTCCCTGTCCGCGAGCGCAATATCCTTCGCCTGGTGTTTACTTCTCCCTCACAGCACATGCTCCTGGTCAACTGGGAAAAAGCAGCACAGGGCCTGCTCGCCCAGTTTCGTGCCAGTACGGAACGCTACGTTGGAGAGCCCTGGAGAAGCGCATTGGTCGCAGAGCTGGAGCAAGCCTCCCCACAGTTTCGCGCGTGGTGGCCGCGTTACGATATCCAGGCCACCCATACCGAAAAGAAAGAACTGCATCATCCTCTGGTTGGACGGCTGGTCCTCCAACCTACGACTTTCCAGGTTACGGACGCACCCGATTTGCGCATGGTCATCTACACCCCCCTGGCAGAAGCGAATACTGCACAGAAGCTGGAACAATTGGTAAAACTGATGCAGGTCCAGAGGGCCGAGTAAGTAGTCTCCATGACACAGGCAGAGCCGGTCCGTGCTTATGTCATGGGGTGGAGATGCTGATGCCAGTCGTCGTGGATCTGGGAGGCGGTCTGTCATCCAGATCCACATACTCTTGTCGAGAAGCTCTTTGAATGGCTGGTCGTTTGTAAGTCATTGAGCTTTCCACTGGTACCGAGAACCATTCCAGACACGGGCACCGCTGATCAGTGGCGCTCCCCTCGATAAACGGACTTCTTTACCCATTTTCGGATAAGCTCTACGTCCTCCAAGATCGATGCGGGCTACCCCGTTGCATTCTTCTCGCGCAAGAGCCTTGCAAAATACCGCGACTCCCTGTACATCTCTGTGACGACGAGGCCGCGACGATAGAACGTTGTCTCACTTTAGCAGGGAGTCACCGTATTTTGCAACTATCTGCGCAGCAAGAACGCAACAGATCAAATGCATAGTGAACGAGTTGCCGACGTCCATCAGGAAGGCGAGGCGACGCCTCATTGATGGCCTCTCAGTGTGTTTTTGACGGTATCAGGAAGCATCGTTTCTCTACGTGCATGCCCTCACCTCGTATACACCCAGGAATCGGTTTTCACACACTCAGGGATCTTGACATCCCTATCCACTTTCCTGTATAGTACATCTCACGACATGTCGTTTTATGATATGTCGTGAGATGTACTATACAGTGAGGAGGAAGAGTGTATGGGCCTACCTGACCTGGGGCGGTTTTCTGATCCATCTATTCTGATCCTTGCCAGCCTGGCTGGTGGGAAAAAGCATGGCTACGCCATCATGGAAGATATCGAGAGTATTGCTCACGTTCGACTGGGAACGGGAACCCTGTATGGAGCTATCGCGCGGCTGGAGGAGTATGGTTTCATCGAGGCGCTGCCTTCTGAGGAACGCGGGCGCCGCCCGTATCGCCTGACATCCGCTGGAATATCCTTTCTGCGCGAACAACTCATCAGTATGGAGGCATTGGCGACACTTGGATTGCGGAGGTTAGCAACGTTATGAACATCTATAAATTGCTGCTCCGTCTCTATCCGCGTGTCTGGCGAGATCGTTATGAAGAGGAGTTTCTCGTGGTACTGGCATCCCATCCTTTCTCACTGTTTGAGGGATTTGATGTCATGCGTGGCGCTCTCGATGCTCATCTTCATCCCTATCTTGGCGCAACGACTCTGATATTGTCTGAAAGGATACGGTTGATGCTCTCCACTTTACGTCGCTCACTGTTGACCATGTTCTGTGCTTACTGTAGCTTTATCGTGGCCGGCATCGCTTTTCAAAAACTGACCGAATATCATGATTTTGCGGAAGCCGCGCAGGCCCATAGTCTTGTGGGATTCTCATTTGACCTTGTAGTGATTGGAGCAATCGCAGCGCTGCTCGCGGTGCTCATCGGCGGTCTGCCCATCGTGGCGGCAGTAGTCAAAGACGCGCTTGCCCGCAAGCGTTACGGCCTGCTGTTCTTACTCGCGACTCCTCTTCTCGCCCTGGCGGTCTTCATAAGCACGACCTTGCTGCTTGAAGCGCTGGCGCCTCTTGGCACTTCAACCTTCCTGACATTGCTCTCCCGCGGCATTTTTGTTGCCGTTTTCCTCGGTGCCGCGGTTGCCAGCACAGGCGCGGTCTGTTTCGCGGTCACGCGTAGTAATATTCCTGCCAGGCTCCTGCGCTTCGCAGTACTACCCTCCCTCCTGATGACGCTTTCTATGCTTGTGATGTTCGTGGCAACGCTGGTCTGGGGACTGAGCCTGTGTAGCGATGTCCCTCAGCTTTTTAACGGCAACGAAGGGATGTTTGGAACGAGTACTTCCGGCTCCTGGCTGAGAATTGTGCTCGTGATGGCAATCGCGACAGGGCTGGCTGTGTTTTCCCTCATGCGGGGATGCTCAGCTCGTTCTGCTCTGCGCAAACCTGCACGATAAACGCTCCAGCATCTCTATCTTGTGCCGGCGAGACCACCCCACCCCGTCGTTCTTCTTTCCTCTGGGGTGGCCTCGCCGAGCACAATAGGCTGCATACTACGGTCAAAATGACATCCTATCGATGAGATATCAGCCCGAAATACCTAGAAGGAGAAAGGTCAATGCGTAAGGATTCACTTCTCAAACTGAACAGCCTACTTGCTGTCTGTCTCGGCATCATTTTTGTTCTCTTTTTCCAGTTCACAAAGCATGATCCAGTGCTTGCAGCCATTCTGCCTTTTGGCAACGATCCGTATGACGCGGTCGGCTCATTCGGCACCATTATCGCGATGCTCCTTTCCATGCTTGCCGTTATTCGCGTCTTGCGCAGGAAACGTACCGATCAACAAAACATGCTTCTTGCTCGTACCCAGTTTACTGTCGCAGCGGCGGTTCTGGTGACGCTTGTCACCGATAGTGTAGCGATGGTTCGACATATCCCGATGTGGATGAATCGCGCGGGAGCGGCGGAACTGGTGATGCTCATGGGGGGAATGATTGCGCTCGCCCTGTGCTTGGCGCTTGTCATCCGTTTTTCCGTCCGCGATATGCCACTTGCAGTGACGGGTTCCTGGAAAAAAGCGGCGGCGATATCCATTGTCGCCATCGCTGTCCTTGCACTCTATCCTGAGTCCTTGATCCAAAGTACTGTAGGTGAACTTTGCACACTTCTTGCAGGCATCTTGCTGTTGTTCGTTCCGTTGTCAGTGTTGCCTCCAGTGTTCATTCCGTTCGATATCACCCCATCCGCAGCAGGCAGCCATCAGCAACGCCAAATGCGCGCATGGATGCAGTGGGGAGCAATAGCGCTTCTTGGCCTCTGTATGGGAATCGTGCTCCTGCTTGGAGAGTGGAACGGGGAGGGGGCTCCTCTACCGCTTCCGCTCAAAATCATGGTCGCTTCCATCTTCATCGGCGCGTCAATCATCGGCCTGTTGATTGCTTATGCTTGCTTGCGAAAGCCGCTTGGATTATTTCACTATGAATAAGCTCAACAGAACATGGCAGAGAACCAACAAGATGCCAAAGAATCCAAGGCTTGAGCAAAAGATTGCTTGGCCCATAGAACATTCCAATGGCTGTGCGCGAATGTATCGCGGGCTTCGTATCGAGGCTGGCTGGAAGCGCCCATCCCTTTCGACTTCCTGTCGCAGATACTGTCTCGCAGCAGTTTTGAGACCCGAAAGCGAGTGATGATGATCATGCCCATCATGGCAGTGTCAGACCAGCGTCAGCCACAGCAGATGTCCCAGGCGAAGCTTTCTGCCAGGCGCGAGCTTGTCCGGTCTGTGGAAGAGGGGATGACCGCAAGAGAAGCACGAAGGCGCTGTCTTGTTCCGATGCATCGCACCACTGCGTATCGGCTTCTCAAGCGTGTCGAGCGCGAAGGCGAGCAGGCATTGGCTGAGCGGCGACATGGGCACCCCACGAAGCTCAGCGGGGAAGTTCTCACCTTTCTGTTGGACTACTGTCAGAGCCATGCGTTTGCCACCAGCCGCGAGATCCAACGCTGCGTTTCTGAGCGCTTTGACCTCTCGGTGAGTATCAGCCAACTGAATCGCGTGCGCGCTGCCCACGGGCTGAGCCGAAAGAACCTGCCGCGAGAAAAAAAACTCGAAAACGGGCGTCACCATCGCTTCTGGCTTTCATGAACAGGCTGGTGGTTTGCTGCTGTTGGCGGCGGCCACCGAGACCGGCCTGCTCATGCAGTTGGAGCAGGCGCTGCCACCCCCTCCAGGCTCAGCAGCGCCACCACGCCTTCCTCTGGCAGCGAGCCCAGCAGTGCGCCAACGTCTGCTGCTCACCCTGCTGTTTCTGGGAGCGGTCGGGCTCTCGCGAACGTGGGATCTGCGCAGGTATACCGCCGATGGCTTGGCGCTGCTTACCGGACGGATGCGCGCCTATGGCTACCGCTACGCCGAAGCCTTTTTGTCGCAGGTGGCTTCCGCCGATGGTGCCGACAGCTTCACCTCTGCCCTCGCGTGCTGGGCTACCCAGCTCTGGCATTCGACTGGAGAAACGGAGAGAGATGAGCAACCCCACACGCTGACCTGTTATGTGGATGGGCATCGCAAACCCGTTTACAGTGACGTGCTCCTCCCGCGTGGACTGATCGGGCGTCTGGGTGTGGTCCTGGGCTGCCGAGCACTGCTGTTACTGCACGACGAGCAGGGCCACCCTCTGTTCGTTACCACTCATCGCGGAGATCAGCACCTCACCGTGGGCGTTCCCGCGTTTCTGGAGCGTTACGAACAGCATGCGGGGAACAGCCAGGTCACACGAATGATCGTGGACCGGGAAGGGATGGCCACCGAATTTCTCGCCAGCTTGCACGCAGAAGGACGCAAGGTGGTGACGATCCTACAGACCAATCAGTATCGGGACCTCTCCTCCTTCTCCGAGGTGGGTACGTTTGTGCCACTCAGCACGGATGCCCACGGGCAAGTCATCCGCGAGGTGGCCCCGGCTCGCATCACTTTGCCACGCGAAGACCATCCTGACGCCCCGCTGCACTTACAGGTGGCGCTCATCCGCGATTTGCGCCGTCTCGTTCCAGTTCAGTCTGATCCAGAGGAGGCAGAGATCCCATCGCGTTGGGACAGCGATCTGCCTCCTGATGAACGGACCTGGTGGCGCGAAGGCTGGCAAGCCACCGCAGCTCCGACCAAAGAGAGGACCGCGAAATTGATCCCTATTGTGACCACGGCCCAAACCCATCCTCTCGATGCCATCGAACTTGCCCAAACCTACATCCACCGCTGGCCTGCCCAGGAAAACGTCATCAAAGATTACCTTTTACCCTTGGGATTAGACACCAACCACGGCTTCGCCAAGGTTGCAGTAGAGAATTCGGAGGTCGCCAAACGACGAACACGCTTAGAGCAGCGTCTTGCCCGCCTCAATCAGTGGGCACAGAGCGCAGGGAAACGAGAGGTCCAGGCCAGCCGACGACGGGAGCGGCTCCGCAAAACCTTCATGAGTCGCAGCAAGGAATTATCCCAGGAACTATGGAAGTACCAACTTACTCTGGAAGAACAAGACATGGCCGAGTATGTGTTCCGGCAGAAGATGAAGGAGCGCAAAGCCGAGATCGATGCCGAGTTGGAGCCGCTCCGCATCAAAGAATGGCAAGCCTATGAACAATGCAATGCTGAGTTCCGCAAACAGGAACGCTATTGCAAAGAACAACGGGAGGTCTTACGTACCTTAGAAGAGCTGAAAGCACAGGAGAAAACCATGTATGAATTGGATCATCGGAAGGATCAGGTCATGACCGTGTGTAAAGTAGCGGTGGCAAATTTGGCAATGTGGGTGCGTGATCACTATTTCCCGCCATCCTATGTGCAGGCCACGTGGCGGCGGTTGCTGCCGTTTTTTCAACTCCCCGGTACGATCACGCAGGACGCTACTCTCGTTCAGGTCGAACTCCGCCCGTTCAACGACCGCGCTCTCAATCGAGATCTGGCTGTGCTGTGTGATCGCGTCAATCGGGCGTCGCCTCATCTCCCTGATGGACGTCGGCTCTCCTTCACCATCCATTCTTCGTGTTGCACTCTTGTTGCGCAAAGGATGGACAAAATACCGTGACTCCCTGCTTATCTCCCGACCGGCGAAAGTATTGTGCGTAATTTCTAATAATAGATTTCATAGCATCTCCAGCTTCTTCAGCTTCGCTGTAGATGCTATTAGGCGGCAGAGACCGAATATAGGTCAAAAGCATTTCTTCGTAATCTCTGAATAAGCTGAGAAATTCAGCTTTCGTGGCAGCAAGAACTCTTCTCGTTGCACCTCCTCCAAAAGCATCATGAGCTTTCTCAAGTGCCTCATCAAAAGCTCGTAAGATCCTCTCCTTATCTCCCGACCGGCGAAAGAAATGTGCATATTTTCTTATAATATCCCTCATAGCATCTCCAGCTTCTTTAGCTTCGCTATAGATGCTACCAGGAGGCAGAGATCGGATATAGGTCAGCAGCATTTCTTCCTCAGCCGCTATTTCAGCCACTCGTTGTGTTTTGTAAGAATTGGGAGAAAGGGCTGGTTGCGTTGGCGTGAGGACATGCGTTTGTGGAACGGGTTGGGTTGGAGGCAGCACTGGCCTCTGGGAGAAAAAAGGCAGGGTAGAAAGAATGGTCCTGTTTGGAGACACAGCAGCCTGTTCTAATGCCTGGGCAAAAGCGAGAATATCGGAGAAACGCTGCTGAGGATGTTTGCTCAGTGCTTTCAAAATGACGCGTTCTACTTTGGCCGGGATCATGATTCCTCTTGCCCGCAAAGAGGGTGGGTCAACAGAGACATGCTTCATGGCAATCTCGATGGGATCGTTTCCAAGAAATGGTCGTTCTCCGCAGAGCCACTCATACACTACGACGGCAAGTGCATACTGATCGCTCGCAGGACGAGGCTTGCCCTGGATCTGTTCAGGAGCCATATAAGGCACAGTGCCAGTGCTATCCAGTGTCTTCATCGATGCCGTGCGATGAGCAGTCGCGGCAATGCCAAAATCAGTGAGCAGAATCTTTCCATCTATATCAATCAGCATATTTTCTGGTTTTACGTCTCGATGGATCACTCTATTGGCGTGGGCATAAGCGAGCGCCGAGGCCACCTGATGGACATACGAAACGACTGGAGCAAGAGCGACAGCAGTTCCCTCTGGATGCCGATCCCGTAATGTTCCGCCAGGAATATACTCCATAACCAGAAAAGGTTGTGCCTGGTCAAAGCCGAAATCGAGCACACGCACAATACCAGGGTGCTTGAGCACAGCTATCGTTTGCGCCTCTCCAAGAAAGGCTTGTACATCCTGGGTTCTCAACTGCCCGTACAGCAATTTAACGGCTACAGAGGAGTGCAGATGGATATGTGTCGCCAGATAGACTTCCGCAAACCCTCCTTGTCCGAGGAGTTGCATCAATCGATAGTTTCCAACCTGCTGCCCTATGCGTGAATGCATACCAACTCTCTTTCAAAGCTGTTCAAGACTTAGAGCAACTGAACCAGAAACAGCCACCTGGCTTGTTCATCCCCCACCTCCAGTGGGGCGAGATACAGGTTCCTGGTGCTGGTGCCTTTTCCCGATGATAGAAATAGCATAGACCAAACTCTTGATGCGCTCAAGAAAACCTGAAAATATGGCTATGAAGGATGTACCTTGTACACTCATGATAAGAAAGCACTTCCTTCCTTTCCTATTTTTACATCTCTTGCATCTTCTTTGTTTTGTATTCAATACCTTTTGATCCTCCCTGAGCGCGTGTATCCTCCTCTTCAGGTCTCTGGAGCACACGAAACAAGCAGGGCCGCGCTCATCCCCCTTTCATCTCCCCCTCGGCACTCACCTCATCTCCCCCATTGCTCCCAGGGGTCATGCTCTATGCTGCTGGTGTGAGAAGCCCATACTCCATCGAGGAGGAAGCGACAAGCGTTCCCGCTTGTTTTCATCCCGAGGCAGAGCATTGAGGCTTCAAGGTATGCGCCTTTTCATCGGTCACATATACATCTTGTTCTTCACGGTTGTTAAGGAGAAAAGAATCTATGGTTTTGCATGGCAAGCAGAACACGTACCAGCACGAATGTTCGCCATACGAGCGTCGGCTCTTGACGCTGGTCAGTCAGCAACATGCTCTCAGGGTCGATCACGTTCCACGTTTTCTTGCGCTCCTGGCGTCGCCATCAGACGATCCATCCGAAGCACACCTGAAAAGTACTGCCCATCAGCTTGTTGAGCGCTTACAGCGCGCAGGACTGCTGTGCGTGCGACGCTTCCGAGCCAACCACCTTGACTGGATCTGGCTCACAAAGAAAGGATGGCAAGTTGCGGGGATGACTTCCCCCTGGTCCCCTCCCCTTTGGAGAAAGCTTCCGGCCTTGCATGCGGCCAACGAACTTCGTCTACGGCTCAGGGAAAGGGACCCGCACCTGGTGTGGATCAGCCGACTGCAACTGCGCCAGATGCGTTCACCCCGGCACTGGTCTGCCCTTCCGACAGCGGAAGTGATCACCGGTGTGGGCGAACATATCGCGCTTCATGTGGTCTTGCGCATGACGGGAAGCGAAGAGCAGATCATGGACCGCATGCGCGACCAGCTTGAGCGAGAACCCATCCCTCTTAACCCGTCCTATGCGGCGCTCTGGTATTATGCCCCTGCTCCTGTTGCCATGCGGCTACGAGCGGCGCGTGCGAGACTGGCCGAAGAGATGGGAAAGGAGATGGCTCACAAAGTCGGGATCTTCACCTATCCCTTGACTGCGGGCCAGGTGATCTATCGTGCCCATCACAGCCCTGTTCGAGCGCTGGCCTGGTCGCGCGATGGAATGTGCATTGCCTCCGCAGGTTCGGATGCTGTGCATGTCTGGGATGCCGTTACCGGCAACAAGCGATTTCATCTCGCCCTCCAGGCTGCCCCCTGCTTTCTGGGCTGGTCGGCGAGCGGTACCTGGCTCGCCCTCGCCGATGCGCAGGGACGGGTCTGGCAGTGGAAAGCGCAGGCCAAAGAGGCAGCGTCGATCATCCTCCATGATACCCTCGATACGATCACAGGATTAGCCTGGTCTCCCACCGACGACAGCCAGATCGCAGTCGGTTGTGCCACCGGGCGGATTGGGGTGTACGACGCCAGCACGGAGCTTCTGCTGTGGGAGTCGTACAGGCTGTATGGTGCGGCGAGCCTCGCCTGGTCGCCGGATGGCATGTGCCTGGCGGTTGGGGGGCAGGACCCCAGCGTGTCCTTCTTCGATGCCGCCACCGGCGAGCATCTTCGCCGCTATCCAAAACACCGCACCACCGTGCGAGCGCTCTCGTGGTCTCCTGACAATCAGCTTCTCGCCTCAGCAAGTGGCGAAGCGGACATTGCCATCTGGGAGGCCCTCACTGGCAAAAAGCGGCGCACCATCAGGAGCGGATTGAGCACGATAGGGTTGCTCGCCTGGTCGCCCGACGGCACCCGGCTCGCCTGTGCAGGCAGCGATCCTTACGTCGAGGTGTGGCAGGTCCAGAGCGGGCGGCGTATCTTCACCTATGCCGACCATGCTGATGCGATCACGGACCTTGCCTGGTCGCCCGACGGCATACGCCTCGCTTCGGCGAGCGAGGATGGTACCGTTCAGGTCTATTCCATCACACACGGCTCGGGCTGAGTGGAAGCTACCAATGACCTGAGGCACGCAGGCCAAAGGGGACCTCTGCGTCCTGTGCTGCTCGAACGTGGACTTCGACACGATCAGAAGAAACTTGTAGTGCAAAGTAAAGTTAGACACCCTTGAATTGCAGAAGGAGAAAGACACCTATGATTGGATGTATGTATGATGACCCCCACAAGCCTGCGGTTAGCTTGCCCAGGTGGGCGACCATTACGCAGGTGAGTAGTGGACTTGGCATGTCTCGCAATACCGTCAGCACCGCTGTCAAACGGGCCTGGGCCAATGGGGAAGCCTGGGTCAAGAAAGAGGAAGCGCCCGATGGCAATATTCGCTACCTGATCGATACTGAGCACGAACGCTTCCTGTTCCATTCGCACCGTTGGAAACGGCTCAAGAGGTTGCGTGCTGCATCAGCCGAAGACCCGGCTTTGTGCTTTCCTGCTCCTGTGCCCGGAAGCACTTCGGTCTCTTTGAGCGATACCATGATCTCGTTCTCCCCCTGTGGGCCGCTCCAGTGGCCTGGATACGAACCGGGTGAGAGCGCCTTCTATCGTTTGCCTCGCCTGCGCCACTGGCTGCACTCGCAAGGCATGCAGATCTTCACCAACCGGCTGGCAGAAGAGGGGCAAGACAATCCGTGGCACTGGCGCTGGGGAGAACTGCACGGGAAAGGCTATCCCAGCGATGAGGAAGCGGTGGTCGCGGCGCTCGACAGCCGGCTTATGCAAGAGAGGCAGCGGTGCGAGGAGCCGCACGGCTCCCCGGCCCAATCGCAGCCAGAGCCATCCCCCCCACCACGCCGCTCTCTCTTTGCCAGAGGATCTGGCTCCTGAAAGCCATTCTGGCCCAGAACGGTTCCTGGGAGACGCCTCGGAGCCGTTCTCCTCCGTGCCGGGCCGCAAGATCCGAGACAAGAGCACTAACCAGAAAGAGATGATCGATGGGAATGTTTGAGGCGATCAGGGCACTACGCATCGGTCTTGCCAGCCCGGAGCAGATCCGAGCGTGGAGTTCTGGCGAAGTCACCAATGCAGAAACGATCCACTATCGCACGCACAAGCCAGTGCAAGGCGGCCTCTTCTGCGAGGTCATCTTTGGACCGGTGCGCGATTGGACCTGTGCCTGTGGGCGCTTTCGGCATGCCAGGCGGCCCGGGTTTGTCTGCCCGAGCTGTGGCGTGGAACTTGCGCCAGCCACCGTGCGCCGCGAACGCATGGGACACATCGAGTTAGCCGCTCCCATCGTCCATCCCTGGTTTCTGCGAAATCGCAGTGTGAGCCTGCTGCTGGACCTGTCCCCCTGGCAGCTTACGGCCCTGCTGGCTGAAGAGCGCTACCTCGTGCTAGAGATCAACGAAGAGCAGCGGAGTGCGGAAGTGAGCAGAGCGCCAACTGTCCAGGATGAATTAGATGCACTTCTCACCCAGCAGCTTGCCACCTTGCGCCCTGGCGATCTGTTGGAGGTGGGGGCCTATCACGCGCTATCGCACCGCTTCCAGGAGACCTTTGTGGCCCAGACCGGGGCCGAGGCAGTACGCCAGCGTCTAGCCACACTTGACCTCGATCAGCTTGCCATGGAACTCCAGCACGAGATCAAGGCAAGTGATCAAAAGCGCTCCAAAGCAACCAGACGCCTCCAGGTTGTCAACGCTTTTCGGGCATCTGGACAATGCCCCGAGTGGATGGTCCTTTCCGTTCTGCCCGTTCTGCCCCCTGATCTGCGCCCCCTGCTCGTCCTGGATGGAGGACGAATGGTGTCGATGGATGTGAATACATTATACGCACGGGTTCTTCATCGCAACATCCGAATCAAACGCTTCCTGGCCGAGGGTGCGCCAGAGATCATGGTAAAACACGAGCGCCGGCTGCTTCAAGCCGCCTGTTCTGCCCTGCTTGACAATACCCATCAGCGCAAACCGCAGCTTTCCAGAGGGAGGCGCCCACTCAAGAGCCTGACCGATCTGGTGCAGGGCAAAGGTGGGCGCTTTCGCCATAACCTGCTCGGCAAGCGCGTAGACTACTCAGGCCGCTCGGTGATTGTGCCTGGCCCACAGCTTTTGCTGCATGAGTGTGGGCTGCCCAAAGAAATGGCCTTTGAACTCCTCAAACCGTTTCTCATGCACAAACTGATGAGCCGGCACCTGGCGGATCGCAAGGTCAGTGCAAAACGGATGATTGACCAGCGCGAGCCGCTGGTCTGGGATCTCTTAGACGAAGTACTAAACGCGCGCCTCGTGTTGCTCAATCGCGCACCGACCTTGCACCGGCTCTCCATCCAGGCGTTCCGCCCCCGCCTCATCGAAGGCAAAGCGATACAGCTTCATCCCCTGGTCTGTGCAGCCTTTAACGCCGACTTTGACGGCGACCAGATGGCAGTGCATATTCCGCTCGGAGAAGCAGCACAGGAAGAAGCCAGGGGGCTGCTTCTTGCGACACATAATCTCCGTCATCCCGCATCTGGCGAACCCGTGATGACGCCGAGCCAGGAGATCGTACTCGGCTGTTTTTATTTGACAGGAGATCGTCCCAGTGAAATGCCGGCAGGACGTGTATTTACCGATACCCATGAGGCGCAGCTTGCGTTTGCTGCGGGGCACATCGACCTGCACACGAAGCTTATCGTGCGCGTGGCTGATCTCACCGTCTTTGAGGCGCCGGAACCTTCTCTGCCACAGGTCCCCACGCATGGACGTATCGTCACAACGCTCGGACGACTTCTCTTCAATGAGACGCTCCCTCCTGCGTTACGCTACCGCAACTATCCGATGACGAAAACTGCTCTCAAGGCCCTGGTCGCCCAGTCGCTCGCAACCTGTGGGGAGGAAGCGACCGTTCATCTGCTTGATGCTCTCAAACGGCTCGGCTTCCAGTACGCCACCAGGAGCGGCATCAGCCTCGCCATGAGCGATATTACCATCCCTCCCGCGCGCGAAACGCTCATTGCCCAGGGATACCAGGAGGCCCAGGCGCTCGACGAACTCTCCCATGCCGGCGAAATCTCTGAGGAGGAATGGTATCGCAAGACTATCGAAGTGTGGAGCCGCATCACCGAAGAGATCAGTGGTAAGCTCGAAGAGGTCCTTGATCCTCATGGCACAATGCTGACGATTGTCAAATCGGGGGCCACTAAAGCGCAAGTGCAGCAGATTCGGCAACTCTCTGGGATTCGTGGCCTCATGACCAACCCCTCTGGCAAGATTCTGCCCATCCCTGTGCTCTCGAATTACCTGCTGGGACTGCGTTCGTGGGAGATCTTTATCGCGGCCTCTGGGGCACGAAAAGGGTTCATGGACCGCAGTCTCAATACCGCGATGAGTGGCTATCTCACCCGCCGTCTGGTCGAGGCGGGCATGGAAGCCATCATCACGCAAGAGGATTGCTACACTACCGAGGGATTGCTCATCACGAACGACGAATCGCGCCGCATGGGCCTTACCAATATGCGCCCTCGCATCATCGGGCGGATCCTCGCTGAGACGCTGGAGGACCTTCCAGCCGGGACGCTCCTCGATGAGAAGCTGGTGGATATGCTGCTCTCACGCGGCGTGACGGCTGTGCGTATCCGCTCCCCGCTCACCTGTCAGGCATCTTACGGGCTATGCCGGCGCTGCTATGGAGTCGATCTTGCCACCGGCACGCTTGTCAGGCTGGGAGCGGCGGTAGGCGTGCTGGCCGGGCAGGCGATTGGTGAGCCGGGAACGCAGCTCACCATGCGCACTTTCCACTCCGGGGGTATTGCCCATAACGCTGCCGATATCACGTTGGGACTCCCCCGGGTCAACGCGCTCTTTGAAGTGCAGGCTCCTCATCAGCCGGCCCCGCTCATTGAACGGGAAGGCATCGTGCAAGCGATAGAGAGTACTGCCGAAGGATACCGTGTCCAGATGGCTTCCCCTCCCGAGGAGGAAGAAGCAGCGTGGTCCTATGCTATCCCGTTCCGGCGTGCTCTCACCATCGAGCCGGGACAAAGGGTCGGAATTGGCACCCCGATGGTCGAAGGCCCGCTTGATCCACAAGACCTGTTACGGCATCTGGGCACCGAGGCCACAGGACGCTACCTGCTTCAAGAAGTACAGCAGGTGTATCGAGCGACAGGTGCCATGATCCATGACAAGCACCTCGAAGTCATTATCCGAAAAATGCTGCGCTATGTCCGTGTCTCCGATGCCGGAGATACCGATCTCCTCCCCGGGGCGATCATCGACCGCTTTGCCTTCATGCAACAGGTCGCAGCTATCCTTGCGCAAGGAGGCCGACCGGCACGCGCTCGCCCACTGCTCCTGGGGTTAACACAGAGCATCTTGCAGACCACAAGCTGGATTGCAGCAGCCTCTTTCCAGGATACGAGCCGGGTGCTGGCCCGGGCCGCCATTCGTGGAGCACAGGACGATCTCGTTGGTCTCAAAGAACGGCTCGTGGTAGGGAAGAAACTTCCCGAATTGAGATAGCACACGGGCCAGGCATTTTTCAGAGGTATTTACGGAGGAACTGTTGACAAGCCCTTGCATATCTATCGCCGAAATAATGATTGCAGGGACAAATGAGGAGAGCAAAACCTGCTCCCACTTCTCCAGGTTTTCCACATAGTTATCCACAGTGCCTCGTTTCTCTGCTCACTATATCGTCTCATGCGGACAGAATCGTTCCTCGTTCACGTTTAAACTGGCTGCTCTCCCGCTTCCATCACCTGATTACTCAACCTCGTTGCGCAACCCGTGGGTGAAACGAAGCTAGATAACAATTAAATTTTAGGTTTAAACGTCCATAATTTCAGAAGCTGAGAATGCTGCATACACCCCCGTACCAATAGGAGAAGGTCTGGCTTGCTCCTTCAACTCAAGCGAGAGCACAAAGAGAAACCCTCCCGCTTACCGGCGTTTCCGAGCCTGGGATTCATGGGCGCCGCGTTGCTAATCAACAAGGGACTGCTTACACAGAACGATATCCGTGCTTCCTGCGCCTGCCTGACGAGTTCGTATCTTCCTGGACGAATTTGTAAGGGAAGCTGAATGGTGCGCGAATACGGCCAGCTGGAGACGTTACTGGTCTTGAGAACATCAAGAATGATTGGCTTGGGATACGCACCACACACCCCGTGCTGAAAATCTATCTCGTGAACAAGCAGGACTCGAAGGGTAATAGCTGTTGGTCGATGGGCCGAAGGCGAGCTCGTATCTGGGAAGGCCCTCCAGATGATGGTGATAGTTCCACCCTGAGACAGTTGCGACAGCAGGAATGAAGAATTGTCACCATAGGTGTAGTAGCTAGACAGGCGTCTTGGAGCCGTAGGCGCGTGCGGGACTATTACGAACGCAATGAAGAGCAGGAAAAGAAGAGGCAAGGAAAGAAGAAAGAAATGGATGATGTTTTGTTTGTTCACCGCTGTCTCTATAATCGTACACGGATATGAGCGTACTTGTGTCCACATGCCAGATATGCACAGCAAATTCCGATGAGGTGTAAGATCGTTTATCCCATTCGTATGCTGTGTTGGTTTCTCTGATTTTTGCTGCATCTTTTCCTCTTTCTCATCGAAAATATCAGTAATGCTTACATATGCAGCGATGTCTCTGGCGCCCTTTCCCCTCCCGGTTTGCCTCATCGTCAAATGGGCGTCCCATCGCCGCACTGCCCATCCCCATCCCTCATGTGTCACTCTACATGACCGGCAGGGGGAGCGCAGAGGGAAGCGAAAGGGAGAAGTGCAGCAGATCTGATCCCAAGCAGAGAAAACGGTTTCTCCTTACGAAGAAGCAGGAAGGGCTCTCGCTCTGCGACGAGAATCTCCCCTGGTTCTCCCCACTCATCACCCAACCGGCTCCCCGCAGGCTCCCACCGCCAACTGTGTAGACTCCTGTCTAAGCCTGGCGGCAGTCCTCAAAGAGAGGAGCAGCCAGGATATGAGCGTCACGAGATGCGTCACTAAGAAACATAAACGATACAGCAGGAAGGAATGGTTTATCATGCAAAACATGCCACCCGATCAGGCATTGAACCAGGCAGACTTCACTGCTCCGGGAAATGCCGCCTCTGGTTCTCCATCATCGAAACCGGCCCCGGCAAACCCGCAGCCGCCAACAAGCCCACCCTCATTCTTCTATACTCAGGACCAGGAAGACGAATTTGAATTCTCTCTGCCCCCGGGGTCTCAGGACGATCCGCAGGGGCCAGGCGCTCCCTTCATGTTGCCGTTCGAGTCATCCGCTGGCATGCCCACCCTCACGCAGGTGCCAGCTCAAGGTTCTCAGAGGGGAATGGGCACACCACCAACCGCACCCCCACCGGGACGGAAGTCGAGGCCGCCGATCCGGTTGCTTCTCATTGTTGGCGTCGTGCTCACCGCTACGGTTTTCGCCAGCCTCCTGGTCTTTGCACAGTTGGTCCCTTCGCCGCGGTTTGCTCACACAAGCCCAGCACCGGTCAGTACAACGGCGAGTCACTCTCTTGCATTGACCGCCTCGCCAACCCGGAAAACTCAGACAAAAGCTCCTGCTGCTTCACACCCGCAACCGGCAACACCGGGAACTGAGGCCTCGCCTTCTGGCAATATTCCCTCGGCGCAAGCGCTCAGCCAGCTTGGGTGGACGCAAGCTGGTCTCTCAGAGGGGGACGCCATCGAGGCGCTGCGCACCGGGGAGACTTTTACCGATAGGGAGATGAGCTACGATTATCGCAATATTGGCACTCCAGCGCAACATGGTGGCACGCTTATCGCCGCCACCTTTCTTCTCACCTCCGGTGGCCTGGTGCGGTTCACCCACAACGACGTGCGTATGATCAACAATGTGCTCTATGACAAGATCAGCACGGGCAAAATCATCCAGCAGGTGGTGAATGCCACGCCATCCCTTGTTCGGTTCCAGACAGAACAGATCCAGGGAAAGTTCCATCAGTTTGCCTGGGTGAATGTAGCCTTTGAGCTGTTCCAGTCGAAGATTGACCCGGCAAGCGGCAAGCGGCAAGAAGGCATGGAACAGAACCCGACCACAGGACAGCCTATGCTTCATCACCTGGTAATCGTGTTACTGCGCGTGCCTCCGCAGACGCAGGGAACCAACGCCCCAATGGGCGGCACCGGTTGGCTGGTCAATACCTACGAACTGGACCCTGGCACGTTGCCGGCGGTTGTGACCGATCCCTCTCTCTAACACGTCTTCTGACATGCACTTCCCCAGCGCAGCGCGCTGCGCTGGGGGAGCCGAGAGGGAAGAACCGCCAGCACAGAGTGATGCAATGGGAGAAGCGATGAGAGCGCGTCACAGGAACCACCTCCTCCAAGTATGGAAATACCCAGAAACCTGCATCGATTTTTGCTTCAAGAATATGGTATACTTCTATCAAATAGTGCATTCCTGATGTTTTACTGGATGGCGCAGGGGGTACCGCCGGAAGGGAGACACAGGACCAGGTGCCATGCACTCCCTTGTGCGGCAAGACGACCTTCCCGCTCTTTTGCTCATTGGAAAGGCCAAACGATGCATGCACATCATGAGAAGAGACGGAGGCGACAAGAGATAGCGCGGCTCGCAGCCCTCGCTCTTGGATTCATGAGTGGCCTCCTGGCGCTGCTGTTCATTGTGCTCCCGACCAGCAAACTGCTCTCGCAGTGGTCCCTATATGCGCCTCTTGCGCGGATTTCTATTCTCGTTAAGCTGCTCTCGCCCCTGCTGTGCTTTGCCCTGGTGATAGGGTGGGCATGGGTTCTGCTCGCTCTCTGGGAGAGCTTGCGCAAAAGCCAGCAGGATAAGGCCCCTCCACCCTTATCGGAGCCAGAGTGGCAATCTAGAGCTTCGGTGTCGCGCAAAGCAGACCCACTCCGTTTCCCCTCTCCAGGAGAGCCACCTACTCGCAGGCATCTGGCGATCCCTCCATTCTTTCAGCTTGATCCCAGCGATCCCGATGCCTCTGATAGGCTCAGTCTCTCTCCACCACTCTCGCTGTCCTGGTGGACGGGTGTCCAGGAAAGCGCGAGCCGAGAGGTGATAAGGCCGCTGCAGAGCAAAGGCCCCGATGCAGAGCCGGAAGAGACCAGGACGAGCGAACCACCAGGATCTCGGACGCAGAGTGACACAGCGCCAGAGCGTGTCGTGCTACAACCGGCTGCCCAGGCGGTTGTGCGTCTCTCTCAGAACGGCGCGGCTCTCTCTTCCGACACGGCTTCCGTGGTGATTTCACTCTTAAAGCAGGTCAAAGTTAAGCTACTCTTGCCGGATGGGACGGAGACCGAAGTCCGGCTGCACTGGGGCGAGCATGCTATTCGCCTCATCTTACTGGCCTATATTGCCTGGAGGCGGGGCGCGCCGGTAGATCGCGATAAACTGCTGGAGCAGGTGCTGGCACGAGGACGGCGCAAGGATTACACGGTGGATCAGCTCGGCGAGGCATTTTCCGAGATTAAAAAGCAACTGCGCGAGGATCTCAAAAAGGCCGTCGCGGAGCTGAATAGCGCGGCTGGCGCGGTGCTCGTTCCCCCCACCATTGACTTTTTCAGCACCGAACCCGGGGGCTTTTACCTGTTGCACCCCTCCTGCCGCGTGCGTGACCTGGAAATGATCGAGGAGCACCACCGGGAGATTGAGCGCGCGAGCAAGGAGGGACTGCTCGCTGAAAAGCTGGATGGCTCGCTGCCCTCCTGGGTCATTGAGACCTGTGAGAAGTTGCTCGCCGCCTATCCTGGAGATTTCTTAGAAGAGTTGCTCCTCAAGTTCCCGGAGGAATTCGGTGCCTGGGTGCGCGAACCGGTCACGCGCTACCGGGACTACTACCTGGAGGCCCTGTGGATACGAGCGACCCACGAGAGTGCGCTCGCGCGCAATTTTGCTGATGAGCGATTGACCGAGGAACAGAACGCCGAGCAGCACCGGCACTACCAGGCCAAAGCTGCGCAGAGCTATGTGGATTACGCCATGTACGCGATCAACAACGGCTGGGATCGGAAACTGCGGTTTGCCTATCGGGCAGGCAAGGATGGCGAGCGGGTCGTCATGAGCCAGCGAGCGATGCGACGGGCAGTTGTACTGCTTGGGCAGATGGGCCGAACGGATCTGATCGACCGGCATTATCTGACCTACAAAGAGAAGATGCAGGCGCTCTCCGAGGGACATTGGAAACCTGACCCGGACACGGAGGCAGATGTCGCCGCAGCAAAAAAACAAACCGGCGCCTATCGCTTTTCGGCGCAGATTTCAGCCGTAAAGACGCAGAAGCAGGCATAAGGCGCGGATTGAAATAAAGTACCCAACTCTGTTCCCTATCTTTTGCTGCTCGAATGCCTCAGAGGCTGGTCGTGATTTGCCCGATCTGGTTCCCGCTATATTCGACAAACCAGAGATTCTTGTCTGGCCCTGCTGTGATAGCGACAGGCTGGCTATTGGGCGTCTTCACACGGAATTCAGCGATAAGGCCAGAGCTTCATCGTTCTCGTCGCATCAGCAAAACATTCCTTGCCATGTCTATCATGAAAGACAAAAGCATATCTGAGGATGCGCGCGAAATCTCCCTTTCCCCTCCCTCTCACCTCCCCACCGACTCCCCAGGTTAGCATGCTAGAGTGATTCTCGTAAAACCAACCACTGGTTAGCCGTAGATTCTTGATTCGTTGGGGCAACCATTGGTTAGCCGTAGATCCCTGAATTCGTTCGGCGATCAGTGGTTCGCTGGACGTATTCGCCTATTCGCTCGCAGCAGAGAAAGTGAGGTATCTATGTCTATCGTCAAGCGTGGCACGTTTCGTCATCCCAAGGGAGATTCGCCCCTGTTTCCGGCAGGACTCGATCTGTATGTCGGACTGGATGGAGGAAACACCCTGACCAAAGTCTGGGTCAAATTCGCTGATGGAACTGAAAGCTTCTCTGTGATGCCATCCCTCGTCGCCCCTGGCTCCTGGTCAGATCTCGTGGAGATGCGTGCCGGAACCAGGAAAACGCAGACCTCTGCCGAAAAGGACATCGTAATCTCCTATGGCGGCATCGAGTATTTTGCTGGCGCGCTGGCCGCTGCTCAATTGCAGGAGGCGAGCACAGGACGTGGCGATGCATTGCGCTACGCCTCCCCTGAGGCGCTACTGCGCTGCCTGGCTGCGGTCGGTGTTGTCGTGGAAGAATATGAGACAGAGATGCAACAGGAACGCTTACGTTCGGGCTATGGTGCCAGAAGAGACACTGAGGAGCCAACATTCTTTCCCGTGATCCATCTGGCGGTGTGCTCAAGCGTCCCCGTGAGATACTACACCCACGCCAATCGGCACGCGATCCGCACACGCTTCGAGGGGACACACGAATGTGTGGTGAATGGGAAAACGCGAACCTTTCATCTTTCCTATCAGGAGACCGTCATGGAAGGCGGAGGACTGGAGATCCTGGTGGCCGAGCTTCCAGGATGTGACCTGGCAGATCCTTCCGATACGGTCATTCTCGACGGTGGGGGCGATACCGTGGATTTTGTGCGGCTCTCCACCGAAGATGTCCTCTACGAGCAGTGTGGCACGCTCCGCTGTGGGGTGGAGCGCATTGGCGATCTCCTCTCCAACTTCATGCAGCGTGACTACCACCGCGCCCTTTCTCCCCGAGAACGCCAGGCGATCCTGGATGGCTTTGTGCGCTTCCGCGACCGGGGCCGCCTGGAGACCGCCTATCCGGCGCTTGCCATTGATCCCTCGGAGAGGGAAAGTGTGCCCAAAGAGCAAGTGCATCGCTGGGTGGAGGTTGCCCGCCGGCAGGTTGCCCGCCAGGTGATTTCCAAAGCCTCCGCCTTATGGGGTGCCTCTCATGGCAAGGTTGCCCCGGATGTGCTGCGGGGGCATGCGTTTTTCATCGGCGGAGCAACTTACCTGTTAGATGATCTCATTACGGCAGCCATGCCCCAACTGCTCATCCCTCCCCAGCCCGAACTGGCGAATGCCAGAGCCAATGCCGCCATTGCCCAGGCGCTTGCGGAAGGAACTGAGTATGCGAAATAAAGAAAAGAATGACTATCTCACCTTACCCTTTCCGCGTCTGGAGGGCCAGACCCATCCGGCGCTGGTCGAACTACGCCGACAGGCCCGGTTGCTCTCACTGATGCCCTTTGGCTTAGACCGGGGAGCCGGGCCATATGCGGCGGCGCTTTTGATCGACCGGGATATGCACCTGCGCCCCTCTGCCTATCCACAGATCCCGCCGACTGGCCTCTGGTTCCCTGCTACACGCCCTTCGGGGGAAGCTGCAAGCCGAGAGGCGTCACCGTCTTCGGTTGAGACAACACAGCAGGAGCGCGTCCGGGAAATCGCCCGTCTGGTCGCAAGGAAATGGCAGCGCGCTACCGAAGAGTAGCGCCGCGCCATAGCGCTGGGCAGAAAACCGTTCCGGCTGGTTTTCTGCCCGGCTCCTGCGTAGTATCACGAGGTATCTCCCACGGGCTGGAAGATATCTTAAACCTCAGCAGTGCGATCCGCTCACCGTTCTTCCTCTGCCGGCAACGGCTCTCCGCCCTCTGGAGAAGGGGTCTCGGCCGGGATCTCCACCTGGTGTCTGAGCTGCTCTTTGCGCCCAGGCCAGTAGATGCCAGCCCCGACGAGCAGAGCCAGGACGGCCAATCCGCCGATGCCCAGATCCCATTGCTGGCGGGAGAGCAAATTGGTCCAGGGATTGGTAAAGGTGACGATCATTCCTACCGTGCTGGCGAGCACTCCTAGCCCAACGCACAGATGAAACACCCAGGTCGGAGCAAGCTGCATGCGCGCAAAATGCGCGCGATACTTGCCGCGAATGAGCACCACATCGATAAAGAGCGTTGCCATTGAGACGCACCAGATCACCGTCAAGGCGGCCTGGAGCACATCGTAGATCACGGTGGCGAGATTTGCCGGGGTGAGCAGTTTGAGCGTGAGCGGTGCCAGGATGAAGATGCCCACTGTGACCAGACCAGCCAGCATACTCTGCACCAGGACCGCCACGGCAGGC
>Ga0070739_10002333_pt1 | contig 25812 bp, 21 predicted proteins | sample Coa_R1_7_FD_66445 | JGI IMG/M metagenome (GOLD analysis project Ga0070739, IMG submission 66445) | Surface soil microbial communities from Centralia Pennsylvania, which are recovering from an underground coalmine fire - Coalmine... | ecosystem: Environmental > Terrestrial > Soil > Unclassified ...
CGGGGAAACGCCCGGACCCATTCCGAACCCGGAAGCTAAGCCCGCCAGCGCCGAGGGTACTGCCGGGGAGACCCGGCGGGAGAGCAGGACACCGCCGCACAACCCGTACAGCTAGGCCCCGCCCGAGTGATCGGGCGGGGCCTAACTGCGTTATAGCGATAAGCGCTAAACAGACGATGCATTGCGGCATTGCGGCATTGCGACATCGCGGCGCTGACGACGCGAGCTTTGGGCCGGCGCGAAGGTGAAGGCGCCCAGCGACGCAGGAACGGCAAGAGGGTCGTGTGCCGGCGTCACCGGCACACGACCCTCTTCGACGAATAACTCCGGACCCTCCGGACCCGCCACCGGGCCCAGCAGGTAGCGGCTTTACTCCTCTTCCAACTCCTCGTCGTCCTCGATGTCGCCCTCATCCGAGAAGTCACCCTCGAAATCGATCGCGCGACGGGCATCCGCGTCCAGGACACCCCACTCGATCAGCTGGTCGACCAGCACCGAAGGCTGAAGGTCGAAAATAACCGAGAGCGTGCGAAGGTCGTCCTGGCGAATCGACAGCACACGACCGTTGTAGTCGCCACGCTGGCTCTGAATCGCCGCGACGTAACGCATCAGCGGCGCCGCCTTGTCCTCGCCGAGGTTCTGCAGAACCTCCAGGTTGAGGATCAGCTTCGGCGGAAGCTCCGCCGCGGCGTTCGGCGTGCCGCCCGGCAGCAGCTCGTGCACCGGGACGCCGTAGAAATGCGCCAACTCGGCCAGGCGCTGCACGGTGACCGCACGGTCGCCGCGCTCGTACGAACCGACGACCACAGCCTTCCAGCGTCCCTGGGACTTCTGCTCGACCCCGTGCAGCGACAACCCCTGCTGGGTGCGGATCGCGCGTAGCCGCGCACCCAGGGCCTTAGCGTACTCAGTGGACATATGCTCTCCCCATCAAAGACTGCGTCGGTCGTGACAGTCGGCAACCGGGCGGGACCGGATTCAGTTCGCCTGACTGCGCATCGGCACGCGAGTACCGGCAGTTCGCCCTGGTCATCCAAGTGCCAACCGGGTTCGGTCGTCCGTGGCGGCGACCCTGAGTGATGTTACGCAGAGTAACCTGCACCCGTCAAGGCACTCGTTCACCGGATAACCGAACTGTCAATGCCTCCCACCCTATGTCATATTCTGCGACGATCTACATCGGGGAGCGCTGGCCGAGGCGCACCGGCTGCTCAGGCGCCGGGCCAGGCTCACGCGGTGATCGTCGCCGAGGTTTAACGATCTTTCGGTCGGCTTGGCGGAATCGGTAAGAGCCTTTGACGAAGTGTTGACGCAACCGCGCCTGATAGGGTTGTGGTGATCGCGCTGCGATCGATTCTGGCCGTCCTTTAAGTCCTGTCCGGTGAGACAGGGAAGGAGGTCTGCTTCGGCATGACCATGCAGTCCGGCGCCCGTTCCTCGGGCCTCGATCCGACTGTCGCGCGGGCCGTTCTCGACGCCCCCGCCATCGATCGCGCATTGACCCGCATAGCGCACGAGATCCTCGAACGAACCGGCGGTGCCGAAGATGCCGTCCTGCTCGGCATTCCCACCCGCGGCGCGGTCCTCTGCCGGCGGCTCGGCGAGCTGATCACCCGCTTCGAAGGCCGCTCGATCCCGCTCGGCTCCCTCGACGTGACCATGTACCGCGACGATCTGCGGCTGAAGCCGGCCCGGGCATTGGGCCGGACCGAGATTCCGTCCGGGGGAATCGACGGTCGGCTCGTGATTCTGGTGGATGACGTGCTGTTCTCCGGGCGCACGGTACGCGCGGCGCTGGACGCGTTGAACGACTTGGGTCGGCCGCGCGCGATCCAGCTGGCCGTACTGGTGGACCGCGGGCACCGCGAACTGCCGATCCGCGCCGACTACGTGGGCAAGAACCTGCCCACCTCGCTGCGCGAAGCAGTCGAAGTGCACCTCAGTGAGACGGACGGGCGCGACTGCGTGCTGCTCGGGATCAAGGGGGAGTGAACGATGGGAAAGCGGCACCTGCTCTCGACCGCCGATCTGACGGTCGATGACGCGAACCTGATCCTCGACACGGCGCAGGAGCTCTCGACCATCGCGGGCCGAGCGATCAAGAAGCTGCCGACGCTGCGCGGCCGCACCGTGGTCAACCTGTTCTTCGAGGACTCGACGCGAACCCGGATCTCCTTCGAGACCGCGGCAAAGCGACTGAGCGCGGACGTCATCAACTTCTCCGCCAAAGGCTCGAGCGTGTCGAAGGGCGAATCGCTCAAGGACACCGCGCTGACGCTGGAGGCCATGGGCGCCGACGCGGTAGTCGTGCGGCACTGGGCGTCCGGCGGAGCCCACCGGTTGGCGAACGCCGGTTGGATTCATAGCTCCGTGGTGAACGCGGGTGACGGGACGCACGAGCACCCCACCCAGGCGCTGCTCGACGCGTACACCTTGCGACAGCGGCTGGGATCGGTCGCGGGACGGCACGTAGCGATCGTCGGCGATGTGCTGCACAGCCGAGTCGCACGCTCGAACGTGCACCTGCTCTCGACCCTTGGCGCAGAGGTCACGCTCGTGGGGCCGCCGACGCTGCTGCCGCATGGAGTGGAGAGCTGGCCCTGCGCCTATTCATATGAGCTGGATCCGGTACTTCCGAAGTGTGACGCGGTGATGATGCTGCGCGTCCAGCGGGAGCGGATGAACCAGGCGTTCTTCCCCACCGAGCGCGAATACAGCAGGCGCTACGGCTTGCAGGCCGCGCGGATGGCGATGCTGCCCGAGCACGCCGTCGTCATGCACCCCGGGCCGATGAACCGCGGCTTGGAGATCTCGGCGGAAGTCGCCGATTCCGTGCGTTCGACGATCACCGAGCAGGTCGCGAACGGCGTCTCGGTGCGGATGGCCGTGCTTTACCTGCTGCTCGGCGGCGCTGAGTCCGCGATTGGGAACGAAGAGGAAGGCTCGGCGCGGTGAGCGGCACGAGTTATGTGATCAAGGGCGCGCAACTGCTTGGGGGAGAGGCTGGCGACCTATACGTCAGCGACGGCGTATACGCGGAGGATGCGGTACGCGGTGCGCAGGTTGTCGACGCGGCAGGACTGATTGCGCTTCCTGGTCTGGTGGACCTGCACACACACCTGCGCGAGCCGGGTCGTGAAGACGCCGAGACGGTACTCACGGGCACGCGGGCAGCTGCGGCCGGTGGATTCACCGCTGTGCACGCGATGGCGAACACCGATCCGGTAGCGGACACGGCGGGCGTGGTCGAGCAGGTCTGGCGGCTCGGGCGTGAGGCCGGGTACTGCGACGTGAGACCGGTGGGTGCGGTCACGGTCGGCTTGAAGGGCGAGCGGCTCGCCGAGCTCGGTGCGATGGCCGACTCGGCGGCGCGTGTGCGCGTCTTCTCCGACGACGGACACTGCGTCTCGGACGCGGCCTTGATGCGTAGGGCGCTCGAATACGTAAAGGCGTTCGGCGGCGTCGTCGCGCAGCACGCCCAGGAGCCACGGCTGACCGAGGGCGCGCAGATGAACGAGGGCGAGCTCTCGGGCGTGCTCGGCCTGCAAGGCTGGCCGGCGGTCGCCGAGGAGGCGATCATCGCGCGAGACGTGCTGCTCGCCGCGCACACCGGATCGCGGCTGCACATCTGCCACCTGTCGACCGCCGGATCCGTCGAGATCGTCCGGTGGGCCAAGGCGCGCGGCTACCCGGTGACCGCCGAGGTGACGCCGCATCACCTGCTGCTGACCGAGGATCTGATCCACGGCTACGACCCGATCTACAAGGTCAATCCGCCGCTGCGCTCGGCCGCCGACGTCGAGGCGGTGCGCGCCGGGCTGGCGGACGGCACGATCGACGCCGTCGCGACCGACCACGCGCCGCATCCGGTCGAGGCCAAGGACTGCGAGTGGGCCGTCGCGGCCATGGGGATGCTCGGCCTGGAAACGGCTTTGTCAGTGGTCCAGCGCACCATGGTGGAAACGGGTTTGCTGGACTGGGCAGGCGTAGCGGACCGTATGTCCGTGCGGCCGGCCCGGATCGGCGGATTGGCCGAGCACGGCCGGCCGTTCGAGGCGGGCGCTCCCGCGAACCTGGTGCTGGTCGACCCCGCGGCCTCGCGGGTGATCGAGCCGGGCGCGCTGCAATCGCTCTCGCGCAACACTCCTTACGCGGGGATGAAGCTGCCGGGTGCGGTCGTGGCGACGCTGCTGCACGGATCGGCGACGGTACTGGACGGACGGGTGGTGGAACGGTGAGCGCGGCGATGACGACTGCTGCGATGGTGCGTGCGGTTGCCGCCGCCGCGGCCGGGCAGCACAGCGCACCGGTAACGCACTGGGGCGGGCGCATCCTGCTCACCCTGCTCGTTCTCGCGGTGCTCAGCGGCGTGTACTGGCTGATGTGGCGCGGCTGGAAGAACCGTGCCGCGCGCCAGGCGGACCTACCGGTTCCCCCTTCGACCGCACCGGAGGGCAGCGACCTCGGTGACGCGGTCGAAGGTGTCTACGCATCGACCACGACACACGGCGATTGGCTGGACCGGATCGCGGTACACGGCCTTGGCGTGCGCAGCAACGCGTGGGTGCGCGTCGGCAAGTCCGGCGTGCTGTTCGAGCGTGAGGCGGCCCCCGACGTGTTCGTGCCGGCGGAGGACGTGGAGTCGGTGCAGACGGCGCCTGGCATCGCCGGGAAGGTGACCGGCGGCGAGGGCCTGATCGTGCTGACCTGGCGGCTGGGCGAGCGGGTGCTGGACACCGGCTTCCAGCCGCGCGCCAAGAGTGACCGGGCGCGTTTGATCGACGGGGTGGACGCCCTGCTGACGGAAAGGACGAAGGGATGACCGCCACGGACGCCGTCCTGGTGCTCGAAGACGGCCGCACCTTCCGCGGCGAGGCCTACGGCGCGATCGGCGCGGCCTTCGGCGAGGCCGTGTTCGCGACCGGGATGACCGGCTACCAGGAGACGCTGACCGACCCCTCGTACCGAGGACAGGTCGTGGTGATGACGGCCCCGCACATCGGCAACACGGGCGTGAACGACGAAGATCCGGAATCGTCGCGCATCTGGGTGAGCGGTTACGTCGTGCGGGATCCGGCGCGGCGGGTGTCGAACTGGCGCGCTGTGCGCTCGCTCGACGACGAATTGGCCGCGCAGGGCGTCGTCGGCATCAGCGGCATCGACACCCGCGCGCTGACCCGGCATCTGCGCGAGCGCGGCGCGATGCGGGTCGGGATCTTCTCCGGCGAGGCCGCCGAGCAGGACACCGGGGCGCTGCTCACGCAGGTCCTGGAGAGCCCCGAGATGAAGGGCGCGAACCTGGTCGGGGACGTGACCACGGCCGAGACGTACGTCGTACCGGCGATCGGGGAGCGGCGCTTCCGGGTCGCGGCGGTCGACCTCGGCATCAAGTCGATGACCCCGCATCGGATGGCCGAGCGCGGCATCGAGACGCACGTCGTGCCCGCCGGGATCTCGCTGCCGGAGCTTCTGGCGCTGGAACCTGACGGGGTGTTCTTCTCCAACGGTCCCGGCGACCCGGCTGCCGCGGACGCCGCGGTGGAGTTGGCCCGCGGGCTGCTGGAGCGCCGCGTGCCGGTCTTCGGGATCTGCTTCGGCAACCAGATGCTCGGCCGCGCGCTCGGCTTCGGCACCTACAAGCTCAAGTACGGGCACCGCGGCATCAACCAGCCGGTGCAGGACCGCCTCACCGGCAAGGTCGAGGTCACCGCGCACAACCACGGCTTCGCGGTGGACGCACCGCTGGACCGCGTATCTGACACACCGTTCGGACGCGTAGAGGTCAGCCACGTGTGCCTGAACGACGGGGTCGTGGAAGGCCTGCGCTGCCTGGACGTGCCCGCGTTCTCGGTGCAGTACCACCCCGAGGCGGCGGCAGGGCCGCACGACGCCGCGTACCTGTTCGATCGGTTCGTGGAATTGATGCAGGGCGAGAAGGACGGCGCACCGGCCGTGAACGAGTCAGCGGAGGGTGGGGCCTGATGCCGAAGCGCAACGACCTCAGTTCGGTCCTGGTGATCGGCTCCGGACCGATCGTCATCGGCCAGGCCTGCGAGTTCGACTACTCAGGCACCCAGGCCTGCCGCGTGCTCAAGGCCGAGGGCCTGCGGGTGATCCTGGTCAACTCGAACCCGGCCACGATCATGACCGACCCGGAGTTCGCCGACGCCACGTACGTCGAGCCGATCACGCCCGAGTACGTCGAGAAGATCATCGCCAAGGAGCGGCCCGACGCCCTGCTGCCCACCCTCGGCGGCCAGACCGCGCTGAACACCGCGGTCGCGCTCGCCGAGGCCGGGGTGCTGGAGAAGTACGGCGTCGAGCTGATCGGCGCGAAGATCGAGGCCATCCAGGCCGGCGAGGACCGCGACCGGTTCAAGCGGATCGTCGACTCGATCGGCGGCGAGTCCGCGCGCTCGGTCATCTGCCACTCGATGGAGGACTGCCTGGCCGGGGTCGAGACCCTTGGCGGCTACCCGGTCGTCGTGCGGCCCTCCTTCACGATGGGTGGCGCGGGCTCCGGCTTCGCGCACGACGAGGAGGAACTGCGCCGCATCGCCGGCACCGGCCTCCAGCTGTCGCCGACCACCGAAGTGCTGCTGGAAGAGTCGATCCTCGGCTGGAAGGAATTCGAACTCGAGCTCATGCGGGACCGCAACGACAACGTCGTGGTGGTCTGCTCGATCGAGAACTTCGACCCGATGGGCGTGCACACCGGCGACTCGATCACCGTCGCGCCCGCCATGACGCTCACCGACCGCGAATACCAGCGGCTGCGCGACCTCGGCATCGCCATCATCCGCGCGGTCGGCGTGGACACCGGCGGCTGCAACATCCAGTTCGCGGTCAACCCGGACGACGGCCGGATCATCGTCATCGAGATGAACCCGCGCGTCTCCCGCTCCTCGGCGCTGGCCTCGAAGGCCACCGGCTTCCCGATCGCGAAGATCGCCGCGAAGCTGGCCGTCGGCTACACGCTCGACGAGATCCCGAACGACATCACCAAGCAGACCCCCGCGTCGTTCGAGCCCACGCTCGACTACGTCGTGGTCAAGGTGCCGCGCTTCGCCTTCGAGAAGTTCCCGAACGCCGACGCCCGGCTGACCACCACGATGAAGTCGGTCGGCGAGGCGATGGCGATCGGCCGAAACTTCCCCGAGGCGATGCAGAAGGCGCTGCGCTCGCTGGAGAAGAAGGACGCGCAGTTCGACTTCGGCGGCGAGCCCGGCGACAAGGCCGCGCTGCTCGAGCAGGCCTCGATTCCGACCGATGGCCGGGTCAACGCGGTGATGGCCGCGCTGCGGGCCGGGGCGAGCGTGGAGGAGGCGCACGAGGCCACCGGCATCGACCCCTGGTTCCTCGACCAGCTCGCGCTGATCGAGGAGCTGGCCCGCGAGCTGGCCGCCGCGCCCGAGCTGACGCCCGGCCTGCTGCGCCGGGTCAAGCGCTACGGCTTCTCCGACGCGCAGATCGCGCAGATCCGCTCGCTGGAAGAGCCGGTGGTTCGCGCGGTGCGGCACGCGCTCGGCGTGCGGCCGGTGTACAAGACCGTGGACACCTGCGCGGCCGAGTTCGCCGCCAGCACCCCGTACCACTACTCCTCCTACGACGAGGAGAGCGAGGTCGCGCCGCGCGCCAAGCCCGCGGTCATCATCCTCGGCTCCGGGCCGAACCGGATCGGGCAGGGCGTCGAGTTCGACTACTCCTGCGTGCACGCCTCCTTCGCGCTGCGCGAGGCCGGCTACGAGACCGTGATGGTCAACTGCAACCCGGAGACCGTCTCCACCGACTACGACACCTCCGACCGGCTCTACTTCGAGCCGCTGACCCTGGAGGACGTCCTCGAGGTCGTACACGCCGAGAGCCAGGCCGGTCCGCTGGCCGGCGTGCTCGTGCAGCTCGGCGGGCAGACCCCGCTGGGCCTGGCGCAGCGGCTCAAGAACGCCGGCGTGCCGATCGTGGGCACCAGCCCCGAGGCGATCCACCTGGCGGAGGAGCGCGGCGCGTTCGGACGGGTCCTCGAACAGGCCGGACTGCCGGCGCCCAAGCACGGCACCGCCTTCTCCTTCCCCGAGGCCAGCGCGATCGCCGACGAGATCGGCTACCCGGTGCTGGTGCGGCCCTCGTATGTGCTCGGTGGCCGCGGCATGGAGATCGTGTACGACTCGGCCTCGCTCGCCGAGTATCTGGAGCGGCACGCCGGCCTGGTCTCCGAGCACCCGGTGCTGGTCGACCGGTTCCTGGACGACGCGATCGAGATCGACGTGGACGCGCTCTACGACGGCACCGAGCTGTACCTCGGCGGGGTCATGGAGCACATCGAGGAGGCCGGGATCCACTCCGGCGACTCGGCCTGCGCGCTGCCCCCGATCACCCTCGGCTCGCACGACATCAAGCGGCTGCGCGCCTCCACCGAGGCGATCGCCAAGGGCGTCGGCGTCAGGGGCCTGATCAACATCCAGTTCGCGCTGGCCGGGGACATCCTCTACGTGCTGGAGGCCAACCCGCGCGCCTCGCGCACCGTGCCGTTCGTGTCCAAGGCCACCGCCGTGCCGCTGGCCAAGGCCGCGGCCCGGGTCAGCCTCGGCGCCACCATCGCCGAACTGCGCGCCGAAGGGCTGCTCCCGGCCGAGGGCGACGGCGGCGCGCTGCCGCTCGACGCGCCGATCGCGGTCAAGGAGGCCGTGATGCCGTGGTCGCGGTTCCGGATGCCGGACGGTCGCGGCGTGGACGTGCTGCTCGGCCCGGAGATGAAGTCCACCGGCGAGGTCATGGGCATCGACGCCGACTTCGGCACCGCCTTCGCCAAGTCGCAGACCGGCGCCTACGGCTCGCTGCCGATCGGCGGGCGGGTGTTCGTCTCGGTCGCGAACCGGGACAAGCGCTCGATGGTGTTCCCGGTCAAGGCGCTGTCCGACCTCGGCTTCGAGATCCTGGCCACCGAGGGCACCGCGGAAGTGCTGCGCCGCAACGGCGTGACCGCGACCGTGGTCCGCAAGCACTCCCAGGGAACCGGTCCGAACGGCGAGCCGACGATCGTCCAGCGGATCATGGACGGCGATGTCGACCTGATCATCAACACCCCGCACGGCGTCGGGCCGCGGCTGGACGGTTACGAGATCCGCACCGCCGCGGTCTCGATGGGCAAGCCCTGCATCACGACGATTCAGGCCCTTGGCGCCGCCGTGCTCGGCATCGAGGCACTGCGCCGCGGAGACGTGGGCGTCGGGTCGCTTCAGGAGTACGCGGCGCGGATCAACGCGTCGAGGGCCGAGGCCGGCGGACTCCAGACCGCTGCCGAGGTCGCGGCGTCGGACGCGGCCTCCGTGCCCAGCGCGGTGAGTTGATGCTCTACCGGCTCCTGTTCGCAGCCGTCTTCCGGCGGATGGACCCGGAACGCGCCCACCGCCTCGGTTTCGGCGCGATCCGGGCCGCCACGGCAGTGCCGGGCGCGGCGCGGGTCTTGCGGTCCTGCTGCGGCCCGCGCGATCCGGCCTTGTCCGTACGCGCCCTCGGCCTGCACTTTCCGGGGCCGTTCGGCCTAGCGGCCGGTTTCGACAAGAACGCGGTCGGCATCGACGGGCTCGCGGCGCTCGGCTTCGCCTTCGTCGAGGTCGGCACGGTCACCGCGCGGCCCCAGCCGGGCAACCCGGCGCCGCGCCTGTTCCGGTTGCCCCGGGACCGGGCGCTGGTGAACCGGATGGGCTTCAACAACGACGGGGCCGAGGCGGTGTCGGCCCGGCTGACGCGCTGGCGGGAGCGGCAGCGGCGCAAGGGCCGGACCCGGGGCGTCGGATCGCCGATCGTCGGCGTCAACCTCGGCAAGAGCAAGGTGGTGCCGGAGGCCGAGGCGATCGCCGACTACGAGACCTCGGCTCGGCTGCTCGCCCCGCTGGCCGACTACCTCGTCGTCAACGTCTCCTCGCCCAACACCCCCGGGCTGCGCGACCTGCAGGCCGTCAGCGTCCTGCGACCGCTGCTGCTGGCCGTGCGCGCGGCGGCGGACGAGGCGGCCGGCCGACACGTGCCCTTGTTGGTCAAAATCGCCCCCGACCTCGCCGACCAGGACATCGACGCGGTCGCCGACCTGGCCGTCGAGATCGGCCTCGACGGCATCGTGGCGACGAACACCACGATCCGCCGCGACGGCCTGGCTACGCCTTCCTCCGAAGTCGAGGCGTTCGGCGCCGGCGGGCTTTCCGGCCCGGTGCTGCGGGAACGCGCACTTGAGGTACTGCGGCGGCTGCGCGCGCGCGTCGGCGACGAGATGACAATCATCGGCGTCGGCGGAATCACGACGGCGCAGGACGCCGCCGAGCGGCTGGCGGCCGGCGCCACGCTGCTTCAGGGCTACACCGGATTCATCTATGCGGGACCGTTCTGGGCCGCCCGCATTCATCGCGGCCTGAGCTACAGCGGATGGATCCAGCCAGGCCCGCGCCGGCGCGACGCGCCCTCGCCCGCGACCGAGCGAAATCACCCGGGCGGCCCAGGCCGCCGAGAGGAGAACGCGACCCGATGACCGCCCCGTTCGGAGCCCGGCTGCGCGCCGCACTCGACACCCGCGGCCCGCTATGCGCCGGCATCGACCCGCACAGCTCCCTGCTGACCTCCTGGGGCCTGACCGACGACGTGGCCGGCCTGGAACGCTTCGCGGCCACGGTCGTCGAGGCGTACGCCGACCGCGTCGCGGTACTCAAGCCGCAGTCCGCCTTCTTCGAGCGCTTCGGCTCGCGCGGCATCGCCGTCCTGGAGCGCACGATCGCCGACGCGCGGTCGGCGGGTGCGCTAGTCATCCTGGACGCCAAGCGCGGCGACATCGGCTCGACCGTGGAGGCCTACGCCCAGGCGTACCTCGACTCGGCCGCGCCACTGTTCGCCGACGCGCTGACCGCCTCGCCCTATCTCGGCTACGGCTCGCTCGAACCGCTGTACGCGACCGCAGAGAAGCACGGCGCCGGCGTATTCGTGCTCGCCTTCACCTCGAACCCGGAGGGCGGCGCGGTCCAGCGCGCGCTGACCGCGGACGGCAAGACCGTCGGCGCGGCGATCCTGGAAGGCGCGGCGGCGCGTAACGCAGGGCTCGAACCGATGGGCCCGATCGGCGCGGTGGTGGGCGCGACCCTCGCCGAGGTGCCGTTCGATCTTTCCGCGCTGAACGGGCCGATCCTCGCCCCGGGCCTCGGCGCGCAGGGCGCGACGCCCGAGGATCTGCGTGGGCTCTTCGGCGACGCCCTGCACAACGTCGTCCCGGCGATGTCGCGCGAACTGTTACGCCATGGACCCGATGTCGCCGGCCTTCGCGAGGCCGCGGCGCGGTCCATCGATGCTTGCCGTGCAGCGTTGGCGTACTAAGGGACACGGTTTCCGCGGCACGGGCAAAGCTTTGGCGCGTAAGTCGTAGGATCTATGCCTTCTGACTCGCGACACGGAACGTCACCCCCTCATAGACTGAGTGCATGCAGCACTACTCGGAGCGACTGCTGCTTCACGTGAAGCGAGCCGAGCAAGCCACCCAGGCGGCGAAGGAGGCCGCCGTGCGGGAGGTGGGGATCACCGCCGCGCAGCAGGCGGCACTCGCCGTGCTGAGCGACAACCCCGGCATCAACACCGCGGAGCTGGCCCACCGCTGCGGGGTCACCCAGCAGACGATGAACAGCCTGCTCTCCCGGATGGAGCTGCGCGGCTTCGTGCGCCGCGCTCCGCATCCGGTGCACAACACCCTGGTCGAGATCAAGCTGACCGCGCAGGGCCGGGCGGTGTTCGAGGAGGCGGACGCGCTGGTGGACAAGTTGGAGCAGCGCTTGACCGACGGCCATTCCGAGGCGGAGGTCGCTCTGGTGCGCGACCTGCTCGGCCGGATCGCCGAGAACGCCGCCAGGGTGATGGCCCAGACCGGCTAAGGCCGCGCGGCGCCCGGCGCGGCGTCACCGACGGCGCCCGGGCCTCGCTGTGAGCGTGCACAGCATGATCGCGGCCCGCCCGAGCCGTGTTCGAAATGATCGAGCGGGGCAATATGGGCTTTGGCAGCACCGGCTTAGGTGCCGCCGAACTGCCCAGAGCGCGAGGATGTCGACAGTGCCGAGGACTGCGCATTGAACGGTCGCAAGGTGGATGACGCCGAGGACGCTTCCGTCGGCGGGGGTGCCGACCTCGCCGAGGGCGCGGACCTGAACGACACTGCCTCCTCAAACAACGCTGCCTCTTCGAACAACGCTGCCTCTTCGAGCAACGCTGCGTCTTCGGACAACACCGCGCCCTTGAACAACACCGCCTTCCCGAACGACAGTGCCGACAGCCCGCGCGGCCCCATAGGCCCGGACGTGGAGGCCGCCGCCGAGCACGCCGCGACAATCTCCAGCTCGGCAGTACGCGGCGTGATGCCGCTGTGGCGAAACCGCGACTACGCCGGCTGGTGGATCAGCTCCCTGATCTCCTCGCTGGGCAGCGCGATGTCCCAGCTGGCCTATCCGCTGCTGATGCTCTACGCCACCGGCTCGGTCGCCCGCGCGGGCGTGGTCGGCGCCTGCCTCAACATCGGCGGGCTGTCCACCACCCTGCTCGGCGGGGCCCTCGCCGACCGCTACTCGCGCCGCAGGCTTGCCATCACCGCCGACCTCACCCAGGCGGTCGCCGTCGGCTCGGTGGTGGCAGCCGTGGCCGAGGGCTACGTCAACGTCGTGCACATCGGCGCCGTAGCCCTGATCCAGGGCATGTGCAACGGCATCGGCGGCGCGGCGATGAACCCGGTGCTCAAGCGGATCGTGCCGCCGGAGCAGTTCCAGGCCCTGTCCGCCTCCAAGCAGGGCCGCGAGATGATCTCCCGGCTGGCCGGGCCCCCGCTCGGCGGCGCGCTGTTCTCCATCGGCAAGTGGATACCGTTCCTCGGCGACGCGATCTCCTTCCTGGTCAGCGCGGTGGGCGTGGGGATGATCCGCAAACCGCTCGGCCCCGACCCGGGGGAGGCCGGCGCCGCCAACACCGCCTGGCAGGGCATGCGCGAGGGCTTCGCGTATATCCGCACCAGCGTCTACCTGCGCTTCATCATCATCTGGTCGGCCCTGACCAGCGCACTGCTCGGCGGCATCGTGCTGCTGGTCATCGCGCTGCTCAAACAGCGCGGCGGCAGCCCCACGACGGTCGGCGCGGTCACCGCGCTGGCCGCGATCGGCGGCCTCGGTGGCGCGCTGATCGCGCCGCTGCTGCTCAAGCGGGTGCCCCCGCGCACCGTCGTACTCGCCGCGTCGTGGATCATCGGCCCCGCGGTGCTCGGCATCGCGGCCGCGCCCCGGCCCTGGGAGATCGGCACGATCGCCGCCTTCCTGGTGTTCCTGATCGTGCCGCTGACGGTGCTGCTGGAGAGCTACCAGCTGCGCATCGTGCCCGACGCGCTGATGGGCCGGGTCTCCTCGGCGCTCAGCTTCGGCACCTCGGGCCTGCTGTGGACCGCGCCGGTGACCGCGGGCGTGCTCGCGGACAACTTCGGCGTGCCGACCGCGATGCTCGTGCTGTCCGGGGCCTTCGTCCTGCTCGCCCTCTGGTCCACCTTCGCCCCCGCGGTTCACCTGCTGGACCGGCCGGACGAAGCCGTCCAGCCCGTGCAGAAGGCCGCGACGAAACGGTAGGGGTCGGCACTAGGGTGCGGTCATGACCGAGCCGACCTTCACCACCCGCCCCGAGCTGTCGGGCACCTTCGGCATGATCGCCTCGACCCACTACCTCGCGACCGCCGCCGGCATGTCCGTGCTCGAACGCGGCGGCAACGCCTTCGACGCCGCAGTGGCCGCGGCCTTCACCCTGCACGTCGTCGAACCGCACCTCAACGGGCCCGGCGGCGAGGTCCCGATGATCCTGGCCACCGCCGCCGACCACACGCCGCGAGTGCTCGCGGGGCAGGGCCCCGCCCCGGCGGCCGCGACCATCGAGCACTTCGAATCCCTCGGCATCGATCTGATCCCCGGCACCGGCCTGCTGCCCGCCACCGTGCCCGGCGCCGTCGGGGCCTGGCTGACCCTGCTGCGCGATCATGGCACCATGCGCCTGCGCGACGTGCTCGACTACGCCCTCGGCTACGCCGCGAACGGGCACCCGCTCGCTCCGGGCGTCGTCGGCACCATCGGCGCGGTCGCGGACCACCTGCGCGAGCACTGGCCCTCCTCGGCGGCCCAGTGGCTGCCCGACGGGCGTGTGCCGCGGCCGGGCGAGCTGTTGCGGCTGCCGGCGCTGGCGGCCACCTACGGGCGCGTGCTGGCCGAGGCGGAAGCGGCCGGACCGGGCCGTGAAGCCCAGATCGACGCCGCGCTGCGCGCCTGGTACTCCGGCTTCGTTGCCGAGGCCGTTGAGCGGTTCTGCCGGGTCCCGGTGCCGGACGAGACCGGACGCGCCCACGCGGGCCTGCTCACGGCCGCCGACTTCGACGCCTGGCGCCCGGGCTACGAACCGACCGTGAGCCTGCCGTGGCGCGGCCTGACGGTCCACAAGGCCGGGCCGTGGACCCAGGGGCCCGTGCTGCTGCAGCAGCTCGGCCTGCTCGACGCGCTCGGCGAGCTGCCGCCGCCCGGCTCGGCTGAACGGGTGCACCGCGTCGTCGAGGTGGCCAAGCTCGCCTTCGCCGACCGGGAGGCCTGGTTCGCGGACCGGCCGGACGTCCCGATCGGGCAGCTGCTGGAGCCGGGATATCTGCGCGATCGGGCAGCGCTCGTCGGCGATCAAGCCTGCGCCGTGCTGCGCCCCGGTGCGCCTGGCGGCCGCCCGCCGCGCCTGCCGGCGTTCCTGAACTCCCCGCGATCAGTGGCCCGAACAGGCGAATCACTGGACGCGATGAGCGCGGTCGAGCGCGCGGGGAGCCGACAGAGAGTCGGCGAGAGCGAAGTCGCCGCGGACGGCTCGACGCGGGGCGATACCTGCCACATCGACGTGGTCGACCGGTGGGGAAATATGATCTCCGCCACTCCGTCCGGCGGCTGGCTGCAATCCTCGCCCACCATCCCTGAGCTGGGCTTTTGCCTGGGAACGCGGGCACAGATGTGCTGGCTCGAGCCCGGCCTGCCCAACTCGCTCGCACCCGGCAAGCGGCCGCGGATCACCCTCAGCCCCTCGCTCGCCTGCCGCGATGGCCGGCCCGTGCTTGCTTTCGGCACGCCGGGCGGGGATCAGCAGGACCAATGGCAGTTGTTGCTGCTTTTGGGCTGGGTCGTCGACGGCCTCGGACTGCAGGCCGCGATCGACGCGCCGGCCTGGCACAGCAACGCAGTGCCCTCATCATTCGCGCCGCGCCAACGCGATCCACTGGGCTTGGCGATCGAGTCAAGATTTTCGCCTGTTACCGTGTCTGAGCTGCGTAAACTCGGTCACGATCCGATTTCGTCAGGGCCTTGGTCGCTGGGTAGGCTCTCGGCCGTATATCGCGATCCTGACACTGGTGTCCTGCGCGCGGCGGCCAATCCACGGGGCATGCAGGGCTACGCCGCGGGCCGCTGAGAGCGCTCCAAGCCGGAACGCGCGGGCCGAAAATTCCGGCGGTCCCGTGCACGCGCCGCCGCGAACTCCGGTACGCTCCGGTTTTATCGCAGACCAGCGGGGGTGTCACCTTGCCACTGAAGCTGTAAGCGACTAGGTTCCGGCAACGGACAACCGAGCCGCCCGGCCGTGCGAACGGCAGGACGACTCAACCCATCGATCCGCATCGACGTCATGAGGTGAATTGGCGTGGCTCTTCCGCCCCTCACACCCGAACAGCGCGCGGCAGCTCTCGAGAAGGCAGCCGCGGCCCGGCGTGAGCGTGCCGAGGTCAAGAACCGGCTCAAGCACTCGGGGGCTTCACTCTCCGAGGTCGTCCGCGAGGGCCAGAAGAACGACGTAATCGGCAAGATGAAGGTCTCGGCCCTGCTCGAGTCCCTGCCGGGCGTCGGGAAGGTTCGGGCCAAGCAGATCATGGAGCGGCTGTCGATCTCCGAGACCCGCCGGGTCCGGGGCCTCGGCGCCAACCAGATCGCTGCGCTCGAGCGCGAGTTCGGCGGCGCCAAGTAGTCGGACTCCGAACGCTGCGCGCGAGCGCAGCGGTCGGGCCGTCTACCCGGCGCGACCGCGCCGAGAGGACCCAAGACGGGCTTTCGGGCATTGCTCCGGTCCTTCTCGGCGCGGGTGTACCCGCCCCGCGCGGCGCCGTGGGGTAACCTCGGTGCGCGTGAGCTCCACGCAAACCGGTGAAGGTGAACCGTCGACGCCGCCGGCCCCCCAGGGCCTTGACACGCGTCTCGACCCGGGCCCGCATTCCGGCCGGCCCGACGGCCGCGCCGAGGCCCCCCGCAGGCTGACGGTCCTGTCCGGTCCGTCCGGAGTGGGCAAGAGCACGGTGGTCGCCCACCTGCGCACCGCCCATCCGGAGATCTGGCACTCGGTCTCGGTCACCACCCGGCACGCGCGCCCCGGCGAGATCCACGGCGTGCACTACTTCTTCACCGACCAGCAGGGCTTCGACAAGCTGGTGGCGAACAACGAACTGCTCGAATGGGCGCAGTTCGCCGGCAACCGCTATGGCACCCCGCGCCAGCCCGTGCTGGACCGGCTCGCCGCGGGCGTGCCCACCCTCCTGGAGATCGACCTGCAGGGCGCCCGCCAGGTGCGCGCCGCCATGCCGGAAGCGCTCCAGGTCTTCCTCGCTCCGCCGAGCTGGGAGGAGCTGGTACACCGGCTCACCCGCCGCGGCACCGAGCCGCCCGAGGTGGTCGAGCGCAGGCTGGCCGCGGCCCGGGTCGAGCTGGCCGCGGAGTCCGAGTTCGACGTGACCCTGGTCAACACATCCGTGCAGGACGTGGCGCGGGAACTGGTAAACTTGATGGGCCTGTCCTAGGCGGATGCGCCGCGGCAGGAACCTCTTTTCCCGATCGGAAGGTCTCCTTCGTGTCCGTCACCGAGCCCGAGGGCATCATCAACCCGCCGATCGACGAGCTGCTCGAGGCGACCGACTCCAAGTACAGCCTGGTGATCTACGCGGCCAAGCGGGCTCGTCAGATCAACGCCTACTACTCGCAGCTCGGCGAGGGGCTGCTGGAGTACGTCGGCCCGCTGGTCGACACCCACGTGCACGAGAAGCCGCTGTCGATCGCCCTGCGCGAGATCAACGCCGGGCTGCTGACGGCGGAGCCGGTCGAGCAGGCCTGAGCCTCCGGTGCCCAAGCCGCGCGTCGTCCTCGGCGTAGGCGGCGGGATCGCCGCGTACAAGGTCTGCGAGGTACTGCGGCGGTTCACCGAGTCCGGCCACGACGTGCAGGTCGTGCCGACCGCCGCCGCGCTGCGCTTCGTCGGCGCGCCCACCTGGGAGGCGCTGTCCGGGCATCCGGTCTCGACCGAGGTCTGGGACCGGGTCTCCGAGGTGCCGCACGTGCGCCTCGGCCAATCCGCCGACCTGGTGCTCGTCGCCCCGGCCACCGCCGACCTGCTCGCGAAGGCCGCCCACGGCCTCGCCGACGACCTGCTCACCAACACGTTGCTGACCGCGCGCTGCCCCGTGGTGTTCGCCCCGGCGATGCACACCGAGATGTGGGAGCACCCGGCCACCCGCGAGAACGTCGCCACGCTGCGGCGGCGCGGCGCGATCGTGCTCGACCCCGCCGTCGGGCGGCTCACCGGCGCCGACTCGGGCCCCGGCCGGCTGCCGGAACCCGCGGAGATCTTCGAGGCCGCGGTCGCCGTGCTGCGCCGCGGCGGGTCGCTGCCCGAGGACCTGCTCGGACTGCGGGTCGTCATCTCGGCGGGCGGTACCCGCGAACCCCTGGACCCGGTGCGGTACCTCGGCAACCGCTCCTCCGGCCTGCAGGGGTACGCGCTGGCCGCCGCGGCGGTGGCCCGCGGCGCCGAAGTCACCGTCATCGCCGCGAACGTCGCCCTGCCGGATCCGGCCGGAGCCAAGGTGATCCGGGTCGGCACCGCACTGGAGCTGCGTGACGCCATGCGCGCCGCGGCCGCCGACGCGCAGGTGATCGTCGCCAACGCCGCGGTCGCCGACTTCCGGCCCAAGAACTACGCCGCGTCGAAGATCAAGAAGTCGGACGAGTACTCGGCTCCGGTCGTCGAGCTGGTCCAGAACCCGCACGTGCTGCGGGAGCTCGGCCGCGACCGGCTCGCGCCGGGCCAGACCGTGGTGGGCTTCGCCGCGGAGACCGGCGACGAGCGCGACTCCTTCCTCGACCTCGGCCGCCGCAAGGTGGCCGCGTACGGCGTGGACCTGCTCGTGGTCAACGAGGTCGGCGCGGACAAGGTCTTCGGCCAGCAGGTCACCCAGGGCGTCATCGTCGGCGCGGACGGCGTGGAGACCGAGGTCCCGCTCGGTTCCAAGCGCGCCCTCGCCGACGCCGTCTGGGACCGGGTCGCGCGACTGCGCGGCAGCGGCGTCGCAGAGGGCTGAGGCGCTTTCCAATCCCGGACGCGGGCGCCCGCCATGGAAACTGGCACAGCTGTTCTGCGCGCATCGCGTGCGGTAACTGCGTCGCCACGAGCGTAAACGCCGAAGCCGCCCGCTAAGCACGCGGCCCCGGTACCCTACTTCTGGGGGTACCCAAGCGCCTGGTGTGCACGGATAGACTGGCGCGTGCACGCGCGCGGGTCCAATGGCCCCCGCCATTAAGTCAGCAGCCGCTGCGAGAAGGAGCCGACCCGTGGTCCGTCCGGACACCGCCCGCCGCCTGTTCACCTCCGAATCCGTGACGGAGGGGCATCCCGACAAGATCGCCGACCAGATCTCCGACTCCATCCTCGACGCGCTGCTCAAGGAGGACCCGGCCTCGCGCGTGGCGGTGGAGACCATGATCACCACCGGCCAGGTGCACATCGCCGGCGAGGTCACCACCTCCGGATACGCCGACATCCCCACGATCGTGCGCGAGACGATCCTGGGCATCGGCTACGACTCCTCGAAGAAGGGCTTCGACGGGGCGTCCTGCGGCGTGTCCGTGTCGATCGGCTCCCAGTCCCCGGACATCGCGCAGGGCGTCGACGCGGCCTACGAGTCGCGGGTCGACGGCGGCGTGGACGAGCTGGACCTGCAGGGCGCCGGCGACCAGGGCCTGATGTTCGGGTACGCCTGCTCGGACACCCCCGAGCTGATGCCGCTGCCGATCGCGCTGGCGCACCGGCTGGCCCAGCAGCTCGCCGCGGTGCGCAAGGACGGCACCGTCGCCTACCTGCGCCCGGACGGCAAGACGCAGGTCACCATCGAGTACGACGGCGACCGCCCGGTGCGCCTCGACACGGTCGTGGTCTCCTCACAGCACGCCTCGGACATCGACCTGGCCACCCTGCTGACCCCGGACGTCAAGGAGTACGTGGTCGACCACGTGCTCGCCGAGTTCCAGCGCGGCGGCCTCGACATCGACACCGAGGGCTACCGGCTGCTGGTCAACCCGACCGGCCGCTTCGAGATCGGCGGCCCGATGGGCGACGCCGGCCTGACCGGCCGCAAGATCATCGTCGACTCGTACGGCGGCATGGCGCGGCACGGCGGCGGCGCGTTCTCCGGCAAGGACCCGTCGAAGGTGGACCGCTCCGCGGCGTACGCGATGCGCTGGGTGGCCAAGAACATCGTCGCGGCGGGCCTGGCCTCGCGGGCCGAGGTGCAGGTCGCCTACGCGATCGGCAAGGCCGCCCCGGTGGGCCTGTTCGTGGAGACCTTCGGGACCGAGACCGTGTCCGTGGAGCGGATCCAGCAGGCCGTCGGCGAGGTCTTCGACCTGCGCCCGGCCGCGATCATCCGCGACCTGGACCTCAAGCGCCCGATCTACGCGCAGACCGCCGCCTACGGCCACTTCGGCCGGGAGCTGCCGGACTTCACCTGGGAGCAGGCCAACCGGGTCGAGGCCCTCAAGTCGATCATCGGCTGAGCTGATCTTCGGGTAAGTTTCACTCGTGGCACAGACCTGACGGGACATCAGATTTGATGTCCCGTCAGGTGCGTTCGGTGGCCTTCCGTTGTCGGCCCGGTCCGGTACAAAGGACGGATGAACCACGCGGGCGAGCAGATGGCGCTCGTCCGCGCCGAGGCCGCACGCGGCAAGGCGCGGGCGGCTGACGCGAACCCGACGGCCTCGATTCCGGCGCAGCGTCAGCCGGTCGCCAAGGTCATCGTGGACGTCGAACCCGCCCATCTCGACCGGCTCTGGGACTACACCGTCCCCGCGAAACTCGCCGAGGCGGCCCAGCCGGGCGTGCGGGTGCGGGTTCGGTTCGCCGGCCAGCTCGTGGACGGCTACCTCTGGGAGCGCGCCGAGCAAACCGACTTCGCCGGCCGGCTCGCCCCGCTGCACAGCGTCGTCTCGCCGGAGCCGGTGCTGACGCAGGAGATCGGCAAGCTGGCGCGCGCCGTGGCCGACGCGTACGCCGGAACCGTCGCCGACGTCCTGCGCCTGGCGATCCCGCCGCGGCATGCCCGAGCCGAGAAGGCCGCGCCGCGTCCGCCGATGAGCGGCCCGCTCCCCGCATACGACCCACAGCCGTGGAAGTACTACACGAACGGCCCCGAGCTTCTCGCCGCGCTGGCCGCAGGACAGAGCCCGCGCGCGGTGTGGGCGGCGCTGCCGGGCATCGCCCCGGTCACTAGCGGGGAATCAGATCGCGCCGCGGTCGGCCCCGACTGGTCGCGAGCCCTAGCCACGGCCGTACACGCCACGTTGAACAGTGGTCGCAGTGCCCTGATCGTGGTCCCCGACGGCCGCGACGTCAGCCGCATGGACGCCGCGCTCGCCGAACTGCTCGGTCAGGGCCGGCATGTCGCGCTGACCGCCGACCTCGGCGCGGGGGAGCGCTACAGCCGCTGGCTCATGGCCAAACGCGGCGACGTGCGCTGCGTCGTGGGCACTCGCGCCGCCATGTTCGCGCCACTGCCCAACCTCGGACTCGTCGCGCTGTGGGACGACGGCGATTCCTCACTGGCCGATCGCGCCGCTCCCTACCCGCACGTGCGCGAGGTGCTCACCATCCGCGCGCACCAATCCGGCGCGGCAGCGCTGATCGGCGGGTACACAGTCACGGCGGAAGGCGCACAGCTCGTCGCGCGCCGCTGGGCCAGACCCGTCGCCGCGCCCCGCGCCGTCGTGCGCGAACACGCCCCGATGATCCGCACCGTCGACCCCGACCGGGACACCGCTCGCGACGCGGGCGCCGCCATCGCGCGCATCCCCGCCCTCGCGTGGCGCGTCGCCCGAGACGGCCTCCAGCGCGGACCCGTGCTCGTGCAAGTCCCACGCACCGGCTACCTGCCCGCCCTCGCCTGCGTGCGCTGCCGCGAACCCGCGCACTGCGCACACTGCCACGGCGCCCTCGCCCTCGCCGGTGCGGCCGACTCGGCGCGCTGCCGTTGGTGCGGCAAGATCGCCGAACGCTGGCGCTGCGACCGCTGTGGAGCCGGCCGGTTCCGCGCGCGCGCCACCGGCGCGGCCCGCAGCGCCGAGGAACTGGGGCGGGCCTTCCCGGGCGTGACCGTACGGCTGAGCCGAGGCGGAGCGATCCTGACCGAGGTCGGGCCGGAACCCGCGCTGATCGTCGCGACCCCGGGCGCCGAGCCGGTCGCCGCCGGCGGTTTCGCCGCCGCGGTGCTGCTCGACGGCGACCTGCTGCTCGGCGTGCCGACCCTGCGCGCGGCCGAACAGGCACTGCGGCGCTGGCTCGCGGCCGCCGCGCTGGTGCGCCCCGCGGCGGAAGGCGGCGTGGTCGCGATCGCCGCCGAGCCCTCCGCCGCTCCCGTACAGGCCCTGGTGCGCTGGGACCCGGCCGCCTTCGCCCGCCGGGAACTGGCCGACCGCGCGGAACTCGGCTATCCGCCCGCCGCCCGGATAGCGGAACTGACCGCGCCGTACTCGGCCCTGGACGAGTTCATGACCACGCTCACGCTGCCCGACGACGCGGAAATCCTCGGCCCGACCCCCGTGCCCAACGGCGGCGAGCCGGGCGAACAGCAGCATCGAGTGCTGATCCGCTGCGCCCGGGCCGGCGGCCGGAGACTGGCCGAGGCGCTCAAGGCGACGCAGGGCGTGCGCACGGCCCGCAAGGCCCCCGCACACGTCCGGATCCGGATCGACCCCGCCGACCTGGCCTGACGCGCGCCGCGAGCGCGGGCGCAGCGGCACGGCGGGTGCCCCGACTTCGTTACACTCGACCCAACGGGACGGGCGCGGCCAAGACGAGACGAACGGACGGCGAACCAGTGGCGATCCAGCAGATCCGGCTGTTCGGCGACCCGGTTTTGCGCACCAAGGCCGATCCGGTGGTCGACTTCGACAAGGAGCTGCGCCGGCTCGTTAAGGACCTGACAGACACCATGCTGGACGCCCCGGGCGCCGGCCTGGCCGCCCCGCAGATCGGCGTCTCGCTGCGGGTGTTCACGTACAACGTGGACGGCGAGGTCGGGCATCTGATCAACCCACAGCTGGACCTGTCCGACGAGCTCCAGGACGGCGACGAGGGCTGCCTGTCCATCCCCAACCTCGCGTTCCCGTGCACGCGTGCGCTGCGCGCGGTGGCCCGCGGGTACAACGAGTACGGCGACCCGGTGCTGATCGAGGGCAGCGAGAAGCTGGCCCGGTGCTTCCAGCACGAGACCGACCACCTCGACGGCATCCTGTTCGTCGACCGGCTCGACCGGGAGACCCGCAAGGCCGCGCTGCGCGCGATCCGCCAGGCGGACTGGGCCAACGGCGGCCGCACCGAGTCCGGCGCGAACGGCGAGGCGGCCAAGATCCCGCAGATCAAAGCCTCGCCGCACCCGACCTTCGGCCAGGCGCGCTAAGCGGCAGCGAGCTGCGCACGGGCGGGGCGGCACGAGCGGGGTCGGGTCGGGATCGGGATGGCGGAGGAAGTCGAACCATGAGGGTGCTGTTCGCGGGGACGCCGGAGCCGGCCGTCCCGTCGCTCAAGGCGCTGTTGGACTCCCGGCACGAGGTCGTCGCGGTGCTCACCCGGCCCGACGCGCCGACCGGCCGCGGCCGCCGGCTGGAGCCCTCCCCGGTGCGCCGGGTGGCTGACGAGGCGGGAATCGAAGTGCTCACGCCGCCGCGCCCGCGCGATCCCGCGTTCCTCGCCCGGCTCGCCGAGTTGGCCCCTGACGCCTGCCCGGTCGTCGCTTACGGCGGCCTTATTCCGCCCGCGGCGCTCGAGGTCCCGCGGCACGGATGGATCAACCTGCACTTTTCGCTGCTGCCCGCGTGGCGCGGCGCGGCCCCGGTGCAGCACGCGATCCTGGCCGGTGACGAGGTCACCGGCGCGTGTACCTTCCGTCTCGAGGAGGGCCTGGACACCGGCCCGATCTTCGGCACCGTCACCGAGGAGATCGGCCGCACCGACACCAGCGGCGACCTGCTGGAACGGCTCGCCGTCGATGGCGCGCGGCTGCTCGTCGCCACCCTGGACGGGATTGAGGAGGGCCGCCTTAACGCGGTCCCGCAGCCGGCCGAGGGCGTCTCGCACGCGCCGAAGCTGACGACCGACGACGCGCGGATCGACTGGAAGACCCCCGCGCTGCACATCGACCGGCAGGTGCGCGCGTGCACTCCAGCCCCGGGCGCTTGGACCACCCTGGGCGGCGAACGGGTCAAGATCTTCCCGGTCACGCCGATCCCGGGTATCACCGACGTCGAACCCGGCACGATCGTCAGCGACAAGCGCGGTCTCCAGGTCGGCACCGGCTCGGGGCACACTGTGCGACTGGGTGACGTACAGGCGCAGGGCAAGCGGCGCATGGCGGCCGCCGACTGGGCGCGAGGGCTGCGGCTGCACGACGGCGCACGGTTCGAGTAACTGTCCGGCCGACCGGTGAGGCAGTTCCGCTCGCCTGGCCTTGCGCGGCCTTGCGTGGCCAAGCGCGGCCAAAACGACCTCTCGCGCACGGGATAATGGTCTGATGCGCACCGACCCAGCCCGACTCGCCGCCTACGACACCCTTCGCGCGGTGGCCGAGCGTGAGGCCTACGCCAACCTCGTGCTGCCCAGGCTGCTCGCCGAGCGGCGGCTCGACGCGCGCGACGCGGCGCTCGCGACCGAGCTGGCCTACGGCGCGCTGCGCGGGCGCGGCACGTACGACGCGATCCTGTCCGCGTGCGTCGACCGGCCGCTCGGGCAGCTCGACCCGGAGGTGCTCGACGTGCTGCGACTCGGCGCGCACCAGCTGCTGGCGACCCGGATCCCGGCCCACGCGGCGGTCGACAGCTCCGTCGAACTGGCCCGCGAGGTGGCGCACGAGGGCGCGGCGCGCATGGTCAACGCGGTGCTGCGCAAGGTGGCGCGGCTAGACCTGCGCGGTTGGGTGGATCGCGTGGCGCCTGATCCGGACCGCGACCCTGAGGGATACCTCGCGGTCTACCGCTCGCACCCGGTGTGGGTCGTCTCAGCACTCTGGGATTCGCTGGCCGCGCACCGCGGCAAGGACGCCGCCTACGACGAGATCGACCGCCTGCTCGAAGCCGACAACGAGCGGCCCGGCGTGACGCTCGCCGCGCGCCCCGGACTCGCCGACCAGGCCGACCTGGTAAAACAGGGCGCTGAACCGGGTCGCTACGCGTCGACCGCCGCGTATCTGCCCGAGGGCGACCCGGCGCGCCTCGAGGCGGTGGCGCGGGGACGGGCCGGCGTGCAGGACGAGGGCAGCCAGCTCGTCGCGCTCGCGCTGATGGCCGCTCCACTCGGCGATCGCCCGGCCGGCGCGGATGGCGTTCGGGACGTCGGCGGCGCCGGTGACGGTGACCTTGACGGTGACGGTGGCGACGATTCGCCCGAGGCCGACTCTTCCAGTACCGATTCTTCCGGCGACGACCGGCGCTGGCTCGACCTGTGCGCCGGCCCCGGAGGAAAGGCCGCGCTCCTCGCGGCCATCGGCGCGCAGCGCGACGCCAGGCTCGTCGCCGCCGAGATCGCCCCGCATCGTGCCCGCCTGGTCAAGCGCGCACTGCAGCCGATCCGCGGCGTGCACAAGGTCGTCACCGCCGACGGAACTCAACCGCCATGGCGTCCCGCGACCTTCGACCGCGTACTGCTTGATGCGCCCTGCACCGGCCTCGGCGCCCTTCGCCGCCGCCCCGAAAGCCGCTGGCGCCGCGAGCCCGCCGACGTCTCCCGGCTGGCCGAACTGCAGAAGAAGCTGCTGGCCTCGGCGCTCGACTCGGCCAGGCCCGGCGGGCTCGTCGCGTACGTCACCTGCTCCCCGCACCTGGCCGAGACCCGCCTCGTCGTCTCGGATGTGCTCGCGCGGCGCGATGACGTCGAACAGCTCGACGCCCGCCCGTACCTGCCGGGTGTCCCGGAGCTGGGCGACGGCCCCGACGTGCAACTGTGGCCTCACCTGCACGACACCGACGCGATGTACCTCGCTCTGCTGCGGCGCGTCTGACCATTACCTCCGGGGCCTGCGGTCACTCGCTTCCCAGCGCGAAGTGCGCCGTCCCGCCGTCTGCGGCCAGGGCGGCCGCGATTCGCGCGAGGTTGGCCTGCCAGGTCGCGTGATCCAGCGCGGGCAGCACGTCGTCCCAGATCGGCATGAACGCCCCGCGCATCTGAAGCATCCCTTCCGGTCTGGCCAGGAACCACCAGTGCAGATGTGACGCGCCGTCACCCCAGCGCATGACGTGGACCCGGCCGACTCCGCCGAGGCCGAGGATCGCCCGCTCGACGCGCTGGATGAGCGGTCCGAGCTGCGCTGATTCCCGTTCGGGCAGGTCGCCAAGGTCGCAGTGAGCACGTGGTTCGAGGACGACGACGGCCGGAGACGCGCTCGGTTCGGCCAGCGCGTGCAGCCGCCATAGCTCGTCGGTCCACAGCTGCGCGTCGTCGCCC
>Ga0070739_10002334_pt1 | contig 25811 bp, 21 predicted proteins | sample Coa_R1_7_FD_66445 | JGI IMG/M metagenome (GOLD analysis project Ga0070739, IMG submission 66445) | Surface soil microbial communities from Centralia Pennsylvania, which are recovering from an underground coalmine fire - Coalmine... | ecosystem: Environmental > Terrestrial > Soil > Unclassified ...
ATGCGGTCCACCGCCGCTGGCGGCAGCGGCGGCACGTCCTCGGTGACGTCGATGGCGAGATCGGCGAGGCGATAGGGCTGATCGCTCGCCGGCGCGGCGCCGGGGACGGCGGCGAAGATCCGCTCGGCGAGGCGGTCGAGCCGCAAACGCGCGGCGGCGCGCTGTTCCTCGTCGTCCCAGAAGCGCCGCACCAGCCGGCGTTGCGCGCGGCCGTAGGTGAAGTAGAACGCGCCGTTCTCGCCGATGACCGCGTCCACCGGCCAAAGCCGGGCGATCAGGTCGCACCAGCCCGCCGACCGTCCGGTCACGACAACGACGCTGCGCCCGCTTTCGCGCAGGCGTTCGAGCGCGGCGTAGGCGGCGGCCGTCAGCTGCCCCCTTGTGGTCAGCGTCTCGTCGAGGTCGGCGAGGACATAGCGGATATGCCGCCGCGCCGCCGCCGGGAAATGGCTCAGCCCGCGCATGCTCCCCTCCCGCCCTGCGCCGCCATGATTGTCCCGTCGCCGCTTTTCCGGAACGCAAGCCTGCCCGGGTGACGCCGCGGGCAGTCGCTTGCTAGGATGCGGCGAGCCTGCCTGAGGAGGTCGCGATGGCGCGGAAATATACGCTGATGTCGGCGGACGGGCATCTCGAAGTGCCGCCGGAGCGCTGGGTTCACCGGGTGCCGCAGAAATACCGCGACCGCGCGCCGCATACCGTGCACCTGCCGGACGGCGGCGATGCGTTGATGATCGAGGGGCAGCCGCTGCTCGAAGCGAATTTCCTCGACCTGCGCGCCGGCCGCGCCGCCGGCACGTGGCAGCCCTTCGGCCTCAAGGTCGCGGACGCCGCCGGTACCGGCTCGCCGGAGCAGAGAGTCAAGGAACAGGACCAGGACGGCATGGATGCCGAGGTGCTGTTCGCGGCGATGGTCGCGGGACCCGTGTTCTGGCGCAACATCGCGCATGACGAGGTCTACAAGGCCGTCATCCGCGGCTACAACGACTGGCTCGGCGAGGAATATTGCGCCGTCGCGCCCGACCGGCTGATCGGCATGGGGGTGATTCCGATCACCAATGTCGAGGACGCCATCGCTGAGATGGAGCACTGCAAGAAGCTCGGCCTCAAGGGCGTGCTGCTCGGCGGCCTGCCGGGCGGCAAGGGCTATCCGACCCCGGAGGACGACCGCTTCTGGGCCGCCGCGCTCGACCTCGACATGGCGGTGACCGTCCATGTCCAGCTCTACCGCACCGGCGCGCGCGCCAACCAGCCGACGATGAAATATCCGAAGGAGGACCCGGAGATCATGGCGCGGCTGCGCCGGCCGTTCCTCGAATGGCTGGTCAATTTCGGGCTGCCGCCGTCGATCGGCATCGCCCAGCTGGTGCTGTCCGGCGTGTTCGAGCGCTTCCCGAAATTGAAGGTGTTTTTTGCCGAAACGCGGCTCGGCTGGGTCCCGTTCTGGCTCGAACACATGGACCTCTGGTACCAGCGCCATCTTGGCTGGGCCGAGGAATATCTCGGCTACAAGCCGCTCAAGGAATTGCCGGCGACCTACGTCCGGGAAAACGTCTATTTCACGGTGCAGTACGAGCGCGTCGCGGTCGAGCAGCGGCATCACGTCGGCGTCGACCACATCATGTTCGCGACCGACTTCCCGCACATCGAGAACGAATGGCCGAACTCGCGGCCGATCATCGAGGAAATCTACGAAAACGTGCCCGCCGTCGAGCGCGACAAGATCTGGGCCGGCAACGCCGTCAAGTTCTTCAAGCTCGACGCGGCGTAACGGCCACCCGCCGTCGCCCCCGCGAAAGCGGGGGCCCAGCGGCAGGCGACGATGCGTTGGCCCTGGATTCCCGCTTTCGCGGGAATGACGGCAGTTTCTTCCTGCGAAAGGACCCCTCAATGCCGAGCTTCGAACACCATGGCGCCAAGATCTATTACGAGCAGCATGGCAGCGGTTTCCCGATCCTGACTTTCGCGCCGGCCGGACTTCAATCCGTCATCGCGGTGTGGGGTCAGCCGTCGGCGCCGATCAACCCGATCGCCGAGTTCAGCGACCGCTTCCGCGTCATCGCGATGGACCAGCGCAATGCGGGCGGGCAATCGCGCGCCCAGATCACGGCGCAGGACGGCTGGGATTCGTACACCGCCGACCACCTCGCGGTGCTCGACCATCTGCGCATCGACAAGTGCCACCTCTACGGCCAATGCATCGGCGGCTCGTTCATCCTGAACCTGCTGAAGAAGGCGCCGGAGCGGGTCGCCTCGGCGGTCTTGGCGCAGCCGATCGGCCGGGTCGGGCCGATGGCGCCAGGCCGCCCCGCCCGCTTCAACGCCTGGGCGGATTCGCTGCTCGACCACCCGGAAGCGACGCCGGAGGTGCTCGACGCCTTCTGCCGCAACCTCTACGCCGCCGGCTTCACCTATTGCTGCGACCGCGACTTCGTGAAGACGGTCAAGACCCCGTGCATGGTGCTGGCCGGGAACGACGAGGCCCACCCGTTCCCGATCTCGCAGGAACTAGCCAACCTGCTGCCGGACTGCGAGTTCATTCCGGAATGGAAGACGGGACCGGCGCTGGAAGCGGCACGCAAGCGCGTCAGGTCGTTCCTGGAGAAGCACACGCCCTGAGGCGCGCGCGGCACCTCACCCGCCTTGGGCGCCGGCCACTGCGCGTTCAATCCCGCGCCGCGACGCGCTGGATGAACGACCGGTTCATGACGACCTCGGCGCCGCTCTGCTGCAAGCGCGCGACGTTTCGCTTGTGGGCGGGGTCGTCAGACAGCCGCTTCCGGTAGTCCTCGTAGGCCGCAATCGACGGCAGGTCGATCAGCCCGATCGCCTCGTTGTTCGGCCCGGCAAAATCGGTCGGCAGGAAATAGCCGACGATTTTGCCGCCGCTGCGCTCGATGACGCCCTGCTCCTCCTCGAAATAGGTTCTGACGTCCGCAAGCTTTTCGGGGTTGAACGCGTAGCGAATGCACAGCGTGATCATGCCGCTCCTCCCGATGTGAAATGCCATCGGCAAGATGGCGCGGCGCATGTTGCGAGTCTTGCCCAATCGCTTCGGTCGATGCCGAAGTTTTCGGGCTGGAGGTCAGGCCGTGGCGGCGGCCTCTGCCGCGGGCAGCGCGGCGGCTTCGCCGAGGAAGCGCAGGACGATGCAGGTCAGATCGTCGGATTGCGGCGCGCTGTCGACGAACTCCTCGACGTTGTGGATCAGGCGGCCGAGGATCGCGGCAACGTCGCTGTCCCATTCGTCCGCCAACGTCGCGAGGATGCGAGCGTCGGTGAATTCGTTGGCGTCCTCGTCCATCGCCTCGGAGACGCCGTCGGTATAGAGCACGAGCGTATCGCCGGGGCGCAGCGCGACGCTGCCCTCGCGGTAATCGAGCCCGTCCATGACCCCGAGCGCCACGCCCTCGGTCCACGGCAGCGGCGCCGTCCGGCGCGCCTCGCGCTGCAGCCAGACGGGGGAAGGGTGGCCGGCATTGACGTAGCGGAAGGCGCCGGTGCGCACGTTCAGCAGCCCGTAGAACACGGTGATGAACAGCGACATCGGGTTCTGCGTGCAGATCTGGTCGTTGGCGCGGCGGACGCACTCCTGCGGCTGCGGCGTCGCCATCGCCTGCGCCCGCAGGATCGTGCGCGACACCGCCATGAACAGCGCCGCCGGCACGCCCTTGCCCGACACGTCGGCGATGACGATGGCGAGGTGGTCGTCGTCCACCATGAAGAAATCGTAGAAGTCGCCGCCGACATGGCGGGCGGCGGTCATGATGGCGACACCGGCGAAGCTCCGCCCGGGCGGGAATTTCTGAGGCAGGATCGCGTGCTGCAGCGAGCGGGCGGCGTCGAGGTCGGCCTGGATCACGTCAATGGCGCGCGTCAGTTCCTGGTTGCGCTCTTCGAGCTGCTGGGTGCGTTCCGAGACGAGACGGTCGAGCTCCTCCTCGCGCGTCAATACCTGCCGCGCCATGTCGGCGAAATCCCGCGCGAGGCTGCCGATCTCGTCGTTGCGGCCGCCGATCCCCGCCAGCATCGCCGGATCGTAGGCATGGCTGTGCACCGCCCGGGCGGCGTCGGCGATCGCGACGATCGGACGCGAAATGCGCCGCCCCAGCAGGTTGGCCAGCACCGCGCCGGCGAGCAGCAGGACCAGGGCGAGCGCGACGGAGAGCAGCAGCGTCCGGCGCACGGAGGCATGAACCTCGGCGGTCGAGAAGCGGATCAACGCGGCGCCGATCGCGAGCCGGTCGTCGTCGAGCACCGGCGCGACCACGCGGATCAAGTCGCCGTCGATCGAGGAGATCGGCGCGCCGGTCTGAATCACGCTGTTGATGCTGGCGGTCTCTTCCGGGGTCAGCGCAGCCGCGGCATCGGCGTTGACGCTGGCGCTCGCGACCAGCTGGCGGTTCTCGCCGAAAATCCAGATGCCCTCGATGCCGGCGTCGCCGACCATCGCCGCAATGTTGCGCTCGGGGCCGATCTGCCGGCGCAATGCCGCGGTCTCCTCGACCCCCTCGCCAACGACGACGATGCCGTCGCCATGCGCCGCCCTTACCGCGGCGAAGCGCATCGGGTGCAGCTCCCCCGGCAATTTCACCGGCGGCAGCGTCTGCGACCAGCGCTTGCCGCTCGCGGTATGGGCGAAGACGGCGGCGAGCGGCGCATCCGCGTCGCCGGGGAGCGGCGGGTCGAAGCTGTGCGAAGCATCGGCCGAGATTGCGCCGTCGTGGCCGAGGGCGACGATGCGGCCGATCCCGGTGCGGGCGACGACCTGCTCCAGGCGGGCGTTCAACTCGACCGCGCTCAGCCCGCGTTCGCCGGCGAGATCGATGAGCTGGGCCGCGAGGGCTGCCTCCGCGACCATCTGCCGACCGATCTGGGCGTTGACCACGTCGGGCAGGCGTTCGGCGACGCCGACCCCGTTGGCCAGCAGGCGCGCGATCGCGAGGCCGTCGCTCTCGGCGCGCTGCACGATCGCCCGCTCGCCGAGCAGCACGAGCAGCGCCGTGTTGCCGAGCACGGCGACCGCGAGCAGCACGATGATCAGCAGGGTGATGCGGTAGCGCAGCGCCATCGGGGTTCCGCGAGCGGCCGGGCCGCTCAATCCATCCAATAGGCGGCGTCGATCAGCCGCCGCACCACGTCGTGGTCGAGCGGCATCGGCAGCCGGCTGCCGGGCCCGAACCAGCGGTTGTAGATGTCGACGTAGCGGCCGCGATAGTCGCTGGCGCCGGCGAGCAGCCGGGCGATGACGTGGTCGACGAAGGTATGCCAGGCGGAATCGTCGCGCGGCACGATGCAGGAGATCGGCTCGTACTGGATCGCGCCGTCGCGCGGCAAGAGGCGCAGGCTGCCCTTGTCGTCGGACTGGTTGAGCAGGCCGCGCAATACGACGCTGATGTTGGAAAGCGCGTCGATGCGCCCGCTGCGGAACAGGGTCATGCCGTTCGACATGTCCGGCACCTCGACGATCGCCGGGTTCGGCACCGCTTCCTCGACGGCGCGGCGGGTCGTGCCGTCGGCGACGACCCCGATGCGCTTTCCACTCAGGCCCTCGACGGTTTCGGCGACGTTGCGGCGGGTCAGGATGCGGGTGCCGTTGACGAAGAACGGGATCGAGAAATCGCCCTTGTGCAGCCGCGCCCAGGTCGGGGTGGTGATGCCGCATTCGATCTGAATCTGGCCGTGCCGGATCATGTCCATGCGTGATTCCGGCGTCGTTACCTTGAGTTCGAGCTTGACGGGCTTGTTGAGGTCGTGGCTCAGCGCGGCGGCGATCTCCTTCAGGATGTCGACGGAGAAGCCGACGAGGCGGCCCTGGCCGTCGGGGAAGCCGAAGGGGGGTGAGTCGGCGCGCGTGCCGGCGGTCAGCACGCCGCTGTCGCCGATCTCGTCGATGACGCCGGCATAGGCGGGGGCTCCCGCCGCGACGAAGAAGAACAGCAGCATCCCCCACGCCGGCGAGTACAGCGGCCGCGCCAGCCGGATGCCGCGGCCGCCGCCGCGCGGCGAAAGGGTCGAGAATCGGGGCAAGATCGGGTCCTTCTTGACGGCGCGCCGATGCGGATGTTGCCGTCGTGGACGCAACACCGGCGCGGGCCGATCCTGCCCCGACATGATTTCCGCGGCGTTAACGTCCAGGAAGTAAAAGCCCCGTTATCCTTTCCGAATGGCGATCTCGACCGGCGCGGCGACGGCGTTGCAGCTCACGACCGAGCTTTCCGCGGTGCTCGGCAATCGCCTGCCGGACATCCCCGAACTTGCCGCCGTCATCGAGCCGTTCCTGGAAGCGCGGCGGGTGCCGGAGGACATCGTCTTCCGCATCAACATGGCGGTGGACGAGTTGCTGACCAATGCCATCACCTACGGTTATCGCGACGACGCCCGCCACCTGATCCGGGTCAACGTCGCGGTCGCGGACGAGGTCATCGACGTCAACATCGAGGACGATGCGGTTGCGTTCGACCCGTTCGAGCGCGACGAGGTCGACGTCAGCCGCGACATCGAGGAGCGCCAGATCGGCGGCCTCGGCATTCACCTCGTCAAGGAAATGCTGCAATACGCGAACTACCGGCGCGTCGGCGACCGCAACCGCATCGCATTGCGCCAGTCCTTCGTCGCGGTGGCCGAACCCCAGCTTCAGAAAGGAGCAGTCATGAGCGACCTACAGCGCTCGGTGCTGCTGGCCCCGTCGGGCCGGCTCGACGCCAATACTTCCGCCGATTTCGAGAAGGAGGTCATGCAGCAGCTCAGCCTCGCGCCGAGCGGCATGGTCATGGATTTCTCCGGCCTGCGCTACGTCAGCAGCGCCGGCCTCCGCGTCGTCCTGCTGGCCGCGAAGAAGCTCAAGGCGGCGGGCGGCACCTTCGTGTTGTGCGGCCTCAGTTCCTCGATCGAAGAAGTGTTCAAGATCAGCGGCTTCCTGTCGATCCTGACGGTCGAACCCGACCGCGACGCCGCGATGACGCATTTCGCCTGAGCCGGCCGCCGGACCGCCGCCGCATGATCCGCATGTTCATGTCCACCGACGTCGCCGGCTCGACCGCCTTCAAGGCGAGTTCCAGCGGCAAGGGCGACGGCACCGGCTGGCTCGACGTGTTCCGCGCCTTTTTCTCAAGCTACCCGATCATGGTCATGGGCCAGGTCGGAATGGAGTTTCTCGACGAGGATACGCTGCCCGAAGTGGCGGTGTGGAAGTTCATGGGCGACGAGGCGATCTTCACCTGCAAGCCCTCCTCGCCGGAGGAGGTGACCTTGCTGGTGCGCGCCCATTTCAACGCGATGGCGGCGTACGAGCAGGAATATCTCGCCGACCTGCCGCTGCGCCTCAAGGGCACCGCGTGGCTCGCGCGCTTCCCGTCGCCCAACATCGAGGTCGAGGTGCCGGAACTGGCGAAGGACGTCGGCACCACCCCGACCGACTTCATCGGCCCCGACATCGACCTCGGGTTCCGCATCACCAAGTTCGCGTCGCCGTCGGCCGTCGCGGTGTCGCTCGACCTGCTAGACGTCGTATTGCGGGCCGACAATCGCGACCTCCTCGACTTCTACCTGGTCGGCCGCGAGGAGCTGAAAGGCGTGCTGTTCGGCCGCCCCTATCCCGTCGTCTGGGCCCGCGCCAGCGAGGCGCCACCCGGCTTCATGCCGTGGGAGATCGACGACTCGCCGATGGTGGCGAAAGCGGTTGCCGAGGGACCGACCGCGCCAGCGGCGCTGAACGAGACGATAGACGCCGTGCGGCTCTACCTGCGCAAGATGCACGGTGCCGCCCGTCCGCCCCTCGTCTTCGACCGCCCTCCCGAGCTGAAGGTCGCCTCCTAGACTAAACCACGATCTCGCGGCTGACCCCGCGCACGTCCACCTCGACGTCGAGGCCCTGCACCGGCGGGCGGGCGAAGTGCCAGGTGAGGCCGGGGGCGGTGGCGCCGCGGCGGACGAACTCGTCGGCGACGGCGGGGTAGATGTCGAACACCGTGTAGAGCTGCGTCGCGCTGGCGTCGGCCCAGCCGCGCCCCAGCGCGCCCATGCGGCGCTCCATGACGCCAAGCACGAAACGCGCCTTTTCGCGCATCGCATCGGGCGAGGTATCGCCGAGTCGGACGATGCGCTCGGCATAATTGCCGGGACCGTCCGACGCCTCGCCGCTGCCGGCGGCAACGAAATCGGTGCGGCCATAGCCGCTTTCGGACGGGACCGTATAGCAGAAGGCGTAGAAGGAAGGGGTGGCCGGCGGGTCGATCTCGGGGCACACGTTCGAGCGCGCCACCGGGTTCACGTCATTCTTGAAGATGCCCCATTGTTCGAGGCGCTGCACGTAGTGCCGGTTGAAGGCGATGAAGCCGGCGTCGGTGAACTGCGCCGGCGAGCGCAATTCGCAGGCGCAGAACGCGGTGGGCGGGCGGCCACGCCGCTTCAGATGGGCCTCGACGGCGTCGAAGCCCTGGGCCAGCGGCACCGGCCGCGCGAACCGCGCCCGCTCGATCGCGAAGCCGGGCTCGGCCGCCACCCCGCCTGAATACTGGAAGGCATGCTCCATGAAGCGGAAGCCGCCGGACTCGAATTTCACGACGTTGGGCATCGTTGCTCTCCATCAACTGAAATACCGAAGCCGCCATGCCCGGACGTGATCCGGGCATCTGCGCTGCGGATCGCCGCGTCTCGCCGCCAATCGGCAGGATGGCCGGGTCGAAGCCCGGCCATGACATTGGAAAGGCCGAGATGTCGGGCACAGGAAGGGGACCTTATACCGGGCGCTCCCCCTCGATCGTGACGCGGTGCATGACCCGGCGCTGGCCGTGATAGTCGTTGATCGCGTTGTGCTGGACGCAGCGGTTGTCCCAGAACGCGACCGACCCTTTGCGCCAGCGGAAGCGGCAGGTGAATTCGGGCCGCACCGCGTGCTGCCACAAATAGTTCAACAGCGGTGCGCTCTCCTCCTCGGTCATGTCCTTGAAGCGCACCGTGAACGTGCCGTTGACGTAGAGCGATTTGCGGCCGGTTTCGACATGGGTGCGGATGACCGGGTGCTCTCTCTCGGCGTGCGCCTCGCCGCCAAAGCGGAAGGTCATCGACGAGGGGCTGGGGTCGAGGCGGCGCGCGGCGTCGACGCCGTAGGGGCGGCGGGCGCTGTGGATCGCCGTCATTCCACCGAGCATCGCTTTCATGCCGTCGGACAAGGTGTCGTAGGCCAGGTACTGGCTCGCGAACATCGTGTCGCCGCCGTGCTCAGGCACCTCGCGCGCGTACAGCACCGAGCCGAGCGAGGGGCGTTCGAGGTAGCTCACATCGGTATGCCAGCCGCCGCCGAAATTCCGCCGTTCGTACTCCTCCTTGCGGACTTCCAGATCTCCTGGTGTTCCTCCATGCCCTCGACGAAATCGTGGACCTGCAATTTGCCGAAGCGGCGACCGAAGGCGAGGTGCTGTTCCGGCGTCAGCTCCTGGTCGCGGAAGAAGATCACGAGATTGTCGAGGAGCGCCCGACGGATTTCGCCGATGACCTCGTCATCGAGCGGTTGCGACAGGTCGACGCCCGAGATTTCCGCGCCCAAGGCGCCGGCAATGCGGTTGACCGAGATCGTGCGGTAGCCCATCGCACCCTCCCCTCGCGTATTTCAGGCGCAGCCTAGCACCGGCGCCGGCAAAGCCGATCCTTATTCGCCATTCCCCGGCCGCCGACGCCCTACAAAAAGCTGTAGGGGTCGATGTCGATCTGGAGCCGGGCGGAGCCGGCGAGGCGCACGCGGCGAACCCAGTCGCGCACGATCGCCTGCAGGTTCGTGTCCCGGCTCGCCTTGACGAGGAAGCGGCGGCGGTGTCGGCCGCGCAAGATCGCGAGCGGCGCCGGCGCCGGCCCGAGCACCTCGACCCCCGGCAATTGCGGCGCGGCGCGGCCGAGGGCGCGGGCCGCGAAATCGGCCGCCTCGGCGTCGGCGGCGCTGAGGATCAGCGCCGCGAGACGACCGAAGGGCGGCAGCCCCGCCTCGCGCCGCGCCGCCGCCTCCGCTTCCAGAAAGCGGTCACGCGCCCCCGCCGCCAGAGCCTGCATGACCGGCTGTTCCGGCATGTAGGTCTGGATCAGCACCCGGCCGGGATGCTGAGCCCGCCCCGCGCGCCCGCCGACCTGGTGCAGCAGCTGATAGGTCCGCTCGGCAGCACGCAGATCGCCGCCGGTGAGGCCGAGATCGGCATCGACGACGCCGACCAGGGTCAGCATCGGAAAATGGTGGCCCTTCGCGACGATCTGCGTGCCGATCAGCACGTCGTAGCGGCACTCAACCATCGCCGCCGCCAGTTCGGCGGCGGCATGCGGCCCCGTGAGCAGGTCGCTGACCATCAGTGCGCTGCGCGCCTGCGGAAACCGCGCCGTTACCTCTTCGAGCAGGCGCTCGACCCCCGGTCCGCACGCCGCCAGTGTCCCTGCCGCCTGGCATTCCGGGCAGAGCGGCGGCACCCGCTCGTCATGGCCGCAATGGTGGCACATGAGCCGCCCCGTAAAGCGGTGCTCGACGAGCCATGCGGTGCAGTTCGGGCATTGCAGGCGGTGGCCGCAGGCGCGGCACAGCGTCAGCGGCGCATAGCCGCGGCGGTTGAGGAAGAGCAGCGCCTGCTCTCCCGCCTCCAAGGTCGCGGCCAGCTCCGCGACCAGCGGCGGCGACAGGAAACGGCCGCGCTCAGGCGGCTCGCGCCTCATGTCAACGAGCCGCACCGCCGGCAGCGCCGCGTCCGCATGGCGCCGCGGCAGCGAGACGCGGCGATAGCGGCCGCGCGCGACATTGACGACCGTCTCCAGCGACGGGGTCGCCGACACCAGCACGATCGGAATGCCGGTCAGCGAGGCGCGCAGCACTGCCATGTCCCGCGCCTGATAGCAGACTCCGTCCTCCTGCTTGTAGGACGGGTCGTGCTCCTCATCGACGACGATGAGGCCGAGATCGGGAAACGGCAGGAACAATGCCGAGCGGGCGCCGACGACAACGGGGGCGCGGCCGGCGGCGACGGCGCGCCAGGTATCGCGCCGCTGCGCCTGCCCGATGTCGGAATGCCATTCCGCCGGCGCCACGCCGAAGCGGCGGCGGAAGCGGTCGAGCCACTGCGCGCCGAGCGCGATCTCCGGCAGTAGCACGAGGACCTGCCGGCTCGCCGCCAGCGCCGCGGCGATGGCCGCGAAATAGATCTCGGTCTTGCCCGAGCCGGTGACGCCGTCGAGGACGGTGACGCCGAAGCCGCCGGTTTCGACGCCTCGCACCAGCTCCGCGGCAGCGCGCTCCTGGTCGGCCGAAAACGCCGGGCCCTCCTTGCGCCAGTCGGGCATCGGCCACGCCGACGCTTCGGCGGCCGCGGATTCTTCCGAGACGTAGCCGCGGGCGACGAGCGCGCGCACGACCCCGGCGCCGCAGCCGGCCAGGCGCGCCACCTCGGCCGCCGGGGCGGCGGGCGTCTCGTGCAATGCCGCGAGCACGCGCCGCCGCGACGGCGTCAGATCCGCAGCCGCATGCGTTAGGGCGCGCCGGCCGGATTCGGTCAACGCGCACAGGCGGCGCGGCCGGGGCGGCAGGAGCGCCTCCGGCACGCTCATGACCATGCGCAGCACGGCGCCGGAAGGAGCCATCGTGTAGCCGGCGACGCGCTCGACGTACCGGCGCAGCGGCGCGGACAAAGGCGGCGTCGGCAGGAGTTCGAGGACCGGCCGCAGCCGCTCTTCCGCGATCTCGTCGCCGCCCTCCTCATCCCATACGACGCCGGTCAACCGGCGCGGTCCGAGAGTCACCATCACGAACGCGCCCGGCGCCGGCGGCGGCCCGTCCACCGGCGCGCGGTAGTCGAGGGCGTCGCCGAGCGGGACCGGCAGCAGGACGCGCACGCGCCGCCCATGGCCGGTTTCAGCCGATGGCCGCTCCTCGGCGCGCGGCGGCACATCGCCGGCGGAACTGGAATGGCGGTCGGGCATGGGCTAGACTTGCCGCCGAGCCGGCGCGCCGCAAGAGCGGTCTTGGAAGGGCGCGGCGGCGGCCAGTATGCAACCGGGTGTGCCCAATGGTTTTCGGTCGAACCTTCGTCTCCTGCGCGCGCCGCTCCAGGCCTGGAGCGGCGGAGTAGCCGCGGTGGTCGACCGCACGCGCGACCAGCCGAAAACGGCGGCGACCGGGGCGCCGGCGCCGCGGCTGGAGGTCGGCGTGCGCGACGTTCTCGGCTACCTGCGCCAGCATCCCGATTTTCTCGACCGCCATCCGGAGGCGATGCAGCTGCTGCACGCCCCCGCCCGCCAGGCCGGCGACGGCATCCTCGATTTCCAGCATTTCCTGCTCGAACGCATGCGCGGCGACCTTGCCCGCGCGCAGGTCGAGCAGCGCACCCTGCTCGCGACCAGCCGCGGCAACCTCGCGAGCCAATGCCGGGTGCACAAGGCGGTGCTGGCGATCCTGTCCGCGGGCAGCTTCGAACAGCTGCTCCAGACGGTGACGACCGACCTGGCGGTCCAGCTTGACGTGGACATCGTGACCCTCGGCGTCGAGAGCGCGGCGACGGCGACGCCGCGGCTGCCGGTGAGCGGCATCCATCTGCTGAAATCGGGCACTGTCGACAGCGTGCTCGGCGCCGACCGCGACGCCGTGTTCCTCGCCAACACGCCGGGCAATGCGGCGCTGTTCGGCGCCGCCGCCAGCCTCGTGCGGTCGCAGGCGCTGCTGCGCCTCTCCTTCGGACGCACAGCGCCGAGCGGGCTGTTGTGCATCGGCACGCGCAAGACCGGCACCTTCCATCCCGGCCTCGGCACCGAATTGCTGTGCTTCCTCGCGCGGGCGCTCGGCATCACGATCCGGCAATGGCTCGATCCCGGCCATTAGCGCCGAGTCCGCTCGCCTCCACGCGATCTTTTCTCGCCATCGCCGGGCTTGACCCGGCGATCCCCGAGCGCGCCGCAGATGGCCGGGTCAAGCCCGGCCATGACGGCTTGCATGGAGAGCGCTCGATCTGATGGCATACCGCGCTCGCTCGGCCGGCGCAGGCGGACATTCAGCGCAACCGTTTTTTCCGTCGTCCCCGGCCTCGGGCGACAAGCCGTTTCCGATCCTGCCCGAGCCGCCGGCGCCAGCGGGATTCACGGCGGCCGAGGACCTGCGCGCCGCGATCGGCCTGTGGCTCGCCTGGCTCTCCGGCGAGCGCCGCGCATCGCCCCATACCCTCGCCGCCTACGGCCGCGACCTCGCCGGGTTTCTCGGCTTTCTCGCCGAGCACCTCGGGGCAACGCCAAGCCTCGACACGCTCTCGGCGCTGCGCCCGGCAGATTTTCGCGCCTATCTCGCGCGCCGCGCCGGCGACGGCATCGAACGCAGCTCGATGGCGCGCAGCCTGTCGGTGCTCCGCGGTTTTGTCCGCTTTCTCGACAAGCGCGGCTTGGCGAAAAGCGCGGCCCTGGCGGCGTTGCGGGCGCCGAAATTGCCGAAGAGCGTGCCGAAGCCGCTGACGGTCGCAGACGCCGCCGAGGCGGTGGCGGAGGTGGAGGCGCTGACCGAGAATGCCTGGCAGGGCAAGCGGGATGCCGCCATCCTGCACCTGCTTTACGGCTGCGGCCTGCGCCTCTCCGAAGCGCTCGGCCTGCGCCGCGGCGAGGCGCCGGCGGGCGACATGCTGACGGTTACCGGCAAAGGGCGGAAACAGCGGCTCGTCCCGGTGTTGCCGGCGGTGCGCGACGCCGTCGCCGCCTATCTCGCGGCTTGTCCGTTTCCGCTTCCAAAGGACGGGCCGCTTTTCGTCGGCGCACGCGGCGGGCCGCTCAACCCGCGCCTGGTGCAGCGGCAGATGGCGGCGCTGCGCGGCTATCTCGGGCTGCCCGAAACGGCGACGCCGCACGCGCTGCGCCACAGTTTCGCGACGCACCTCCTCGGAGCGGGCGGCGATCTGCGCGCGATCCAGGAACTCCTCGGCCACGCCAGCCTGTCGACGACGCAGCGCTACACCAGCGTCGAAACCGAACGCCTCCTCGCCGTCTACCAGGCCGCCCATCCGCGCGCGTAATGTCCTAGCCGGCTCCGCCCGCCACGCCGGCGACGGCCTGAAAGAGCGGCCGGATTTCGTGTTCGCCAAGGTTGCGGGCGATGAAGACGAGACGGGAGCGGCGGTCGTCGGTCGGCCACGCCTCGAGCTCGACCGGCCGGTGCGCGGTGTGCTGCACGGCATGCACGACAACCGGCCCGCGACACCCCTCGACCGCGACCAGCCCTTTGACCCGGAGCAGGTCCGCGCCGCGCAGCGCGGTCAGCACCGCCATCGCCTGCTCGAACACCGCCCAGCGCAGCGGCCGGTCGAAGAACAGCGTGAAGCTGGCGACGCCGTCGGCATGGGCGTGGTCGTGGGCATGCATGCCTTTGGCGAGGTCGGGCAGATCCGCCGCCTCCTCGAGCAGAAAGGCGGGGTCAATGACGCCGTTGCGCGCGACCCCCTGCGGCGCCGGGCTGAGCGTCCGCAGCTGCGACGTCAAGGCCGCGGTCGCCGCGGCGTCGGCGAGATCGATCTTGGTCATGACGATGCGGTCGGAAAGCATCACCTGGTGGCGCGCCTCCGGCATGTCGGTCAGGTTCCGAACGCCGTTCGGCGCGTCGATGACCGCGATCAGCGCTTGCAGGTGGAACTCTTCGCCGAGCGCCCGGTCGCTGGCGAAAGTCTGCAAGACCGGGCCCGGATCGGCGAGGCCGCTGGTTTCGATGATCACGCGCTGAAAACTCGGCACCGCGCCCCGCGCGCGATCGGCGAACAGCGCCCGCAACGTCTCCTGCAGATCGGTGCGCATCGTGCAGCAGAGACAGCCGTTGCCGAGCAATACCGTCGCGTCGCTCGACGCGCGCAGTAGCGCGTCGTCGATGCCGACCTCGCCGTATTCGTTGACGACGACAGCCGTGTTGGCGCCGGCCGGGGTCGCCAGCAGCGCCCGGATCAGCGTCGTCTTTCCCGAGCCAAGAAAGCCGGTGACGACGGAGACGGGGATGCGCGCGCCGCGCGCTCGGCGCTGCCGGCGCCCGAACAGTCCGGTATTCGGGCCGCTGAAAAGCTCGGCAGGCTGGCCGGCAGCGGGATTGCTCACCCGGAGGATCTCACATGCAGGTGCTGTCCTAACGGCCGGAATCTTACCAGTTTCTAAGCCGGACGATACGTTTCCCGAGCTTTCGGCGGGGTCAGGAGCGGCGGAACGGGTGGTTGACGATCGCCTGTTGCGTCGGCGTCAACGAGCCGTAGAACGACTGCAGCAGCGGCTTGATTTTCTCGATTGCTGCGAGCCGCGCGCTCAGCATCTGCTGATGCTTGTCGAGTCGGTCGATGATCGTCTGCTCGGTGTGTTCGGACGATTTCGCGACGGCGCAGATCGCGCGCTGCTGGTCGGCCGCGGCTTGCAGTGCGCCCTCCACCTGTGCCCACATCGGCTTTTGCTCGGCCGTCAGGTTGAGGCGGGCGATCGTATAGGCGACGAGGCCGGCCTGCCGGGCGATCCGCTCTTCACAGCGCTGTTGCGGCGTCTCGTGCGCCTCGCGGCCGCGGTCGCCGTGGTGATGGCGCCACCAGCCTTCGCCGGGCGCGATCTGGGCGGTCTCGGTGCCGGGATCGGCCGACCAGCCGACGACCGGGGCTGCGAGCGCGGCGCCGGCGATCAATGCGGCGCCGGCGAGGAGGGATTTGTACATGGCGGTTTCCTGCGTTCCGAGCGATGGACGACCGTCCGACGCGCCGCGGCGCCCGGGCGGCTGCGGCTCGATGCCTGCGGAGCCGTAGCCTGACCCTTCGAACGAGAACTTCCTGCCGTTAGGATACGGCAACGTCTTCGCACGGCCTCCCCACCCGCGAAGATTAAATCGCCGACAGGTTGGAGGTGAGATGCCGCACATAGACGGAAACCGGGTCATCGCCGACCTGCGGCGGCTTGCCGAGTTCGGACATTACAAGACCGGAGTGCACCGCCCGACCTACTCGACCCCGGACATCGAGTCCCGCCACTGGCTCGCAGAGAAATTCCGCGAGGCAGGGCTAGACCCGATGATCGACGGCATCGGCAACGTTTTCGGCCGCCACCAGGGGGAGGGGCCGCGGCTGCTCGTCGGTTCGCACAGCGAGACGCAGCCTTACGGCGGCTGGCTCGACGGCGCCCTCGGCGTCGTCTACGCGCTCGAAGTGGCGCGCGCCTTCGCCGCCGATCCTGACTGCGCCGGCCTCGGCGTCGATGCCGTCGCCTGGGCCGACGAGGAGGGCCATTACGGCAACATGCTCGGCAGCCGCTCTTTCACTGGCCGGATCGACGCGGCGGAACTGGCGGCATGCCGCAACCGTGAGGGCGAATCGCTGACCGAGGCGCTCGCCCGCGCCGGGTTCGCCGGGCGGCCGCGGGAGCAGATCGAGCCGGGCCGCTATGTCGGCTATCTCGAAGCCCATATCGAACAGGGCGACACGCTGGACACGAGCGGCCGCCGCATCGGCGTCGTCGAGGGGATCGTCGGCATCTGGAACTACCGCGTCGTCTTCACCGGCCAGCAGAACCACGCCGGCACGACGCAGATGACGCGGCGCAAGGACGCCGGCGTCGCGATGGTGCGGCTGGCAACGCAGATCCACGACCGCTTCGCCGCGATCGCCGGGCCGCGCACGGTCTGGACGATCGGCCGGATGGTGCTGGAGCCGAACGCCCCGAGCGTCGTCCCCGGCCGCGCCGAGATGCAGGTGCAATTTCGCGACCTCGACGATGGGTTGCTCGGCACATTCGAGGCGGCGCTTCAGGAGCTGGCAGCGGAGGCCGGCCGTGGCGGCCCGTGCCGCATCGAAATCATGCCGATGTCGCGCACGGAGCCGCAGGCGATGGACCGGGCGTTTCAGGACGCAATCGAACAGGCGGCCGAGCGGCACGTGCCGGGCGGGCACCTGCGATTGCCGAGCGGCGCGGGCCACGACGCGCAGGTCCTCTCGCACCGGATGCGCGCCGGCATGATGTTCATCCCGAGCCTCAACGGCGTCAGCCACCACTGGTCCGAAGATACGAAAGAAGCGGACATCGTCCTCGGCGCGCAGGTCTTTGCCGACGCCGCCGCGGCGATCCTGCGCCGCGAAGCCGCCGCTTGACGGAACCGGCCGGACGCGGCGGCGGTTAAGGGAAGGCGAGACCGAAGCCGCGGAGGCAGCCGACGATGAGCGATGTGGACCGCAACACCGGGACGAGCACCCCGCGCAGCCCAAGCCCCGTGACACCGCCGCCGCCGCAGCCGCGCACGCCGCCGCGGCTGACCGGCCGTCCGCTGATCTACGCTTTCGGCCTGCTCGCGCTGGTGGTGCTCGTCATCTGTGCGGTGGTGTGGTCGTAAGGCCGGCCTCGCTCAGCCTCTATCGAAAGCTCAAAAACCGCCGGCCGGTTGCTCGGAGCGGAAGTCGACTAGGTCCGAACCTTCTTTCTCGTCATCGCCGGACTTGATCCGGCGATCTCGTTAGCCCGCAGATGGCCGGGTCAAGCCCGGCCATGACGCCTTTTCCTGCTCAGCTCAGCGCCACCTCGAAGCCGCGCCGGGTGCCGGGGCGCGACATCATGTTGTCGTACCAGCGGCCGACATTCGGGAAGTCCTTGAAGTCGACGAGATGGCGCTCGTGGCGCCACGCCCAGCCGAGGATCGCGAAATCGGCGATCGACACGTCGCTGCCGCCAGCGTAGGGCGTCTCGCCGAGCCGCTTGTCGAGCACCCCGTAGAGGCGGCGCGTCTCCTTCGTGTAGCGCTCGAGGCCGTAGCGGCGGTCCTGTTCGTTTGCGACCTGCAGGAAATGGTGGACCTGCCCCGGCATCGGCCCGAAGCCGCCCATCTGCCACATCAGCCATTCCAGCACCGGCACCTGCCGGCGCAGATCGCCCCTGGGCCAGAACTTGCCGGTCTTCTCTCCTAGGTAGATCAGGATCGCGCCGGATTCGAAAATGCTGATCGGCTGTCCCCCCGGGCCGTCGGGATCGACGATGGCCGGGATGCGGTTGTTCGGGCTGATCTTCAGAAACGCGGGGGCAAACTGCTCGCCCTTGGAGATGTTGATCGGATGCACCGAATAGGGCAGCCCCATCTCTTCGAGCGCGACGCTGATCTTGCGCCCGTTCGGGGTGTTCCACGTGTGCAGCTCGATGGGCATGAAGGCGGGCTCCTGTTAGCGTGAGGGGAAAGGTGCCGGCAGCATTGTCCCTGGCCGCCGGCGCATCAAGCCGCAATCGGCGGGAGGGCGCTCACAGCGCCTGTACCGCCTTCAGCACCTCGGCGACGTGGCCGGGGACCTTCACCTTGTGCCAGACGCCGCGGACGACGCCATCCCTGTCGATCAGGAAGGTGCTGCGGTCGATCCCCATGTATTTGCGGCCGTACATGCTTTTCTCGACCCAGACGCCGTAGCGTTCCAGCATCTCGCCGCTCTGGTCCGAAGCCAGAATAAAAGGCAGGTTGTGCTTCGCCTTGAACTTGTCGTGCGAAGCGACCGAGTCCTTCGAGACGCCGACAACGACGGCGCCGGTCTTGCCGTAATCCGGAAATGCGTCGCGAAAGCCGCAGGCTTCGGCGGTGCAGCCCGAGGTATCGTCCTTCGGATAGAAATACAGCACCACCGGCTTGCCCTTGAGGGCCGCCAGGCTGACGCTGCCGTTGCCGTCGGTCGGCAACGTGAAATCAGGCGCCATGTCGCCGATTTTGATGCTCATCCCAGCCTCGCTCCCGTCGCTGCTTCCGTCTGCCGTGCGAGCCGCCGCGCCGGCCGCGCGACCAGCCGCTCGTACCATCCCCGCACCCGCGCGCAGGCGGCAGTGATATCCGCGTCGAGATGCGCGAAGTCAACCGCGCCGGCGCAGCGCGCCAGGGTCGAGGCCGTGGCGCGCGTCAGCTCCTCCGGCTGCGGCACATGCTCGAACAGCAGCGCCAGCAGTGCCTGTATATGGCGGAGCAGCTCAAGCGCCTCGCCCAATTGTTCGGCCGCTTGCGCCGGCAATACCGCGGCGGCGCCGAGCGCGGCGATCCTGTCGGCGGCGCCGCCGTCGAGCAGCTGCGGCGCCTCGGCGGCGTGGCGCAGCAGCAGGTACTGCACGACGAATTCGAGATCGACGACGCCGCCGCGCCGATGGCGCAGGTCCCACGGCGACGGGCGCGGGTGCTGCTCGGCGATGCGGCGGCGCATGTCGGCGAGGTCGATCAGCAGGCGCCGCGGGTCGCGCGGCTGCCGCAGCAGGTCCGCGATGGCGGCCGCGAGCCGTTCGCGCAACGCCGGGTCGCCCGCGACCGGCCGTGCCCGCGTCAGCGCCATATGCTCCCAGGTCCACGCCGATTCCCGCTGATAGCGGATGAACCCGTCGAGGCTGGTGGCGATGGGTCCGGCCTCACCCGACGGGCGCAGGCGCATGTCCACCTCGTAGAGCCGCCCTTCCGCAGTCGGCGCCGTGATCGCGCCGATCAGCCGCTGACTCAGCCGCGCATAGTAGGTCGAGACGGCGAGTGCGCGCGGTCCGTTGGAGCCCACGCTGTCGGACGGCGCATCGTAGATCAGGATCAGATCGAGGTCCGACGACAGGCTCATTTCGCGGCTGCCGAGCCGTCCCATCCCGACGACGGCGAACGTGCCGCCGGCGACCCGTCCGTGCTGGCGCGCGAAGTCGGATTCGACCGCCGCGAGCAGCGCCGCCAGCGCAACCTCGGCGGTGTCGGCCAGCGCCGCCCCGGCGCGCAGCCCCTCGAGGTCGCGGCGCAGCAGCTGCACCCCGATCTGGAAGCGCCGGTCGGCCGTCCACCGGCGCAGCGCGTCGAGCGTCTCCTGATAGTCGCGCGCCGCCGCGAGCTGGTTTGCCAGATCGGCGGCCAATCCTTCGCGGTCGGGAAGGGGCGCAAAGAAACCGGCGGTGAGGACGCCGTCGAGCAGGCCCGGACGCTGCGCCAGGGCGTCGGCGAGGCGCGGCGCCTCGGCCATGATGTCGGCGACAAGCGCGAGCAGGCCCGGATTGGCCTGGAACAGCGAGAACAGCTGCACCCCCGCCGGCAGCCGCGACAGAAACTGGTCGAAATGGCGCAGCGCCAGGTCGGGATGGGCGGTCGCGCCGAACACCCGCAGCAATTCCGGCACCAGCTCGGTCAATATCTCGCGCGCCCGCGCGCTGCGGGTAGCCCGCATGCGGCCGTGGTGCCAGTCGCGCACCATGGCGGCGACGGCCGCCGGTTCGGCAAAGCCGAGCGCCGCCAGCGTTGCGAGAGTGTCGGGGTCGTCGTCGGCGCCGGTAAAGACGAGGTTGCCCGGACCGGCGAGGCTGGGCGCCTCCTCGAACAGCTCGGCGTAATGCCGCTCTACAGACGCCAGATGGCGGCACAACTCGTCGGCGAAGGCCTCCGCCGTGGGGTAGCCGAGAAACGCCGCCAGCCGCGCGACCCCGGCGCGGTCCGGCGGCAGGCGGTGGGTCTGCGCGTCCTCGACCATCTGCAAGCGGTGCTCGACCCGGCGCAGAAAGCGGTAGTCGTCGATCAGCGTGTCCGCGGTCTGCGCGTCGATTCGGCCCGCGGCAGCGAGGCGGCGCAACGCCTCGCAGGTCTGGCCGACGCGCAGCTCCCGCACCCGGCCGCCCCAGATCAACTGCTGCGTCTGGGCGAAGAACTCGACCTCGCGGATGCCGCCGCGGCCAAGCTTGACGTCGTGGCCCTCGACGGCGATGGCGCCGCCGCCCTTGCGGGCGTTGATCTGGCGCTTGATCGAGTGAATGTCCTGGATCGCCGCGAAATCGAGGTTGCGGCGCCAGATGAACGGCTGCAGCTCCGCTAGGAAGCGCTCGCCGGCGGCGCGGTCGCCGGCGACGGGGCGCGCCTTGATCAAGGCGGCCCGTTCCCAATTCTGGCCGACGCTCTCATAATAGGCGAGCGCCGCCGCGACCGACAGGGCGGGGGGCGTCGAGCGCGGGTCGGGGCGGAGGCGGAGATCGGTCCGAAACACATAGCCGTCACCGGTGCGCTCTTCGAGGATGCGCACCAGGTCGCGTACGAGGCGGTTGAAGAACGGCTGCGCCTCGCCGCCGGCGGCAAGCTGCGCCTGCGCCGCGTCGTACAGCACGATGAGATCGATGTCGCTGGAGTAGTTGAGCTCGCGCCCGCCGAGCTTCCCGAGGCCGAGCACGACGAGGCCGCTGTCGCGCTCCGGTTCGTCCGGCGACGCCGGGGCGAGCACGCCTCTCGCCGCCGCCTCGCGCAGCAGATGGCGCAGCGCCGCGTCGAGCGCGGCTTCGGCAAAGCGGCTCAATGCCTCGGTCTGGCGTTCGAGCGTCCAGGCGCTCGTGAAGTCGGCGACGGCGGCGAGCAAGGCCATCCGACGGCGCGCGATCCGCAAGCGGCGCATCAAGGCCGCCCTATCTTCGCCATGCTCCGCGGTTTCGCTATCCGTCAGGAGTTCGGCGAAGACGCGATCGGGGCCTTCAGTGATGAGCCGCAGCAGGAAGCGCCATTCCTTGACGGCGACGCCGGTCAGGAACGGGCTGTTGCCGAAGACCGCCGCGAGCAGCGCGCGGCCGGCCTCGCTCTCGCCCCAGGCAAGGGCGGCGTGTGCCGTCGCGTCGCCGCTCTGAGCCAGTGCCTCCCGCCACGCGTCGAGGCCCAGTGTCAGTAAATGCGTATCCGCCGGGCGGGGCAGCGCGTCAACGGCCGGAGCCAGCGCCGGCAGAAGCTTCATTCGACCTTTCCCTGACAACGCCGGAAGCTCGCGCGCCGGCCGCGCCGGGTCAAGCGTCGCCGCCGGAAGCGGCGACGGACGGCGGGCAAGCGCGGCCGCGACGGCATCGGCCTCACAACGTGGCTTGGCGGATGGGGCACGGCGCGCATGACGTGCTCGTGCGCCTCGGCGAACTCGCCGGCATCGTCATCCTGCTGCTCGGCTTCTGCTTCTGGCGGCTGACGCAGGGACCGATCGAGCTCGACCGCCTCGTTCCCTATGTCCAGAGCGCGTTCGACCAATCCGGAGCGCCGTTGCGGGTGGCGATTTCCGGCGTGCGCTTCGGCCTCGACAAGACGACGCACCAGCTCGACCTGTGGGTCGAGGGGGTGCGGGTGTCGCTGCCGAACGGCGAGGCGGTAGCGAGCTTTCCCGAGATGGCGACGAGCTTCAGCCTCGCCTCGCTGCTGCGCGGCCGGCTGTCGCCGACCGCGGTCGTCATCGAGCACCCGCTGCTGCACCTGCGGCGCGGTGAGGACGGCGCTGTGAGGTTCAGTTTCGACAGCTCCGAGAGCGGCGGCGCCGAGTTCGGCCCCGAGATTCTCGACCAGCTATCGGGGGCGGCGAACCCGGACGCGCCGTTCGGTGCGCTGAGCCGCATCACGGTGCGCGACGCCACCGTCGTGCTCGCCGACCGGGGCAGCGGCCGGCGCTGGCAGGCGAGCCACGTCGATGCGGCGCTGGAGCGAAATGGCGATGGGCTGAAAGGCGATCTGTCGCTGGCATTGCCGGTGGCCGGGAATATGCCGGAATTTCACCTGAGCTACCGCTATGCCGCCGGGTCGCGCGCGCTCGATGTCGGGGTTGCGGTCGATGGTCTCGAACCGGCAGCGCTGGCGCAGCTTGCGCCGCAGCTGGAGCCGCTGTCGCGCTTCCATTTCCCGATCTCCGGCACCGCCGAGACCCGGCTCGAAGTCGGCAATGGCCGGTTCGAGGGCGTGCGGATCGACCTCGGTTTCGGCAAGGGATCGGTGCAGAGCGAACTGCTGCCGAACGGCGCGGTCGCGCTGGAGCAGGGCGAATTTCACGCGGTCTACGCACCGGAAAAGAGCCGCTTGGAGGTCGAGCGCCTCGCCTTCGATCTCGGCGGCGGCTCCCGCCTGAGCTTCGACGGGAGCCTCGACGGCCTGACGCCGGAAGCGCTGTTCGGCGAGGCGGCGCCGCGCGCGCTGCCGGGACGCCTGGGCATCGTCCTCTCGAACCTGCCGGTGGACCGGTTCGAGGCGCTGTGGCCGCACTGGCTGAGCCGCGGCGGCCGCCGCTGGGCGATCGCCAACATCCGCGACGGGGTCGTTGACGAGGCCTCGGTGCAGCTCGGCCTCAGCGCCGACCTGCTGCGCGGCAAGGCGGCGGTCGTGGGCGCCAGCGGGTCGATGCGCTACCACGACCTGACGGTCACCTACCTCAAAGACCTGCCGCCGGTACGCAGGGTCAACGGCACCGCGATTCTGGCCGAGCGGCAGCTGACCTTTCTGCCGACGACCGGGACGTCTAATGGCCAGCAGGTCACCGGCGGCGCCTTGCGCATCAGCGATCTGGGCGCGCCGGTCGAATGGCTGAGCATCGACCTCGATGTCGTCGGGCCGGTGAAGAACGCGCTGGAGATCATCGACACGAAGCCGCTGCGCTACGCCCATGCGATCGGCGTCGATCCCGAGGAGGTGACGGGACAGGCGGAGACGCAGCTCAGCTTCCGCCTACCGCTGGTCGAGGACATCAAGTGGAGCAGCGTCGAATACGCCGCGAAGGCCAAGCTGACCGACGCCTCGGTGGCCAAGGCGATGCTGAACCACAGCCTCGGCGACGGCAATTTCCAGCTCGACATCGGCCGAAGTGGGGCGCGGCTGCGGGGCGACGCACGCCTCGACGGGGTGCCGTCGGCGATCGAGGCGGAATGGCCGTTCGCGGCCAAGGACACGGTCCACGCACGCTACCACGTGACGCTCAGCGCCACCGACGACGACCGCCGCCGGCTCAAGGTCGATTTCTTGCCGGACCGCATTTCGGGCCCGGTGCGGATCGACGCCGTCTATACCGCCTTCGCCGACGGGCGCGCCGAGGCCGCCCTCGACCTCGACCTGCGCCGCGCCGCGCTGTCGCTGTCGGAGGCGGGCTGGAGCAAGGGCCCGAATAGCCCCGCGACGGCGCGGCTCGTCGTCAACCTCAACCGCGACCGGCTCGTCTCGGTGCCGCAGATCGACCTGCGCGCGCCGGGGCTGGAGGGCGCTTTCGGCATCGTCATGTCCGACAACGGCCGCGACATCGACCGCGTCGATGTGCGCCGGCTCGTCGTCGGCTCCGACAACGTCGAGGGCGCGGTCATGCGCCGCGCCGGCGGCGGCTGGCGCGTCGAAATCCGCGGCCCTCGCCTCGACCTGACGCCGGCCTTCAAGGCGTCGGCGACGAACGAGGCGTCGCCGCCGAAGGCGCCGCTCGTCATCGACGCGCAGCTCGGCCAGCTGATCCTGGCGCCGGGGCGCGAGCTGCGCGACCTGTCGGCGCAGCTGTTGCGCGAGAACGGCAATTGGCAGGCGGCGCGGGTCGATGCCCTCTACCCCAACGGCCATCGCGCCAAGCTGCGCTTCGGCGGCGAGGCCGGCGGGCGCGGGCTGATCTTCGCCACGGACGATCTCGGCGCCACCTTGAACCTGATCGGCCTCGGCGACGGCATCGTCGGCGGCCGCGCCTCCCTGCGCGGCCACGCCGTGGACCTCAACGGCAAGCGCACGCTCTACGCCGACCTCGACGCGTCGGACTACCACCTCGTCAACGCGCCGGGCCTGGCGCGGCTCTTGTCGCTCGCCTCGTTCGACAGCCTCGTCAGCCAGTTGTCGGGCCAGGGCATCCCGTTCGCGACGATGCGGGTCGATTTCAGCTATGCCGACAAGCGGCTGGTCATCGGCAATCTTGTCGCCTACGGCGATGCCGCCGGCATCACCGCCAACGGCGAATTCAACCTCGCCAGCGACCGGATCGACGTGCAGGGCACGCTGGTGCCCGCCTACATGCTGAACTCGATCCTCGGCAACGTGCCGCTGATCGGACGCCTGCTGCTCGGCGGCGAGGGCCAGGGCCTCATCGCCGCCGACTACCATATCTCCGGCACCGGCGCCCGCCCGGAGGTGACGATCAACCCGCTCAGCGTATTGGCGCCGGGCTTTCTGCGGCGGCTGTTCCAGCCCAATTTCGGCCTGCCGCCGCCGCCCGCCGGCGCCGCCCCGCAAACCTCGCAGGCGCCGCGGTAAACTTCATGGTTTCTGTTTGCCCGCCATCGGCTGAATGGCGTCATTCGCGGGCTTGACCCGCGAATCCCAGGAGGGGCCGAGATGGCCGGGTCAAAGCCCGGCCATGACGAGGCTGGTGGTGCGGGGCGAAAGCTGGCCCGGATTTAGAATTCACACAGCCCGCACCAGCGCGTGGCGCTTGCGGCCGGCGCTGAGTTTGATGCGGCCCTGCGCGTCGAGGTCGGCAAGCGACACGGACTGCGTCTCGCCGGAAACGACCGCGTCGTTGACGCGGGCCCCGCCGCCCTTGATCAGGCGGCGCGCCTCGCCCTTGGACGCGGCGAGGCCGGCGCGGGCGATTAGTTCGAAAGCGGCGATGCCGCGCTCCAGCTGGTCGCGCGGGATCTCGATCTGCGGCAGTTCGCTGCCGCTGCCGCCTTCCTCGAAGACGGCGCGAGCGGTCGCCGCCGCGGCGTCCGCCGCTTCTCGGCCGTGGCACAGCGCCGTCGCTTCCGTCGCGAGGATCTTTTTCGCCTCGTTGATCTCGCCGTCCGCCAGCCTTTCGAGGCGCGCGATCTCGTCGAGCGGGAGTTCGGTGAAGAGCCGCAGGAAGCGGCCGACATCGGCGTCCTCGGTGTTGCGCCAGAACTGCCAGTAGTCGTAAGGCGACAGCCGGTCGGGGTTGAGCCAGACGGCGCCGCCGAGGCTCTTGCCCATCTTGGCGCCGGAGGCGGTGGCGATCAGCGGCGTCGTCAGCCCGAACAAGGTGCGCCCCTCCGCCCGCCGCGCCAGCTCGACGCCGGAGACGATGTTCCCCCACTGGTCGGAGCCGCCCATCTGCAACACGCAGCCGAAGCGCCGGGCGAGTTCG